>Ga0179593_1452267_pt1 | contig 15343 bp, 18 predicted proteins | sample CZODoug2_1_08_16_FD_185931 | JGI IMG/M metagenome (GOLD analysis project Ga0179593, IMG submission 185931) | Vadose zone soil fungal communities from Angelo Coast Range Reserve, California, USA - CZODoug2_1_08_16fungal (PacBio error correction) | ecosystem: Environmental > Terrestrial > Soil >... | reverse complement strand
GGGTCTCCCCCCAATTTTCGCTGTTTCCGCGCTCGCTCCTGACAGACGACCTATGTCAGGCCGGTCTTTCCAAATTCGTGGAAATGCCCCCAATTTCCGCTGTGAGACCGATCTTTTCCTGCAACACCTGGGTTTGCGTCATTTCTCTCCTTCAAGTTTTTAATCACGCACCCATGACCCCCCCCCCCCCTGCAACATTTGACCCCGCCCGCCTCCCCGCTGACCCTCCCTTTCCCCCCCCCCCCTCCTACAAAAGGTTTTGGCGTTTTTGTTTTGATCATCACTGCGCCCGGTTGTCCGGAGGCCGCGAGCTGCGTTCCTTTCTTGCCCCCCCTCCCCCCCCCTTTAGGCTTTCAACCAACTCCAAAGCCGCGTCGCTTTGTCCCGTCTCCTTTCCACTCTCGCCCCTTCTCTTTGATCTTCTGTCACCTTTCCTTTATCCTCAGCAGATATTTCCTTTTTCCCGTCTTTCCCGGAGCATGAAAGACTCTTCGAAAGACACCTGTTTCCTCCGTAGTTGATCTGCCGATTCCTCCCACCTCCGGCCTTTTCGTTGATTAAGTTTTTTCGTTAGAAATGTCTCTTCCACTGCCTTGAACACCAGAGACTCGTCTTGAGGACGACGATCGTCTTCCGTGTTTTTATGGCTCCTGATGCGAATCGGGGCGCATATAGTTTTTCCCCGGCTATGAAGGGCCTTTTTGCCCTTTTTGGGACAATCAACTTTTCGACTTTTTTACACCAACCCTTCCACACATTGGAAAATTTCCCCCTCCCGGGCAGTTCACACTTTTTTATGAACTGGCCCTTCGCAGGGTGGGGCTTCCCCAGTACTGGCGGGACCGGAACATCCCCGCTGTTTTTTTTCCTGACTCTTTTTCGCCGCCATCCCCCCTCAATGTTGAACTCCCCCCCCCTGCGCCAAATGGTGGTCCTCGTTTCCTGTTCCAGAACCTGCGTTTGATGGGGGTAATTTGAAACGATAGGTTTTTTCCATTAGGGGTCGTCCAGACCTTCGTACATTGTCATCTTCCCCCACTATCCCCCGCCTAGCCCCTACCCATTTTCCCTCCTCCCCCACTCTTACCCATTCGCCCATCTCCCACGAGCATTTCTTACGAATTTCCCTCAAAGCCTCCTTCCCTGGAAGTCTATTGCTCTCTCTGCGTTTGTTCGCGATTGCTCTCTCTCTCTTTTGTTTACTGAGCAAACACCCTTCTTTTTGGCTTCCCCTCTGCTTCCATTATCTCTTAGAACGACATTTCGGGTCACCCCCCTCGTTTTTCCTCCCCTTTCGTTTATTTCAGCATCCCATTTCTCACCCGTTGGACAAACGCTCCCACTTTTGTCCCTTGCAAACTTTTTTCGTTTCCCTCCTCCCTTTGATTTTTTCGTTTATCTTTTTGGACGGTCCTTTAGCCTTCCCCCATCGTTTTTTTTTCACCGATCTTATCGGCGGGTGCGTGGGTTTTTTTTTTAAATTTACAAAAGCATTTTTTTCCCCAAAGGTTTGCGGTTGTCCTCCCAGTTCCTTTAGTCGAAGTCTTTGCTTGTAGCTCTGCACCTCTCTCTTTGCTCCCTTTTTTCTGACCTCTCCATCTTCAGGACGGACCCCCCTATAATACTACCTCCCGCTTGCACAATGCAGCAGCCCTCACCACCGCACCACCGCCCACCCTGGCGTTCTCCCTCCCCTTTTCCCTGTATCCCTCCCCCACTTCTCTCGCTCCCCCGTTTCACGTTGGGTCTTGCGGCTCCCCCCCCCCCCCTGTAATTCCTCCTAAAACGCCCCCCCCCGATCCCGTGAGGTACCCACGACCCGCCCCCCCCACGACCCCCCACCCCCCCCCACGTCTTAGTTTTCCAGTCTTTCCTTCTGCCACTTGCCCCCCCCCCCCCCCCCCCCCCCCCGCCCTTTCCCCAATCCCCCGCTCCCCTGTTTCTTTGCTTTCGTTTTTTCGGTGTTCCGGACAGGTCGATACCCCCCACACTTCCCCCTTTTGGTTTTATTAGAGGCCCCCTTCTCACCACCCGACACCAGCCACTTACTCTTCTTCTCCTGTCTCTTGCCTTTGCACCCTTTGAGGCAAGTCGGGTAAAATTTCTTCGTCCTTTTCCTCCTTTACTTGCCCCTTGCCGGCCCGTTTTTAGTTCTTTTTTGACTCCCTTTCCCGACCACCTTTCTTCCCACCGTTGAGCTTTGAAGTTGCTAAGTAGTTTCCCTTGCGCCCGCATCCAGTTCTTGTAGGTTTTAGGACTTTGTAACCCCCCTTTCTAGGTTCTTCCCCGCAAAGAATGGTGACCGAGTTCTTCGATCTTTTCTGTCCGTGGTCGCCACTCCCTTTATTAATTTAGTGATTCTCAGACTTTCTCTTTGGTTTAGTTCGCGGGGGGCTTTCCTCCATTCCCAACACTCGTTATTTTCGGAACTTCTTTCCCATTCTGTCCCGATTCGAAGCCCCCAGTTTTCCCGATTTCCCATTAGGTACTGTGCCTCTCCCTCTTACGGGTCGCCATCCAGCCTCATTGAGATGCCTCTTCTGTCCCTAGTTATACTCTAAAGACCCTCATCAAGTAGCCGGTTCCCCCCGTGCTTTACGTCCTCCTCTTTTCGGTACTGAATCCTCTTTTTCCCTCCAAAATCCCCAGTCCGCCTTTTAGTCTTCCTGACCCCCCCCTACCACGCGGAGTTCCAGTCTCCGTGACTCTTTTCCTCGAGACCCACATTCGCGACTCTCCCCCCCCCCTTTTTGTTCTCCTGGGCCTGACCTTTCCAGGTTCGTACCCCTTCTTATTAGGCCAATTTTTCCTCTTTAGACAACCCCAACAACTCAAGCTCTCCCACACGTTCCCTCGTCTTTTCCATGCTTCCGACCCTTCAGAAAATCTTGATCCCTCCCAATCCCCCCGGATGGTCCGCGTTTTTCATAGTCCTACCTTCCATGTAGCATTCTGCCCGCTGTTGCTAGACAGGCATACACATCCCTTGTGTCCCCCCCCCTGCCTTTTTTCGATTTCGCCATCTTTTGGTTTTTCACTTTTGAAGTTGACCCCTTTTCCTAGTACTTAGATTACTCTCCCCCCCCTTCTTCCGAAATCACGCCTCCGATCTTCCTTACTTTCCTTCCCCGCCCACCCATGCCTTTGCCCTTCGTCCTCTCTTGTAGAGTCCTCCCCCCCAAATTGCGGACGACAGCCTGTGCCATCTATTGCGCCGTCCTTTGGTCTTAAGTTTTTTAGCACTTTCCTTCAGCACTTTGGCAGTCCGACGCGTTCATTTTTCCTCTCTTCTTCTTCTCATACCTTTTTTTTTTTTTCTTTTATGAACTTCCCCCTCGTTTTCGTCTGCAGCCAACTATTCCTTTTCTTTTCGTTCCATGACACAGAGACAGCCGGACAAACGGCTCACGCGCATCTTTTCCACCTCCGTTTCGGCCCCCGTTTTTCGTTTTTTTTCCCAACTTTCTCCTCGGTGACATCCCGATTCTCCTCGCTTTTTCCCCGGCCCTATCCCATTTCCCTATCCCCGGTTTTTTTTCTTCTGGATTTTGCAGTGCTGAGCGAATCTCGACCTCAATTTCCCCCATTGTCAACCCAACTATTGCGAGGCGTCTCTTGCTCATGATTTGCTTCCTTCGTTCGCTAAACCTCCACCTTCTCCCCCTTGACCGTATTCCAGCCGTCAAAGCCATCCCTTTGGAGGAGATTTTTTGTCGGACGGTGTCATTCTCCTATTGGCGCCTGGTCCAGCTTTTACCTTTGCGAATTGTTTAGACTCTGTACTGTTATGTTACACTTCTTTCAAGCTCAATCTTCTGGTGACGAACTTTTTTCGGAGTCCCACGAGAACCGGTTTGGCCCTCGTGCTGTTGTCTCTAAGTGAACAACCCCTCCCCATCTCGACCGAGTTCCCAGCCTTTGCGGGGTTTCGCGCTTACTCCCTTTTCCGTTCTTTCTTGAACCGCGGTTCCCCGTACGCAGCTTTTCTTTCTAAGTTCCCCGTTCCTCTGTCCCCTTTGGTTTCTGTCCTTGCAGGATTGAATCTTCTCTCTCCCATTTCCTTTTTTATGGCGACGAACCTTTGCCTCTTTGACGGCTATTTAAGACTTTTCTCCCAGTCATGTAGTGAAAGTATCCGTTCAGATTTAAGCCCCCTCTTCCCCCCCTCCCCATTTCCCTATAGCCTTTTTTTATTATGTCCCCTTTTTTCGTACACGTCTTCCCCCCTTATCCTTCTCTCCCCCCCCTGGAGGGAATAGGCTTGGAGAATTCAACCCTCCTCCCCCGAAACGTTCCTCCCCATCGGTTTTTTTTTTCCTTCATATACTTCCCGTCACCTTCTGCACCTCCCCTCCCGAGACTTTCAGGTAGGAGGGCCCCGGTGTGGACTGATGGCATCCCTTCTCCCCCCTTCTTTTTTTCTTCCTTAAATTTGCGTCACGAAACCTCGTGCCTCACAGTTCCTTCTCCTGAATTCCTTCTATTTGCGCCCGTTCCTTTTTTCTCCGTCTTTTTCCCGCGTCCTCCACGCCCAACTTCCCCCCCCCTTTTTTTCTTTAATCGGCCTCCCACCACGATTCCTGCCTGTTTTTTCCGATTTTCCCCTCGAACCTTGCCGTTAGAGCCTTTTCTGCACAAAGGTTTTGGAAGTTATCCTTATTTCCTATCAATCCTTCCTACAGACCTAAGACTTCGGCTTTTCGCATTAAGTTTTTTCTCCCCAAAAGAAGAGCACCCCCTGTTCCGAGCTCCCAATTGGGAAATCTTTGCCCACTACAGACCGATTCATCCCGCCCCCCCCCCCCCACCCCCGTTTTTCTCTTTTGTTTAACTCACCCCCGGTGCTCATCGCCTCTCTGTTCTGTCTTTCCTCTTTCTTCTACTTCTCCCTGCTACCCTCCTCATGTTCGGTTTTCCTCTTTCACTCACGGAGTGACTTTTTTTTTCCGTCAATGCAAACCCTTGTTCTTAGTTCCTCCCTCCTTTTTGCACAAAAAGCTTTTGGTAGTCCCCAGAGGGAAACGCTTCTTTTTCCTTCTCTGGTGGTCGTCTTCCCGTGTTTGATCCCGTCCCGAATGACCCCCCTTTCCCTACTCTCGATCTCTTCCACTCCTCAACTCTTTTAGTCTTTCAGCCCCCCATATGAAATTGCTTTTTTGAAACTTGAGCATGCTACGGTTGTATTTTCACAGGCTTTTCGGATTGGGTTTTTCCTCCTTTTGCGATTTCCCGGACGCTGAAACCCCCAGTCCCCCTTGCTCGTTTTTGACAACGCACGTTTTTTTTCATATAAGTCCCACTCGTACCCCCACGACTCGAATCCTCAATTAACTTCAGGTGACTGATGCTTGTCTTTGCCTTCTATTCTCGTTTGGCTAGTGTTTAGGACTGTAAACCCTTTTCGCGATTTCCCGTATGTAGTATTCAGCTGGTCTTAATGGTATTACCCCACTACGAATTCTGTAGTTTGCCTTCCTCCCACCCGAATTTTCCCCTAGGTTCCCCGCAGGCGACCCCTTGTTACAGCTTCCCATTAGCTTATCCTTCGTATGTCTTCTTTGCTTGGGCGGTCGTCCCCAGTAGCAACAACTCTTGTCGGCCTTCCTTCAGATGACTTTCCTCTTCTGTTGCTACCTTATCATTCCTTTGATTTTTCTGGCAGGGCTTTCCCTTTGCCCCCCACATTTGGCCGTTTTTTTGGGTGTTGTGGGGGGCTTCCATCATAAGCTTGGCGTTGTTTTTATTGTCCCACAAATGCCACCATTCCCTACTTTCTATACAAATAATGGTAATCTCCTCCCCCGTCGTCCCTAATTTCCGATTTGCAGCAAGTTTTTAGATATTTCTCCGACTACGAGGCGAGTTTTTTTTGTTTTAAGACACGGTATCACGATTTACTCCGACTCCCCAACTTTTTCCGCTTGGGCATTGTTGTATCGTTCCTCTACGCATTTCTTATGACGCTTCGATGAGTGAGCAGGCTGGTTCTCGCTTACCAACTTAGCTCATTCTCCGTCTACAGCCTTTAGGCTACCCTCCAGAATCCGACTGCCAGGAGTGAATCTTATTTCTCAAGTACGGTATTTTCTTTCGTTTCCTGCGCAGGCGCTTCCAAGGTCCTCACTTAGAGAGGTCCCCATCCTTCTAATCCTAGAGTTCCCTCCCCGACAGCCGCCCACGAACACTGTTTGAAGGAGGTGGCCTTTGCGGATCCAGCCGTATCCTGATGCATTCCTCAGTTCGCGTGCCGTTTATTTCGCTGGACGGCCCTTTTAAAACGGTTTGGTCTTCCCCCCCTTTTTGCTATCTTTCTGTTTACTTTTCGCCCTACAGTTGTACCGCTTGCCTTGATTTTGCATCTTTTCCTTCTGGGGAGACTGCTGAGGACACGGCCCCCACTTTTTTTGCGATCTCTATGGCCTCCTTCCCTGTTTTTGTTTGAGCATTCGCTCCACACTTTGGTTTTTTTCGTTCTTAGACCTCCCTCAATGACCCATTGTTTCCCTTTCCTTCCACCTAGATGATCAACAATGTTTCCCGATGCTGTTCCCTCCCCCCCCCCCCCCCCCTAGACACCAACACCAATGCCTGTCCCCGTTATAAGCTCCCCCTTCTTGCAAGTATCCCTATGTGACAGGCTCTTGCGCTATTTAGGGCCCCTCCCCATTTTTCCTTCACCATGTTGGGGCTTTCTTTGGGCTTGTTCCCCCTCTCTTCGACTATTTTCCCCTCAGACGGTTGATTGCAATTTTGTCATCTCCTCCCTGTCCTTACCCTCCCCATCCCAATACTGCCGCTGCCATCTCACTGCCTCTATAGATGTAGATTGCCGTTTTTTTTTACCGTGCCATTTCTGAGCATCCGCGACACATCTCTTGTCTTTGGTAAGTGCTCGGAGAGCGAACTCATCAGTTAAGCTTCCCGGCTCCGTGCTTTGATTCGACCCCTACGACCAACTTACTTCCGGCCTGCGCTTTTTCTCTGGTTGTTTCCTGTCTTTCTCTTCCTGAGCTGGTAAACTGTCCCCTCAACCCCCTGTTTACTGCGGAAGTACGACTCGGCGGACGATTCCCCTTCTTCATGCTTTGAGTGAGTTTTATCCTTGCAGCTCCTCTTTCTGATGTTGGAGATGAAGGATATGGCCTTGGGGTATTTCCATTTTTTTCCATCCCCATTTCGCTGTTGCAACCCCCAAATAGACCTTAAATCCTTACGTTAGTTCTTTCTCTCCGGGACCGTCGTGGGGACAAACCTATCTGGAGCAGCTGTTTGACTGTCTCAGAAATAATGGTTGTGTTTGAATAGTGAGGCTGAACTACCCACTGCTCAACGCCCCCTTTTGACTAGAAAAATGGTGGCTCGTTCAGTTTGAGCCGGATTCTTTAAAGAGCCGTGTTTCCCCTTCTCCGATAATGCCCGATTCCGGGTTTACTTCATCCCACTACGAGCCCTACTTACCTCCCGACCAGAAGTCCCCGATTTACCTTTCCTACTGTAAGTTATATAAGACTCTTTGATACCAGAACGAATTCCGCCGGTACGCGCCTGAGACAGCCGCGTGTTTGACGATTGCTCTGCTCTTCTCTTTCTTTTTCCCCTCTCCAACTCTGCCTTCCCCAGTGATTCGATCCCTTATATATGTACCCTCCTTTCCAAGTTCTCTGCGGCACCACGACCCTGCGTGTGCGACCGCACGTTTGTTATTACGCCTTAGCCGCTGGCGCAGTCACCTCTCACTACCCCCCTTGACCTGATTTTTTTTTTAAAGAAGGAATCGGTTTTCCGGCTGTCTTTCCGACTTTAGTCGGATCTCGTCAACGTGATTCCTTCCCTGCACCCGCATATGAAACCCTCATTTATCTTGTGTGCCCTTAGATGGTGTGTTAGTGTTTTTTTTTTTATCCCAGTGTTGTTTTGTTCTTCGTGGTTAAACTCCCCCCTCCTTTCGGCAACGGTTCTCTGTTGAGTACTAATCAGTTTCCTTCCCCAGTCCGTCCTCCCCTTTGGTAGCGCCCCCCTCTCTACTTCGGAGGCGTTCACTTGTGTCCTCCGAGCTTCCTTCTGAACTCTCCTCCTCCTTGTTTTGAACCATTTATGAATCCCCCCTCCAACAAGGGCGAGCCTTCCTTGTCGTCAGTCCCTTGGTCCCCCTTTTTGGATCTAGCCCCCGTGGGGAGGCTGGTCATTCCCCCGAGACGCGAATCCCCCGGTTTGATACATTGTTTGGACGTGAGTTTTCCCCGAACGTTTCTTCGTTTTTTTGGTCACTTTCGGTAACTCTTGCTCCTTTCTATTTCATTCACTCAACGCGTTTTCAGAGATGCCCCGGTATCGCTTTCCCCTTTGTTTCTTTCCAGATCGGTAAAACACCGCTTAAATGTAGGTTCTTGTTTCCAGAGTTCCAAAGGTGAACATTTTGTCGTCGGGTCCCTGGCGATTTTGACCCTTCGGTCCCAGAGTGGGAACTATTTGACCCACTTTTTATTACGAGACACTTGGCATTTTCGGACCGTCTTGTCTATGACTCCTCACATACCCTCCAGATTTTCTGTTTGAGCGGCCACCGTATGTGCACTACAGTACTGCCTTCTCTTCCGGTGGCGTTGGCCTTTTGCCGTTGATTATCTGGAGCCCTTCTTCTGAATTTTCGACGTTCTATTTAGGTGCCCGGTCTGGCCACTCCAGGTATTCCCGCCAGCATGATCTTTGATCTTGTTTATTTCGGATCTCGTTGGGTTTCCTAATTTTAACATTTTTTTGAGGTATTAGGCAGCGGTTTCATTCTCTCGTGCCCTCCAGAATCTCTTCTTCTCCGGTTTTCCGTTAGAGCCCAGTTTGCCCTTCCAGACTCAGGATTTGGCTTTTCGCACTATTCGACCCCTTGCATGTACGACCCCCCCCTTCCCCGTTTTACTTCGCTTGCAGGACCGCCCTTCTGTCCCTAAGCGCGTTTCGCCCCCAACGTTTGTTACCCTCCGTCGTCGCTCCTTAATTTCCCTCTTTTCCAACCTTTCCTTACCTTCTTATTTGATGTGTTTCCGGCAAACTTCCCTCTCCTTCTTTCCCTTGTAGGTGACTCGGACCGTTCAACTTTTCGGGCCTGCATTCTTTTAATGAACCCCCCTACACCAGGCCAGCTTCTCCTGCCCAATCGCAACCCGGTTTTTTTTTTCATTCGCTATGGTCTTATTCAAAATCGGCATTTCTCTCTCACCCTCGAGGCTGCATCTGGAAATTAAATTTTTCGCCCCCGTCTGTTTGTTCCCTCGCCTGTCTCCCCGTGAACTGACCCCCTTCTTCCCCTTCTTGGTCCTTTGTTCCCAGGTCGATTCCTTCCATGCTTTCGGGCATCTTCTGCTCCCTCTCTTACATCACTTTCTCCATTTCTCGCCAGTCCCCCCAGTTGCATCGAGCTACTTGGGACCCGTTCTGTCGCCATCCTCCCGCCCCCAATGTACCTATAGATTGCCCCCTATCTTTGGTGCGCTTGGCTAGCTGTCTCCCGCCGGCCTTTCCTCCTTTGCTGCACTCCTCCGTTGTTTTCTTTCATCTCTTTTGTGGTTTGTTGAGTTCATTCTAAAAGGAAGTCGTCTTCAGCCTTGCCTTCTTTTTTTTTCCTCCCTCAGACACGTTTAGCCGCGACCACCTTCTCTCGCCCACGCTTTGCACTCTTCTTCCGTTGATTTTCGTAGATGTGTACCCCCAGTCTCGGGTCTTCGATTCTCTGCGTTCACAATCCACTGCCGATCGGGACTTCGTCTTTCGTGTCAGGCTGAGCGACTGGTCGATTTCTTCTTTCGTCTTTTAAAATTTCTAACCCCCCTTTTCTTGCTGACCTCGTCCTTGGCTGAAGGTCGAGACCTTCTTCCCAATCCACCCTGCGCCCCACTAAGTTCTTTCCCCTCTTCCGCGACCCTCGATTGCTTCTTCTGCTTTTTTTGCCGACTGTCGCTCCGCCTGCCGCCCCCCCCCTTTACTTTGCTCATGTCTGCCGCTTGCCCTGGGTTCCTTCGTTCTTTCCATGCCAAGTAAAAGAAGCGTATTCCTTTTTCCCCTTTTTACCCCTCGGTGCTCTTTGTACGGTTTCCACCCCCCCTACAATCGCGATTTTGACCGGTGGCGGGCGTTTAACCCCGCCGCGACGAAAGGGATTTGTTTTTCTGCGACCGCTTTTTTCGCTAAGTTCGTTCTTTCTCTTGCTTGACTTTTCACTATGTCCCGTTCATCGAATCCGTGCTTGAGCTCCTCTTTGGCTTTCTCCGAACCTGTGCGCGGGCTCTGAGCACCTTCGTCCTTCTCCGATGCTTTTCATAGGGATGGCAAGACTCTTCCGTCCACCATCTATTTTTGAGCCCCCCCTTCGCGCAACGGGTGCCTTCTCATTCGATCCTCTCCATGGCGTTACCCTGATTTTGTCTCTTGCTCATAATTTTACACCCCTTTTCTGGCGGGCTGAGCCCCGGTTTCAACGTAAGAGACCCTACCTGACCCTGAGAATGGCCCAATTTTTGTCCTTCACCCCATTTTGCCCCCCCCGGCAATTTTTTTTCAAAGTTTCAACTTTACCTTTGGCGTCGGGTGTTCTCTGAAGGTCTCGTCAATCCGAAATAACTCCTTCTCCCCCTTTATAGATTCCCCTTTCCCGACGGCCCCTGTCCTGTTGAGTGCCGCCTTTCCCGCCTTTTGGACTCCCCCAGACGCCACGGCCCTTTTCCTTTTTTAGTCACTCCTGCCCCCCAACGCGGAACATTGTCTTTTGTCACCTCCCTTCCCTAGCGACTCTTCGGGCTGGCCAGATGACCACCTTACGTTGACGTTTCCGCTTCCCCCCCGTACAAGCTGGTAAGCAGTACAGTGCCCGTTCCCAACAACTATCGGCTTCGTCGACACTCTCCGCGTGTTTCTTTCCTGCCTACACGACTCCCGTCCCCCCAGTGCTCCATGGCCAGCCTCCTTTGCGACGCATTCATCTCGTCCCCGTTGGTTCTTCGTTCTCTATGTTCAACGAACTTAGTGTAGCTCTATTATTTTTTTCGTAGTTCCTCACCAGATGCCACTTCCCTCTTTAAGTCTCGGTTGAGCTTCCCTCCACCGAGAGGGACTTTCTGTTGACCCTCATCCCCACTCTTCTCCCAGAGAAACCTTGCAGCACCCAACTCTTGTTTTTGTGCGGTGAACATGGTTTTCCCCTGGCAGTTCAGGAGGAATTGAGTCCTTCCCCGCTATCGATAGCGGAAGATGTCCACCGAGTTTCTTTCACCCGCCGAGTTGAAGTTTATGATTGTTGTCACTTTGCCCAGCGGAGACGGGTTGGTTATTCCCATTCCTTTTCCGGCCCCGGGGAGTTTTTCCTACCTGGCGGTGTTATATCTCCGGGATCCTCCCTTCTGTATAGAAGGGTTTAGGGTTACCCTCAGTCATCGCCTCCCCCACCCCCCCCCTAACCCCAAGGCTCGATCGACTCCGCCTACGGCAGGTCAGTTCCTCGGTCCCTTTTCCCTCCATCAACTTCTCGGTGCGTTTCTTTTTTATTTTGTTACACATCGTGGGTTTCTGTCGTTTTTTCTCTCGTCGTGGTCCTCCCCTGAAACGATCCCTTTTCGCACCCACCTCTCCTTCACTGATGAAGAACATTAACAGGCTGACCCCCCCCCCTTTTTTCCGCGTTCCCCAGGTTTGCTTTCTGGTCTTGAGGCCAACCCATCCCCGTGATTTTCAGACCTTCCGCGCTTTTGTCCAGATCTTGTGATCGCTTACCCGGCGATTTCCTCCCTGGTCCTGTTTGGCCATTCTCCATGTTGTCAGTGCAATGGTTCTTTTGCTTTCCCACAATCCATTACAGCCCTTCTCTCCGAATCTGCCATTTTCGCAATCAGAGCGCCCCTCGCGCCGCACTGTTGCAGTTTCGCCGATTGGACTTTTTTCTTCCCCCTTGCCCGGTCGCACCGGCCCGGTGACCCTCCCCTCCCCCCCAATTACGTTGTCTTAATTGCCGTCGATAATTCCGGCGATGTTGCATAGATCCCTTCTCAAGGATCCTTCGCGGTCCCCCCCCTGCACCCGGCGACGTCTCAGCGGGTTTTTAACGAGCCACTTCCAGACCCCCCATTCCCAGGCTTCCCCCGCTTCTTGGTTTTTTTTCTTCGTTGCTGGATTTGGATTCGTTACTTTTCCGAGTTGCGTCCCTTCCCCCTTCAATCACCGGCCCTTAGTGAAACGAGGTGTCTTCGCCCCCATCAATGAGCCCCAACGACCCGTCCTTATTGGACTTTTTTAGTTTCCCATTTGGCCATGTCTCTGGCAGACATCATTCGAGGGACTTCTGAGTAGCTTGATCCCCCCTTGTTCTGTCGGATCTTTGGCTATTTGTCCCGTACGACATTTGACGCATTAGCAGTATTTTTTTGCTTTGACTCTCTTTTCCGACCCGACACCTTTGTGCGATCCCCTCTTTCCTCCTTCGTTTTTGTTTTTTCGCGTCTTTTTCTGTATCACCCAGTTGGCGAATCCGCTCCTTTTCCCGACATGCACTGACTTTCGTCAGGAGTACCCCTCCCCTTCCCGCAAAGTCCGCCCGACTCCCCAACAGGGTTTTTAGGTTATGTAACTTCCGTCCCGCGGACATCTTCGTCTTGGAGTACGGATTCCCCTCACCGGTCAAACACCTCCCATGTTCTTTTTAGAGGATGGCCTTTTAGAGAATCAGTCCCCTCTTCGTTTCTATTGAGGTTCATTTGCTTTTTCTGCGTCCGGGCCACTCCAACTTCGATTCCGATCTAAATCGAGATAGCTTTACTGGGGCCGGTCGACCGGTCGTCTTATCCAGACTCTCTTTGACTTAGACTTTGCGTCCGCATACTCTATCCCTTATGGCCGAAGGGTGATTCGACGTTTGCATTCCCCCACTTTTTTGGGTATCTTGTTCGCATCTTTGAACTTTCGTTTCTGGAAACTGCGCGAAACCCCTTCGCCGTTAAGGCCTACACGCATTTTTATTCTGATTTACTGAACTCTATTCCCTGTGTTTGACTGGAGACGATTCCTGTCATCGCTTCTCTTATGGCCCACTCACAACGTTTTCGTGAAATACAACCTTGCCTCCATTGTCCAAGAGGCCCTTCCCCCTGGCCGGCCCCGAGTCCCGTTTTTCTCACCGATTCTGCCTTATAGCTCTCCCGCATTGTTCTCCCCTATCGTCCCTGCATTCCAGATCCATGCGTTGCTTCCCCCCTGGGGTTGCCCCCCTTTTACCCATTTCGCCCGGCGGTGGAACGCCGTTTGGGACCCCTCGGGTTCCTATTCATTCAGGGCCATAAAACTCCTCTCGGCCTAAGTCCCCTCGCCTCCCTATTTACCCCCAAAATGACACATCCCCCGAGCACGTTATACGACTTTTTTTTTAGACGACGACTTTAACTTCCTGCGTTTAGTTTCCACCGGAAGTGTTTACGAGTGTCTGAGCGCTTTCTTTAAACCCCCCGCGCACTCGGCCCCGGATTCTTCTCCTTATCCCTTTTCCCCACGTTTCTCCGGCCACCCGAACCGGAGAGGGTTCCACCTGCCTGTGCACCGTCCCCCCCTTCGAGCGTGCCGTTATGACCACGATTTGTGGCGTGAAAGTCCCGAATTCGGTTGACGCGTCTCTATATAGTCCGTGCGTGCCCGGGCCCTTTCCCCCGGATGACCACCCCCTCCCAAGATTTTTCTAGGCTGGCGGGGTTTTTTTTAGTTTACACCCTCCCACGCATTTTGGCGTCCTTTTTCATGTCGTCCTATCAACCTTTTTTCCCTTAATATCTTCACGGTGCGGAATTCTCCCCCCGATCCCATCGGCCTTTGCTTCCTCCCGGACCGTGGACAGGAAAAACCCTCGCTAATCCCTACTCATTTGTCGTGACCATGCAGAGTTTTCCTCCAACGGGGGCTGAATTACTGTCTCCCTCCTTTTTTCTGCGGTCCTATCCCCGTTTGGCTTCGTGGTAATGCTCGAAGAAAACGGTCGGATACCATTCTTTCTTTTCCGTTCTAGTTTTTTGTTCTTCCCGAACAATGACTGACCCTACTTTAATTTCCTCCCCTTCAAGTCCCGTGAATTCTTCCGGGCTCGACCTTTGCCTGCCGATTTTAGCTCGTCCCCCGCGATAACCCTCATTTGTTGCCTCTTTGTAACCCGAAACGACAGTTGGAGGCCATCTTTCTTCTTTTTTCCACCCTCGCTAGACCTTCCTATTTGATCAGTTTCCCCTTACTTCGTAAACTGAAAGGGAGGCCCCCTCTTCCCCTCTACCTCCAAATTGAGACAACGCTCCCTTTGAGGAACCCCCGGCTAAATCCGAAGCAAATGGGCCTGACAGGTTTTCCAGTATCGTTTTCCGTTTTCTCTCTGAAGGTGTCAACAGTTAAAGTTCTCGTTTGACCAATCCCATAATGGTCTTTTAGATCCGATGCGATTTTTCGCCCCTCTTCTCTCCCCGCTGGGATAATTTTCCAGTCTGCTTGTCTCACTGGAGGAGCCCTTTTGGGATTCCTTTTTTAACCTCCCTCAGAATTGTATTTTGTAGCGGATGGCATAGGGTTGCGTGCACCCGATGTTTAGACCCCAATTCGTACGGTCCCCCCGGTGTCCCCGCGTTCGGCGCCAACCGACTCAGGTTTGAGCTCGCACGTGTCGAAACAAGTGATTTTTGACCGCCACCCACGCAGATTTTTGCCACGGAGACCGAATGCTAAGCCGCCCGTTTCCAAAAACGAATGTTCCCACCTTTAGTCGCGCTCCTGACGGCCCCGCCCCGTGCGTCGCTTTCTTTGTTTCTTTTCGCCCAATTACGCCCTTTCGACGTGTCCTGGACATGACCCCAATTTTTTCTCCCCCTGAGGGGGACTGCGATCTTGACCTTCCCCCCTTCAGACTCTTCCCCAATTAGAAAAGCCACTTCGTCCTTCATTCGCCATCGTGAAGACGCAGATCTCTCCAAATCGAGGCTGTCTCCTGAATCGTCTAACTCCATTTTTTTATTTTTATGTTTTCCTCTGGGACGAATTACCCCCCATTGTGACTGAATTTCCTCCCCCCTCACTTGCGTTGTTTTCTTCCATTTTGTTGATCCGATCGCCCGTCGACCCTCTCGCTCCAGACCCACGTGCGTACGATAGTCAATTGATTTTCGTTTTTCACTTCGCTCAGAATCGGAACCCCCCTCTGCGAGCTTTGTTCCTCCTTCCCCCGCAGCTTTCCGCCAGTTTTTTTACTGGCAAAATGGTTGACGTCTTCCTTTCTCCGATCTTGCTATGGTCGACTCGACCCTCCCCCTTTCCAATTTTCAGACGATCTGGTTCATTTCAT
>Ga0179593_1425969_pt1 | contig 15344 bp, 17 predicted proteins | sample CZODoug2_1_08_16_FD_185931 | JGI IMG/M metagenome (GOLD analysis project Ga0179593, IMG submission 185931) | Vadose zone soil fungal communities from Angelo Coast Range Reserve, California, USA - CZODoug2_1_08_16fungal (PacBio error correction) | ecosystem: Environmental > Terrestrial > Soil >... | reverse complement strand
TCTTTTTCTCATCCAACCCGCTTTCCTTCATGGCTTCAACCAGGCCCCACTCCTCCCTCTCGCAGGTTGTTTCGACGGCTTTTCAATTTCTTTTACCTTTTTACGTCCCCTGTCCGGCTCAGCTTTCTCTTTGATGACCGCATTCCTCATTGATGCGCTCTCTTCCTTTTGATCGGCCAACCCCCTTGCACATCCGCCAATCGACGTCATTTCATTATCGGTCTCGAGCTCAACTCTCCACTTTCTGCCCCCCCTCTCCCATACATAGATTAATTATTTTAGCATGCCCTCTGGACGGTGGCAAGTACCCTCGCCGCGAGAAAAACTTTGGTCTATAACATTTTTTCGAAACTACTATGTCTCGATTCGGCCCGGCACTTCCATCGCGCAGACGGTATTCCCACCATTTGACACTGAAACCTCCCCGGTTAAGGTTCGGTCCCTTCAGTTTAAAACGACCGCGTAAATTCACTTTTTTTCCTTACAAGAGTTAAGAAAATCAAACTTTCTCTATAGGTATCAGACATTTTCATCGGCGGACAACCCATCTATGCTCGAGACTCCCTTCTAAAGATCGTATTTCCACTGATCTGGTGGCCACGCGGTAGCGCGCGATGACAGACTACAACTATACCAGTCCCCATTTTTTGACAATGTGTTTCTTAGGATCCCCCCCCTGAATGACTGGGCTCGTCGCCCCCTTCATCCTTTTTTTCCAAAGTAACTTTGCCCCATTTGAGATTAATCCTCTCTCTGCGACTAGCCAGAGCAACGCTGGTTGACGGACCTGACGCACTGTCTGCCTTCCGGAATTCCACCGGACCTTCTCCTTTTATTTCTTCCCCTAGTCCATCATTCGTCAGCGGACACCATTCTTAGATCCAGCTATATTTCTCGCGTTCTAAGGATTTCCCTCTGACCCGAACCTTTCATATTGATATCTCCGCCGCTGTACTCGATCGGCCAATGGTTGAGAGCCACATCTTGCTGTCTAAAATGTCGATATCTCGACTTGTTCATTTCGGTGTCACCAGTACTGCACGTTCGACGCTCTCGTGCCTGACCCCCTCCCCCTTCACCGATGTCCCTTTGCCCCTTTCTATCGATATTTCCCGTGACCTTTATCTCACTATGCGTTCAGAGGTCAGACCCCCTTTTCAACAATCTCCCCTTATTTCTTGACCCGCCTGCCTCTATCTCCCTCTCCCCCCACCCCACGGTCTGTCAAAGAGTCGTGTTTTCTGAGGACAACTAAGGTCGTTAACTTTCTCTCCCAAAGATTTCCCATCTGCCGTGGCCTCTTTTTTCCACAGTCCGGGGCCCTTCCCACGGATCGTTTTAGCCCGACGTAAACGTATCCGGTTGAACCTCCTTTTGCAAATCTTTTGCCTCCTTTTCCTGCTTCCTTTTCTTTGACTCCCCCCTTCATTCTTCCCAATTTTTAGGCCTATTTTACCAGTCCAGGACGATTTCAACTTTTTCATTCTCTAACGTGGGAAAGTTTTCTTTGCCCCCTTTCCGCTGTTTGTTTCTCCTTTTACTACCCACCTATTTATTCTTGCTTTACATGCGTGAACTTCGCCAAGAGTGGCGATAGTGCAAGGATTCCCCCGAACTCTTTCCCTCCCTTGTTTTGAACCACTTCTTTTCAACAGATAGATCTTTTGGCTTCACATCTTGTGGGTTTTCCTACCCTAGAAAAAGGGGCTCATGTCATCCGCTCCCACGCTTCGCCTGCAAGTCAGACCCCCCAGTTTGGACGAAGTTTGCCGTCTTTTCCTTCCTGCTGATCTGATACCATGCCGTTTTTACCCCCATGACTTCCTTTTCCGTCTTTGCATTCCCTCTTCCCTTGTGTCTCGTCTTCGTTGTTGTTCCATTATCTCTCGGTTTTTCCCGGTAACGCGATCATCCCAACTTGAGGGTGAAGATGACCGCTTCTTCGTAATACTGTTCTTTTCCCCCCCCCCTTCCGACTTACTTTTGGCTTTACTGTCTGGCCTTTCCGACCTTTGCGCCTTTGAATCCCAATTTACCTCTCTCTCTTTTTTTTTTGTTTGTGATCCTTCCCCTTTTTAACCTTGGATTCTTGCTTAATTTGCAGAACCGTCACCGCCTCCCAATAAGCGGCAATGGCCAACAGTCCCAGGTAAACTTTTCCTCCTCGTAGGTCGCTCCTCTCTCCGCTGTGTGGTGATTTCTTTTCCCTTTAACAAAACCGAGCGCGAATATGGCCTTGGGACGACGCTCCACGAGTTCCTCTTTTCCCACTCCTTCGTTTATAGACTGAATGTTTCCCTTCTTTTTATCTGACGACTCCTCCTCTTAGGTACCTCACTTTTCTCTTTTTCCTTTTTTGGCATTCTTCCACTTGGGAGCTATGACTGAAGCCCTGTGCCCTGTCCCCAACCCATTCATGCGTACTTGACTTTAAGCCCCCTTTTCGAGTGACTTTTTTTTCTTACGCGCCTTGTCCCGAATTCACGTCATTCACTTTTTTCCCCCGAATTAGTGTATTCTTCTATTGAGCAAATTCCCGCTCCTTGGCCCTCTTTCCTTTTTTAAAAACTTCATCCGGCCTTTCTTTTTGGACAACATTCGCGCCAACTTTCTCTTCCCTAGGCCCCCCTGTGTTTTTCCCCCAGCCAGCAGCCTCACAATACTGCCATAAGATTAACCCACCCTTTTTCTTTTTTAAAGTCTCTTTTCGTCTTTTGCATTACCTTCTTGGCCCTTTGTCCGGTGTTTTTCGACCACCCCCCGTGATCGCTGAAGAAGTATTCCCTGAAGAGCTCCTGATGGTTTTCTCGAGCTGTCTCCTAAGAAAGGGTTGTCGCTGCTTCTTTGCTAGGGTTCACGGGACCCTTTCCCCATTTCTTCCTTTCAGTTTGTCGTGTCGTTTTTCCCTTCCTTTTGGCTATAGTATTTCCAGATAGATGCGCGTATGAAATTTTCCTCTGTCCTGGTGGTTTTTTTTTTAATTTCATCTCGCGCCATCTTTTTAGCGGCTCCTTCCCCCACACGGTTTAGCCTCCTTCTTCCGGTTTTCCAGCTGGACATTCTTTGCTTCTAGTCCCCAGTGGACGATCGTTAGCCTAGATATTTTCCCTTGGTCCTTCTTTCTGCCCCTTTCGTTCCGTCGTTTTTTTTTCAAACACCCTCTTTTTTTCCCCTCTCTCGAGTTCAGGTAGTTTTCCTTCATTGGACTATTACTTTTTCATTGGAATCATACATTTGATGGGATGCCGGGCTGTTAGGTTTTGGTTTGCACTCCTCTCGCGTGTACTATCGCCTCTGTAGAATTTCTTCCCTCTCCTTTACTTTTCTCACACGGTGCTGCTGGGCGATCCGGGCGGCTCCAGGGCGCTTTTGTTTTTTCCCCCTCCCTCAGGTACCTGCTTTCAGGTTTTCCCCCCATTTGGCCTCTTCCCTGCTCTCCTTGCACCCGAACGTGCGACAACGGCCTTTTGCCGTATGCCCTGCTTATTTTCGCTTGCAGTTTTCCCTCACCTGCTTCTTTGAGTTCCTTCCGTTCATGACTGCTGTCGTGGAGACGAGCTAGTTCCCCTAACCGTTGAAGTAACCCTTTACTTTGATTTTTCTTCCGTCCCCCCTCTTCCCCCAATCTGCACCTTTTTTTGCTTTTTGGTTTGTTCTCACGGAAGCCGTCGCGCTGTCCTTGTAACGCTGCCTCTGATTTCTTACGACTTTCCTTCCTCCATCCCGGATTTTCCATCGCTTTTTTTGACCTAAGCTCCTGACACCCCACGGCTATATCATGATTCTTTCTTTTTTTCCTCCTCCCGTTCAGATTTCCCCCCGCCACAACCCGCTCTCGTCCTTTTCTGTTACCTTCGGGTGCACCTGTAGGCGATGGAATACCCAGAGAGAGCGCAAGGCAACCACCACCACAACCAAACTTACACAACCCCCCCCATTTTCCCCCCCCTTTTTTTTTCCCACACACACCAACCCAACCTCGATGATTTTCTCCACCTCTCTTAGAGCCCACGTCCCCCTCCTGTCCACCGCCGGACCCCACCAGAGGACTAATCCTTTTCTTTTACCCTCTATCGTCCTTTTGAAAGGTTCCGGCATGGCCGTCGTGTGTAGTGCTTTATTCTTTTCCTCCTCTTTTTTTGAGATGATTTCTGCCTATACAAATCTTTTTTTCCCGGACTGAAAAAGGTAAGCGAGCTTCGACTTTGTATTCGATCGGAAGAGGGGTTCCATTTAGCTTGACTTAATTAGTTAAGTGATTAGCTCGTTTGCTCCACTCAACTAACCCTTGGAAATCTCTCTGATGACCTCTTTTCCCATTGTTCCCTCCGTACAATTCTCCCTTCCTCACATGCGATGTTTTTCTCGCTGAGGGCCAATCTTTCTCCCTCTGTCTGTCACCTTCACTGAACCTCGCTCCCCTCTTGTTTTACAAGCGATGTCCTTTTGTCATTCGTATCGTCGAGACGTGTGACCCCCTTTAGTATGGGTTTTTTAACACCCTACTTTGAAGAAAATCCTCTTTCCCTCCCTCTCCCCCATGTTCTCCCCCCTCATGCTCACGCGAGTTTTTTTCTGATTCCTAAGAACCCGCCTTCTTTTCTCCTGGCCCTCCCGCAGTTCCCTTTCCCCCTAATGGCACGGTTGCGTTCCTTGTAATGAAAGCAATTTCCCCCCCCGCCTTTCACTACCCTTTTCTCCTGATTAACCCCTGCTTGTTCTCGATTTCTTTCCCCACGCTCCCTTTCTTTAACGCGGGTTTTCCAAAGTAGGTGGTCTCTTAAGCTGACCCCTCCCCCTCCTTTTTTCCAATTCCATTGTTCGGTCTTCGGCGCCACCATGCCCTGGATCCGCGCACCGCCGCCCCGGGATTTTCCCCTCTTGCCCCTTTGACGCCTTTTTCTCCCAGTCGTCGATCTATCAGTACTTTGCTTTTCGTTTTATGTCTTTTTTCAGTTTACTTCCGACCTTTTCCTGCCTGCCCTGCATTTCGCCCCCACGTGTTACCACCCCAGTTGACGTTGGCGCCCTTCTTCCACCCGCGCCCGTCTCTAGCTTTTTGTCTTTTTTCATTGCTTCTGCGTTGCCTATGATATATGTTGTAACCCTCACCGCGTTTCGCCACCCCTCCCTTGTATATTGCATGTCCCTGAGTCAATTAAACATTATGTCGTGATTCACCCTACTCACATCGTCTTTTTTGTAGTCTTCGTCGACATAGTGCCTTTCGCGAAACATCGCTGTATTTTGACGAACCCCCCTATCTCGCTGCGCACCACTTCCTCCCCTTCACTTATTTTTTTTTTTGTTGTATTAATCGGCTACCCATGACCTCGTCAATTCTTATCAGTTTCCATCAGTTTCGTCTCTGTGAGTTTTTATGATATGGTCCATTTTTTTTCCACCCCCGTGATGTCCTGTTGTTACCCCTATGTTGTCCCCGTTCCCTTCCCCCACACTTTGTATTTTCGTTTCCCACTTCTTTAATCCGTCATCTAGAGTTTTACCTCTTCTCCACTGTCCACCTATCAAAACCACTCACCTGAGTGACGATCGGTCACCCTGAACTTTTTCACGCAATGGAAACAAGCCACCCGTGCCCCGTTTATTCAGCTGATCTCTCCCCTCTTCCCTGATCCGTTATACCCCCACACCCCTTGTCTTTTTGCCCTCTTCTGTCTGCTATTGTTTTGCCGTACAAACCAATTTCGTCTGTCATGTTTTGCTTTTTAATTATGATTCCCTATATCTCTTCACGCGCTATTGCTAGTGCTATCGGTCCTTACCCCGGCATTGTGTTAATTAGCCTTGCCCACGGCCCTCCCTTTCTTTCTATTAGTTTGTTTTTGTTTGTTTACCGTGACCTTGCACGATTGTTTTAATAAGCAAACCCGTCTTAAATCTCTTCTCTCCGAAACTTCACTACTCTTTGCTGTCCTTTCGAAATGCTTTATGCCTTTACTGAGTTACCGGCTGCGGTTCTGACGACACATGGTTTTTTTCCCGGCACGGCCTTTTTGTTGGTTCCCCACAGCGGCAAGCGGTCTTCACTCGCCCTGAACTTTTTTTCCCCCCTCTCTGAAACTATTTTCACGGATTATTTGCGCCATGAGGATTGTTCGTCTGGTGTACCATCTAAGAAATATTTACACTCTTCACGTTTTTCCGCGTGACCCTCGTCGTTGCTAGGCATCTGTGCAATGTATACTCCCTCCCCCGTCCTCCCACGTCGTTTATCTCTGCGTTTATCCCGCGCTTTCGCTCCCCTTTTTGTGTTTTTTTTTTGTTGCTGATCAGTCGCCCACCTCAGGTTTTCAGTCATCATTGAGCCTCCCGGTATTCCCTCTTGACAGCGATCGATCATCCCGTGTCTTTCCCTGACACCTACCGTTGCTTTTTTTCTCTCCTGTCTCCCGTATCTCCTTGATCACATTACCGGGGGGCTATCAAGGACAGCCTGTTTTGTTTGGATGCATACTCTCTTTTTTCCCTTGTTCTTCTCCTCTTCTTTTGTTGGGTTTAACCTTCTCATTCCAGATTCCCTCGGCGTTGAAGCGGTGACCGGCCCACTCCTTGACTTTGATTCCCTTATTTGTTTCCTTTTAGGTCGCCTTCTGGTCTCCCCCCTTCCAATACTTTCACACATCTCCCCCACCCACACAGCTGCAATACTAGCAACGTTATTTGGACACACCTCAGGTTTTCTCTTGCTCCTCACCAGATCACACACCCTGAGGCACCCGGGTCCTTCTGTCCAGTCAGACTTCGATTCCCCTTCAATGTTCCCTACTCCGCTCGACTGCTTTTGTTGATGATCGCTTGTCGTACCTGTTGAATCTTATCCGTAGGGGTCACTCACTCCCCTCATTGTGCTTCAACCAACCTGCTTCTCCTTCATGTCTACCCAATACCACTCATCAGACCGCTTCCCATCCCTGCCATTTCAGCGCTACCCGATATTTCGCGGAGCGCATCCTCTTTCGGGGTCCTCACCTCTCCCTTCCTTTTAATGTTTTTGCACTAACACAACGGCAGCCATCGACCCTCTCACAACCTCGTTTTTGCTCTCCCCATCGGGTCACTTGAAATATCCCGCCCGCCACGGGCGTCACCATAACCCCGCTCCTCCCCTGACACAACTATTATTAATGGGCCGCACACGTTTTTCACCTTCTCTCATAAACAGCCCCTTCCCCCCTGGATACAAAAACCACCCCTCCCACCACCTTCCACTAACGCCTGTTTTTTTGCAGGTAGAGTAGCCTCGTTAAGTCTTATAATATTCGCGTTCTGCTTGTTCGCCGCCGTTCTCCAGCGAATTTCGCTTTATTTTTTTTTTTTTGTTTTTTCTTCCAGATTCCCCCCTTTTTTTTCTCTTTGCCAGAACGGTTCTCTTCGTCTGCCTGCAATACTCCGGCGGGGACGGCTGTGCGTGTGGCGACAACGCCTTCTCGTGATGAGATCTTTTTCCTTATCATGACCTTGTTTTTTTTTTCGGTTGTCAGGAGCAGATCGTTTTCCACTTTTTTGCGCTTCTGTTTCTTCCGGGTCACGGTCCAGGACCTGTAGCCAAGGTCGTTGTCAGCAGGAGTTTGCTCTCGTCTTGTCATCCCCGATGTATATTGTTCCCCCCCCCCCCCCCTTTTTTCCCTCGTGTCAGGTTTTTCTTGTAATACGACCGCGTCGCAGTTCTCTTTCCTTATGCCACGGTTCTCCACCTTTGCATTTTCAGCGCTTATGTTTTGCTTCCACCCCTTCATACCCTCCTTTTTTTCCCTCATATTCAGTCCCCCCCCGCGTACTTTCCCCCCTCCTGCCAGGCCGTCTGGTTTCAAATCCGGGGATGTTAACCCCCTCATATAGTGCTCTCCGTTTAGGTTTTAATATGACTTGTTTTTATAATATTCTCCCTTCTTTTTTTGGTGGCCTCATGTTACATTTTTTTCCTGACAGACGCTCGTTTGTTCCCGCGCTTTTTTGAGAGATTATTTTCTCGCTCGTCAAAGGGGCCTGCGGTTCATCCCGGTTTTTTTTCTCGGAATAAATGTCTGTAAGTTGTTGGCGCCGGCCGCCCTACCCATTGGCCTCAGGCTTTTTTGAGCTTTTTCGGGCGTCATCGGCGCGAGACCTTGACCCAACAACTTTCTCCATTACGCTCGGTTGCGCTCTCTTCTCCGACCCCCTTCCTGTGTTAATCAGTGTTTGTTCCGCTGTCGTTTACGATTCACGACGTTGATCGGCGTGTCTCCCAAACCTTTTCCTTCTTCGGTTCATTACGTTTTCCTCGTGCCCCCCTTCACCCCGGTTTTTTTTCTTTTTTTTCATAGGAAGCGTCCGACGTGCTTTCTCCCGTTCTTGTGCCGATCGGATTTATTAGAGGCACCACACCGTTATAAAAAGTACCGGATTCATCTCTCTCTTAGTCTTCTGACAAATCCCGGCCCCGGCTATAAACTTTCTTGTGTTTTCTACGTGATCTGTTTTCTGAAGAAGGTTCTTTTGATCTTAACACCCATCTCCTTTTTTTTTTTTCTTCTGCTTCTTTCTTTTTCCATGGGCTTCCGTCGTCAGAGTTTTTTTATATCCGGTTTGTCCTTTGATTTTCTTTTTTCCCCACCCTTAGTTTTCCGTACCCTTACTTCACCGCCGGCATGGACCGGCGGCGCTCGAACTCCCTTCTCTTTCTTACCTCTTAATGTTTTTTTTCTTCCCAATAGTGTCATGAGTATCCTATATATTTACCTAATTCTCCCCCCCCATCTGGTTTGTTGAGTCGCTGACTCTTTTAATATACCCCTCTTCGGCCCAGGCCGGTCCACGGCCACCAGAGAGATAGAGGGGATTTATTCTTGCCTCCTTACCTGTCGTTGTTCCAGTTCACCGTTAACCGGCTGCGCTCGATGGAGACCGCATCCTCCCCAGGGACCCCGCTCTCTTCCCATTCGTCCTTACACTTTCACGCTCAAAATCTTCACCGTCCTACCTTCCCTTTCTTTTTTCGCGTTTCGGACATCGTAACCTCCTATCACTATTTTGTATATGCAGCTCGTTTGTACTTTTTTCCCCGTCTCATCGCCTCTGCTGGTCAAATCGTCCTTGTCCGAGAACACTTTCGGTCTCTCTCACAACATTTTTTTTTCGCTTTATAACACCCCTACCCCCTCCCGTCTTTGTGCTCCTTTCCTGAGACCACAAAGAAACCAGCCTTGGCTTTTAATCAGTTTCACTTAATCAACGCCAGAATTACTCCTGCGGGCCCTTTTTTGCACCCTTCTTCACCAGTAGTAATTCTTCACCCACTATTTTCTAACGATCGCCAGATCGACTATGGAAGGAGTTGTAAGTTTGGATCTAGCCATATTCTTTACGCCCATCACAAAACCCAACTCTTCCCTTTAATGGGTGGGCGTGTCGAAATCTCGACGCGCCCCCTCTACTCCTTCTGGGATGCTTGTAATTGAACTGATCACACAGCGCCACTCTCAGCCCCTTCTAGTTGCCCCCTCGTAGGATCTCTTCCCTAAGCTCTGTCCCGAGCCCATTACTGACATGTAATGTCAGCTTAGGCCCGATTGGAACTTCAGTTTTTACCCCACCTTGCCATCTTCTTCAGACCTTCTTACCGTCCGCAGGACCCCCCACGCGGACGCCCCCTTACCTCTCTATCCCTAGTCCGTACTAGCGGGCCTCCTTTTGCCCTTGCCCTCCACGAGAACCTCCTGACTATCCTCTCCGCTTGCGTCCTCAGAGCTCACCACGTTTGAATGGCCCCTTTTTCACCGCGACACTGCCCTCCCCACCACTTAACACTTTCTAATGACAGGTCGCGATAGATCATAATCAACAGACAACCCCCTCTCCACACTCACAATGACCGTCTACAAGCCCCAATCCAACGACTTACACGAAAAAACTAAACAAAAAACCCAGCAACCTTAAACCCAAAGAACCAAAAGACCCGCAGCTACACATATGCCGACCAGAACTCACCACAACCTGCCAGTCTGGCAAAACCACCCGCAGATAGTCTGGCCACACAAGAGACATGATTCCACACACACACAAAATAATTTGGTCACTCTAGGAACCGGAAGCAACCCCTCATACCCCAAACCATGTGAACCCCGGTTATTTTTTTGTTCCACTTCCTACTTGCCCAGCCGGCCCTTCCAGAAGTTCCGCACCACTCAATCATGCCTGTATGACACGCCCTAGTGCCTCGACCTCGTATCAGAGTTAAAAGGTAGCGAACAAGAGATAAGACACAGGTGCCTCGGCGCACGAGACTCCACCTACAACTAAAGTTTTTTCTCTACTTCCACACACACAGTTATTTCTTCTTTCTTATCCCCCGGTGAACTGGGCTCCGCCCAACAGCAACCCTCACCCGTCACCGCACCCCCCCTTTCCCCATCCCATCACCTACAATACCCCCCTTAACCTTCTGGACCTTTATCAACTCACTCCTTAATCCCTCCCCTTCCCTGCACTCCCCAGTCCCACCCCCTTGACCCCCCCACCGCACCAACCCCTGATTCACTTCGACCCAACCGTACGCGGCTATGATCCCGCCGACCCCCCTCCTGATTGGTTGCCCCCACCACCCTCTTGTCCACCATATTTCCCCCCCGGACCCCTGCACACTCTCCCCCTCCACACACTCTAAGTTGCCACCAGGAACCTCACCCTACTGCCCCCTCTCTTCTGCGATAAACAACGACCGATGTGGCTCAACTGGCATCCCGCACACACCCAACCAGCCCCAGTCCCTCTCTTACTAGACTAGAATATTACTTTCTCTTCCACCACCCTCCTTCAGTAGGGATCACTATCTACTATTGTTTTTTACGTTACCTCCCCCCATACCAAACATGCCTCTTTTTCTCCTCTGCCTTTGACATTAGTTCCTTTTCTTTTCCCCCTCCCCCTGGTTCAATGTCTTTTTCCGTTTACTCTTTGTCCCCTCGGTTCCCGTTTCCTTCATATGTTCAGTCCTACAGTTTCCCATCTCTCTCCCTTCACTAATCTCTTCCTCTTTTGCTTTTTTTGATGTTCTTTCTTCCATTTGCTAATGCCCCCAGCCTTGCGCCGAACCTGTCACACTCATCCCAATAAGTCTGAATGGCCAACAGGCACAGGATCTGACTCTCCGAAGATGCCCGGTCCTCTTCCTCCACTCAATCTGATTTGTTGGTTAATCTGACTCCCCCCTACAAAACCGAGCCCCACAAGCGCCTAGAGCCCGACCGCTTTCTCTCCTCAGACTTTTCCCCAGTGCATATTAGATCTCCTCTAATACTTCCTTGCTTCCCAGACTCTTCATTTTAGCCAAACTTTTTGGTCCGCCGACTCCACCTCCGCTTTCCGGTACTAAACGGATAGGTTGAGGCGCTTTAGAGAATGTTCGCTTGATTCCTCCCCTTTCCTCTTTTGATGTCCCTCCCCCCCCCCCCCCCCCCCCCCTGAGGCCTCCCCCCCTGCTCCTTATCTAGGGATAAACCCTAGCGTCGACTTTTCCGCCCTGCTGGGTGCTCTCCCTGGGCAAGCGCGCCAGAGGCTTGCACTGAATTTCCCCCCCATGAAAGTTCTTTTCTTATTTTAGAACACCCTCCCTCCGCTCTAAGGCACACTTTATAGGCTCAACCCACCCAAGTGACCTCCCTGCCCAAGTTAAGGGTGGAAAAATTCCTTCAATAAAATTTTCGAGTTCCCAGTCTGCCCCCGCCCTCCCCCCTAACTAAGGAAATTCTCACCCCCCTTTTATTCAGGTCCTGGTATTTCTGTATATGAAAATACCTTCTTAAGGCTGTCCTTTTTTTTTTTTTTCAACCCTATCCCTCTCTCTCTTCCTCTATCGATTATCCCCTCCTTCATTCTTGTTGTCTCGCGGCCGACTCCTCTGACCCTTTCAAAGGGTTTGGCTGCCCTCAGCCGGGTAAATGCTGTCTTGTAATTTGCCTTTCCTCCTATTCGCATTTCGGTTCTTGCAGGTTTTGACCCTTTTTGCTCCCAGTCGATGAAGCTCCTTGACCCCTTTCTTCCGTCTTTCTGGTTTCGGTTGAGTCCCTTTATACGTCTGACCCTTGATGTCTTCATGCCCCCCCGTCTTCCCCTCCGACACGTTAACTCGTCCCCGTCCTTTCTCCGTCCACGTGGACTCCCCCCTCCCCGCCCGACTTTTTACCGGATTTTCTTCATAGGGCATTGCCGGCCGTCGGACAATAAGGCGGAACTTTTTCAGATATGAGGAGAATCCTCCTTCGTGGGTGTTCCTACTTGATTGCTCTTTCCCCCCTAGGATCCCCATGATCAGTTATGGGCCATGCCTTGAGGTTCCTTTCAGGTCGTTCGTTCCACTGAAACGCGATTAGCGTGGAACGCGCGTACCTTTATCACTTATCTCGGTCAAGTATTCTTCCTTTCTCGTCACCTTTTGCTTTGGTATCTCCAGCGCGGCTCTGATAGGATAAACCGGGAGTTTCTTGGGTTTGACCCCCCGCCGACATTCAGGTCTGGCCCCCCAGTGGATATTTGGCGGCGTTTAGGCCCGCTTTTTCCCTCACGTTTGGACAACCAACCCGCCCGTTGCCCAGCGCGATCTTGGCGATGTATGATCTTCCGCATGAATGGGGTTCCCCCCCGTGATTCTGACGTCTTGTTTTGAACGAGCGACTTTTCTTTTCTCCCCCTTTTTTCTCCAACCTCCCTTTTTTTCCCTTCTTTTTTGATGACTTCTTTTGCCGTTTTGCACCTTTTTGGTTTCTTGTGCTTTAATCAGGAAAGCAGTACCCTCGTGATGAAGTAGTTTTCCTTCGTACGAGTTGGAAACGCTGTAGTCCCTCCCCGGTATCTCCCCCATACCTTGATTGCATGACCGCTCTATTTTTAACAAAGTAACGGCTGCTCCTTTCATTCTCGATGGTCGTGATCGTTCTGACGACTGTTTTCCCCTCTTTTCTCCTCTCGAAAAACCTATAAATTGATGACGGTTTTTTCTTCCATCCTGCAAATTTTTGTTTATTAACTTTTTGGCATCAGATAGTTTTTGGGTTTTTGTGGTGTCGGATTCTCGTTGGTCTCCCTCGAGGTCCCTTCACGGCCGTCCACCGCGTGAATTTTTACCCCGCGGAATATTCCCTATACCAATCTGCCTCTCCTTTTCTGCACATTTTCTTACTGGTGGCCATCGGTGAGATGAGAACTCTCTATCTTTCTCTCCTTTTTTTGTTGTATTCTGAGTATGCGCAGTTTTTTTTCCTTCCACTCTGATTATGTTCCGGCCAGTTACGACGAGCTTCCGCTTCGTATTCTACTTAGATTTTCCAGAAGGTCCCCCCCCTTCGGGTTCCTTCCCGTTACGTTCGATTTGGTGGGGCATCCTCTTACCGCGTAGATAGATCCTCGTCATCTTTTTCACTCTCCCAGAATGAAACGCTTCCCGGCGCTTTTTTTTTTCTTGGATTCCATCGCACTTCGGCAATACCGGATCACGCCAATCTGAGCCTCTATCGCCGTCTTTTCTTTTTTTTTTCAGGAGCTATTTTGCCTACGCAAATCCCCCCCTTCTCTTTCTCGTTAAACTTTCCTCTCGTCCTTGCCGACAATCCCATTGTCTCGATGAATGAACCCCCCCCCCGCGCTTCTGACTTGTTCTTCCTGATGCCAACCCTCCTCACAGCGTTTTAATTTTTTTCTCCTTGGACTTACGTCACACTCAGACGTAAAGGAACGTTGTTGCTGCACTTTTAATTAACCCTTCCCGCCTCCTCCGTTCCCTTCCCCCCATCTGTTACTCCCCGTATTGACCCCCCCCATTTCTGCTCCCATAGATCTCCCCCACGTATCTCTCTCAGATTGGCCAGGCTTTTACCCCTTATTTGCGGCTCCTAACCTTGTACTCTCAGGACTCTCCAGCATGCTGGCCATCCATGGGTAGCGCACGTCCTTCACGGACTTCTCCCTTGATCTCAATCCTCCCCTTTATCGACTTCCGGCCCCTTCTTCGCTGCCTTTTTTTTTCATCCCGTCCGATTCAATTATACTCTCTCGTCCTCCGCTGCCTTTGGGTTTTCTTACGAACTAACCCCCGGTCGAAGCCCTTTGCTATTACCCCCCTTGGAACCTGTCTCATGTCTTTGACCTATTCCCCGTCCGTCATTCCGGACCCATAAATGTCCAAGCACTCGCCGAGGTTCTGACCGGATTTTCACCTCTTCCTATTGCATTTGATATCGTAGACGTCCCCCCTATTGGCGCCCCTCTCCTTTCTGAAAATTGCGGGCCCTAGACACCAAACTCACTTCAGCACGTGGAGTATAGACATTGGTCACTGAGGTGCCCTCGCAACACGCTTTCCCGAATATCGGTTTAGTTTTCCAAACCAGGACCACACGCCGAATTTGTAACTGTCGCGCACTTCTCTCTTTCCCTTTCAGCTCAACCTCCTTCGTGCCCTTATGTTTTGAAAGGACCCTCCTCTTACGCCACCCCCCTGGACGACTTATTCTCTAATCTCCCCCCCCCGGGCTTAACTTCGTTCGGATGATTTTCTTTTTTCCCCACCATGGTCATGCGACGTCAAAGGGAGAATATCCATCAGCAGTTTTCTTTGTAGTCACCCCCCCCCCTTCGTTCAATCCTTCCCCTGCTGCTTCCAACCGACTGAAAGAGCGTCTGAAAGCCGGTTTTGTACCTCGTTATGTCTTCGTGTTTCTGGCGCGTGCGGAATGGTCGATACTCTTTCCCCCGTTTCTGCCTTTTTCCACCCGGTTCCGATGTTTCACTTTTTTCCAAAATGTCTCTTCCCTTTTGCCCTGATCTTCGTAGCCCCCGGTTTTGCTCCCCCCCTCCTCCTAATACAATATTCTCCTTTTTATCTTTTAACGGCTTCCATTCTCCGAGTGGCGGCCGGGACCGGATACACCTATGTAAATTCGTTAGACTGGTTTTGTATTCCCCCTCCCTCCGATCGTCGCAATCTTGTTGTTTTGTTTGAGTAAATTCCCCTGCGCATATGGCTAACGCGTTTTTCCTTCTTTCAAACACGTCCGCAAAATATCGTTGCAGTACCCGTAATCTCCTTCGTTGATATCGTCATCCTAACCTTAACTGGGTCTATACCCAAATGAATTGATCCTTATTGGGTTTTAGTCCCTAATCTTTTCTGGTGCTAGGAGTAACCTTCCGTAGGCCCTCCCGCGCTCGGTTTCTCATTACCGATTCATAACCCACAGCCTAGGAGATTGCAGCTTTCTTTTTAGTTTCTTCCCCTTTCCAGGGTTTCCCTTTCTACTTCTTGAGCTTTACTTTTCGTTGAAAGAGCCCCCAGATCTACCACGTTTACC
>Ga0179593_1424784_pt1 | contig 15345 bp, 11 predicted proteins | sample CZODoug2_1_08_16_FD_185931 | JGI IMG/M metagenome (GOLD analysis project Ga0179593, IMG submission 185931) | Vadose zone soil fungal communities from Angelo Coast Range Reserve, California, USA - CZODoug2_1_08_16fungal (PacBio error correction) | ecosystem: Environmental > Terrestrial > Soil >... | reverse complement strand
CGACCTTTTTGGGTCTTATCCTTTCTTATTTTCTCCCCTTTTTTTTTTTCGGAAGATCCCATTTTCGGTTTAGCGGTTTTTTCTCCCCGGAGCTGTTTGTGAATTTTTCCCCTAGTGCATCATGAGAGAACTACTTTTCACCCTTCTGGTTTTCCCTTCGCTGTTATGTCGCTGGGCACCGTCTCTTGACTATTACTTCCCCCTTTTACAAGCTTGGAGTCTTCCCGTCTCCGGAGCTTCTTTTCAAAAAGTTTTGTCGCTTTTCCCTCTTTATTTTTCAGGGTTTTTCTTTCCTTAAGTATCAGGGGCTTTTTTTCATTATTTTTCAGGTGGAGGTTATTTGCTCACTCATATCTCCCTCCTGTCACAGAACGGCGATTCGAGGACTTTGGATTTTGACTTTTTTCACGCCCACAAATTATCTGATACTCAACTTGTTCCTTTGGAGTTTGCTTCTTCGCCTTATCCAGGAGCTTTTCAAATGCTGGTGGCACTTTTTTGATAGCATCTAACCCTTTTTTTTTGAATTGGCACCATTGCTTAACGAACTATGGTTTCAGAGCCCTTTTTCGCACTCTCCGTTTCGTATTTTTTCTTTTCACTAATTCGTCCATTTCTCTTTTGAATTCCTTCTCTGGCGGTTCTTTCCTTCTGGATTCCCTGCTGGGCGTTTTAGGTTTCCCACCCATGTCTGATCGTTCGTTTCCAGGGCAGTAACAATTTTCCATTATTTTTTTCTTCCTCCGCATCTTCGATCGGTCTTCAGTTTGAGGGGACCAGCCCCCCCCCCAACCTGGAGAGGTAAGAAAAGCGTAAGCAAATACCAAGTTTTACCCGAGTTTTTTTTCCATCCCCTGCTCACCTTCCCCCCCGAGCACTCCGTGCCCTTCCCCCCCGTATTAACCCTCGCGAATTCTCAATCTCCTGACCTAATCGTCGGGGAAACAATTCCCCCCCCATCGATACCACCCCCCCTCCCTTCCTCCCTTCCCTTTTTTTTTCTTCGTTCGTCGATCTCTCTCCTTTAGTTCGTCGCTCTTGTTTTTTTATCTGACTGACTCCTCAATCTCTGTGCCTTAAAATCTCGGAGGCCATGCTTGATGGGTCTTGGTTCTTCCCATCTTCTCCACTTCTCTCGCTTTATTATGTTAGGCGGCAGTGAGATCTTTCGCTTTGTTCCCAGCTAGGAATTTATTCACTTGGATCGTCCTGCCTCCGAGTCTAAACATGAGCCCTTGCCACGGTCCTTCCTACGAAATGCTGTTTTTTGCCTCCCGCCTCTCGGAATAGGCCGGTCCTTTTTCGTTGAGAAACTTTTTCTCTACTCCCCATTGTGTACCCTTTCAACATATACCTCGCAAAATGAACAGTAGGTTTCCTTTTCCTTCCCGCTTTCCTAGTGCCACTGCCAATCTCCGGATTCCAGAACTCCTCCTACCACACCATCGTGCATTGTTAATCGTCTGGTCCCCCTTTCTCTTCGACTGCAGGCCCACTTTTTCCTTATTTGCTTATTTTATAGAAATCAATTTAAGTCGGTCCACTTACTTTCTTGAATTCACTTTCTCCCGGTACTATATCTCACTCTTGATATGTATTCTCGTTCGCTGGGGAGGTACACTTTTCCATCCTCAAACATTTTTTTCCCTTTAGCGTCTCTGTATTACCAACCGAAGCCCTCCACTAGGGGTTCCAAAATTTTTTCTCCTCTCCCTTCCGCGCAGGACATTGCGCAGCCGGGCCCTCTATTCGGTAAGATCCTTCATTATGAGGTCTTTTGCCGTTCACTTCTTCTCGTGTGTCGGCAAGTTTCCCTTCCTTCGCGGAGGTTTTGCTCCCCCCTTGCTATGCACCCCCATGAATAGCGCCTGTAGGCGATTCCATATTCCATCCTCCCCCCATCTTTTTCCTTCGGTACCCCTCCCCCCGCTTTACGGTTGTTTCTTTTTTCCTGATGTTTTCCTGGACATCGTATTTCATTTCTTACCCCGGTCTTTCTCTATTTTTTTCCCACGGCTGCATTGGTTCCTTTCTTCCAGATGTTTTTTACGCGCATTATGTGCCATCATTTCTGACACGCCCAAGACGTGTTCTTTTTTTGTTTGGCTTCTCTCGAACTTTCATCCGCGTCGTCGGCTCTTTGTGTTCTCTAGGGTCTCCGTCTGCAAAAGTGGCCACCTTTTTTCGATTTTTCAACGCTTTTATCGACTTGCGCACCTTGGGATCTCCATGAATCCTTTTTTTTTTTCTGCTTATTTCCAAGTTTGTGTAACCGAATCCACGGTCCTCTGACGCCGAACGTTTTAGGTAAGAGGCCGTTGGCCGTCCCGGACCTAACTGGCCCCCCCTCCCCCCACTAGGCTTTGGTCGGCCCCCAGTCTTTCCGCCTTTGGTTTTCTGGTTCCCGGCTTTCCTCTCCTTTGATACAGTCCCTGCCTTACGCGCCCCTCGACTGATCACTCAATTTTCTTTTTCTTCTCCCTCGTTTGTTTGTTGAGATCCTAGTGTCACCCCCATTCTCAGGAGCTTTGGTTGCGTAAGCATTTAACTGGAGTATGAGTTCCCCAGATTTTTTCCCCTTTTCAGCCGCGCCAACCCCCCGGCTGCCCGGCGGGGGCCGCCATTCCTAGTTGGGTCCTCCAATTTTTGCCCCCTGTGACCTTTCTTCCTTTGCCGCAGTAGTTCGTCCGGAAGAGGTTTCTGGTTCTTCGTCCTGAGACCTCCCGACACCCCACCTTTTTTAGCAACTTTTTTTCAGTCTCCATCTCACTTTGCGACCCACCCGTTTAGTTCCAGCAGGGTTTGGCCGGCATAGCCGCCCTCCCCCCCCCCCCTCTTAGAAACCATCAGCGACTCTTATTTATCGATATTTTTTCTTGCAACGACCTTCGTGGTCAGTTTCTGATGGCACTCGATTTTGGCTTCTTGAAACTCCCTCGGAGAAATCGTGGTTTTCGACAGTCTCGTTCATCATGAACCCATGTCCAACGGTTTAACTTTTCCCCGACTTACTTCTCCGCCCCCCCCCGTTTCATCGCTTTCACTCCCCTTTCTTTCACTCACCCCCTTTGACTTTCTGGCGATGACTCGCTTCATGGAGTAGCACATGTTATTTTTTTCTCCCGCCGATTTCAGTGAAACCAGTGTACCGAGACCCCATTTACCCCAGCCCCAACCGCCCGGAATAAAGTTCCCTCCACCCCTTCCTTCCGGAAGGGCGAGTCATTCCTCTGTTCGATTATACCATTCCCTGAAGTATTTTTTAAGTCGACCCCGTCAGGCTTCTTTTTAATTGCTCTCTCATAGTCCTCCCCCCCCCCTGTTATTTCTTGTTTTTGTTTTAAGTTCCACCAAGCAAGTATTAGATGTATACAGGCTTTCTCTCTAGGTACCGATCCCTCTTTTTAAACAGACCCCCCGCGCTTGAACAATATATGATGTTATAGACCACATTTCCTGTACTTTACTTTCCCCACACCTTTGTGGCGATCTCTTCGTGATTCCCCGCCTGCCCAATCCACGATGGGTTTTGTTCCTCTGACCTCCTTTTTTCTTGAATCCCTCGTCTTCACTTTTCCAAGTTTACAGCGACACTTGCGCATCTGCGGCAAATGGGCAGATTCCCTCTTTTTTCTTTTTGAGCGGACCCTCATCAGGGTTCCCGCGGCCCCCCCGGAAAAAAGAATTTTTTTAACGTCCCCCCATCCCTTTTTTTCCCCTCTAGGGTAGGCCACCCCGTCCTTGGTCGAGTCGGGAACCCTCCTTTTTAAGGTACATTGTTCGGACGGAGCCCCTGTCACTTCTTTTCCCTTTTCTGACACTGCTGAGCGAACCGACGCTTCTCTCCTCCCTCCTCTCTACATCGGAGTCCTGTAGATTCCTTTAAATTTTGCAGCCCCCTGCATTGCACTTACTTTGGTTCCAGCGATCCTTCGGTATGGTCGAGAATACCCACCCCCCTGCGCGCAGCTGAATTTCTCTCTCGCACCCCGAATCCTTCCATCGCTTCAGGGCTGGAGGCGCGGGTGGACAGGCTTTTAATTTCTCTTTCTGTAGTAGACTTTCCCTTTTTCCTCTCTATCGTCAGGGCTTTCATAGTTTCTTTGACCTACCCTTCCGTTTTGTTCCTTTCAATAGCACCTGATGGCGCGCGTCTCGTGTGTTGTCCCATTTCCCTCACTTCCCCTGTCCGATTTGCGGTCTCTGACTCCTGGCTAACAGTTTCTCTAACCTTTTTTTTTGGACAAGAGATTCCTCCTTGCGGTGTTTCAAGCCCTCCCTTTCCCCCTCCTGCCCCGCCCCCTTGCCGATTCAGACCCCCTGGACGAAAGGACGTAACCGACCCCGCCCTCGTTTTCGGGTGCACTTTTTTCTTTGTTGTCCAGAGGTCTCCGATTTAGCCCAACCATTTTTCCCAAAATTCCATGGGCTAGTTTCTCTCCAACGGCCACTAGCGATTGAACAAGCAGTTATTTGTCTCCTGATTACACCCCCCCTTTTTCCCTTCGACAGTGGGTATAGTTTGGCTGGTTTTTGTCTTGGTATTTAATCATTCGCTACTCGCGCTTCTGTTCCGGCGTTGGCGATCCTTTTTACTTGCCTCCCACGCCCTCCCTCCCGAATGACCATTCCCCCCCCCCCCCAGATGTCAGGAGAGTTTTCCTCAAGAAAGATCAAAGGCCGCTACCAACCCTTTGTCTACCTTTTTCCTTTTCCTTCTCGACCAAGAGTTTGCATCATTCCCAACTAGTACCTTTTATCTTTCATCGACATCCACAGCGCGGAACCCCTTTTATTTCATGATCTTTCGCTTTCCTTTTTCCTTCCTCAAATGTCATTTCTTTCCTCCCACGACTCCGATACCAGACCCCCCCCCCCCCTCAGGCCTAAAATTTCGTTCGCTCTCGCCCCCGGTGTGTCTTCAAACAAGCAATCGCTGCGCCACACACAGGGCGCCCTTCTATCCCATAGTTGTTTTTTTTTTGATCCTTTCTTTTTTGTTTTCGGTAATTGACGCCCAGCTTCCTTTTTTCCCTATTCCCCGGGTTGGTCTTAACTTCCGTCTTTGTATTTTTTTCGGCGCTGGAGTCGTGTTTTGGATGCTTTTTACCATTTGGACACTAGTTCGATTTAACTACTCGCTAGGGTTTTTCCTTTTTTTCTTCGTGGGCACGGCGCTCTTTTTCCTTTCCTTATTTAAATCAGCCCTCCCCTTGGCCTTCGCGACCTTGAGCTTTCCTTTTAACCCGTTTGTTTACGCGGTATTTCTTTTATATTTTCTTCTTGATGCCCGCTCTCCTATCCCTCTTTTTCCCCATTTTTTTAATATTGTCGGCGCTGCGGTGATGATTTCTCAATAGGTTTCGCCAACTGCGGACCCCTCTCTGTTTAGCGATGTGGATTGCTACCCACTGGCTCCCACCCTCCCCCACCCCCCCTCCCTACGTCCCATTGTTTTCTTTTTCCTTAGACCTCACGCTTTAGTTTTTCAATTCGTTAGTGGCCCTTTATGTCTTCATTTTTTTCCCCTGAGGGGGACCCCTTCCTTTTCCCCCTTGAGGAACTACCTGTTCTGATGCGCACGAGAAGTCCGATCCTTTTTTTCCCTTTTCAATCGTTACTTCATTGGCTCTGAGCGGTGTTATGTTCAGTCTTTGGCTTGTATGGATTTCGTTTTTTCCCTCTTTTTGGGTACCCCATGTAGATGAACTTCTCTTTCTCGTTTCCGGTTAACCACATGGGCGACACTTTTTTTGACGTCTTCATTACGATCTCCTTTAGTTGAACGAGCCCCCCCCTGGCGTTTCGCGAGACCGCTCTCCATACAACTTGGCGTTGACTCCTTTCAAAGCCTCCCCCCCACCAGATTTTTGGCCAGGCCCCACTCGCTTGATGCTCCCCTCTGAGAGGAGCTGGAATCCTTGCCTGCCAGCTGAAGTGGGTACCCTGTACAAACTCGCTCCCACCAAAAGCACTGCATTCGTTTTTTTCCTTTGGCTCATTCTCTCCTTCGTTATTTGCGCGCGTGATTTTACCGCCCACCTTTCCGATTTTCTCCAACTTTATAATCACGTGAATTCCGATTTTTCCCTGCTCCCTTCCTTTCTCAGCTGACAGACTTCGATTATTTCCCCCAGTCCTGATAGAATTCAGCTAGCTTAGTGAACGTACCTTGCCCTTTTGGCTCCCTTTCCCCTCGCGTCAATCGATCTTAACCAGTTTTTGAATTTCATTTCCCCTGCCCCGAAAGGTTTCCCCTACACTCTTCTTTGCCTCTGTCCCCCCCCGATATCTTCAGCTTGCTAGTTCGGCTCCCACACGTTGGGTTTCGGCCTCCTACTCGCCACCCCTTTACCATCTGTCAGTCTAAATGTTCCTTCGGGCCGTAGCACCTTTTTTTGCATATTTGAATGGATCCCCCTAAGAGCGGATTCCTCTCACACCATTGTCGTTGACCGGGGGTGACCATTTCAACCTCAGTCAGACTTCTTCCCCCCCCCCGTGTGATCCCAGGCCGCCTGGATCGGTGATCGTACCATAGAGTCTGTTAACGCGTATTGGTCTCTTGCACCTTTTCTCCGGTACTAGGTGTTCTCCCTCGGTGTTCCCCCTGCTACAGCTCGGTGCCCTGTCGGAGAGTGTTCTTCAAGCTTCCCCACGATCTTTTTCCCCACTTTCTCTTTTTCGTATTAAATAAAGTCCGAATATATTCGCGGGGTAGCATTGCAGGTCATATTTTTTCTCGGACAACTGTAGCTTTTCTTGCTTTTCTCGGGTTCGTGACTTGAATTTTTTTTTCTGGAACCGCCCTCCTGAGCGTTCGAGTCGGTCTTTAGCCATAACTTGCTCACATGCCTCAAGCGCAGTTTTTTTTCGTAATATCTCACTTTTCCTCTTTTCTTTCCTCAGATGGTCCCGCTATGTGTCCCCGTGTGGTTCTCGAGCCGGTTGCTACAGTTTTTTACCAGTTTCATCGGTATTCGATCAAACCTCCTGGTCTGCGATCTTTTCCCAACTCTCTTCCTCTACGTCTTTTTCTTTTGTCCGTAGCCCGCATAGTCTACAAGTGACTTCCCCGAATTTTGTCTGGTTTGAAGTCTTCTCGAAATTGAACTCGCGTTACCGCTTGTGTCGACCCCTAGTCGCGTCTGCTTTTCCAACCCTGCTGGTGAGGTAGAAGAACTCGGTCGGCGCCGTTTGTTTACTTTTGGATCGGTCTCTTGAATCCTTGTTGTTGCTAGGCATGGTGCCCTCCGCCCCAACGGTCGCCTCCGAACCCCTTTTCGTATAAGTTCTGCCTTCTCCGTAATGCAGCAATTTGAACCAGCCAAAATCTTCCCTTTGTACGACTTTGGTGAGCTGGTCCCCTAGCCTCCTTCCCCCGATCATCTACATCCTGCTTACTTACAAATCCCTCGAAAGGTTAACTCCTCTATCTTTTCTCTTTTTTTGGTATGATCTTTGCATATTCGAGGATTGTCTTACGTCATGAATTGGCACTCTCCCAGCAGATCTGAAAGACTTTACACAGCTTCTCCCCGCTGAACGGGTCAACCCTCTCTGGTTTTAGTGGGGTCAAGGTTTCTTGCAGGTGGCCAATTTCAGATTAGCCGAGCGTCGTCATAGTCTCTTTCGTTCCAGATCCCTCAAACAAACCCTTTTTCCCATCGTACAGCGACATTCAGAGCGTTCGGCTCCTCCCCGTTGCGTACTCTTCCTCCCTTTTTTTCGAACTTTCTTCGGCAACTACCTTACACCATCAGGGAGTTCGTATTTTCCTTTTCCACCTTTTTTGATTTCTGCCCCCCCCTCGTTTAGTGACTCTTTGATTCCTTATGCGTTCCGGAACAACTTCCCAACGGATCGGACTCGTTGTTCTTTTCCCCGACGCAGTCAACTAGTTCTTTTCATTCTATTTCTCTCCCCCCATTAAAACGCGAGCCCTAAAAACAAGGCTAACGACTTTTCGAACCTTTCTGACTGTCAATGGCGGGGGACTCCGGCCTCTTTCCCGCATTGACCTTCTCGTCTTCTTCCATGTTATTGGGCTCCCCCTCCTCCTCCCGCCGTGAAACAATTGCCCACAAGCTATTTCCCTCATGTATACCCCCCTTCGTACGCAATACCCGCGAATTTCGGCCTTTCTTTCCCCGCCGATGAATTATATTTTCAAATGAGTCTCCCATAAGATTTGGTCTTTCGACATTGAATACGTTCTGCAATTTCTTGTAAGAGAGTGTTTTTTGAGTTGTATCTTTCCTCCCTCCGCGAGTAGATGGGGACTTAATCAAGGTTATGCTTGTCCAGGGCTATTTCCAAAGCAATACGTTTTGAACATATATTTGAGGCGATTACGAAACTTTTTTCCGGACTCCCCCCCCTGTTTCACGCTGTCGGTTACTGCTTTACGAGTGCTTCAACTGGCCCAATGCACGACTTTTTGAGTTTCTCCTTTCTGTCCATGTTCTTGTAAACTCGAGCCAGCAAATTTGAGACACTTTTGAACCGGTCGGACTCACTTTCTTTTTATATAGTGGTAAGGGGTAAACACGATGTGGATATCTGGACCGGTACCCCTTTTTCCCTCCCAGAAATCCCACCGAAATTCCGAACGAGTGGCTGGACCCCCACGTCACTTTTAGGAGGAAACTTCAATGTTGGCGGCACTTTTTATCTGGGGGTACCTTTCCCACTTAGCTAACATTCTTGGTAGCAGATATGTGACACGGCTGTGGTTTCTCGCTCACGGTCTCCCCCATGAGGATCTTATAGCTGCGCCTCCCCCTGATAATCTGGTTCAGGCCATATAATTCATTTAATTTGATCCCCTTGTGTAGACATCCACTATAATAGAGTGGGCTTTTTTCTGCGATCTCAAAACCCTTCCCCCCCTCGCGCACGAATGAATTTCTCGGTAGTCGATTCCTTCTGGCAACCAGGCGATCTTTTGTAGTCGATTTTTTAATTTCTCCGATCTGGTGACGATTTTGAAGAAACCCCTCTAATTTTCAGAGAGAGGTTGCACTTTCACTCCCTTTTTGCTTTTGCTGCTCTATTCCCCACTCGTCACCGTGATGGCGCATTCTAGACTTATACGTCTTGCCCTAAAGTAATTACGAATCTTTTGCGTCGTACCCCCCCTCATTTCTCGCCCATGTACCCCCTTTCCCTTTTTGTTCCCGGCAAACTAGGTCGCTCTCGACGTTTTTTACATCCTTTGCCCCAGCAAGGAGCCTCCCTTATCCCGATTCCATGACAGGCCAAGCCGTTTATCCACCTTTAATGACTAGGCTCCTATTGAACCAAACCACGAACCTTGAGGTTTGTTGCGCATGACCTGCAGAGGGTCTTCTTTCATTCCCCTCAAGGTGAACCTTCCCCCCCTTAGGCGTTTGAGGTTTCACTGCACACTCGTTGAAAAAGCTCCCGATGTAAGCCGGCCCATTTTAGCAACCCCCCTCCGTTCACGACGGGCGCCTTTTTCTTTCTGTGGGCGCTGCTCCCCCCGCCACTCACTCTGAGTTTTCTGTTTCAGGCCGTGTATACTGAGCAGTCCCAGCCCTCCGACCCCTCTTCCTGCCCCAATCTTAGAAGGAGTCACTCAATAAGCCCCCCGTCTCCCCTTCAAAAGCTCCGGCTTGCCCCCCGAAGCAGGACTGTTCCGCTCCGGTGAATACTCGTACTGCACGCAGGCCATCTCCCTCCTTGATCACATCTCCTCCGATCGTTCGATCATCTGCCCCCCCCCCCCAATGTACCTGAGCGCCCCCCTACCCCAGCCGCCAACCGGATCACCACTGACGTCCCCTGGACCCCCCGCTTTCCGAACAACACTTTCAGATGCAGAACTCGCTGATCCCCAATTCTCCATGCTAGTCTTTTCCTCCTCCCTCCGGGTTTTTTTGGTCTTTCTAGTCGTTTGGTGGTAGTAGCTAGCTTTTTCGGTCAACCCCTGTTTTGTGGCTGAGCGCGCCCCTTCCAGCCTGAGTTCTTTTCCCCTCTTTTTTTCCCTGTTAGGAGTCTTGTGGTGCGAGTCCTACCTTTTTTTTGCCCTATTTTCTGTCCAACCGCTCTTCCCCTTTTCTTGGTGTCCTCGCGTTTTTCCCTTTTCTGTTTTTTTTTTTTCTGTACTTTATTCAAAGCGTTCCCTTCCTTTTTTGGTGAGCTGAGACACCGTTTTTTTTTTTCCTTGTTTTCCTGAATAATCCTTCCTTCTTGTTGAGTCTTGAATTCTCCACTGTTTTTCTTTGTGCTGCAGTTTTTTCCCCCGTTCCGGAAACGAAACGCGCTTGAGTTCAGCGTTGCCGCTTTTTCCCCTGTCGCAACGCCCAACCACAGACTATCGTAGTACCCGGGTGAGTGCTTTTCTTTTATCGTACTGCGCTTTTTCATTTTACTGGCTTTTCTGAGCCCCCCTCCTTCCCCCGCGTTTGATTGTTCACCCTTCTCCCTCTTAATCTCGCCCCTCTGATCAGGCTGCAAGGCGCCGTCGCGTTGTTTTAGTTCCCTGACGTCGTTCAAGCCTTTCGTGAGGTTTCTTTCCCTGTCGGATGCTTCGCCTTTTTTCTATGGCGTGTAAAACCTCGATGCCCCCCATCCAATTTTTTATTAATACCCATACGACCCCGTTTGCGACATCTCTTTCCCGATCGTCATGACTTTAGGGAACGAGCACTGAGAGGCGGGGCAAGTCTAGCTCGTGCACTCCGTCTCCACTTCGACCAAGGAAATCGTTCCTTGCCACATCGCCCTCCAGAATGAAGCTGCCTTCCCCCACTTTCCAAGATTAGGGCTCTAAACCCCCTCCAAAAGTTTACCGTTCCTCTCCTTTTTTGGCCATCCCGTGAGATCCGCTTTTGAGAAGAGGTAACTTAGCGCGCGTTATTTTTTTATAGTCACCCTCAACCAGACGTTTAATTTTTCCAAACGCGGATAAACACGTCCCATGAAGGTTTAGTTTCCTCAAAATCCCAGCCAAGAGTTCGCTGAATTTACGATAGGGACAGCTTTGAGCTCCGCTTCCTTTCTTTACCATTTCTTTCCATGATTTAAGCGATTTCATTGGCTCATGTCCCGACAATTGATGCCACCTGAAAATGGAATTGCCTCTTCCAGCTTTCTGGCCCCCGAACTCCCTAGCGAATTTCCCTGTTCCTTCTTCCTTTTCTTCCTGCCTTCTGATCACATTTGTCTTTAGCTCCACTCCGATCTGACCTTTTGACTGTTCATGTCTTTGTGCAGGATGCTCGAGTTCCCCCACGGCCCCCTTTTTTTTCGTTCCGGGAAAAAATTAGCGTTTCACCCCAGTTGCATTTTTTTTGATCCCCCCGGATGAGCAGACCCCCCCTCAGCCTCCTTGTAACTCTTCTTTTTTCCGGTTCTATCGACATCTCTTTCTTCCAGATTTGGCTTTGCCCTACTTTCTCCCCCCCGGCGACCCCAGATTTGATAAGACTCCCTATCGGTTTTTTACACCCTTCACGTCAACCCCTCTGTTGAAAAGGGATGGATTATTTTCATTTCAATTAATTTCTTTTGATTAGGGGTCGACAAGGGGATATTACTTCCTGCTCAAATGCAGTTTCCCTCCTCCCTTCTACGACTTCTTAAAGAGAATGCGGGTAGGCCGTTTTTTCTGAACTTTTTTCAGGCACTTTGAGGACTGGTTTTCCTGTTCTTCTTGAGGAGAAAAACCCTCTGGCCACCTAAGCCCCCGCTAGTGAATGGCACTCAGAGTAATAGTGTTCCGCCCTTTTTCCCACGATTTTCCCCTCTTTCTTTTTTTTTTTCCCCTACGCGACCCGGTCTCTTAACAGAGTTCTGGTTGACTTTACCGTGGAATTTTTCTGATTGGCCACTTGTGCTGGTCCTGTTAGTTTCCCCCCAAAGAGATTTCCCCCTCTCCCTTGAGGAAGATTTTTTTGAAGGAGAGCTATTTTGCAGGAACCTTCTTTCCCGACCCTGCAGTGTTGTTGCGTTGGAAATGTAATTGCCTTTTTCTCGGTTCTGCCCTTTTCACGAGTAGTTACCCGCCGTGCCAAACCGGGACGATTGAATCACTGGGCGATTGGTTCATGCCATTAAATTGGGCTGTTCCTCTTGTGGTTTGGTTTTTTTATATTTGTGTTCTTTAATCCACCGAGTCGCCTCTCCGACGCTTTTCGGCTAATTGCCGGGCGGCCTCACCTTGTTGCCACCTTTTTTCTCTTGGGCCTGTCGTCCTCCTTTTATTGCTGCGTCTTATCGGACCACCCGTCCTGCTAAGCGCCCCTTTCCCTCTGCCACCTTTCCCCCCCTCTCCCTGTTTTTGGAGTTCTCGGGCACCCTAGATTCGGTGGGAGCAGCACGCTATTGATTCTCTTTCTTCAATAGTGAGCCAGCCCCAACCCACTTCTGCTCTGCAACGGGTCCTCTAGTTTTTTTTTTCGGGGTCTTTTGACCACGGCTCTTCGCTTTCTTAGGCGCCTTTCCTTTTAACCGGGGTTCTTTTGGACTACCCCCCCCCCCCCCTAGTGTGTCCGCAATTTGCTTTTTGCATTCTTCGCTTTTTCCCTGCTTCTACCTCGAAAGCCTTGTTTCTTGCCTTGTTTTTCCCTACCCCCCTATTCCCCCCATCGCGAGCGATTTCCCCCCCCTATTCGATATCATTCCATTTTTCTTTGAACCCACATTGCGTTTTCCGCCTTGGGAACTCTATGCGTGATGTCCACCACCCTGTCCTCCAGGAGCTTTTTCTCACCCTTTTGTGCTCAACCGTTCCTCCCTTTAACTAGAGTGCTCATCGCACTAAGACACGTTTACCTTTGCGACCATCAAGATCGTTTTTTCCTCCGTATGCGGGGACGCCCGATATATGCGTTGTTTGGCTCCTTTTCTCCTTTTGCACGCCATGAATGGCCTTCGTCCTGTCTTCTCCCCCACATTTTCTGTCCGCCCCAGATCCGGCCAAACACCCTCGCGTCCCGTACCTTTACAGAACAATTCACTTCCCCCCTCCCCCGGTCCCCTGTTTCCACGCAGCCCGCTGATCATTTCGCGCCTTTTTCCGGCGTCTTATCCCTCAGACCTGCAGTTAGCTATCTCCTTTTTTGGCTTCTTGAATTCTCTAGAAGAAGTTATCTCTTTTTGTTTGAGCTCTTCTTCCCCATCCCGCACCTCTCTCTTCTGGGACGACCTTGTTTAGAGGCTTGGACCGGTTAGCGTTCTTTCCCCTCTCCATGTTTTTTGCCAGACTCTATTGAGAATGACACGCACTCAGACCCACCACTGTTGCCCCTTCCTGGCGGTGAAATGCGTAACGAGCCCCAAGTTTCCCCCTTCTATTTGTTCTCTCCCCCTCTCGGTCCTTATCTCTCCGTTTCAACTATTTTTATCTTTTTTCCTTTGACATGCACTGGCACGACTCTTTTTGAGAGGTCGACTTTTGCTCCGCCTTTGCTGGCCGTTTGGAAACGGAAACCTACCGTCCACCTTCCCCCCCCGCCGGGCGGCGTTCCCACCCCTTCCCTTTCCGGTCGAACTTTTCTTTGAAGCGTTGCTTATTTACTTCTCCATTGCGCGCTTAGTAATGCCCGTCAGGCAGCTTATTTCCTTCCCTAAGCTGGTTGATAGTGAGCTATTCTGTCCCTCGTTTGGTCTGTCGCTGCTAGGTAGTACCCCCAGAGGGTAAGGCGCAATGTTTTCCTTTCTGACCGAGTATTGAGAATCCCTCTTGAGTTATGGAGTCTTTTCCCCACCTTCAATCGTTCTGGAAGAGGGGTCTGATTCTCTCTGCCTGAATAATGTCTTTTCCCCAAACCGTGATTCTAGCGATTTTTTTCTTTTAAGTTTCGTTTCTTTGCCGTTCCCTTAGTCAATTCGACCCTCGTCAGGGCTTTCCGAGCCCTGCCAAAGCTTGATTTTGTTTTTTTTGGCTCCCTCTTGCTTGGAGCGCGTCTGCCTCTCCCCGGTGTGACCTCACCTATGTCTTCTATGAGTCTTTTACCCCCTCGGAATGTGTTTATACTTTCCCCGTTACCCGCGATGCCTCCATGGGTTTTAAACCCCTTCCTAAAAGCTTTCCGATTATCTCTTCTCCACCTCCAAGCCGTCGCCCTCGAAAGGACGAGGACTCTTTGGATTGAAACGAACCCTTCGATTCTCTGCTAACTTCGCAGCCAAACGGTTCCTCCTCGGTCTCGATGCCCTAATGTCACCCCCCCTCGGAATATGATGGCCCCAGCACGGCCCCCCCAAGTACCCGCGATTTGAACAACTCTCGCGTGTCTCTAGAGAAACCCACTCCTCTTTTTTTCTACTTTCGCCTGTTGGGTTTTTTCCGGGTGCCACTTTTATCTCATTAAGCTACTCTTGTATTGGTCCTTTCTCTCCAGTCTTGAGCCTCCTCACCAGCAAAACCAGGCCCCCTTTCCCAACATCTGCGACACTTTCTGCATTATTTTTTTCCTCCCCCTTACGAAATACGCCCTTCCGCGAACCAAAACCCACGTTTCTTTGAGACGGATCGCGAGATCAAATCGTCCCTGTCGCTAAGGGTGAAACCTGAGAGCAACCAGTCCTACAAAGGAGACCTTCTTTCCCCCCTATCGGTAAGAGCTTTTCGCTTCAATGTTCCCCCACGGAGAGACCAACCCCACTACCCCTAAGAACAGGCTCCCCCACCCCCCCTCGCACACCTCTTGATTTAGAACCCTCAACCCAACACCGGGTCATGTAGTCTCAGAAGGAAGACTTTTTCTTTTTCTTTACCCCCAATTTTCGAACTCTTTCTTTCTTTCCCCCCGTTGTTGTGTTGTGACCCCTGTTATTTCTCGCTCTAACGGTTTTTGTTGAGTTAGTTCTTCCCCGATGTTGTTGTTCCTCCTGTGTCTGTTCGGAGTTGGAAGTCGTGGCGACTTTTCTTATTGGGTTTACTATATGCTCCCTCGCTAGGGGTGTCTTCTCTATGTCGAGGGGCGGTTTTTTCTTCCCCTTCCTATTATTCCCCTGAGCTCGCTCTTGGTCCCGTCGGAGCTTCTTACCTCCCCAACTTTGTCGCGGGTCTCTTTTTATGCCGCCTGCTATTCTTTTGGGGGATTTTAATTCTTTCGTTTTTTTTTGACCTTTTCCATCCTCGTCCGCCCACCGGCAGGAATCACTTTGCGTTATTATCTCTTGTGTCTAATGTCCCTCCAAACACCTCTCCCTCACGTCAGTAATGTCAGGTTTTCTTAACCAGTGTCCCTCTCTTTCAATCGCGACGTGTTTAGGATAGCCCTCGAAGTTTGACCCCTTAGTGTGATTGAATACCCATACTTCTTATGAATTCAGATGCTTCATGCTGCGCAAGCGGCCTCCGTCGACGTT
>Ga0179593_1376191_pt1 | contig 15345 bp, 20 predicted proteins | sample CZODoug2_1_08_16_FD_185931 | JGI IMG/M metagenome (GOLD analysis project Ga0179593, IMG submission 185931) | Vadose zone soil fungal communities from Angelo Coast Range Reserve, California, USA - CZODoug2_1_08_16fungal (PacBio error correction) | ecosystem: Environmental > Terrestrial > Soil >... | reverse complement strand
CCGGGTGGTACCCTTCTCCTTTCCGGTTTTTGGCCCTCGGCCTACTGTCCCGTGTTTTTCAAATGTTGGAACCCCTTTAGACGTTTTTTCCCTTGCATATCCAATATGTATAGATCTTTTTTCCTTTTTTCCATATATCAACTTTCATTAGTTATGGAATAGAGCATTCTTGTGTAGTGCTTTTTGAGGAGTTTGCCCAATTCCGCTCTTTCTTTTTCCTGGTACTCCTGCCTCTCTGGCCCCGTCCCCAGGCCGTCTTGGTCTGTTGAATGGCTTTTTTCTTAGATCACCTTTCTTCCTCCGAGATGGCATGCCGGGAGGGCTCCCCAGGCATCTGCCGCACGACCTGTTGGTAAAAAGTATCTCTGTTGCCCCGAGGGTCCGATTTTCGCGGTAGGGTACGTTTTTTTCTTGCGTCTGAGCTTCGCTCCTTCAGCTCGTCCCTGAGGCCAAGTACAGGCAAGGGGCCTTCGGTTAATATCTTTTTTCCCAGCGTTATACTCGCTGCCCCTTTGGATAAGCCTAATCTTTAAATTCGAACTCAAACGGGGAGTTTCCGTTGTACTTTTCCCTACTTGCTCTCCCTGTGGGACCTTTTTCCGTTGATTGTCTCGAGGCGCGCATTAAGTCTCTTCCAGTGACCTTTTCCCCTTCGCGTCCATCGTCCCTGCTGGCTTCATCTTTGATCACCCGGCCCTCTCTAGTCGACCTCCAGGCATCGCTTTCGCTCCACACGGCCCTCCGCAACTCGATTTTGAAACACCACTCCTGTTTATCACCTCTCAGTCATACATTCCCGAGTTCGTATCAAGGTCCCCACTCCCTTCAATCCCAATGATGGTTTTCCCGATTGGATTTCGGCGCACTGCCAAATTTACAGTCTTTTTTTTTTCCACTCTCAGGCTCTTTTTCCCTCGGATTTTTTCCTCCTGATGTTTATGATTCTTCGGCATGAATCTTTTCTCCTCGGTCCTCTGTCCTTTGCCTCAGTCTTATTCTTGACGCTGTCTCTTCCCTGTTTTTTTTCTTCTCTTCGCCCTTCTCTCGCCTCTGCCCGCAACCTCTTTTTTCTGTCGCTGACGTTTTCTGTCCAACTCGAGTTCATGGTGGTCTTCCCCCTTTCATTTTTTCTCTCCAGTTACCCAGCTAATTCACCGTTTTCTCACCCCTCCTGGTGAGGGACGCCGAATTTTTTTTGCACCCAATGCCTCCGACCAGACATTCGGCGGGTGGGATGGAGAATTCTTCACTTCCTTCCTCCTGACCCCTTGTCCTCTGCGGCGGGGAGTCTAGGAGATCCCCTTTCTTCATCCCCAACCCAGTAGCACGCTCGACGAAGCTACCAGTCCTCAATCAAAGGATTACGGGACCAAATCCCAACCCTTTCTTCCTAAAGAGGGCCCAGCGATCCGAAGCCCCCTTCCTTCTTTCGACCCCTTTACATGACTTACCTTCAAGGCCTCTCACCACCCGCCTTGATTGTCTCCCCGTTCCGGGCTGCCCAGGTCTGGCCAACGTACGACAGATTGACCATCACTCCCAGCCCTTTTCGTCCCCTCCCCGCTTCTCCCCTCATGGCGATTACGTACCCAGGGCAACCTCGCTCTTTTTCCAATTCCTCCATCCTCTGGAACAAACAACATATCCCCTTGTTTCCCCTCATAACTTTTGTGTTGTTTTCTAGTATTAGGTTGGGATCCTTTCTTTCGGGCATGACCCCTTTTATTTTTTTAGTAGCCATCTCCATGATGTTTCGATTTTCCCTCCCTCTTCCGCCCTGTTCTGGTCGGCGGAACGATGGATCGTTCATTTTGAATTCACAGCCCTTTTGGCTCACCTTAACCTGTCGACCGGCCCGTCTGGTGGTCTCTTGCCTTGGATTTAATCTGGACGCGTTAGGTCGATTGGGTTCCGTTTTCGTCAGATTCTTGGCCCTCCTGTTTTCCCTCTTGAGTTGGCTGGTGCAGTCAATTTTGTTTCCTTTTTCTGCTTTCGATATTCGTGGACTAGATCGCTCGCCTCCCTCGCTCTTGAGTATATTACTAGTCTCTGGGACCTCCTCAGCCGAGGAGATCCTCGCTGTCTTTTTTCTTTCTCCTGAATTGGGGTTTACCCCCTTTCGCTTGCCCCCATCTGGTTCAGGCCGAAACCTTTTTTCCTTTGCGAGGGGGATGAACGTTTTCAGCAACCCCTTTGGGAAATCGTAGGTCGCTCGACTTCCCCCCCCCTTAGGACTTTGAGGCCGTGTGGAGAAGACCCTGTCATAATCATCTTCTCTTTCAGCATTTTCCCGAGGACCCTCCTTGACCATTTATCAGGCGCGGCCTCCCCTCATTCTACTTTTTCCTGACGCTTAGGGAATCACATGAATCCTCCCCTGTGACCCTTAGGAAGGATTGGTAGCCCGTGCCCTCCTTTTCCCTCATTCACTCTTATATCTGTATCCCTTTTATCGAATCTTTTACGGAGATTACAGGAGATTTTTTTCTTTTAACCCTACTTTTTCTTATCTAAGTTTTAGGTCCAAATTGGCCGTGGTGCTTTTCTCCCTTCGCCGTATAGACCGGGAACTGTCGATATCTATCGTTCCATTTTCTTTTCAAGTCGGTGGAAACCTCTACCTTCCCCCCTTTTTTTTCCTCCGCAAGGAGCCCATTGACGGGCACTACTGCGCTTCCCCTTCCCTCCTCCATTCCCTTTTCCTATTCCCAGCTAGTCATGCATTATCCCACTATACTTTCCCCTTGCCTCCCAAACTAATAGACCTCAGGCTCTGCCCTTCTTTTTCTCTGATTTTCAGCCGCTGTTTGTGAAGTCGGAATCCTTCTTCAACCATCCAGTTACAGTCTTTACCGCTCCCCTTCCGTACTTTCCTCGTTTTCAGACTCTGAAGAATGACCTCCCTCTCTCAGGCGCCCTCCTACTATACCAGAGACTAGCCTCCCACCTTTTGGTTCATTCTACTTGGGTGACCCATTTTTTCTTTTCTCACGAGTCTTTGTATCCTCTACCGCTCGAGGCAGGTGATCGTAAGCGGTTGCGCCCCTCCAGGCTTCCTTTGCCTGGGCCAGTCTGACCTTCCTTTTTCAGTCCCTTAATTGACCGCGATTTTTTTAAGGCATTCCTTCCCCATGACTACCAGCTGTTTCCACTTCACTCTCTGTGAATCCTTCCTTCCTTTATTCTCGCAAACAAAATCTAGCATCTTGGATCTTGCTTCCCCCACCACCCAGTCATGAGTCAAATGAAACCACACCTTCCCTAGGACGCGGCTCCCTCCGCTTCTGTTGACTGGTTTCCACCCGGAGAACTGTAGCTCATGCACCCTCTACCCAGCTATTCAATGCGTTTTTTCTGACCTACCTGTGACTATCCGGGCGGTATAGACTCTTTTAATTCCCCTGTTCGGATCTCCGGGCAGGGGATCCTTTTCTCTCTCTTCCTCGTATCCATCCGTTTGAGCTTCGTCCAGCGACTCTTCAGCGCAGCTTTTTCCCCCCCTCCCGTGTCTTCCTCCGTAGTGACAAGGATGTCTCGGCGAGTGTTTCAAGATCTTGGACTTTCCTGATCCCTTTCCTTTCCCTACGACTTTCCTCCCGCGTCGTCCCTGTCGATTGGTCCCTCCTTCCTTTTCTCTTTCCTAGTTTTTGTGTTTTCTCTATTAACAGATCCCCCTTCGTCTTTCCCGGCGAGCGTACCTCGTCGGCAAAGGTGTTTGACCTGCGAACGGTCATTTAGAGGAAGCAGAAAAGAAAATCCTTTTTTTCTCCTTGCGTCTTTGTCTATAATGGACTCTCTTCTTCGCCTTCTGGTTAGTCAGATAAAACCTTGGATTTGAGGATCGACCGGATGTCTTCTTTTCCTGTCACCCTTTTTCCGTAGTCCTTTCATGGCACTGAACTCGATTCGAGGAGCTTCCGGATTCTGCACGTATTTTCCTGTCGTGGGATACCCGCTTTATTCCCTGAGTTTTTTTATGGTTCATTATTTCATTCCCTCGCTTTTTACCTTTCCCTCCCTCCGGTTTTTTTGAGGCCCTCGCTACGGGACTTTTTGTTCAATTTGAACCTCAGTTTTGAGACGTTTTGTAAGCCCTCTCCCTCTGATCTTTTGTTGACCCCTTCCCTCTTCCTCTTTACTCCTTCGTCGGTGCAAAGCCTCTGTGTTGAGTCCCCTTTTTTTCAATGCGCATGCTCTGCGTTTGCAGTCGCCCTTTTCCTCGCTTCCCCTTTCCCGTCCTTCCCTGTTTTTTTTATCGATTCCCGCCGGTCGATCTCATGTCAATTTATTCGAACAGGCTAGTTTTTCTCTAACTTTTTTTTTCACCCGTATTCTTAGCGGCATGTAACCCATGTTTCGCGTTTTATGAGGACGTTTGTTTGAGGGGCCCTTATTTTCCTCATGCTTACAGTTCTCTACCGCGGCCCAGTAGGTAAGGTGCGGCTTCTGCGGATTTTCCTCGGTCTTCCCTTCCCCCCCTTTTAAGTTATAAGTTCGGCCACAAGTCCTGACTTTCTCTCCCCTTTCTTTCTGTCCCGGGTTGTCGCCTTGCCTCTGCCTAGCTTTTGAAAGATTCTGGAAGTTTCTGGATCCTAGCTGAGTCTGCCTTCATTGCCCCAAATGTTCGCTGGTCGTCCCCTGTAAGCTGGCAGATTCACCGCCGTTAAAGGGATCTCTCTATCTCTTCCCTTCTCTGCTATTTCGACATCCCCTGCCAATTTCCGCAATATCTTCTGTCAACCAAAGTTCCTCTGTCTATAAACTCTCCGTCACTCTTAAGATTCCACTCCTTGATTAACCTCTAAACCCTTTCCCCCCCATCGAGTTCAATTGTTTTAGTGAGCACGGCTCCCTCCCCCCCACAGGATCTTCTTCCCCTTAAATTCATGCAATGATTGGTCTCTGGATTCGAAGCAGTTATCCATGAGAGTTCTTAATCTGCTCGATGGCTGCGTCTTTTTTTTGTTGCGGATCCTGTACTTCTTTCGGCTCGGATTTCTTTCTTACCCGAGTGGACCTTCTCCTCTGAAACTCACCTTGGCGCCTACTCGGCCGATACGATATACTTTCTCCCAATGTTTCCCACTTTTCTTTGTGATGAACCTTATCTCCATCGCACCTTTACTACTATCCCCCCCGCCTTCCATTAACCCATTTCCTTTTAAGTACATCTTTTCCCACATGCGGTTTCCCTACCCCTACCCCCCCTCTCTGGGTATCTTCCTCCTCGGCTTCTTTTCCCCTTTTTTTGTGATCCTTGTTCCCCTTCTGCTTTTTTTATTGGACTATCCTCCCTGCCCCCCCCAGCTCACCCCTGTCCGACTAAAAAGTCCCCCCTCATCCAATCCCGCACCCCTCCCCCCTCTACTTCTCTCGTCCGCGATCGGCCGACACGGCACCTTTCATAGCGAACCTTCCAGGCCCTGACGGACCTCCCTTCTCGAACACCCTAGGGTCCTCCTTGTCGGTAACATCTGTTCTTTTCCCCAGCTTGGCTTTCCTGCACTACAAACCTGCTGGCAATTACCTTCAAGAATTTGGCGTTCCCTCCCCTTTCTTCAACCGCGATTCACTCTCCAAGGGGTACTCCCGCGATGGTCCTGCCCCCTCCCTCCCTTGCCAGAAACCTCCCCCCTCTTTTCATCCTCCTCCTTGTTGTTTTTTAGATCTCTTTGTTTTGGGCTCGCGGATGTCGGATTGAAACCTTATCTACTTTTTTTCATGGTCCTAGTCCATTTTCTTTTGTTGCTCCCGGTGCTTTTTTGTTCCTACCCTGTCTTTTGCCGTAGTTTGGTGCGTGAAGTCAAAGCACTGATGGCATGCCCGGACCCGGTGTACCGACATACAGGATTTGTTGAGGCCTTTCTTCTTTGCTTTCCTTTTTTCCCCCTGTCCTATGCATTTTACCGTCGACTCGGCGCAATAATTCGAATTAGAGTTGGATGTTTCTTAATACTTTTTTCTTATTTAGGCGGAGTAGATAGTTTTTTTTTTTTTCTTTTTTCCTTTGAACGAGATAGTCTCCCTCGCCGCCGGAGTTTTCCCAGCTCCCGATTCTCCGGTCTTTCCGATTTTCCTCCCGATTGTTTTCCTTTTTTGGCCCGGCTGCCCCCCAGATGGCAAACTTCAACCAGCTTTTTTTTAATTCGCGTTTCAGTCTAGTTTTCCTTGTAGAGGAGATTCCTGTTTCCTCCCCCCTCTCTTGTGTAACTTTTCTAACGTTCGCTACCCTCCCCCCCCCGAGGCTTTTGAGTTCGTAGAGGAGCAATCTTTCTCTCACGCGTATCATACCCAGACGTAAAGAGATACTCAAGTCAGACCATGTCCGCGGCACTTCGCAGCCATAATTTCCCTTTCCCTTCCGGCTTCGTTACTCCCCCTTTCCCCATCGCTAAAATAGTTAGGTTTCTGAAACTTATCAGGGTTCCGGATTTGGATCCTTTTCTCACTCCCCCCCCCTCAGGCACTGCCTTGATGATACTTTACTTCTTTACTCTCCATCTTTCTCTGAGATGTGAGGCGTTTTTTAACCACGACCTTTTTTTATCTTTTATAGTTGCTTTATTCCTGGGGTGAATTTTTCACCATTTGGCAGATCCTGTTTATCTTTCTCTCTTCTCTTTCCTGGTATAAATTTGCACCTCGTCCGGACGTGTCCTGCCCGCGAGTTCCCCCTTAAGGTCCACCTTTCTGCTCCTCCTCCTCTACGCCCCCTCCTGAAAGCTCCCTTGAAAGCGCAGGTCGCCATTTGGGAATCCCATTCCCTCCTTCCCAGTTTAATAGAGCCTTTGTGCCCTTTCCTATTCTAGGCTTATGCCGACCTGTTCTTCCCCCCCTCTGGCTCCTTCCAAATAGATCACCTTACCCTCAGCCCGAACTTCAATTTCTTCGTCATCCTCTTTTTCCTCCTGATGAAGCTCCGGCGTCCCCCCCCGCCCCCAAAGTACTCCTGCCCGCGGCCTCCCCCGGTCGAAGCGTATAAGGTGCTCCCCCCGATTGCTTCTTGCACGAGCTTCCGCCCTCCCCTTATGCCTCGACCGTCCCTTTCCGCGGCATTTCTTTGCACACATAAAATTCGGCATGGCAAGGTTTCCTTCTTTTTCAGTATCAGCGGTAACCTCCCCAACTCATTCTCAGGAGGTTCCTGTCACTACTCCCCTCCCTTCTACACCCTCACTCGCTTTCATCACACATCATTAGGGATCTACTATGTCACAAAATACTCTGATTATCGGATCTTTCCCCCACGTCTTCCCCTTGTTTTATTGAACCCCCCCCCACAAAGTTCTCGTCTGATTTCCTTCCTAAGACCTCCGCGCCCGGTCAACCCGGACTTTCATATTCATTCCTGCTCCCCCCCTCCTTCCGTTTTCCAAGTTTTGGATCCGAGACCGTCAAACTGTTTCCGTATCCCCTCCTGTCTCTAGTATCGTCGGCAAGTCCTTTAGGTATAGGCACCAGGTTCCTTTCTCTTCCATTTTTAATCATTTCCCCATGCGACAGACGTGTTCGACTCTCCCTTCCCCTTCTACTATTCGACCTCCTATTTCTTCTCCCCTAGTGCGGAAACACGCCGTCGTGAAGAGGCTTTTTTTTTCTTCTAGGCCTCCTCTGACGTGTGACTTTCGCTTCACCATCTTACGAAGGTAACTCCTCCTCGACTCTCCCTTTTTAGATTGACATTTCCTTTCTTTCCTCCTTTTTCCTGGTTTTTAGAGAAACATTATTTTCCCTCGTCGACCCCTTCTGAGTCCTTTACTCGTACCTTTTCTCGGTCAATTTCGATGTGAAGGAGAAAGTCTTGATGTAACTCTCCGAACATCGTGTCTACTTTCTTTTAACTTTCTAGCGCCTGCTGGCGTCGATAGTTCTTTTCACTTTAGATCCGCTCAACTGGCTTTGATGCCTTATCTGTACACCCTTTGAATCTACTTACCGGGCGGTACCGACTTTGCATGTACTCACTTTTGGTTTTTTTTTTTGTGGGTGGGGTGTGTGTGTTTTGTGTGTTTTTGGTTTTGTGTTTGGAGCGGCTCTCTTTCAACTTATTTTTTCCTGCTTTGGTCCCCCCACCTCTTCTTTTTGTGTTCGCTGGTGATGATAACCCTTAGAAGGGTTTCCCTGTTTGGGCCAGCCTCTCTTATGCCCCGGCAGACGGACTTGTTTGTTCCCCCCCCATTCCCCCTAATGGGATATTTCAGTAATATCCAGCTATATCCCAGATTGTAATCCTCTCCCTTCCTCTTTCTGTTTCTGAATATAGTCCCCGAGTAGTTTTTCATCGGTTGAAAGGCCGCTCTGAGGAGATCGGGTTTTTTCACTTTACCTGTATCTCCTTCTGGGACCCTTTCCAGGACGGACTTGTTTTTTTTGTCTTCCTATCCGATAACCTGAACTTCTCGCTTATGCCGTTCTCCTGCCTCTTGGCCACAGCAACCTGTTGTCAACCCCCCCCCCCCACCTATATCTCAAGGGACTGGGCTGACCCCCCGTCGTCTCTTTCTCTGACTTGGATCTGGAGCCTGAGCCTCGCCCGTCTTCTTCTTCCTCGGCGTACGTGACGTTTCGGACGTTACTTAGTTTTTCCTACGAGGCCGCGAGGCCACAATGAGCTCATCCCTACCACATGTCCCTGGATAAGCTTTTTTAACCGGGTTGCCCTTGTTCTTTCTACTTTTCGTCTTCCTAGATTTTCCTTCCGGGCTTTTGGAGTCGAGGCGGGCGGCTGACTTCCTTTCCTCGTGTCGTCTGTCCGACCTTGTCCAGAGAGAGTTTTTTTCTCCCAACTCCTTTTGATCCAAGTCCCGCTTCTCCTCTCCGGCCCCAGGTTTTCTCTTCTTTTCTTCCCGCTCACATTTCCGCAAATTCCTTGACCCCCCCCCTTTTCTCATAACTCTCTTCCATCGCCTAGCTTTCCTATATACAGGGATTAAAAAGATCCCCAAATGCGTCTTGATTATCATTTTTCCTCGCGCCTCCCAATTCATACTACCTTCTCTTTCCGCACTCTTTCATGTCTATATTTTCTCTGGTCCAGAATAGTCGTTAGAAATGAGATCTCTAATATTTTTCTCTTGCCTTCTTCTCCCTGTGCCTCTTTAATTGTCGGCACTGATTCTTCCTCTTGTCTTCTCGGCCGAACGCAACTTTGTTGGCAGGTTCTCTTCTTCGCCTGTCATCCCTATTAGTTTGTTCTGCCACCGTAATCTCCTCTCAAGGCTACTTTCCTTCTTTCCCTACCCCCGGGCCCCAAGTTATTCATCGACATTTGTGTGTGTGTGGGGGGTTCCACAAGCAGGGCTCAACTGACCGTTTCCCATCTTTGGCTATCTCCTCGTCTAAGGAGGAAGCATCGGTACGTGTCCCTCAGTGCGTCGTTGGAGTTATTCTTTTTTTCCTCTCACCTGCACCAAACCCGAGGACCTCTCCTCCGAAGCTCTACCCCCCTCAAAATTCCGTGCCCCAAGAAACCTCTTCGAATCTATTGCTCCTCGTCGACTTCCTTGCACTTGATCGCCCGCACCTTCCCTTGCCCTTTAGGTCCCTCAATTCCTACTGAACACCTCTTTCCTTTGAGGTAAATTTTTTCAGGTGTCTGAACCCTTCGTCCTTCCGGTCCACCTACTGTGCTCAGAACATGGGCGTCACCATACCCTTCCGGAAACCCCTTTCTTGCCTAATACCAGGGCAACAATCGAGATGTTAAATTGGACAGACCTCGTCTTCAACACACATATCCCTCTCACCCTACCCCCCCTCTCTTTTTTTTTTTTTGAGAGAGACGCCTTCAGCTCTTTTTTATTTCGTAATTGTCCATATTCTTGTCTAGTCCCGTACTTCCACTCATTTTCTAAAGGGCTTTTCCCCCATGTTTCCTGGTCAGTTCTTGCTCATGTTCTTTCCTTTAATCTCCGTGTGCAAGCACCCTTCCCCCTGTGACCTCCAACGCTGGGGTTCGAGGCCTTTTATTCCTCACTTGAACATGGTGTTTCTTTCCCCTTTCTATTGCCGGCCTGCCTCTCGGCGCCCTCGATTCTGACTTTTTCCTTTTTCTTCTTTGCCCGTAATCGTGATGAGTCTTGTAGTTCCCTGGGTAGGTCGATAGTGCTCTTTTCTGTTGCATTCTTTCCCTATTATCGACTCTTGGATGACACCGTTACGAGGAGACTTTTCTCTTTCTTCTCCCCCGCCGTCTTGTCGGTTCTAACGTTGAAGTGTGTCCCCCCCATTCTCGCTTCCCACTCAACGCTTTTATCAGCTTTTCCGTGAGTCTTCTCCGTGCGCTTCCTTCCGCACACCCCCTGCTATTGGTGACATTTAGAACGTCCTTCGCGACTTCCCAAACAAGAGAGTTTTTTCTTTAGTCCCGTCATCAAATCTTATGACTCTTTTCTTCCGGCGACCCCTTTCGCGTCCCTTGTTTTTCCTTCTTTCACTACTTCCTGTATTCAACTTCCTCTTCGGATAATTCCCCCCTCTCAGCACAAATCTTGTCCCCCTATCTCAAGGTTAGTTTGATCGTGGCCCGAAATCCCTTCCATTCCCTTTCTCCTGGGTATTTGAAATCCTGTATATCCTAACGCTTAAGTAAAGAGGTTCCGGAGAATTGGATTAACCAACAAGACTTTGTATTTTTTCCTTAAGGTGTGTGTCTCTCCCCCCTGCCGAAGAGGTTCTCGCTTCCTCTCTCTCTGTTGATCAACAGGTTCAACTCTCTCTTAAGCTTTTTCTCAGCCCTCCGATCACCAGTGACTTTGCCCTCTCCTGCCTCTCTCCTCTATCCTTTTGCGCCTTTCCCAGCTATTGAATCCACGTCTCCCTATCCCCTTCCCTCTGTAAGCGACAGCGCGCCCTTTTTCTGTCTTCTAGTAGTCTGGTGCCGCTTCCCCTGTTCCCCCATCGCTCTTCTCTCCCATTTTCCGTACTGTCCTGCGTAAGCTCTGAAGCCTCTTCCCCAGCTCAGTCGCCCAACCACCTCTACAGGACATCCCTTCTCCTTCTTTCGATGGTTCGTTCTGGCCCCAAATTTTTTCTTTCTCCCGAGTTGTGCGCCGCCCCGGCTTGCCGTCTGACCTTGAGGTTTATTACTCTCCTTAGTTTTACACCGACAAGGCTTGGAAGGTGCCCGCGCTGAGGGCCTAAGTCCTTGCACAACCGCCCAGGTTTCACCTTTACCCCCCCCACAGGCATTGCTAGATGCATCCCCACAGAAGCATGCAGTTATGTTATGTAACAACCCTTCGCCCCTTTATATTGTGACCCCAACGTTCCAGGTTCCTCTGTAACCAAAACAAGTTCCGATTCCCTAGGACCCCTCGCAGAAGGTCCTTTTCTGGTTCCCTTGTACGGGATTCCACGCCCTTTTTTCGTTCAAGCGTGTGCTATAACCAGAGCCTTTTGACCCCCACTTTCCCCGATTTGGCCGGCTCCTTCTCTTTTTCGTGCATTAACCCGTTTTCCTTTTGGAACTCGGGAGATTAAGGTTGCTCTTTTCTGATCAAGTGTCTCCCTCCCCTTTTCTGCGCTTCTGTCAAGGCGATTCGACGAAGAAGTTTTAGCGCTTACATCCTGTACCACGGATGTGCTGTCTTCTTTTCTAGAGTGGAACGTTTTCTCCGTCCATCCTTTTTTCGCTACTCACAGCGTCGCCGACTAGGCCTTTTTGCTCGTTTCCTTCTTTTCTTTTTTTTCCTCCTTCACCGTTTTTTTTTTCTCTCTCTTCCTCGTAGCTTACGAGGCGGCGACGGCGTTACCAGGTGTCGAGCCCCTTGTCTGGCCTGCGACTTGTCCCTTCGAGGCCCTTTGAAGAATCACCCTTTTTTCTCGGTCATGTTAACCCCGGTCCGCGAAAACTGCCTTTGATTCATCGTCGCTACTTTCGTCATCTCCCCTTCTTTGGATCTCCCCGTAGGCCCTTTTCCTTTCCAGGTAAACAGCTTCTTCAGGACCTCCCCAGGGCCTGGAACGAAATTCGATAGATTTCCCCAGGCCTTCCCTTAAATCGATTCAGGGTGGGGAAAACCCTCTATCGGGGTGTAGCGTCTCATTCATGTACCGGGGTTCCCCGGAGCTTCGTCATCCCTGATGCCTTGAGGCTTGCCTACGGGGAATGTGCTTAAAATTTTCCCCCCTTCTGTTTCTCCCTTTTTGTGTCCTTATATCGGCTTTGTGACATATCGATCCTGAAATTGATCTGTGAGACATTCTATTTTTTCCTTGCTTTTGGATTGTCAGGTTGAAAAGCTATTATGAAGAGGTTGTGAAGGTACGTTATCTCCCCTTCCCTGATCTTAACCAGCCCACATTTCTCTGTTTTTCTGCCCTCGTTCCTATCCCTGCTTGTCGAGCGGCTGCCGTGGAATTTTTTCCTGCACCTGCCTTCTTGCTCTAACGGTTGGTCACCCCATCCTTTTTTTCCCCGGGCATTTGATGCCCTCATGTCGCGGTATGTTTCTTCAGTGGTCTTCTCTTCTCTCATTTATGGCTTCGATGCCAATAAGGACTTTGCTGCTTTCCCCTTCTCTTACTTTTTTCATCGAGGCACACATGATTCTTCTTATGAAGACCTCCAGGTTCCCTCTGCCCTTAACCTTTTTGGGGATCGCTGTCGACGTGTTTGCCCTCTTGGGCCATTCGTTGCGTTGTATTATCTTCTTCTTCGCAAGTCTCTTACCTTGTCCTCTTCTCCGACAGACCTCTGTGGCCACAGACTTTATACCCCTTTCCTGATTATATCCCGAAGGCCCGGTCTCTCCAGCGCCTTTCTCTCAACATCACCCCCTCCCATTTTCGCCCTAGATCTGTAAAAAAGTTATTGTTTCCTCCCCCCTTCCACATCTCCTTAATCGTTCGATCTCATGTCTCCTGATCTTCCCTCCCTCGGAGGGCATTGCTTTTCTTTTTACTTTTAACTTCTCCAATCTACTAAATCTTTTCCCTCCCTCTTTCCTGTTCGATGTCTCCTTTTTTCTTTCGCCTTCGACATGCGTTTTAAATCGCGCGCAGGGATCCCTATGTGTCTCATTCTTTCTCGTTCTGCTTGCGTTAGGATTCTTCCTTCCCCTTATACCTCCCCCCCTTCCAAAAGTCATACTTGTCAGGTCGCGCGTTAACTTCTTTTCCCTTCCCCTCGCATGAGTGTTTTCCTCTCCTTCTGGAACACTACCTCTCCTTAAAAGCCCTCACCATCTTGTGTTTCCTTTTCTTCTCTACCTATTTGTGACCCCTGTAGGCCGTCCTACATAGGATTGGTCCTCCCCTCTGCTCCTTCTTGAAGTCTGGTACCTCGGTCCCGCCGGTCGTGAGGCTCGTTCTTTCCTTTCCCCTCACCGAACGTTAGCAAGATAGATTTTCCCTACCCGGATCTACCTTATGCACCTCCAAGTTCCTACTATTTCAACGCGATCCCCCTTACAACGGCTGAAGGCCGCACCTTCCAATTCCATGCTTTTCCCTCGAAAACCCAGTTCGGCCTGTGTCGGTCACCAGTCCGGTGATGTTCCCCCCCCCGGGTCTGGTCACTTCAAACGGCACACCTTTTCGACGAAAAGAAATAGCCTCCAAACGGTCGACCCCCCTTCGATTCCTCCCTCCCAGTGGCCCCCTTCTTAATGCCGCCCAGCGGCCCCTAAACCCTATCTCTCCTCCTCTCCTCCTTTGGTCTTTGTGCGAATCTCCTTTGTCTCGGACTTCGATGATGGGATGCAACTTTATCAGAGTTCAATTTTCTATTCCCTCGCCCCCCTCTTTTTCCCGGCTCCTTGTGGATCCCATGTTCTGGGTTTTTTTTCGCCTTTGCTGCAGAAGGTTAGTTCCCTTCGCAGTTAAATGACCCTACCCCCCGTTAGCACGGCCCAGGTGAAATAGGCCTTTTTATTTATTATTTTTTCTGTTTCCTTCATTGCTTAATGTTTTCCCTTTTCTTTCAGGCCGTTTGTCCCAGATCTCCCCCCTTTCCCTCGATGTCTTCCCTCTGTTGGCTCTTTTTTTCCGTAATGTGCTGAGGTTTGTATTTGCTGCTCTTTCCTCTTCTGCTCTTGTTTGCAGGTTTCCGGCGATATACTTTCCGCCTCCCTAATGATTCACGCTTACCGGAGCCCCCCGCCTTTCTTTCCTTTTCCCCTCTGATGGTTGACCCAGGGTGTTTTCCCCAGATGTCTCTTGGAAACCCCCCACCGATTTTTTCCCCTTTTTTTGTCGGATTTTCTTTTCGCGGAGCTGATTTTTGTTCATAAACCATCCGGGCTTTTGTGACCATGTCGCTTTACTTTCTACTTCCTTCGGGCTTCCGCCGGAGAATCCCGCTTAGCCAATGGACAGTTCCTTTTCCCTGCCATCATTACCGAGGAGGAGCCCTGGCCCGTCTTTTAGATTAAGAACTATTATGTCTCTTCTTCGTCTTAGACCCTTCTTTCCCTTATCTTGTTAGTAAGGCTTGGGCAGTGCGCGTCACCTCCCCCTCCTTACTCCTGATCTTGTTAATCCCCTGGTCTCGAACTCTTCATTCTCTTTATGATCTGCTTAAACCCTATTTGTTTCAATATGTGTGAATTGGATTTTCTTGGTTATCGCACTCTCGATCACAGTCTTGCTTTTTGGGGGTCGTATCTATAGGGCTCCTCGGTTTGATCAAGGCGGTAGTAAGGACCGGTTTCAATCTGCCTAGGTAAGTATGTGCTGCTGACCTTTTACGAGTCACCTCTGCCGCCCCCTCGGCCACAATAAATGCCTAGCCTTGCCCCATCTAAGGCCCAGCCCCGTCTCCTACTGTGATCCAGTCCATCCCTTTTTTTTAATCTAAGCGTTGCGTTTTTCACTTTCTTCCTTCGACTCTCCGTGTTGCTCAGGCCGCTGATCTGATGACACCATTCCTCCTTACGCCGCCCCGTTACTTTTGAATAGTAAAGTCTTCTTCAGACTGCGAGAAGCTCCTCCTCTCCCTCCCCACTTCCTCACATTCTGACTTCTTCCTGCGGTCTCTTATTGAACGAGGATTCTTGGTTGGCCAAGGTTTCTGTGATCCTTTACGGCTCTTTCCGTGACTAACTTTCGACCGGTCGTTTCACGTCCGGCTCCCACCGACCATGCCGGATTTCATGGGCCCTTTGTGCTGTCCTCCGTTCCAAGGTACTTCCAACGCCCGCTCTCAGGTCCTGAGCCCACCATGTCTCTCCCACAGCCTTTCACCGACCTATCTCTCATCCTGCCTTGACTCTCGTTTTCCTATATCTTTCTCATGCTTGACAACCCATTCTTCCCATTTTTTCAAATTTCACCCCCCCCAGTTTCCCTTCGGCGCGTTGCTCCGAAGCCTTTTTCCCTGTAGCCGGTCCACCCCTTAAGGGC
>Ga0179593_1358893_pt1 | contig 15345 bp, 15 predicted proteins | sample CZODoug2_1_08_16_FD_185931 | JGI IMG/M metagenome (GOLD analysis project Ga0179593, IMG submission 185931) | Vadose zone soil fungal communities from Angelo Coast Range Reserve, California, USA - CZODoug2_1_08_16fungal (PacBio error correction) | ecosystem: Environmental > Terrestrial > Soil >... | reverse complement strand
TCTCTTTAGATCTTTTACTTCTTGGACTGGTCCCCCCGGCCCCCCCCCCCCCCCCCCCAATCGCCCTTTGGGAAAAGAAATTGCCTTGAAGGGAGGAGGGACAGTGTGAATTCTTCGCGATGGAAAGGTAGGCGACAGAGTCGACGTGCGACAAAAGTATTGAAAGACTTAGAGTGTGCGGAAGAAGGAGGAGGAACGAGGGAAGACCCTAACCGTTGAAGGGTAGGGAGGAAAAAGAGGGGATAGGAATGCAGAACGTTTTCGGCACCGGCCCTTTCACCTCTTCTTTCCCTGCTGTATTTTCTACCCCTCTCTTGAGTTCTTCTTCTCTTTTCTGTCTCTCCTTTTCCCCCTAGTTAGTTCTTTAGCTTCCTTTTTCGGATCAAAACTCTGTCATCCGAATTTTTCCGGCGTCTTCTTCGTCCCCGGTTATAACCGATGCCCCCGGGACTCCCTCCTCCCCCCTTCGTTCTGTCCTCCTTTTTTCATTCAGCCCTTTTCTTGTACGATATCCCTCTATTCGCCACCCGTTGGATCCGCCCCACCTTGTTTGGACCTAAAGATCGCGAGATGGCCGAACCTCTTGCCGGATTAGGGATGTTAATCTTACTACCCCCAATCTTTGAACCCACCCCCCTCCTGATGATTTGAGGTACGGTTCTGGTCCGAGTCAGCGACCCACTGGAGTCACCCTGCAGGACGCGAGATGCGTTGTAGCACCAAGGGAGGGTCGGATCAACCCTAATCCGCCCCGAGGCACCCAGTTTACGCTGATGAGATTTTCCGGTTTTTTTCCCCAACCCACGGGTTGGTTAGTGAGGGGGGAAATAACTTTTCCCGTAACGTTTTTCAAAGAGGCGGGTTAAACTTCCCGAGACAGTCCTCTGACCCCCAGTAAACCCCAAGACCCCGTTGTAGCCTGTCACCTCAATTTTCTTCCCCCTCCCGTAAACTTCAGACTTTGTTCAACATTCCATCTTAGAAACCCCCCCGAGTTTTTCGGTCAGTGCAAACGACCATCCTTCAGAGTTCCCGCGTCCCCCCTATCCTCAGGACTCATCCCAGCCATCCCCGACACTCTCTGCATATGAGCATGTCAAAAAGTTCCCCCCCGGGAAACAACCCCCAGTGAGAGCCACTGATGTTCCCCCCAGCCCATTTTATAAAACCTTCCCACTTAGTACAAAGATCATCCCCTCGGGAAAGGGCCAAAAACCCAGGCAGGTTGCCCGATACCCCGCCAGCCTAAGTGACCTCCGGAACACAAAGAGTTAAACCATTCACAGCCACATGGAAATTCTTTCCATGCGTAAACCCTGTCTCCTCTCGACTGCCTGGACAGCCGCCCTCCGGTACTATGGTCGATACCTCACGATAGCCAAAAATACCACTTTTCTCCAGTGATCTTCCAGACCCTGAAACCATAGCACCTGGATCCCGTGGTAGGGATAAGCATCCCTGCGAGTGAGACAAATTTGCGTGTCCGGGACCTCTTCTTGATCTTTGGGGGCCGTGGGGAGCGCCGGTTTAATTTGCACTATATAAGCCCCTAGGGATTCCATGTAAAACCCAAATACCAGAACACAAGTTCGCAAAAGCCCTCGCGACAAATTCATGAACCGCCTCTTGTGTGGTTACGTGCGACACGTGGGGCACCCGAGGACTTTAAAACCAGTTTCTGGTATGCACTTGTTTTTTGTCCCAAAGGGGCCACATTTATTTAGAGGCTTCCCTTACCCCACTCCAGTTGACGGCTGAGTCCTGTCGGATTTTATTGCGATGTTGAGGACACTTCATTGGACCCCCCCTACGCAAGCCGTTCTGAAACTCCACCTCGGCAGTTGCCTTGGCTAAAGGCCCCCGACCCAATCTTGTCGAACAAAATACATTTCTGGTGACGTTTTTCGCTGTGATCGTGGCTTGGGGTCTCAGTTATCCTTTTTTTCTCCCGTCCTCCCGCGATCTCTCCTCATTGCATCTCCCCACCTTTTCCTTGTTTCACCTTCGCAGTATTCCTGCATGCCGTAGGAAGTTTGACCGTTTTTTTTCGAGGCCTGCGTTTGGTTTTCCGGAACGGCTCCACCCCCAAGTTCCCCCCTTTTACTTCCCGCACAGCAGATCGGCGTACGTAGGTTCCCTTCCTCAACCATCCGTTTTTCTCCCGCGGGGCCTTGAGGTTCACCACACGACAAGACCCCAACCTTGAGACCGGACCAAGGTGACTCCCTTCGGTCAGGTCATGCATAAAGGTGCCCGCTTTTCCCAACCCACTTTTTCCCTAACGTTACGGGCAACGTTTTTTTCTTTTTTTCTCTACGAGATTTATTAGCTAACGTGTACTCCCCTTTTTGGAGGATCCTGTTGAATCATTTTTTCCCCATGCCTCCCCTCCCCCATCCAGGTTTTATGGTTATCCCCGATTTTGAATCCCCCACTCCTCTTACACTTTTCCCCCTTCGTCCGACCCTCCCTATCTTATTACACCTAACGTCGCCGCCGTCCGGGAAATTGGTTTCAGTCTATCTTATGGGCCAAAGTTGACCCCTTTCCCCTTCAGTTCTTTGGTTCCTTGATTGTTTTTAGTTGCTGGCGGGTCTTTGTTTGTCCCCTTCAAGACATCCCCCCGCGCACGTGCTTTTTGTTTAGATTAGATTGGACTATTGAACAAGCCCCTCTGCTTCTTGTGCTTTCCCGGACTTGCCCCGTTCCTGTCCCCCAGCGGCCCCGTACTTTCAACCCATGTCGTCAACGCTTCAGCCAGGTCAGTTTATTTCCATACTGCTCCCCTTTTCCACGGCCACCTTGGTCGAGGCGTTAGCGATTCTTTCGCTGTAGCTTGGGAGCCCCCCAAGCTTCCCCTGACCCCCTCACACAACTATCAGGCGAAAGTCACAGACTAATATTTCCGACAGCGTATGCTTTTGTCCACTGCACTTTCCCCAAGCCATACGAGGTTTTCTGTTGAATCTGAGGTCGGTTTGGTCCATTTTGTTGAGATCTATTTTCATTCGCGTCTTCCCCTCCGTCAATGGAGTGCGTACGGCTTTCCCGGCCCTCCCCCGGGTTGTCCCCGGGGGTACAAACCCCACGACGCACCCAGGAATTGATTTCAGGATTCCGCGTTCAAAGTTGAAAGGTACAACACGATACTGGTTGGGATGCGGCCGGTGTCTGCTGTTTGGAAGATTTCCAGATTCCTTGGTAGGGATGTTTTAAGTATTAAAGAAGGCTGCTTAGCTATGTCCATCCACCCGCACTATACCCAGCCATCTTGCCGGAAAGACCTTTTTCAGGACTCGCTTGCATTATGCCCCCGACCTTCTTTTACAAGGACCTCTTTGAGGTCGCCTCTTCTCCCTTTTTGGTGGGATTTTTTGCTGTTTTTGCGTAGCTACTGGCGATTCCCCCCGCTTCTTGGTCTTCCTGCCATGGCGTTTTCCGTTTTCGGTCCTCTTTTGGTCCCCGTTAGTGCGAGTTTCCTGAAAATGATCTTTTTACCGTTCCTGGGCTTATTTGTCCTCCTGGATCTTGGTAACGAGTATTACTGGTTTGGCCGTTTTTTCGTGTTTCTGGATTTCCCCGAGACCTTTCTCTATGGCCCCTTTCTGGGGATTTCGAATCCTATATTTGTGGCACTTCGTTGATGGCGTTTCTTATTTTTTTCGGCCCGGATTCCCTTTACGGCTACATTTGTTTTCTGGGTCGGGCTCATGGTCCGGCGTTTTGATTTTTTCCCAACCCGCGGTTGTTGCACCCCACGTTAACCGTTCTTTCTTCCACCCACTAATTACACACAGTCACAGTTTGCCCACGGACCCAAATTCGTTTCCCAGCTTCAACTGTGTTGCCCCCTTGAGGATGCCCCTTTGTCCCCAAGCTTAGCACGCACGTGCATTTCCTACTCCCTAGCCTACCTTTGAAGCCACTGCTCTCTCCTCTCTCGCACCGCAAATGCCGCTTCCTCTTTCTCGTTGTTTCGGTCTTTTGAATCACCGCCCCCTCCGGTTGGCCTTTCCCGCTGCGAGCGGGTGATTCCCCCGGCCAGTTCTGGTGACCTTAAAGGGACTGGGCGCATCTCCTGGCGACTCCCTGCCTGATTTTCTCCGTCGAGTTTACGACCCCGACGTTGTTGATCTGCGTAGTGTGATTTTCTTGGAGACCGTTTGAGTTATATCGCTTTCTTGCTTTTCAATGTCTTCGTTAGGCGAAGTCGCAGGGTTCGTTCGAATGATCCTACCTCGAAATCTCGCGTCACAGTCACTGGCGGCCCTCCCGTTTCCTTAACATACATTGGCCAGAGAGTTGCTTCCTTTAGAACACCTCCCCCGAGTCCTTTTTCCTCCAAGGCTAGGATCTCATTCAACCAGATTTTGACGGTTGGCGGAGCATCATTTAATAGTCTTTTAGGACCTGTTTGTTTGTCGAGATATAAGTTTATCTGAGTACGCGTTTCACAGCGTCGTGCCTGCTCTCGCCTTCTTCCCCTAGCGAGTGTTTGCTTTTTTCTGCCCGGCCTAAATAGTGATTTTTTTCGACTTATGTCTATACGTCGTCAATTCCTTTCTTTCTTTATCCCTCTTCACAGCGTTTCGGTAAATTTACCCGGTTCTTCTATGCCCCCCCTCAGACCCCCTGCCCCCTCCTTATCTACATCTACGGTCATCCCGATGCTCAAAGACTCAGAAATCCCCCCAGGCGGTCCTCCTCTTTCACAAAGACTCTCGATCCCGATCTTTCATACATTTCTTTCGCCGTCCACTTGCGGGGAAATAACCTGCTGCGAGCTGGATCACGTGCAGGCATCTTCCGCCACCCGCGAACCTCTCCTATCGCGTGCCTTCTTGCCAGATATGCTACCCCCAGGCTGTCACAGTTATCTCGAGTCGAGTCCTTTAGGAACGCTTTGACCATGAATTCGGCGTCCCCCCCCCTTTCCCTTCTTGAAGCGATTGAATTTGTTACCCCCAACTGTGTGTTTCGTAGTTGTGTGAATCCCCCCCCCCCTCTGTGTCCGCGGTTTCCATAATTCTCTTCCGCCGAGCCCAGAACCCCCTCCCGTGTCTCCCCCTTCCACCTAAGGAATTCGCCGTTAAAAGCCGCTTTTGGGGCCAACCTCATTCTTGCCAAACCCAATAGGAATTGGACTTGAGCAACCCAGCCCTGCGTCCATTTATTCAGACTGTCCTAGGTTTTCTTACCAATTTCAAGTCCACCCCTTAGTAATAGTCCCCTTTTTTTAGCCCCTTATACAGGGTAACAAATATATCCCCTTTTTCCGTGCAAAAGGTTTTTTCATATATCAAGCCACGTGTTCACCCTATGTGACCTCCCCCAATTTGCAATCTGCCCCACGACTGCGCTGTGCCAGAGCACTGTCGCCCCACTAAAACCCTCCCAGCGCGACCGAATAAACCTAACCCTCTCTTGCACATTGTGGCCGTACTCCTCTTAACAAATCTGACCCCTCTTCTTGTATTTTTGGCGCCTGGCGTTCTGACCAAGGCCATAATTATACTTTCCCCCCCCCCATATTAAATTTCGCACCGCGCAGCACTAAACGCCGCCTCCATTGTGGGTAATGAATTTGGGACCATCACCGTCCCACTTCCCTTTTTTTTGATGGAAAGTTTTTTTTTGTGTCCCAAGTGGACCCCCCGTTAGGCTTCCGCCTTCTCCAACTCCCTTTCGCCCTTCGAGGGCTTCCACCGATGGTCCACCCATTCCCTGGTTACCCCCTCCCCGCCTAGTCCCATCTCGTATTATGGCTAACTCACGCGGTTACGACAAAATAATGTATTTTGACTTACGCCGTGTCCGAAGTATTTTTTCCTGAAGTCCTTTCGAGACCTTTCCCCCTGTCCCAAAAGGTGTACTTGTTTTCCCCCACTTCGCCCGTCTGTCATTACTTAGGTCCCTTTCCGTTAAACCTTTTTTTAAGATTTTCTTTCGATGGTGCGGAGGAGCCCCCAGTCGATGACTTTCCCGCAACTTCCTCGGGCGGTTCTATTCATGTCCCCTTCTCGCAAAATCCGTGTTTCGCAGCGTTTTTTCGCGTTGACCCACATCAGAACTTAAAGTACCAGTATACTTTCCCCGTCACGTAAGAATGCCGGATTTTCGTACCAGTTACCCGAGAAAGATTTCCCCCTGCCCAACGCTGAGATAGAAGACGCTTGATAGAGGGAAGTCGACGCGATACGCGGTTTCAGGCAGAGATTACATTGTTTCCACAGAAGGTGTATGGTTCTTAACCTTTGACTTTCAACCGCCCTTCCCCCCCCCCCCGGCTCCCCCAACCACGGTCTCCCCCTCAAACCCCGCCGAACACATTTGCCCCCCCACACCTTAACCGTACCCCCCCCCCCCGCCTCCTTTTCTCGTCGACATTTTTGAATCTTTGATCAGATGTATTTGTCCAATGTACCTTCGGAAGGCTTCCTGGTGCCTTCTTTCATCTGTGTTACTGTTTTGTCACTCCATACTTCCAGCTTGCTCACGGCTGTTTTGTCGACATTGCATTCAACCAGCCGCCTTCCCTTCGCTGGAGTGTCGGGCGTCATCTTCTTGTGCTCCCTTCAGACACAAAGCCTTCCTTGCCTTTCCAGCCAACACCGTTACGCTTCGAAGTTTGACCATTACTCCCTGTTTGACCAAGGCAACACCTTTTGGGAGGGCTTCGTCCCGATTTTCCTTTGGGCGGTTTCCCATAGCACTTCTTGATCCCACCTCACACGATCGATCCACGTCACATCTCCGTATTTTTGTCGACACGTTGCTTTTTCGGCCCGCATACGAGTGGTAGTTTTTTACACCATATGTTTTCCACTTGAAGTGGTGACGACCCATCGTTTGCAAACGACAGGCGTAGCTTAACATTTTTTTTTCTCTTATGATGTACTGCCCCTCCGGTTGTTCCCCCCCCCCTGGGTCCCACCCCCAATCGCCAAAGCATTTTGCCGGTCTCTCACAAACAAGTCACCAAGCTAGTGGTGAGGCGGAGTTGTACTTTCTGGCCCCCCCCCCCCGGTTTTTCATTTTCTGGCGGTGTTTTACAGGGCTAACTGCCGTCGAGTTTGACTCACCCCTCAACTGAAACAGATACAAAGCCAGGCGTTTTTGCCGGACCGATTTTCCCAGGCTGAAACTCATGTCTGCCCAGGTATCCCTTCTAGAGCTTTTGGGTGGGTAGAGGATTATCAATATGGGTTTTTGTCTGCCTTCGCATCCCCTCTGGTTGATTCCATCGAGTTTGGTTCAGATCCATCTGGCAGTTTTTCCTCGTGTGGCTGCAGGGTTTTTTATATGGCCCAATCCGCTGCCTTTTTGTTAAGCTGTCCCTTGTTTCGATTTTTTCCGAACGATTGACGCAATGTGTGCCGGTCAACACGTGTGTGGACGCCCTAAGATTGTTTTCTTCCCCCTGAGTTTCTGGGGTTTTGGCTGGGGGGGTGGGGGGGGGGGGGGGGGGGTTTGGTTTTGGGTTGGTTGGGTGGGGAGGAAAAAACAACTTTTTGTTTTTTTTTTTTTTTTTTTTTTTTTTTTCGATTTTATATGGAAGGTGTGCCGCAATTCTTTCGATTTCTTTTCACGGGCTTGGGTTTCTGGGGCTTGCGCATGGCGCTTCCCCACTTTATGTCCACAATTCTTGAAAATAACTTTTTTGTCTTAAAACCCTCAACAGTAACACAGTTTTTTTTAAACGCTAACTCGTTGTAAACCGGTTGCCAGCGAGGACTTCAGTGCCACGCGCGAGCCCGACAGGTCTTTATCTTTTAGCAGGCTCACGCTAGATTGTCGAGCCACTCAACAGCAGCGCATTCCTAGTCCGGTTCGTGTGAAACTTTTTCGGACGGTGGCGGCTGGAGAGGGTTCGCCCCCCCTACCAAAATTTTTTTTCTGCGGCTGCTCCCGCAACGTTTATTTTGAGCATCGCGGCAGCTCGTTCCCTCGTGACCGTCTGCAACGTTTAGAAGCCAGCCGTTTTGGCTTTCTTGTGATTCGTGGAGACCGTCTCGGAGTTCACCGATCTGGACTTACTTTCTTTTCTTGCCCGACATAGCTTGTATCTCTCCCCCTCCCCTTGCAATATAGACACCGTCAGAACCGCTTTTTATACATAGCCGTTCTCACAATTTACCCGCACTGCAGCTGTCTTTGGCGAACACGCCCCCGCTCGTTGTCAAGTCCGAGGAGCGAGGAACACCCTGGTCTGAGGGACTCGCCGCAGAATTCCCAACGGATCTATCCCCTCCTACTCCTTTGTTGTTGTTGTCGCCTCCTCGCTTTCGAATGAGATGAGGCACCATAGGTGGTTCCCTAGAGCCCTCTCTCTGGCCCCCCGCTAGGGTGGTTGCGACAGGCAGCACCATATTTAAGTTCTTTTCTCGTCAGATTGTGAAGCCGTGCCCGCGAGAGTTCTGCTTTCTCTCACCCTTGTTCGTCTTCCTCTCATTTTCCCCGCCCCCGCTCGCTAATGCTCTTCCCTTCCGCGCGATCCGCGCCGGTATCTTCTACCCAACCCTCGCAACTCGGTCGTCTGTTTTTGACAGAGGACGATAGCCGCTTCCACTCCTTTCGTTTGCGCATCCGCTCCCCACTTGTTTTCAATCCCGATCTGTTTGAATCACCGATTCTCCTTGCTAACTTTTTTAAGCACATTTCACTCTCTATCGCGCTGCAGTTTCTTGTCTCGATTGCCCTGCTTTTTCAACCTGTCTCGCTTATCTTTCTCTTGCGAACGAATTCCTCCTCCTGCCCCCGGACGCTTTTCCTATCCGGAACTTTTCTGTTTGTAGTTGTGATCACTTCCCGTTAACGTTGGTCAACTAGGGTTGTACATACCTTCTCCTTGCTTTCTTGACCACCACTAAACTGGTGTAGCCCGACCAAATTTTCATTTCCCCCAACAGCTCGTTTTGGTGTAACCCCGTTTTGCCCCCATAGGCCTGCAACCCCCCCCCCTCGGAGTCCATCGCGAACGTTCTCTTTCTCCACTTAACCCCAACAGTTCCCGTTCAAGTCAACCCCCTTTCGTTCGAATCACATGAGTCCCCCCTCTATCCACGTCCCCCCCTGGCCCCGGTTTTTTGCCTCTGCTTTCAGCACAGAAACGCCACTAAACGCCAATTCAATCTTCCATTCTCCCTTCTTGCAGCCTTCGACTTTACAGCCACCAAATCCCCCCTCCGACTTTCTGCTCGGCCCTATCACCTCGATCCTTGCTCCTTTATGGCTTTATGTATTTCCTGTCCATTTTCGCCCCCGGTCGTTCATCTTTTTGCTTTTTCTGTAAGACCGGCCCTTGTGGTAGTAATGTCCCCGCAATACCCGAAAAGTCGCACGCGGCCGCCCCCTTTCTATCCCCTAAGTTTGTTTAAAGGGTTACCCTCTTGTACTACGTCAAGAATTTCCTTTTGATGGAACTTGTTTTTTGTTCCCCCCCTAACCGGAGGGACACTTTCATCCACTCCAGGGTCCAGGTCCCCCTCCTTTTCTCTTGCTCTGGATGTCCTTCAAATTGTCCCCCTGACAACCTACCAATCACTCTCTTGGACGTTACGAATCCTAGGGTACGAACACCACTACTTATTCTGTTCCTTCTCTTTTATGGCCGGTAGTCCTTTTTTCTTCTGTACCCCCACGAGTCTGACGACACGCTCTACCCAAAATGTGTCCCTTTTTTTTCACTTCTTTTCCTGTGTGTCCTAGGACGATGTTTTACCTTCGTTTTGAACATTTAGTTTTTTTCTTCTGACTTGTGTACTGTTGAACGTAGAACAATTCATTTAGACTCCCTCAACCGCATGAGCTCCTTTTTATTACTATTTCCAATACGAACCTAGTGAGACCCCTTTCTCTTCCCTGTGTTTCCCCCCCACTGTACCCACCTTCAACGATTGAATCACTGCCACCCTGAAGGCCGACAGTTTCTTCCAACCCAAGGCCCCCTACCTCGATGAAACTGGTCCCCCAATTACTGGAATAAGTGCCGGTTTTCTCTTTTCTTCGAATCTATTATTTTTCTCCGCCCCCGTTGATCAGTTGGCTGTTTAGTCCCTGTCCTTGAATACCATGTTTTATTCCTTCCACAGTCCCCCCCCTCTCAGGTTATGGTTTTTGTGCGTAACTACGACCTGACATTCGTTGGCCGTTTTTATCCCAATACCCATAGGTAAACAATCGAAAGGACTGATTCCCAGGTCGTGATTGCATTGCTAGTGGTCCATTGATTGCACTGCCCTTTCTATGCCTTCCCTTTGGTCCAATTGAGGACCTTTGCTTGTATGTGTTGGGCCCCAACTCTACCAGTCCTCCCCGTCTTGTGCCCCTGGATTTATTCTAGACTATGAATAAGAGCATGACCCGGAGATATGGGAGGGTCTGTCAAGACTTTTTCCTCTTAAGACATTCCTCCCAATTTATAACGAAACGTTTTGAGCAAGCATTCCCTCCCGAGAAGAGAAACCTTCCTTTCAGTCCAACTCCCTGGTATGCTCGATCGTGTTTGCCCAAATCTGATAATGCGAACCTCAAGACCACCCCCCCTTGCCTCACACGACAATTTTCCCCTTTGGTTGATTACCGCGGTTTTTCATTCTCCCTTCAATGAACTCAGAGGTTTTTCGGAGGGAGTTTCCACTTCAATTCTGTCCCTCTCCCTTTCAATCCGCAGGTCTTCCATGGTTAGAATCAGGTTTTTGCCTGTTGTCCCCCCCTTTTTCCACCCCCCAAGTCACTTAAAGACACCCTCCTCGGGCCTGAGTTGACCACATCTCCACCCCTGCACACACCTCTTATGTTTTTTTATGTGGGGATTTTTTGGTTCGTCGGCCCTGCTGGAGGGTTTAATTTTCTTTTCTTTTGTGGTGTTTACCTTTCTCCCCTCTTCTTTCTTGATGCTTTTCGGAAACCTGCAACCGTAAAAAAAGCTACCCCTCCGCTGGCCTTTGACAAGTCCTTTTCCTTTCCTTAAGAATGATGAGAAAACCCTGGATAAGTCCTTTGTTCTTTTTATGCGAATTTTTTTCCGTGCGTTCTTGTTTTTGCTGTTTTCGCCCCCTCTCTGGAGCTCGCGACGTATTTGTCCGCACTTTCCCCCGTGTCTTTGCTCCCCCCTCTTTGGGACTCCGGTGGTGAGGCTGGTTGATATTCCCATCCGATTTCTTTACCGGATCTCTTTGGACCCTGCTATGGATAAAGACCTCTTTTTCTTAATAATTTTTTCCTTCCTTGGTCCTTCCCTCGCCGGTTATGCTATTCCTCGTTGTATTGGGGATTCTGAAGGAAATATTTTCCGTGCCGGTTAATGTTGAGGCCCCACACTCCCTTTCCTTTTTTCGGGCTTCATTTCTCATTTTGTCCTTTCCACTATTTTGGTTCTTGAATGGGAGGCCCCTTTTTTTTTTCAATGGAACCCCTTCTTGACCCACCTTAAGTTCCTTTTTACTCTCCAAAGAAACAGTGGGTTTTCCCCCCCCCCCGGCCCAATCTCTTTTCCTGCTTCCCCCAGGTGGTCCCCCGTTATTCCGTTGCCCCCAAGTGCGCGACCTCGTGTAACCCCCTCAAGTTCTTTTTTCCCCGGAGCGTCTAGATTCACCCATATTTTAGTCAGAGTACTCCCATGAAGATCTCTCTGTCCCTTTCCCTTTTCCTCGTTGCTTCCGTCCGCTTTGTGGCGTCCCATGCTGCCTGCTTTTTATTTACCCCGTTGATGTGTAGGGTCTTCCAACCATGATTCATGCGGAGCCTTTTCTTCACACTTAGGAACGGCTTTTCCCACGTCTCTTCCCCTACCTCCTTTTTTCAGTGATGTTTCTGCCTAGGGCTCTAAATTTTTGCTTCTCTCCGCGATTACGTGAATTATTGGATCTGATCAGAGTTTTTTGTTTTTCCTTTAGTACTGCTCGACCCTAACACTCTTGTCCCTAGTTCCCCGCGCCAATTTTAGTTCACCGAACATTTTTAAGTAGACCCCCCCCCTAACCGGAAAGAGAGTTCCTGCCTTTGCCCGAACCCCAACGTCCACCCCATTCTTTGGGCTCAGGATCGGCGCGCAGGAAAAGACTTGTGACACGTCGGAGATGAGCACCCCCGGATCTTCTTCATTTTTTCCCCTCGTTTTTTTTTTGGTTTTCTCTTGATCGATTTGGAATGCCTGCCGCGTCTCCCTGTACCCTTTTTTTGCCAGGACCCTAGTCCTTTCTGCCCTCGCTCTGTGCGTTTTTTTTTTCTGACCCGTCCCCTCACCTTTCTGTTGACGTGTCTTGTTCAACCTTGTCTAGTTAGGTGCCTGCACGGTTAGGATGTTGTATACCCTCTTTCGTCTCTATCATTTATCAAAGAAAATTTGAATAAGAAGACCTACGGATTTACGTATATCTCGTCCCTTTCATTCACGATTCTCCACGTCCATCGATCCCAAATAGGTGACCGTTCCATCCCTCCCCCTAAGATTGACTATCTCAACTAGTCTGACAAATTTTTTTGCCCTCTCAACACATTTCTGTTGGAATCACCGAGTCGAGGTGGACCGTACCCCCATGCGGGATTCCCTTTTCCCCCCCTTGAAGACCTTTTTCAGAACGATCCGATTCGCTCTGCATGTTCTGTGCTCGTTGACTATCGACCTGGCACCTTTTGCTCTGATGTTGCAATCCTTTCTACCCGGCTTTTCTTTCCGCAATGCTTCCGGCACCCCCCCGTTTAATAGGAAGAGTTTTAGTTTTACCCACCAATGTTCTGTTTTCGTAGTGACCTCCCCCAACCCCCCCAGGCCCTTAAATCTTGGGTAACATTGCGCTTTTGGTCCAGAAAGGTTCTTGCCCAGAAAGGAGAACGCCCCCCCCTTAAAAAAAGCCCGTTTCGCCCTTTTAACAATCCCTTACGTCCGTTGTAAACTACGACGTTGTCACCCACGGAACCGTCCTTTCCCACACAATATTGACGGTCGGAACCCACTCCACAAGAGAAGGATTTACCCAGCAGAAACCTAGGCGCCAAACAACGTAACGAACACCTTTCGTCACGTCCTCCTTAGGCTGTCCCCAACGCAGGCGGACAGCCATGACCCGGTCATAGGCTTGAATATAACAGTCCCCTCAATGAGGCCCCACTCTTGCACAAATCAAATATGCAATTACTGAGCCCACCCCCAATAACGTTTCCGCTGGCCCTCTCCGAGGACAAGCAGCCAAATCCCATCTACTTTTCTAATCGCCATCCCCTTCACCTATTCCATGATACATTTAGGGGCTTACTGCTCCATTCGTCCAAAATCTTTCCGGACCGTTTCTTTTTTTCATCTTGCCTTGTTCTCTTCAGTTCAGAAAGTTCTTGTTGCCAACCCAAAAAAAGGGGTTATACCTGTCACCCCGAAATCCCATCACCCTTAGCACCTCTCCGCACAGACCACGCATCCCCACACTAATCGTTGGGACTGACCTTTGGCCAGTGAATCCGTTTTCCCAGAATTCCTTTGTGGAGCCTTGGTTTGTCCACCTGGGAACCATGGTCGGCTTCCGCTTCCTCCCATCCATTTACAACGCCCGCTTGCACGCTTCTCGTCCACCCTCCTTGCCCCCCGCCCGCATATTCCCCTCCCTCGTATTTTTTCCGTTCCGAATGTCTTTTACAACAAACTTATCCCTGTAGTGTACGTTTCTTTATAGTTGTGCTGATCCAGGTCTTTTTATCAGCGTCAGCTCGCCTCTTGCCTTTCCTCTCCACAACCGGTTTCCTTTTTTTTGTTAAGTTCCCCGTCCTTCGCTGGAATCGTTGCTTCACACGTTTAGTTCCTCTCTTCGCTTTTTCGGCACTTTCTACAGTCTATGTCCTCCCGTCCAACTCAGCTCCTATGGGGGCTGCTTTTTCCATAGTACAATCTCGACCCACACGTTTATCAGCTTTCTTCTGCGTGGTGTCCCCCCTGCGACCCTACAGTCCCCCTCGGAATCCATGACCATTAAGCCTGCCTTCCAGGTCATTGCCATACCGGCACGTTATACACATGAACCCCCACTTCCCTACCCTTTTTGGACCCCCGTCGTGGAGATGGGTGAACGAGAGGTATTTCCTATGACTTTGCAGCCTCAGAGGCGTTGGATTTTCACGGACACTACCCTGTGCCTTCACTGCCTAGGCCCCATCCCTCTGTATGGTTCCAGTGTTTTCAAAAGACTCTACCCCTGGAACCCTTAGGAAAGAAATATCTTGATAAACAATCTCCACCTTCCCTATTCCCCCCGACCTCGGTCGTGCGCTGAACCTGTCCTTGGACTTAGGTCCTTTAGGCAATGAACCCTTTCCTGGAATTCTTAATTTTTGAATGTGTTCCAAGTAGGGTTGATTTGTTTTTCACACCTCGACCTTTCCCCCCGTCTTTTTCTTTGCTCGGAATCTTGATAAGACAGTCTATAGGCGCATGATTTTTCGGGAGCATAGTGACCTGTCTCGTCCCTCAAAAAGCTCCCGTAATATTCATCAACTTTTTACGCCCCGCTTCTCCTACCTCTTCCCTTAATTCCATCCTTCTAATTTGACCCCGTCCCCATTTGTTAGAGTCTTCTGCCGGCTCTCGTTTCCTCTTTTGAGCCAACCTCGGCTCCCTTCAGAACCACGAAACCCTCCTCTAGCTCACTTCACCTTCTCCCATTTCTTTTGTCGCCTCTTCTTTGATCGTCAACGGCCCCTCCCACGAGTCTTTTTAAATATTCGGGCTTCTGTGTTGTTCCCCCCGCTTGTGTACGACCCATCGGACACTCGAAGGCGTTTCCAATGGGTTCGTACTTCGGCCTTCAGCCCTCCAGGGGGCCGGTGGGACACCCGCCCCCCCAGAATTGGACGGAATTCCTCTGCCACCGTGTACAGGTAACCACACTGGCTTGAGGGGATTTCGTTGCGGTTGCTAATTTTTTTTCTGTCTCTTAAATGTAATGAGGTGCTTTCTTTCGCACTCTCTACCCGCAACAGATACCCCGCTGTCCCCGGCAATTTTTTTCACTTTCCCTTCGCAGAATTTTATTATGACTTGACACAAACTTCGACCGGATCGAGGTGGTCGGGGGGGCGGGTTGGTCTCTGTACCCGAACAGTAGGTTTGATTTTGATGGCTTTGCTCTCATCCGCTGTTCATTGCATAAGTATGGGAGCATTGAATTCGCGTCCTAGTTGTTCTATGTGTTTGTAACTGTATTACAAGAAGACGGGAGAATGGAAGCGTTTCTATTTGTAATAAGATATTGTGGATTTTTCTTTCCCTAAATAGGGCTATTACTAATGCTTACTTTTCACTTGGTTCATTTGGTCCCCCGAGCCCTGTCTGCTGGGTCAGCATTGCCTGGGTCTATG
>Ga0179593_1292388_pt1 | contig 15345 bp, 11 predicted proteins | sample CZODoug2_1_08_16_FD_185931 | JGI IMG/M metagenome (GOLD analysis project Ga0179593, IMG submission 185931) | Vadose zone soil fungal communities from Angelo Coast Range Reserve, California, USA - CZODoug2_1_08_16fungal (PacBio error correction) | ecosystem: Environmental > Terrestrial > Soil >... | reverse complement strand
CCCCACCCACCACCACCCCACACGAGTCCCCACCCCCCCCCCCAACCAAAAAAGCCGAGGGAGGATTAAATCCCGACCTTGCCCCGGTCCGATTTTCAGGGTCGATTGAAGGCCTTGCGTACCACCCCTGCTTGGCATTCTATCAAAGGCGTTTTATTTCGGCTTCCCTTCTCACTTAACATGTGGAGTCTCTCCCTTTCTTTCTCCCCCCACCCCCTGCAGTGCCAACCTTTTTTTCCCTGAGACAAATGAATAATATCTTCTCCCTTTTTTCCTACTAGACGTTGTGTTTTTTTCTCTCTATGCTCTATTTGTTATCTGGCGACTTCTCTGCTTGCAGAGGAGTCCTTCGGTATACTTCCCCCCCCTAGTCCCCCATTCCTCCTCTCTATGCCCGGAGTCTTTTTTAAGAAAGCCGTCAACCCTCAAAATAGAGACCATGCCAAGGTTGTTCTTCTTTTTCCCTCCCCCCCCTTTTCAGTCGTTCGGCGTACCCGATCTCTTTCGCAACCCGACCTGCCTATACCTCCTAGGTTTGGCGCTATGAGTCAACTATAATCCCAACACTGTGCATCCCTTTTTTTTTTGTTACTATTTGGTGAAAGGAAAGTCCGGCAATTTTCGTTCACCATACCCCCTTACGGCAACTCATATGCCTGCCTTTGCCGCACCGGATACATCTTTATGTTCTTCCCTGCTTGCCTACCGCCAAGATGCCTCCTTTACCTCCCCAAACAGTGGATCTAATACGCGGCTTCTTCCCCTCCCCCCTATTACCTACTCGGAGTTTGGTCCCACTCGGCCAATTCAGTTCCATCTGGTCCTCAACCCTATGGCCTTCTCTGTATCGTACACGGTCGGACGAACTTCCCCCCTCCGTTTGAGGATTTATTCATTGGCATATTTCAATGCGTAGAAGAGGGACAGCTGAATGCTTTCCCTGCACCCCTGTTTCTGTCTCCCGACAAGGACAATCAGGCTCCATTCCTTTACTTTTTGACTCTTTTCTCCTCCGCCGCGCGGGCTGATCGCTGAGTCCTATCCTTCCTCCTACATGTCCGAAATATCTCGGATGAGAAGCCTTTTGAGGTTTGTCTAATCTGCTATCCCTTTCTTTTTCATCTGTTCATCCCAAGTTTAAGATATTATAGATAATTTCCTTTCTTACCTCCTTTCTGACCTCCCCCCCACCCACAGATCCTTCCTCGCCCATTTTTCATCACTTAGAACTGTGTCAGTTCACTACTGTTATTCCCCCCCTCTTTTACGGAGCTTTCTTCATTACGAGGTCCCGTGACCTAGAGTGGCGAGTCCTCCGGCCACCCCTCCTTTCTCTCCTCCCCCCTTCGCCGAGCCACCCTCCGCGACTTACACAAAGAGATTGATTTAAGCGTCCGGACGCTCTCCATAGTACTCCTCTTCCGGACAGATTGCTTATACTCCCTATGACTTTTTTCCCTTGTTAAACCATTAAATAGCGCGCGGTCAAACGCCGGTCGCTTAGTCTTTGAGAAACTCCTCCTCTTTTTGTTTTTTCCATCAGCTTTTCGACCTTAGATGATTAATGTCCTATATCTCTCACTGTTTTTTGCTCCATTCCTTTCTTTCTACTGATTTCAGGTTACTCGACATCTGTTTTCCAGCAGAGCAAGGTTCTTCCATTGCTAGCACTCTCATGCTTTTACCTGCCCTTGGCCGTTCTCGTCTGATTTTTTCTAAAGGAGTTTATCCGGTGTATTTTCCCCTCGAACGCCGTATAGTTGTTTTGTTCTCTTGATCGCCGATCTCCCGCCGTAATTCCATCAGGTCGAGCCCAATTCCCCAATTTTGCGCCGATAGTTTGGTAGATCAGAAATGCCATCTTCTTTTCTCTTCCTCATAATATGCATCTCGTCCCCCTCTAACTGCCAAGCCGTTTAATAATACTCTATACTCTCAGTGAAACATTCCAATGATGAAAGTTTTTTGATTTAGAAGACAGAGACAGAACGCGGTTTCATGGACTCCCCCTCCCTTCTCCCTTTCGAGTCCCTCTTTCTGCTCAACCGTTCTTCAGAAACTGGATTAACGACCCGAGCTCGGGTTTTTCTAGTTTCGACCACAAATTTTTTTTTCCGCCCTGACTGTTTCTTTCTCCAAGGCTCCACTACATCTTTCTCACTTCATGCCCCTGAGTCGGTATAGCGCTTTGTTCGGAAGTCGCGTCCACCTTCATAACTTATTGTTCGATGTGTGCATGGATAGTTTGGAGAGTTGTCTATTCTCCCCCATGTCTGATCGGGAGGAGTGATTTATGTACCTTCCCTCGACTAATTTCGCCCTCGTTAGCAGGATTCTGAGGAAGACCGCCCCCTTGTATCCCTTTTTTCCCCCCCTCTCCCAAACATTGGGTGAGAGCGTTTCGTCTCCTACGTATATTCTTTTTCCCCCACTGGAATGAAAGAGAACAACTTTTCCTTCTCCTCTTCTCGTTTCTTTCTAGTTTGTTTACCCCCGCGTGAAATATTCATTTCTTTCCTTTCCCCAGTTTCCGCTCTTTCATTTCTTATGAGTTCTAGTGAAATCATCTTTTGTGGGGTTCCCCTTTCCCGTTTCGTTTGCTGTTGCGCCTCCCCCCGATATATTAGACACTCTTCACCCCCTATGGGGGGTTTTCCTTCCATCTGTCCCCCCTCCCTCGAATCTCCGCGGATCTGACTATATTTTTCAATCATACGTTGCGTCGATGATAATATAAGCGGTCGCTTCCTCCTAACTTCTCCCCTTCTTCCTTCCTGAATTCCACCCGGTCCTATTGGAGCTAAGATCTCTATTGCTTCTGACAGAACGCCCTCTCTTTTGCCGTATACTGCCTAGACCCTTACCTCAGGAACAGACTTCTACTTCTCTCTTTTTTCTTCCCCCTTCAGGCTCGAGTGACGCATCCTCCCCCCGATTCGTGCGCGATAGCTGACCCGCGCAATATTGCAAGACTCTTCCCTCAATCTCTCCCCTCCCTCGTTCATAGGTAGGGGTTGGGACCGATAAGGCGTTTTCCCTTCCTATCCTTCTTCCCGGTGACTGCGCGGGCTCAAGCTCTTACTTCACCACAGAAGATGAGTCTCCCTTTACCTCTTAAGCGTTTTCATGATTCATTGCAAACTAGAACTCCTCACTGAACCCCCCCTCTACACCCTCCCTTTTGCTGCCTTGAGGCGCGACTGAGCCACCATCTCGGTATCCGGTGAAGACTTCCTTTCTCCCTTCCCTTTTTTTTTTTTTTTTTTTTTTTTTTTTTTAGTCTCCAGGCTAGACACTTCCCTTTAGTTTCCCCCCACGTACCTTTGCTTGGTAGTCCGAGACCGCGCGGCGGATCCCCGGAAGGGGACTCCCGGCAGCGTCTGTTAGCATAGCTGCGTTCTGCGCTTTTCCTACGGAACCGTGGGCGGAGGAAAATCGTGCGGCTTTCTTTTTTCCGAGCCGGATCTGGCGCCTCCTACCTGTGCAAGCCTCCGTTTTTTCCAGGAGGTCTCTCTCCTCTCCCCCCTGAACAGTTCTGCAACCTATGTGGTCGGAGGGACTAGAGTCCTATTATTCCTCTTCAGCTAAATTACGCCAAACTATCCTTTTTTCCCTCTTCACAACCTTGGCTCCTGGCATGAGGCAGGCTAGTCACAGTCCCCTCCCTGGCGCCACGTCCCCCCAATGATACAACACAAGGATATCTAAAGTTTTTCCCCTGTTTACCTCAACTCCTTAGCAACTATATCCACTCCTCCCCCCCCTGAAGGCCAAAGGGCCCCCTCCTTTTCCCTTCGGCCTCGTTTACTATGTGCTATAAATGTTCTGAAAGTTCCTCTGTTCGCGTCACTCAATTCCCAGATTAGTAAGGATGTACCTCTCGATCGAGCCCCTCCGAGTCCATCTATCCTTGAGTAAAAAAGAAGCGCTTATTTATCCCGCCTTTCTTGTCTCCCAGATCGCTTTCGTCAGACAAGAGGAGAGAGCATATTGTAGACTTTTTACCTTCTTCTTGGACCCTCCAGATAAATAAGATTTTCCCTTCTAGCCTTCCTAGGGGTCGATGTCGAGCTATGGATGAACTCCCTCGATATTTTAAGGTATTCCTCTTCTTTTGCGGCGATAGCGAGTGGTTTCTATCAGCTATTTTATTCGAAGAGCGAAAGCTCCCTTAATTCCTCTCCGTTCAACTGCGGTAATAAGTTTCGTTTCTGCGAGATAATGGTAGTCGCTTTGATTCGTTCCCCCCCCCCCCTCTCCCTGTTATCTCTTTATTGAGATATCCCACGAAAGGTCTTAGTAGTTCCTTTGATTGCATCCATCTTCACTGAATCGATAATGTAGTGAAAAAGTCTTCCCCCCACCCCCTTTACTCCCCATCCGAGACGTTGACCAAGTTAGATTTCTACTCTTGAAAGAACCATTCCCGTTTTTCCTACAACTCTTCCGTTTCCATCATTAATTTCTCCGCTCCCACTTCGCGAATGGTCTTTTTTCTCCCCCGTAGTTCCTCAATTCAGTTTACTCCCTTTCTTTTCCCTCAGCGTCCAAGCCCGCTTGAGTACATTGAAACCCATTTTATTCTGGCAAAGTCTTCCCCCACCCCTTTTGCCCCCGCTCTAGCGGTTCAATTTGATAATGGTATGTCCACGGAAAATTCGACGCTTTCGGCCAACTCCCGCTCGCCTTCCCATAGTTAATTGTCGAAAACGTTATCGCTAACAACTTTTTTCTTTTCACTTCTTCCCACTCTGGCGTCCCCCCGACATTTCCCGATTCACCCCCGAGAGGAATGAACTTTTCCCCTTCGGCCCCCCCACTCGTGAGTCGGGAGCCCTGCGTTATGCTGTCCCTGCCCAATTAATTTTTTCCTTCATCCCCTTTTTTCAGTCCCCCAATTAAAATTGGTTTGGACTGCAGAACCGGAACCGAGAAATCTCGCGACCCCTTTCTTTTTTTTCTAGATCGGCGCTGCTCACGAGTTGCAGGAATGTTCAAAGTAGGAAAGTTTTTCGGACCTCCCCCCCCCCAAATGCCTTCGTCGACGCTTTCCCAACCCCTTCTTTTCCTAATCTTTCCCCCCTGCAGTGGTCCGGCTTTCAGGGTCCAGTTCACGATGGACCTTAGACTTTCCTTTTCTTTTTCTTTCCCACAAACACAAGGTAATCCCCTTTTTTAAATTATATCCCTCTCTTTCTTTTACACCTCAGAATACGTTTTGTTTTGATCTATCTTTTGCTCTATGTTGGCATTGCATTTTCTTTTTCCATCTTGTCTTTGGTTGCTAGTTGTGAGAGTCGTAACATTTGACTCCTTGCCCCCTCCTCTTTCCCCCTCTCCGTTTTATTATGAGCGTCTTGTTGGTAGCGACCTCCCTTTCCATCAGAGACCAGGCGTTCTGTTCTTTTTTTTTTTCCCTTCTTTTTCCTTTTCGGCTCACCTTTCGTCCCCGCGCGGCCTCTCCTTCCAGTTTCCTCTCTTAGTTTTTCTTCTCTTCTACCCAACGGGGCAGTTTTCTAACCCCCCGTGAACGGAGAATTTTCCCCCCGTCCCCCCCCTCCGGCCAATTCCCTGGTCAAGCACGCGTAGTGACCCCCCTTTGCACTCGTAGTCCTTTTTCGTTCCTCCCTCTTTCTTTCGTCCATGTCCCTTTTTCCAGATGGCCCATCGACCACAGACATTCAGATCTTTTCTAACATTCCCGTCTTTTCCACTACCACCAAATGTATTTTTGTTTTGGTGGGTTTTTCGATCGGTCCCGACCCCAGAGGCTCCCTTTTTCCATTCCCTCACCCCCTTATGGAAATTCTCTGCTAGCACGGTGAAACTTGACACCGAATTTTTCCCCCCCTTCTGGTTGGTGAGTTCAAGGACTTCCTGCTGGCCGCGTTTCTGCCTCCTTCCTTATTTTTGCGCTGCTTCGTCCCCCCAAGTTTGGCTGCCAAGGAACAAACCATGATTTGCATTTTTCATTTCTTTTTCCACTCTTTTATGACGGGAGTTTACCTACGACGCTTGGTCTGATCGACGCGGAGTTTTGCATGAGGAGCTTGTTTTATTTCTTCTTCTAGCCGTGAGTGCAGAGGTGTTTTTCCACCTGGAAACGATCAGTTTTAAGAGTTCTCAAGCACCTTTCTCAGTTCTTCCCTCCACGCATTAGGGACCCCGTGGCTTAGCCCAAACACCCCAGTTGAGAAAGGATGTTTTTTTTTTTTTTTTTTCTCTGGTCTAGCCCAAAGTCGCTTGTGAAAGCACTCCGCTCGACCTTGATCGGCCGCTGGACCCATCTAACCCCCCCTTTATGCTCATTTGACGGCTTAAGCGCCTTAGCAGGGGTTTTCGTTTTTGTTTGTTTGGTTGTTTGAAAGGGGGTGTGACGGGTGTGTGTTTTTTTTTTTTTTGGTGGTGGTTGTCTGCTATAAGAGTTTTCGAGGCACAACTCTCTTTCCTCCGCCACTTCGCGAAGCGACCACGCGCGCCAAAGCTTTCTCTTTCTGTTGTCCGCCGTCCCCTCCCTCTTCTCCTAGTACCTGTCGGCTGATAGCTTCGAACCGTAAGATGGTTTCATCTATTCCACGGAGACACCTTTCGCGCTGACACCCAGTAGGTGCATCAACCTACACGTTCCCTCCTTCTCGGCTCGGTGGTAGCTGAGTTCTGGTTTTATTGAGGAAGTATCCTCGTGCCTCTCCTTTCCTCCTTAATTCCTTGCTCTTTGAGCATCAGGCTCTGAAGGAAGTAAGCTCCACCCCCCCCCCTTTCCTTATATCCGATCTGCCGCAGTTCATATAGTCCGCGAAATGTGGCCCTCTTATTCTCCCCGGAGGTTTTCAGGCTTTTTAGTTAAACCGGACACGGTCGGCTGTAGTCCCCTTGTGTGTGTTAGTTTCCCTTCTTCCCCCGCGACGCCGACGCTCAGAAGCATAGCCCCCGAAAAGGTTTTCGAACGAATTCCTTTTTTCTCTCCGACCTTTCCATATTTGAGGTATATACGGAAAGGAATCTAGTCTTCTACCGACCCCTTCTTTGTCTTTTTACCTTCTCAAGAAGATTTCCCCAAGCCCCCCTGATTCCCGTTTCGTCTTAACTGGAAGAATTGAAGACAGAAGAGCGACTCTTCCTTAATGGACTAGATTCTACCTCCTCTTTTCTCACCTCTCTGCAGTTCGAAGAGATTTAGACCGTCGCCTCTCCTTCTTGGTTCGCCATTCCTAAAGCCACCCGTAAGGATTTTTTGTTTCTTCTCTTGAGCCCTCCCGTCTTCCCCTGTCAGAAATGAGGCGCCAAGGTACCTAGAGATTGTGGCGGCTTCTCCGACTCCCCCCCCCTTCCCTCACTGTCGTTAGTTGGTCTGAGTCCTTTTGTTTCGGCACCACTTCTCTGATCGAGGTCCTGTATGCTTCTTTTTTCATTCGTCTGGAACGCTCTGAGTTTGCCTCTAGCCCTTTTCTCTTTCTTCACGTATTCGGACATTTTCCTACGCTTTCTTTCCCCCACAACGAATTTGCTCGCTTGTCGTGCTCTCTTACCTCGCTGGCTCAACCTTAATAGAGCACAATTTTTCATGGTCTTCTTTCTCTCGTGTTATCGCTTGGATTGACTTCTAGAAATATTCTTCCTTTTTCTTTCCACGGTTCTCCGAGTGTACACAGGATTGCGGTCTAACATCTTTCTACGGTCTCTTCCTCTCTTTCGCCAGCCCTTTATGTTACACAGGATTCGAAACCTGATTTGGTTGGAATTTCCCTCCTTAGAGCGCATCCTTCTCGACTGAGCCCGCGAGATCTCTAATACCTACTCCCTGTTTTTTTTGAGAGATTCCTTTCCGCGTTTTTTTTCCGTCGCCCTCTGACCACCGATTGTTACTTCTTGTACTTTTTTCCCAGCGCGACGAGAACGTCGCCCATGAAAGAAATCGACCTGTTCGCGACTTACCCTTTTTCCCCTTTCCAGTCAAGGCTCGCCGGTCACGAATCAACGAGTAGTCAGGAATGGCCTTCTCCATGACCTATTTTTGCGATGAGGACGCTTTGCCAGCATCATGGCCTCTGCTCTTCTGTTGCCACCCACCATTTTTTTTTTTTTGGTAAACCCCATCCCTTGCTTGATGAGCTCTTCCTTGACCTCTCTCCTTCTGCGACTTGTGCGCCCCCCCTCGTCGAGGGTCCAACCGCTCTGGACGACGCACTCTATCCTTTTTATTTTGGCTGATATTTCCCCCGTATTTTACCCAGGTCCAAACAATGACCCCCCTTGTTCTTTCCGGAGCGACTTGCCAAAATCTAGTTCAGAGCACTTAGATAATGTTCTCCCAGGAAAATGCTGTAGGGCTTTCCCCCCAGTCCCAAACTTTTCCCTTTAGTTCATCCTGTGTTCGATAGTAGACAGAGAAACAAGATCTCCTGGAGTAGTGATAGTCCTGTCGGCGCCAATCGGCGTTTTGCGCTGGTTTTCTCGTCTACAGGAGATTCCCCGTCCTTTTCTGGAAAAGGGGCTCCTTGTTCCCCGCGGCCCGATCCTTGGCCTCCTCCCAATCCTTAGATTGTTCCCTCTTCTATTTTAATCTCAATAAAGGGTGACCGTTTCTTTATCCTTCCCCCCCTCTATGTCCCCTTGTGATCTAGCAATCAAGAAATTTATTCAAAAACGATCCTTCCTTTGCCTCCACCCAGGAGCCTGCACTTTCCCCTTCCCTTAGAGCGCGGCGCCTGTCCAAAGTGCACAACCCTGCTCTCCCCCCGGGATTACCTCTGTAGCGGTGACCCACCCTTTTAAGCAAATCGGCCTCAGCCCTCCTCACTGCCCCCGGGCGACTCAAAGGCCGGAGATCCCCCTATCCCTTACTTTTCCTGTTATTGTGGGTCTGCTTTTCACGCATGGAGTCCTTAACTCTCGCCGATTTTCCCCTTTTAGTCCTTATGGAAGCTTTTTTTTTTTTTTTGCCTAACTCGACTTAACTTGTGAACGCTGCCGATCCCCCCTGCGCCGCATGTGCCCCCCTTTTCCAACCGCTTTCGCTCCCCCGGTTTCCGCCTATTTCTTTGTTTTCCAGGCGATCACTCAGATTTTTAAGCACTATCGTAGGAAGAGGTTTGACGTCGTCGTCTTTTACCTTGTCCCGACATCCTTCTAATTATCGCTTCGGTTACCCGGGCTCTTGGCGCTAGATGATTTGCGTTCGCGTGCCCCTACCGCGTCCTTTCGATTCCCAGCGTTCCCTGATTCCCCCCCCCTTCGTTCGTCGCGCCTATCATTTCGCTTCCTGTCTTTTTCCACGATAATTTTTCCCGGCCCGGCCTCTGGTTGTTTGATCACTCCCCTTCTCCAGATCCCCCGCTTGCTATTTCTTCCACATGCTTGCAATCCATCTCCTGACGTTCTGCGCATTCGTAGGGAACCTTCAAACTCAACGTTGCTTCTTATAGTGTTGTCACAAGTAGTCATGTCTTCGACTTCCAGCCCAGTTCCTTTAGTCCTTTCTTCCACCATAGAGTAATCATGATTTAGATACCATTTTATTGGTTTCCTTGTCTTCTCCCCTTTGAGAGCCTTTTTTCCTTTGGTCGCGAAGTTTTCTATTCGTTGTCATAGTCTTGTTGACTCTACAACTTCCCCATGGGACCTTGTCAGTAGGCCTTGACACTTAAATAAGGGTTTTCGTCCATGTCTTTGATTTCTCTGAGACGTCCCCCGATCACTCGTGTTTCCTTTCGAAATAGCTGAGTCCTTAAACGTTTTTGGCCCCTTTCACCTGCCGGCAAATCTTGTTTTCTTGTTACTCGACGCAATGGACTCCCAATTGGCGAGCGGACTTGGCCCTTTCCTTCCCCTTTCATTTCTGGCGCAAGGGATTTTCTGTGCACACCCGTGTGAAAATTCATTCAGTCCCTTTAACTCATTCTTAAGACATCCCCGGTTCCTTTCCCCCTTTTGGATAGATGCTTTTTACTGTCCCGGCCGACCTTGTTTCTTCAAAAGGGCCTCGGTTGCTCTCTTAGATGACGAAGGTGCGCCGGAACTCCTTCCCCGGGTGAACCAACGTCCACCCACCCTGGCTCTCTCTTTCTTAGATGCCGGCTCGTAAAAACCCTACGCTTTCATCTCACGTCCCTTTTCGTGCGTTCCCAGTGAAAACGTAAACATTGATGGTATTCCGGCAACTTCTTTCGCACACCCCAAACTATCTCATCCCCATTACCCCTATAAGATATTTTTTTATCCCTTTTTTTTTTTTTTTTGATAGGATGAGTTCCCTTTTTTTCGCAGGTTTCCCCGCTTTGGTTGACTCCACGTTGCTCCTTGTCCTGATTTTCCAATGTGACGACCGGCCCTCGTTCTATATGCCCCTGTTAGGTTTTTGGACGCAAAGCTCATACTCCCTCAAATCTCTCCTTCCCTGGTTTCCTGTTTCCAGTTCCCTTTTCGGTCAGGAGCCACCGTTTCGGCTTCCCCTTTGATCATCGCTGGTCCCGCGCACTTTTTTGATTTCGTGGCAGTTTATGAGCATCTACGCCACGGTTTCTCCCTTTCTGCTGACAGGAACGCCTTTTGGTTACCCCCTTCCCAATTCTAATCCGCCGGTCCTCCCTCATGCGTGCCTTTTCCGCCTTTCCCCAAACCCCAAAAACCAAAACCCGCCCCCCACCCCCCCAAAACCCCCCCCACAAACACCCCCCCCCACCACCCCCCCCCATGGCCTGGTCGGTCTGCTCGTGAGTCACTCGTTCTCACCGCCCAGCCGAAGTACACCACTTTGCTATATCCCCTTCCTTTACATGACCACGATTGTCGGCTTTTCTCGCTTTCGTCTGAAGCGTGTGTACGGGTGAACATCTCATCCCCCTTTATTTCCCCATTCCTCTACTCGTTACGGGCTACTGACATGTTGGCTTGGATTTTCCTTCACGGCCTCAGCTTGGCTATGCCTTGAGTCGCTCCTTCCCATGCCCCCTTGCTTCTGTCCCAGGTTTGTCCCTGTAAAACATTCTGCTTCCTGTGGGCGTTTTTTATCCACCGCAGGAGAGTTAACTGAACTCCGGGCATGCGCTTTTTTTGGACGTCAGCGGAGTTTCCTCATACTCCGTCCCTGGCAGACCTCTCTGGAATGGAGAAGACGTTGGTGCATACGGTTCCTACGAAGATGCTATCTTCCTGATTGCAAGACACAAAGTTTATAGTTCTTTCCCTACTCCCCCTGATTCTTTTTTCTTTTTTTCTTGCTAAACCCCAAGAAAGATGCGGTTTCACCCCCCCATGATTGCTTTTCCCTCCATTTTGTCTGTGCGTATCGACCCGGTGCTTCTCGTTTGAGCGAGGAATCTTTCCTTTTGTGTCTCTCAGTTAGCGGACCGCCAAATATCTTCTCATCCCTAACTCAAAAGAAAAGCAAGTCCCCCTTCCTCTCTATGTTCTTTTCCTATAACCGTAAGACATTCGCGCTCGTGCCCCCCCTACATCTCTATTTTACTCCCTTTGCAGCAAGTTTAAAATCTGACCATTTCTGTCGAGGAACCCGCTTCTTTCCAGCTCTCTTTCTTCAACCCGACCCTTTGAATTGGCGATCGTTGGTAATTTGAAAAGTCTTGTCCCTACTTACTTTCTTCCGAGTCAGATCGTTTAGTGCTGCATACGCGGCTCCGTTTTTTTGCTCTTTTCCTTTTGACGTCGCCATGGATTCGAGACTCCCCCCTTGGATCAGGCCCCCCTTTCTTCAGATGAGTTGAAACTGCCTCCGTCCAGAGTGATAGGTTTTTTCCCCCCCTCCTTTCGTTCACCTGAGCCAAGGACGTGATGCCCCCACTTTTGGTCCCTAGTCGGATCAGTTCGATTTGCGCGGCACGCCCTCAGCAGGTTCTCTCCAATTTCAAGGTTTTCGACTCAGAGATTTGCCCGATAGAAAGTCATCTTGTATTAGATTCCAAATGTATAGGAATAGTCATACCCCTCCCCCTATTCCCTCTGTCCCTTATTTCTAACTCTATTAAAAGGCCACACCTTCCAAATTATTTCCCTGGGATTCTACCCTGCTCCCTGGCCGACTCCTCCCTTTCAGCTCTCCAGAGCTCAGAGAAGAGGTTCCGCTTTCTGAACCTCCTCCTCCGATCCCACTCTCTGTCTTTCCTGACGATTTACCCCGACTAAGACCCTCTCCGCTTTTATGTCTCGTAACTCCCCCCAGAGCTTGAAGGTGTCTTTGAGCCTGTTAGCCCTACATCTCCTTTACTGATGCTGCCGCCACGGAGATTTCCTCTTGTTTCCGTCATGTCGCGACCTACCCACCTGCAGTCACTCTAGGTTTTGTGAAGGGTCTACATTTGTCTCCCTGTGTTCGATCCTCCCCCCCCCATGAATTGAAGATGGGACGGCCCTGCGTTCTTTTGCAAGCGACATCGGAATCTCTGGCTCCCTCGTCCCGGCATATTTTCCATACTCTGCCTCCCTCCATGTCAGTAATCCTCCTGTACCCCCACCCTAAATGACCATTTTTTTTTCTTTCGGTTGCTTAGATAAGAGGAATTGGCCCTCTTCCCAGCTTCATTAGATTACAGTCATGGAGAATTCCTTTCAGCACCCATTTTATTCGTCTGTGACCTCTCATCGGAATGTTTGGAAAGGGTTCCTCGAGTCCATTCTCTGACGGTCATCGTCTGTTCAGATTTTATGAGGTTCGTTTTTTTGCGCCCTCCTATTCTAATACTGTCCTCCCCCCCTTCGCCCCATCGGCCAATAAGGGGGGGAATTAGAAACACTTAACCTCTTCCCTAGCTGAAAGGCCGCTGGATTTCTTTCTCTCTTTTATACTCTCCGGGGGGGTTGACTTTCATATCCGCGGTTCCTCCTTCTTAACTATCTCGGTTGAACCACCATCTATTTAATCTTTCACTGTCTCGACCCGTCCCTTCACTCACCGCCTCCGACGAGCCAATTCCCTCCCTTTTACTTTCTGACCGTCAATAGACCTGTCTCTCGTCCCCTTTTTTTAGGACCCTCCTAATTCATTGGCGAGGTCGAAAAAGCCCCCCGCGATAATGTTTTTTCCGCTCCCCCCCCCTTCATGCTAAAGCTGGGAGCCGATGATCTAGCCTCCTTCACAGTTAGCCTCGGTTCATAGGAACTCCAGCCGCAACCCCCCCCCCTCAGGAGCGGGTCCCCTATTGACCCAGAGCCGGATTTCATGAAGAAGACCATTTGAAAAGCTTAAAGGGTGCGAGTTGCGCCCCCCCTCTCGTTTGCAAAGAGCAGTCGCCCTCGATCCTGCTCCTTTGTTTCCTGGATATAGACCCGCTTACCTCTAGTCCCTCCCATTGGCCCCACCTCGACCCTAATTGATCCCTTTTATTCTTTTAAGAAAAACTCTTTTTATCGACCTTCTTCCCTTGACCCTCTATATGGGCTAAGGCTCCCCCCCAGAACCACCCTTGCCTATCGTACAAGTTGCTGTGTCGATCGATCAGCCCAAAACCCCTTTTTCGGTCCTTCGTTTCGCACCTCCGGCTTTTGCGAACTGCCGAGCTTTTTTGATATCAGTTCTGCCTTTCTCCGGACTCCTTTTCCGTCCAGGAACTTTTCGGGCGGCTTTCCCAGTCCGTTCATGGCGCTTTCCACCTCCAACCTTGGCCTTTTTTGCCTTCTTGTAGTTCCCTCTAAGATTACATATTCAATCGTTTCGTTATATTGTCAAGTTCTATGCCATCTCCCCCTCCTATGGTTTAGCTAGACAACAGCCCTTTCTGTCGGACAAACCTTTAGACTTTGGTCACTGATTCCTGGTCCTTTCCGCGGCGACAGTTTTGCACATTCCCCCTGCCAGACCCCCCCAAACACCCCCGGGCTATAACCGGCATGAGCTTTTGTTGTTACCCTACCGCTGGAGCCTTCTCTCAAGTTGACGCCCTTGCTTTTCAACCCCCCTGCCTCGCGTTCTAGCCCCCCAATGTTTTCCCCCATTACTGGTTTGGTACCAGTCCTTTTTGTGCCCTGTCCAATGATGAGCGATTTCCTAGGCTTAACTCCTCGTCCTATTGGACTCTCATGACTGTCCCCCGAAAAGCGCTCCCACCTGAAGCCGAGCCTCAATTTCACCCTCCTGTTTGTTCTGATAGAGGGCTTAAATCTTTGGCCGAGCAGATTTGTAGATTCCCAGGGCAAAGGCCATCGCTTCCTCGGAACCAAGACGCCGAATCTTATGGCTTCCCTTTCTCCTTTCCACTCTTCCCTACATTCCTCTTTTTTTGACGAGAGTCTTTGCGGTTTTTTCGATTGTATTTGTGTCCTCATATTCCCCCGAAGAAGACCCGCGTCCCCCCCACCTCACATAGAACCCCCCTTCTGACACCTCTTATGCACGTAGTCTACCACCGGAGGCATTAAGTTTCAGCTTAGTCCTACATCACTGGTTCAGCTCGCAGTGAAGGGAACCGAATCCTGGCCCTAAGAACGAGCCCTTCCCCCCCTTTCTTTTTTGTTTGCCTCCGAGTACCCCCAACGTTATTCTTCTCTACGTTACTTATTACCTTGGCTACATATTAAATGTGAAGTCGTCCCCATCTTTTTTTCGTACCACCCCTCTGAACCTACCCTGGAATTCTGCCGAGAGAGTTAAAAGTTAGCTTCTTTCTTCCCGCTCTCCTCTAAACTAAAATGGCTCTTTAGTTCGTAAAATCGTCCTTCCCTTCGGTGCACTAACCACACGCTCACTGTCTTTATTAAGAGCCCTGCACCTTTTTCTAACCCCCGCATGGCTCCGACGTCTTTGCGACGCAGGCGCCATAGGAACAGATGCGTGACTCAATCTCCAAAACAGCTTGGTTTATTTGTCCCTTCTGCACTCAGATAAGAGGTAATCCCCCCCTATGTCTTTCTATTTGTGAAATTTCCATCTATACGTTTTCTTCCTCCACTTATAGAAAAATACGTGTTTTTTAGAAGAAATCCCTCTTATGTAATCCCCTTCCTTTGGGTAAGGATTCGCCATTGGCTTTCCCTTCAAGACATTCGCCCTCGGAAACTTTTTCGCCGTTTTGACCGAATGAAGCATTTCCCAGGAACGGCCCCCTCCCCTAGTTTCTTGTCGAGGATTACTTTCTGTTTCAGGAAAATTAATTAGGACCTTAATTACATATCCTCTTCCAGCAACCTAAACCGGTCTGGGCCCTTGTTGGCTTATCTTTTGAGACTCGTCACAAGAAATTCGAGCGACAGTTCTGTAGATAATAGGACACGCTACTTCAACCAGGTGTCTCTTCCAGTCCCAAGAATGCACCGAGCCAGCCCCCCAGACAGGTCCTAGATGTCCAGGTCTTGACCTGAATTTTAGTAACCCCAATGGCCTTCTTGACTAATATA
>Ga0179593_1643371_pt1 | contig 15347 bp, 17 predicted proteins | sample CZODoug2_1_08_16_FD_185931 | JGI IMG/M metagenome (GOLD analysis project Ga0179593, IMG submission 185931) | Vadose zone soil fungal communities from Angelo Coast Range Reserve, California, USA - CZODoug2_1_08_16fungal (PacBio error correction) | ecosystem: Environmental > Terrestrial > Soil >... | reverse complement strand
TCCCCCCAGGGTGGGACCGTGCTCATGTCCCCCCCCCCCCTATGTTAGTAACCTTTTTCTTATCACGTTCCCAATAAGAGTCCCGAAACATGATTGCCTTTCCACTTTCCATGTCTTGAGTTGTTTCATCCCCCTTTTCCGCTCCCCCAAAGTTCATCCCCCTTGGCAGTCCTTCCATTTTTTTTTCCTTTTTTTCAGTCTGCTCCAGATACAATTCATATGAGCACAATCCCGCGGTTCGAGTCTGCTCCCTTCTTTCTCTTTCCTCATACCTTCCTTCCTTCCACTGGTATGCATCGATAGGCGCCTACCCCAAGTTGATTGCGTTGCTTTCCTCCAAGGATTTATAACCTCAGTTCAAGTCCCCCAGATCCCAATTAATTGGATAAAGATTTGCCCCACGATCATATCCCCAAGCCCCCCCCCCCCCATTTAATTCGCCCCCCACAACTTCTCCATTAGTTGGTTGGTGATGGGGTATCCTGGACCTTTTTCGGTCTTGTCATGTGCCCCCTATATGCTGAGCGCGCCCCCCCGGTAAAACACCGTCCTTTTGTGCGTTTCCCATTCTTGCTTTCCCAGATTAATCTTTTAATCCGGTGATACCTTTCCTTTTGAAGCCAACCCCAATGCGCTTCCGTCCTTCAATTACCCAACAGGCGCTCTTCAAAGACTCCCTTTCATTTATGCCGAAGTTCCCCAGATCCCTGATGTCCTGCTTTTACCTCCCCTCTCATCCTTCACCCCCCCCGCCTGTTTTGAATGGCTCATCTGCCAACCATAAAAATTCCTGCGCCCCTGCGTATGGTACTCTTTTCCCCTGCACACATTTCAAAGAAAATTTAATGGGATGCTTCCCACTCTTTCAAAATCTCCTGTGATAAACTCACTAAGTTTAACATTAAAGCCTCAGGAACGTCCCACGTTCTGTGCAGGTTTCGTCTTTCTTTTCACCCCCATTTATGGAGCCCCCACCCAGTGTGCCCAATACCCCCCTCCCCCAAGAATTTTTTTTCTCTTCTTTCCCCCACTTTCCTCAAAGGACATTTCTGCCGATGAAAGTTTCAGAGATCCACAGTGACAGTTTTACTTCCCTCGCCATTTCCCGCCCGTTCTTAAGCCCAACAACTGCTTCCCTCTTTTCTTCCGCCGCCGCAACCATGACCTTGTCAACCCTTCTGAAATTGCTGAGTTCTCTTTCACCACCCCTGTTATGAACTTTTACGGTTTATTGCTTCCGAGCCCCTTGCCTTTGACTAAGACTCCCCCCCCCCTTTGACCAGCTCCGAGCCTCTTAAAATTTCCCCTTCCCCCCTGAAATCACGCTACCTTGTTTTGCAGCCCCGAGCTGCGTTTTTTCCCTCTGTCTCTCTTGCAGGATCTCCCAAATCCCCCCCCCCCCCCCCGGCCCCACCTCAAGATTGTCACAAGTTTCGCGCTCTTATCCCCGCCACCACTTTTATGTCATTCGCGCTTTCCCCCTTCCACACTTTCCCGTACCTTAGCCTGTGCGTTGCATGGAGTTTCCTTTGTCGCCCTCTACACTTTCCTCACTCCCTTACCTCCCTTTTTAGAAGCCCTCCAGCGTCTCTACGTCAAATCATTTGTTTTGCCGGTCATGTTTCCCTCCCCCCCATGTTCTTTTTCTTTTGGTATTTCTATTCTTACCCCCATGGGCAGCGGCATAAGGATGAGCATTCCTTCCCCCCATCTGTACCTCGAGATAAGTTTTTTGCTCCATAGTCATCGAGTGTGTCCCGCTCCGCTCTTCTTCTGCTTAGTCTTGCCGTCCGCACGGCGAGTCTTCCCCAATTCCCAAACCCCATTCTTTCCGTTCGGAATGACCCCGATTCAGCGGGTTGATTCCTTCATGAACACACGGTTCTTCCCTTCCCTTGGGTTTCCCCCCTTCGACTTTTTCCCCGACTTTTCCCTCAAGGCATAATCTTAGTGGACTGAATATTCCCAGCGTATGGAGACGATCTTCGATGCTATTTTCATGTCGGTCTCTACCCCTCTACCCCCCCATTTCTTCTTGTTTCCCCCCCTTTCTAATAGTAGCCAAACATTGGAGCGTTCGTTCCTCTTCAGAGGAGTCCCCATTCCTTTTTTTTTCCCCTATTTCACCCCAACGTTATTGTTCCCCCCCCCTTTTTCTTTCTCTTTCGAATTTTTTTTTCGACTCCGGCCCCTCGACTTCGCTAAAATAGAGAAATGGGAGAGACACCGGCGTTTATTTATGCCAGGCCTTTCGCTGGGAAAGCTCTTCTGCCCCCTTTCCACATTGTGTTCGCAAGAGAGTTTTCCATTTCTTATATTTAAAGACCCCTTTAGTCAATCCCCTCACTAAATTGATTCCCGTTATCTCGACTGAGCCGAATGCCTAAAAAGCTACTCTCTCTAAGAGAGATTTCCGGATTTTCCCCACCTTATGCTCCCTTTTTTCTGCTTCTCAAGAATCCTTTTAGCCCAACACCGTGTCCTAAAGTCGCCTTTTATCGCCTCTCTGTTGTTTCCCCCTTGAACGCGAAGTAGTAATCGTTCCTCTTACCTTCTTCCCCTTTTTCTACGAACAAACATGTTCCCTTTTCGGCTTGACCTTCGTTGACCCTATACATTTCAAGCTTACGCCGGTTTCCCCTGCGTGTTTTTTCCCTCCGTTTGTTTTCCCTCTGCACCACTCCATACCTGTATTCCGTCAGTTGCTCCCCCCCACAAGTTTCCTGACCTCCCCTATCTCCACAACTGTCCCGGACGGCCTTTCTGTTTTTTTCTTATACCATGCACGCCGCTCCTTTTTTTTTGATCCTAGCGCCCATCGTCGCGTAAAGAAACGCTTCCTTTTCATGTGCGAAAACGCTTACCCTTTCCCTTATTTGTTGCTGTTGTATGATGGTCTTCCTTTCTTTTTTTTAACCCCCCCCCTCATGTCCAGACGTTAAGCTCCCATATTCTTGGAACCCTCTTCTTCGCGCTCGAGTTAGGGCTTCCCCCCCCCCGTCACCTGGAGAAGTATTTGATTCAGTTGCCTTCGACTTTTCTAGGCCCCCACAATTTTTTATGGCTACTAAATGTTCCTAATTGCATTTTCAATGGGACTTTTCTTTTTCTCTGATCTGGTGCTTTTCTCTTCAGGGAAGTGTTCAGGTCGGGTTGAGGTGCCCCCACACTTTCGTGTTTTCTTTCTGATGAATCTTTGCGTCCTCGGGTGACCCCCTTCTCATGACGTCAAGTCAAACAATTCCATCCTCAAAATTCTCTTGTTCCATTACCAAGGAGGCTACCTCTTCCCTGGACCCTTACACCCCCAAACACTTACGCACTGACTGCCCACAACCTTTCCTTGCTCCCCCGGGGCTATTGTAGTAATGTCTGCGTTTGCCAAGCCATTGAGGCCTCGGCTGGCACGGCTTTTACACCATCATCAGGCTGCACCCCCCCTTTCCCCAGTAAAACTTTAAAAATCTTTTTTTTCTCGTACGGTTTCTCCTTACTTTTTAATTATAGTCAGGAAGATTTGTCTTCAACCCCCAGTGGCTCTGCACTTTTTCAACCCCTCGCAGTCCTACCCCCCCAGCTTCCAGCTGCTCTCCCCCCTCTATCGGGCAACAATTGACAGATCGTCATGTAGCTCTTTTTTAGAAATCGCTTCCCAGCTTACTTGCTTTTATAAGTTTTTTTTCCCTGCGGTGATTTTTCAACCTGATTGTACTCCTTTCACGCCAGCCTCGGCGGTAAATGGACGATTCCACCGCACTGATTGGGGCTTCCCCCCCACCCACCCTTCTATGTTTTCCTATACTCCTTGTTGTTCTTGCTCTCTATTGGTGGTTTGATTATTGGCGCGTATATCAGGCTACCATTTCTTCGTTCCCGTTGACCCCTCCCCCCGCATTCTTTTTTGTCATTTGATTCATCTTTGCTTGCCCGTTCCTGGGAGGGAGGCTTGTCGACTCACTTGCGCTCTCTGAACTTTCCCGACGGAGCTGACGAGTTCTTGCGATTGTTGACCCTCATTTCCCTGCTTTTCCGCCACTTCTTCAAATGCTGTTTGACGCGATGTCTTTTCACTTTTAACGCGGGACTCGCGGCGTTCCGTTTCTCTTGACCTCCCGGCCGAGTATCCTGTTTGACAAAAGCTTTCCACCCCCCTTTTGGTCCTAGGCGCCAGAAATAGTTCAGTGTTTTCTGGCCTTCCTTCTCGATAGTCCGCTCCCATTTTCCCTGGCTTTTCCAACTCAGAAAGCTTCATTTTCCCCACTACATGTAATGATTTCAAACCCTTCTTTTTGGTTTTAAACCGTGTTTCCTTTTCTTACGCGGTCCACCCGATCTCTCCCCTTACGTGGCAAGAAGAAAGTTTACTTTTTTTGACCGTTTGACTTCCCCCTTCAACCTCAGTATCTTTTTAGGGCGCTCCATCCCCTTCTCACCAAGAAACTGTTCCACGTCCCTTTCACTTAGCCCTACCGTCATGCGCGTATAGCAATGCAGTTTAGACCCCGATAAACCCCTCGCAGTTCGAACCTTACCTTAGGACGCCTGTAGGACTTACTTTGTTTCCGTCGCCCCCTGCGACATTTTGTGCACCAATCAATAGATACTCGCCACGGGGAGCATCGCGCATCTTTAAGTATCTTCCCTTTTTTTCCCAAAGCTCTTCGGCTCTGAAGCGCTTTTTTTTCTGAAACTGCCGACCCCGAAGCCTCCCCTCCTCCTCGTTTTTTCTCTCCCATTTGTCAAAGGAGCCCCTATTTGTCACGATATGGCCGCCTACATGATCGGTCCATCACGTTTTTCCCTCAGACCACGCGCCAATTACTTTCCCCTCTTTGAACCATTTTTGGTGACCTACGTCTTCACCCCTCCCTGTTCCTTTTTTTGACAGACGGTTCTTTTTGGATGGTGCACCCCCCTTTTAGCATCACCACGTTTGTCGCCCTGTTACTTCCGTCGTGTGTCCCCCTTCCCGTTCTTTTTGTCCGTGAAAGGGACTGTTTTTCCCAATTTCCCCCTGCGCTCACACCTCTCACTTTTTCGACAAGGATTAGCCCCCAATTAAGAGAGCTATCTGAAGCCGACTTTAGGTGCACGCTTTTGTTTTCCCCCTCTTCTGTCAGGAAATCTTCCTCCCCCCCCTCAGCTAGGGGTCCACACACGCCGGGATCCCTTCTTTCCTGTTTCTATTTACAGAGCTTTTTTTGCGGCTCAGGCCCCTGATCACGCTCTCTTGATTCCATGGCTTCTGTCGTGCTCCTTCCTCCGAGCATGGAATTCCCCCCCAATTAATAATACGTCCGAATATCGAATTCTCTTGACTCCCCCGCAGGTTACTAGTCTAAACGCGTGCTGCATCCCCCTATTTCTAGAAATTCTTCTCTTCCGTCTTTTTTTGGCAAACTCACGCATGCACTTACGTGTTTTCCCCCCGATTGAGCTTGTCTCCCTTCGACCGTGTCCAAAAGAGTTTTTTCCCTTTTCACGATGAGAAGTTTTTGAAGTCACTTTGATCTACACTTGCGGCTCTTGCTCCTTAAGTCATCTCAGATCCTTTTCATATCGCTTTGGGGGGTATTTTTATGTCATCTTTAAAGTCCCTCCCTTCTATCTCTTTCTCTCCCGACGGCCCATGTCGCGAAAGAAGCGCCGTTGACGCCGGAACCCTTTTTTCATTCGTCGCTTCTAGGACCGCAATGTCCTTTTTTCCCCCGAACCCCCAAAAGAACGCCACCCCCTCCTTTTCTTTTTGTGTTTTTTTTTTCCCGTATCTTCCCCAAGCGTCATCTAGATCTAATAATAACCCTTTCCCCGCCGGTTACACCTAACTACTATTAGATCCTCTTCCTTTTTTCCCGTGGACAATGTGTGAAGGGCAATCGTCTCGATGGTTCCCATTTGTAGCTATCTGCGCCCCTCCCCCCCCCCCAAACTCCCCCTCTGGAGACTTGCTGACATTTGGACCTCCTGCCAAAACAGAAACACAATGGTCCTTGTTTTCCCGTGTATGCCGCTTCTCCCCGTCTTTCAACATTTGCTCAAGGTTCTTCTCTTTTCCATTTCTTCTTCCACCCCCTATTCCGGCAACAGTCTCGGCATCATCCATTTCCCTGGAAATAGCGAGACTAACTCTTTGGTGTGCAAGTTATTGCCACACTGCTTCCTACGTTTTCAGATTGGCGCGTTTGCAGAAGAGTGCTGATTGACATACGATATCCCCCATCTTTCCCCCCCCTAGTTGCCTCTCGGCTCAATCCCCCAATTCAGCTTCTGCCTGGTCCCTTTCTTTTTCATGTCCGTTGATCTTCTTTTGCGTTATTTTTATAGATTTGTGGTTCCCCTTCCCCCCCCCCAAGTTCATTGCCCCATCGGAAAGACCAATAAAAAACCGCTCCCTCCTTGCCCTGGGTACGCAGTATTTCCTTCCTATGTTTCTTTTTTTTTCGAGACAGGGGTGAAATTTTTTATTCGGCCCTCCTCAGATGATCGTGTTGGTTGCCTCCTGGGTTGCTGCATGGGCATCCCCTCCCCTTGTTTCAGTCCCTTTTTTGAAAAGTCACCTCGGACTTGAACCTTTTTGAAACCTTCCCCGCAGAACCTGCGTGATGGCATTTTTCGTCCTCCCTTCTTTTTTTTAATGGCCTTTTTTATCATACCCCTTTCTTTCCTCGCGTTGTGGAAAACCTGCCCAGAATTTTTTGACTTTTCCAGCGTTCGGTGATGTAATGGTAAAATTGTGAGTTTATCACCTGTTTTCTACTTCCCATCCTCCCATTGCTTTTCTTGTGTTCCCCTATTTGCTCCCTTTTCCGCTGAGGAAGTCTTTTTTTTTTTGAGCTTTCTCCCCATGGGGAAACGCCGGGTTGTTTTGTAGTTTGAAGGTGAAACCGACGTTCTTTGCCAATTTTCAGACCTTGATCTTTTTGGACCCCGTCATTGTGGAGGATCGCCTGTTGTATTCTCATAGCACTTCTCCCTCGCCGGGTTCTTCGTTTTCAGAAACCTTTCTCTTTGATCCGGCCTTACCCTTACTTTAATTGGAAATGCCAATTTCATTGCAACCACGATACGTTTTTACTATGGTTTTTCGGCCTAAGCCCGTTCCAAGCCCAATTCAAGCCCGACGCATTTCCTTGGATACCCAGTTACATCCTGCTTGCCCCCGCTCCATTTTGTTTTGAAAGGCCGCTGGAGTGATTATCCGGCAATCTTATTTCTCACATGAATTTTAATTGTGGATGCCCGGATTATACACTCCGTGGTTTTTCCCAAGCCCAAGCACTTCTGGTTCCTCCTCTTCCTGAGTCCCAGTCAAGGGCAGTGATTCCTCTTATTTATACTTTGACCCTTGAATCTATATTCGACCCTCTCAACGTCGGCGACCAAGCGCCGTTTAGTCCTCCTCCTTTCTCTTGAGCCGTATTGCCTTTATTTCTGAGTGCACTGACAAAATGATGTTCCCCAGACGATCCCGTTGCGTTTCCCAAACCCCCCCCCATGTTCCCCCCCTTAATGGACCCCTCAGATTTAAATCCTGTTTCCTCCGTTCCGACTGGCCTCCGCGTAACATAGCACGTCCCTGGTCAACTTATCTTTCCTCCTTTTTTTTTTTTTGTTGATCTCGCTAGTTTTCCCCGTTTATTCCCGTCACGCCAGCTCACGTTAGAAGCGTTCGTCACTTCCCCTTCTACCGTCCCGTTCAATTTTTTGCCCCTTCTTGAGTGTTGTTTTCCCCCAATTTGTCCTTGTCCGCTCGGCCCCAAAGCATCATTTGCTTGAACCTCGCCTTCATAGTGTTAATCGTCAATTCCTTGATCCCTCTCCCCCCCGCTCTTGAGTAATCACACGTTGATCCCCAAGATTTTCGGGGCTCCTGCCGGGTTCCTCCACTTGCCCCTTTGCCGACGTCTATTCACACACGTCGATTTTTGATTGCGAACTCCAGCCCGGGTTGTAAAAACACCATCTTCCCCCTTGCGCCGCTCCCGCTTCCGATCCCTCCCCCCCCCATTATCTCAATCTTGATCAGCGGGACAATTTCAATCAGCCCTTATAAATGCTTCGAGCTGACTTTGACCTCTTGTATGCTCTCGCAAAACGCTGGGTTGCTCCATTGCGTCGCCCTTTGATGTCCAGATTACCTAAGTCCCTTGATCCACGCTTTCCTTTTGTCCCCACCCCCCTTTCACCGCCCCTTCCCTTTACAGGTCTCTTCTTTGAGATACCAACCTTGGTCGAGGACTCTACTGTCCCCTTGCGCAGTTTTCATCGCTCCTTTCCCCCCTTTGATTTTCGCTTTCCCCTTCCCTGCTCCCTTTACCCAAAACGGCTTTTTGCTTCCACCTTTTTATCCTGCGTGCCAAACCAGCGCGTCCTCAAATGACTTCTTTTCGCACACCCTGCAACCTACCCTTCCTGCAAACCTGACCCGGCGTTCAAAATAGTTCATGATCCCCCCCCATTAACATTAACCTAAACCCCGGACTTCCGCCTGAAACCCTTTTTTCTACCTGAAGGGGTTACCAAGCTAGTTATAATTTATTTTCCTCCCCCACCCCAAACAACTACCCCCCCTCGGGCTGCCGGTCTTCCCGGTTTGATGCCCCTTTGCGTGTAGTTTGTGTATTCTTTGTTTTAAAACCTTTAATGGCTTTTAATGAACTTCAGCTCCCCCCCCCGGTCGCCCCCCCTCCCCAACACGGCTCGTGATGGTTTTCACATTAAGCATGGGTCAACCCCCCTTTCGCTGCTCTCAACCTGCTTGATTTCCGCCGTGCACGTACCAGGTTTCTTAATCCCTCCGCGTTTTTCTGATTTCCGATGGGAAATGCCCCTTTCTGGTTTCTCCGTCCCCAATGCCCCAAACTCTCCCCTTTCCCGATTCCTGACTTTTTTTCCAAATGCAACACTGCCTTCTTTTGAAAATCAAATTGCAATCCTCCTCTCGATTTTTTTTTTCCCGAGTTTGTTCTATCGTCCCTTTCTCCACCGTGCTGCACCAAACGCCCTCTGGAAAACTCTTTCCTTTTTCCCCCGCCCATCCCGTGTACCCCCCGCCTTCTTTCCGTTAACGCACATAGGATGACCCTTCTTTGCCATTCTGGATTTTCCGGAGCCCCTTATATGGCCCCCCCCCCCCTTCACATGGGTTCCTCCCTTTTCAATTGACGTCTTTTCTTTTAACTGGCCTTTCCAAGACTCCAAGAATCCTGTAACACTGGTTGCTGTTTTTTTTGATCTTTTGTTTGGTTTCACTGTCATTCAAAACCTTTGTTTTTTTTTATTTTAGCCCCTTTTTTCTTTCTTCCCAGGGACCCGGCCGAAGGGTAGGAGATCTAACATTGTTCCTCGATTTTTTCCCCCTCTTTTCTTTTCTGCCCGTTCCTCTCCTCTGTCTGTGTAACTTCGCCCGAAACCCCTCTCTATAGGACGCCTTTCTGCCGATCCCACTTTTCCAACCCCACTTTGGTTATTTCTTTCTCCGGATCTTATAAGCGTAATTCATTCAGGAACACCCACTTTTTCGTTTTGGTTCCTCTTTCGGTTTCTTCCATTTCGCTCCCAATGCAGAATCTCCTTTTTTTTTTTTCCTGATCCTCCTCGTATGTTCCGAGAGATCTATTGTTCGGTTCGAGACATCCTCCGCAACGTGTCGACGTCTTCCTTTCTCATCAACCTGCCCCAGCATTTAGGCGCCCTTTCCCCTAGTCAGAGGTCCTGAGACCTATATATTGCCCCCTATTAGTTCATGCGGTTGCCGCTCCCTTGCTTTCTCTTTCGTATTCACCTATGGGCCTTTTCGCTCCTTACAGTGTCTTCTCTTTCCCCCAGCCTTATGGTATTAAGAGAATTCCCATCGGTTTCACAATTGTTTTTTTACCCAAGTTTCCCACATGTCCCTCCCAGTATCCCCCTTCAGATCGATTCCCATCCTGGGAAATAATTGCTGCCTAGATGTTCTGAGAAGCATCAAGTCTCCCCCCTACGGATCCCGCGAGCTTTGTTTTCCCCATCATGGTCTTTCCCCATCCTCCTTTGCTCCCCCACACATTGCTCCTAAGGTCTCCCCTTTCCCGCGACTCTGATTTTTATATTATTTCGTTTCGACAATTTATTAATAGTTTGCGGCCACCTTTTTGTTATCCCCCCACATCCCTTCGCCGTTCCATCCTTTGCCCAAGACTTACCCCAGAAATTTCTTCCCAAGGTGTTTTCCCTTTTCCGACAATTTGGTGGGACTCTTCCCCACTTCCTCCGTTCCCACTTTACTCCCTTCTTCACAACTGGTTCTTTTTCCTTTTCATTCTTTCCCTCCTTTGTCTTTCTAGGAACCCCCGAGCGTCTTTTTGCCCCGATCTAATGCGCCCTGTTTACAAATTAACTCCGTTCCCTTTAGAACCCTCCAGCCTTTGCTATTATGCTTTTTTTTTCCACTTCCTTCAAGCACCCCCCCTGTAGACGACTCGTTCCCGAGTCTCAATTTCCCACACAAGAAGCTTTCTGGGATTCTCTGATGATATTTTCTTTTGTACCCGTCCCTTGGCCTCTTCTTCCGTTGCCAAGATTCCTCTTTAGAGATCTAGTGGTTTTCTGTCCCCCCCCCCCCTTTGCTTACTTCCTCATGCGTTCATAAGGTAGCATTTTCATGCCTTTTTCTTTTATACCCTGAATTATGGGCTCACTTTCTTTCGGTCCTTTTTCTTTTCCCTCTATTGATTATCTAGCCCCCAACCCCTTTTTTTTTTCTCGTGATTGAATTGCCTTTTCCCCCCTCCCCGGTTTTTCCCCTTCTCATTGACGGTGCCTCTTCCAACCGTTTCCCAGCTTTCCTCCCGTTCCCCCGTTGCCTGAAGCTTACGGAAGTTGCCGCTTTCTTTTTTCCAGGCGGTCACCCCCCTTATGCTTTCCCATAACCCCCGTTTTCAATCTCCCCTGATGGGTACGATGTCGTCAGGTACTTCGTGTGCTTCCCGTGATGACAATCGTTTTTTTCACCGTCCCTCCTCTTCATACACCTACTCCTGAGGCCCCTTCCTTTCGAGCAATTTTTCCCTGGACGCTGCACTGGGTTCAGAACTCGTCCTCCGTGGTCAGGTCGGCATTTCCTATTGTTTTCGCTTGTTTTTTTCCTTGGGTCCCACCCCTCATTCCAAACCCCCTTTCCCTTGAAGAAGAAGGGGTTCGCTCCGCCGCCTCTTTTTGCACCCCCACATTGAGGAATTTTAAAGCGCGTAACTTTAGTGTTAGCTCTGTACCGTCGCGGACGCCACGTCCTCCCTTATAAGAGCGCAAGGAGGATTGAAACCCTTTTTTTTTTCCCCCTTTTGGCACGCGGTCAGGTCTGTTCTTTACTCTCGAACACAATTATGCCAATGATGCGGGCTACCCTTCCTCCCCCCCCCCTTTTACTCCGTTGTGTTGTTGCGAGAGATATTGGGGTGATGGCCTTTTCCCCCTTGTTTTCAGTCGTCCATTTTACCGCCTCATTTTCATCCCTAAATTGTCGTCCTCACATTTTTTTTCCCCCCTCTGTCTTTTACTTTCTACTTTCTCTCGATTCTACCGGGCACCCCCCTCCCGGTAGGCGACGCTCTATTGTTTGATGATTTTTTTTTTTGACTCCCCCAATTCCTTCCACCCTTGCGTTCTATTTCCGGTTTTACATGAAAAAACACTCTTGGCTTTCACCCCTAGTGCCCCTCCCCCTCACACCAAGTCATGAGATCTTTTCCTTTCCGGCGCTCTTCTTAGGCGAACCAAATAGTTATAAGTTCATTTTCCTTTTGCTGATGTTCTCCGAGTTCCCCCCCCCTTTCCTCCCCTGACGAGTGGTTCCCATGGTTTTCCCAGCCTCCTCAAAGTTCCTACATGTCCACGGGTGAGATGTCATGCATTCAACTGTTTTGTTTATTTTTTTTTTTTCCCAAAGCCTTTCGCCAGTTTTCTTCGTCTTTCTTAAACCGATCGCTTCGCCCTTCAGTGTCATTCAGGTGAACTTTTTCTTCTTTCTGGCTAGTTTCAATTTTCCTTTCTGATCTTCAAAACGTTCCTTTCTTTTGCGCTCATACGACGATAACCAGCCCGTTTTGTTGTGACCTCCTCCCTTCCATGATCCCACAGTCCTCCGGAGCTTTCCCCCCCATCACAGAATCCAAAGATAACCCTCAGTTTCACCGGTCCATTTTTCTTGCCTTAGGAAGCCTTTTCCCTTCTCATTGGTTCCCCGATAGAGCCCGAACTTTGCTCACACCATCACCCTTTTTACTTTAATGTGATGTAAATTCTGCATCTCCCAATCCTTTCGTTTTTCCCCCCTATCTTGAGACTCTGAAGCGCTTAACGTTTTTTCTTTCCCTAACTTGCTACTTCCACCCCTCCGAGAACCCCCCCCCCCCCCCCCCCCCCCCCGCTTTGTTTCTTCCGCCACCTTTGGAAGAGCGGTCTTACCCCTCTTCTTTTTCCCCCTCGGTCCCAACTCGGTATTTTAGTTCTCTCTCAGACCACTTTTTTTTCGCAGAGAACTCTTCGCGTTTCCGAACCGAGCCACCAGGGACACTGGTCCCCCACGAAGTTTGTTGATTTTTTAGTCCCCCCTAGTTTTTCAAAATCGCTATGGTCTGTTTTCTTTTCTTACCTTCTCTGGGCAAGCGCTCACGGTTTCTTTGAAAGGGACGTGTTGTAGTCTCGACCTCTTCCCTCCGCACCCCTCTCTAATAAATTGTCGCTACCAAACTCCCCACAATCATCGAGCGTATGCACTTAGGACGATGCTCAGACCTACTGCGCATTTTAAACCTTTTTGGAAGAAACGAGAACAGCCTCATCCCTATGTCCCACGACCAGAATCGCGAGGACTGAGAATTAAGTTCCTCTTTTTTTTTTAGTCTTCTTTTTTTTTTTTTCTTTTTTTTTTTTGGTTTTTTTTTTTTTTTTTTTTTTTTTTTTTTTTTTTCTTTCTTTTTTTTTTTTTTTTTTTTTTTTTTTTTTTTTTTTTTTGTCGCTGAGGCAGGCGATCTACCCCCGACATCTAGTCCCCCTGTGCCGGTAAGTATGGACTATTCCTTCCGACGTAATGGCCGACCATCTCTCTCCATCCCTTCCTCCACTAGCCTTCTCTTGTTTCCCTCGTTTCCCTCTAAACAGCTTCCTTCCCCTTTCCCATTTCGAATTGCTTTAGGCGCTTCTCGCTCTTCTAGGAGGCAATACTCATTTCTCCGTGTGGTGAATAGGCACTTTAGCCCCTTTTGTTTTTTCTCTCCTGATGGACTCTTTGTTCTTGTGGATTTTCCCCCGATAGACCCCCTTTGACGACCGTTTTTCCACTTCCGAGACTCCGACCGATTCATTCTTCCTCTCTGTATCTCGTCTTCCACCCGATTTTATTTTTCAGTCCCTCAGATTCCCTTCCCTTTTTTTTTCCCGCTCCCCCTTTCCCCCCCCTCCTGACAATGCCCAGGTGCCTCGTTCCCTTTTTTTTTTCTCCTTTCCTCTTTCTCTTCCTAATTGCCTGTGGTATTCCGAATCGCTTTTCCCTTGTGAGTGGATGCGTGGTGTTTTTCCGTCCTTTCCCTCAAGGAATCTTTTCGCTTTCGCTTTTTCCCCATAATACTCCGGAGCTGAGCTTCCAGCTTTTTTCGTTCTTCAACCTGGGTTCAGTTCCGCTCTCACTTTTTCTCCGCTGGGACATCCGTTCCCTGAAAGACACCCTCTGCCTATTCTTCCCCCCTCAAAACCTCCTTTCCGGTGCAAACCCAACAACCCGTCCCTCTTTGCTTTCTTCGTCCGAGGTTGCTATCATGAAAAGCTTTTTAACCGTGATGCCCTTGGGTATTTTGATACCGCCGTGATGAAACTCCCCCGAATTCCCGGCCCTTCCCTCTTCAAGTTTGTGAATTGCCCTCGGATGTAACCCCTTTTTAAAAGGTTGCCACCCATGCGTTTTTTTCCTTTGCCATCCTGGTCGTTGTGTGTTAGCACTGCTCTCGACTGCCTGACGATATAAAAAAGTCCACCCCCCCCCCTCTCCCTGATCAAAACCGGTTATCCTTTTCGGCCCCCCCCCTTTGTTTCAGTCCCTTGAATTTTCCATCCCTTTTTCTTCCAGAGAGCTTTGCATTTGGCTCTCCCCTCTAAGTTCATTGCCCCCTCGTTCAACACCCCTCGGTAAATCTTTCGCATAAATGGTCTTCTCCTTTTAAGCACAATTTTCCGCCTCAGTGATTTGACCTCCCCTGTTTTTTTTATTGCCTGGTCTCTCCCCCGTTTTTTTTTTTTTTGCTGACCGTCCCGTGGCCATGTGTGCCCATAAAGCCTTAGTCACCTTTTTTTTTTCTGAAAATTCACGCTCTTGAGCCCATGGCATCGAATCAGCTGGTTGCCACTTGTGGTCCTCTACCCGGCAAGACAGTCGTTTTTTGTCCCTTTCCTTGCATAACTTTTTATCACCTAATAACTCCCTGCGTCATCCGGTTCTGGTTAGCCTGTCCCTTTTTCTTTTAATTTTACGAGTTCTTCCCCTATCTTTTTTACAGCCGTTATGAGTTTTTCCCCTTCTTTTTTTTTTGCTCATTTCCTCTTTCCCTCTGGTTTTGTTCCCTTCAAAACTTTATGGTTGGAGAGCGCGAACCCTCCTTTTTTTTTGTTGAAGTATAGAATGAAGGTGACCCCCCGGCGCTCTATATCGTCTCAATTGGATCTCCTGATCCCCCCCCTCCGGGGCCCCCGTCGATTCGTGCTTCTTCCTGTTCCCAGCTCCCTTTAGCGCCAGTTTCGGTCCGTTTTGTTTGATCAACCCCTGGTGATCCCCCCTTTCTTTTTCCTTCTATATGGAACCAATGTTAGTATCAGTTTTTTCCACCCACTTTTTTACGTCACACAGGGTGGGCGGGCCCGTTGAAATTCCCCAGCCTTCTTCCTTGGACCTCAAACACTTTTCCGATGGCGATCACTTTCTTGAACCTTGGTACTCTGGATTGATCCCGTTTCCCTCGGTATTTTCTGTCCCCCTGTGGACATTTCTTTCCGATTTAGTACATCCGTGTCTGTGCTTCCCGAACCCCGCAAAATTTTCCCGTCGGCAACCAATTTTTTACTTCTGCTTCCTTTTATGGAATATCGACCGTTTTGTGCGACCACCTCACCCTAGTGTGATGACCCCCCTCCTGTTTGATTCCAACCTGTCTCGCACGCCCCCTTTCCCCCCGCGGTCTGCATTAGATGCCCGCCGTGTCTCGTGGACCTCCCCGTTTTGCTTTGAACAACTCCTGGCAACCAATTACTTTCCCCCGATTCCACTTTTTTTCCCGAAGCTTATTTCCGTGACTTGTCCTCCCTAGCACTCCCCTTGGCAA
>Ga0179593_1632357_pt1 | contig 15347 bp, 16 predicted proteins | sample CZODoug2_1_08_16_FD_185931 | JGI IMG/M metagenome (GOLD analysis project Ga0179593, IMG submission 185931) | Vadose zone soil fungal communities from Angelo Coast Range Reserve, California, USA - CZODoug2_1_08_16fungal (PacBio error correction) | ecosystem: Environmental > Terrestrial > Soil >... | reverse complement strand
CCCCCCCTCATCTCCCTCTTCCCTTCAGTCGCGGCCTTTTCTGCCCTTCTAGGAAGAAGCAATCGCTCTTCTGGTGACACGTTTTATTCCTTTTCCGCTTTTCGTGCATAGCGATCAAAAGTATTCCACGAGGGTTTCTCTCCACTTTCTGTCAGGTCTTTTCCCCTTTTCATCCCCCCCACTCACTACTGTACTTCCCTATGGAGGAATCGCACACTCGTTTGGTGAAGAATAACCTTCTCCTCTCTTTATTTCGCCGGACTGCCTCAGACCTGCTCAAAACTCCTGTCATGAAAATTTTAAATTTGGTTTCCTCCTCGGCCCTATCTACCCTAGGAAGAGCTTTTTTTCAAATTTGATAGATAACCAGGCGCTTGCTGACTCGACGCCGGTTAGTCCCTTCTCCTGCCTGGACCAAATCCGGGCCCTTCTTAAGCACTGCTCTCTCGATCTGAAAGAGGGATTTTCCTTTGCAACTAGCTCTTGAATGTTCTTTTCACCCGTTATGAGAAAAGTAGCTCAGTCGGTGACTATTTCGATCTCGTGATTCCAATAGGAGAGGTTCCTTTTTCCCCCCTTCGGCCTGCCTTTTCCTCCCGAAGTTTTCTGGCGACCTTTTCAGCATGATGGGCCTTGTCATTAAATGTGAAGTACCCTTGTTTTTCCGTCCCCCGTTCATATTTGCGGACTTATAAGGTTTACTAAAAATCACCCATAGTTCCTCTTCTTTTCTTCGAACTCCTTTTTCGTAAATCTCTCTTTTGGATGAGATCTTTTCGACGATCCTCTGGAGACAAGTGGGTTTGGGGGGGGGGGACCATATTATGTATTTAGTGTTATACCATCTTTCCATTGTCTCCCCCCATTTCGGCGCCCCGAGATTTCCGAGTGGGGTTCCAGGATAAAGGAAGCGGTTGCCCCTGAGGGCCTGATCTCCCTTCCCGCAAGTTAAGAATATGTCTCTTTCCGTAAAGTCGATCACAGTGCCCCCCCATTCAAAGAGATGGACCGGACGTCGAACAGGATGCGCTGACGTTGAATGTCCCTCCGGTGGCCCTTTCACAGCCCACCCAATGCTGGTTTCGTCCCCCACTATGACTTATCCTTAGACGGATTTCCCTGTCAGCCGTTGTTGGTCGAGGTGAATCGCTAAGAAATTTTTTTCCCAACAAATCCTCGAACGTATCGACCTATGATATCCTTTATGGACTAAAGTGCCCCCCTTCCTTTCTGGCTCAGCGTGCTCGCCATTAATTTCCTTCCTGGAGGGCTTATAATAGGTCCCTTTTTTCTCTCTTGTCAGGTAGTGACCCCCCTGAAGATGTTTCACATACTCTTTAATCGGCAATCAGCTTCCAAACTGCCGGAGATATGAGGGCGGGAACGCCGCTTGTCTCCGCTACCCATTTCTCCTGCATGCGATAAAGACGGGTGAATAGCGCTTCCCCCTTATCTCGCCATCTGTCCCGATTAACCATCTCCACCTCGATTGTTACCCCTTATTGGACCTTGAGAATCCCCCCCCCCCTAGGAATGGTATATCAACTAGCAGAAGAATCTGTTTCCTGATCAACCTTCGGCGTGGTAGGCAGCGTTTCCCTACCAAATAGCTTTTTCTCCTTCCTTGTTCTCCTCCTCTGAAGGATTGACGAAATTCAGGCCTTTCCCCCAAACGTCGTCATCTTCTCGACACCCTCTCTTCCCCTCTCTTTTCCTCTGAAATTCGGCCCCCTTTTCTTCCTGGAAGCTGCACAAATGTCTTGTTGTCTTCACCGAGCTTTCATCCTCTCTCCCCTTGGTTTTCTCTCTTACGCTCGGTCTTTAATTCCACGATTCAGTGGTGGCAGCGCGGTCCAGCCCCTCTGACCGCGGTCCCGCTTCAGAATGATCCATTCCCTCGGGTGGAGATTTTTCAGGCCTCTTTTTTTTCTTTACGTGCGACTTCAAGTCCCTTCCCCGATAGCTCACGCTTCCATCCCTCTGGCACCGCGAGTTTGTCGGGGGAGGGTGAAATGTCAACGATGCCCCTCCTCAGACGTTTTTTCAGCGGTTATCGTTCAACAATTCCTTGCGATTTGTTTCTTTAACAGATGCCAGATGGATTTCCTTACGTTAAAAAGCGATTTTTTCTTCCTCGGGTGCGGGCGGAACCTTGGACCTCTTTTTGGCTAAGCTTTTTTTTCTCTTTTCCCCCTCCCCCTGATGGAAGCGTTTTTTCCCCGGCAAGATCCCTAAATTGAGGTGCGTTCGCCTCTTCTGATGTCAATTATCTGATTTGATTCCTTTATTGGATCTTGGGAAACCTTTCTCGTCCCCTTTTTTCTGTTTCCCCCCTTAAACGGACATCGAATATTCCAGCGAACCGAGGAAGCCCCTTTTCATTGATTGAAGCGTACTTTTTCCGACTTGCTGGAGCTTCATGGGATCCCTCCCCCGGTACTGGTCGGCTTGCCAAGTGTTCTGAGTTTCCTCAAAGGATGGTTGCCCCGACGAAAGATTCTTTAAAGCCGGATTCATTCCATCCGTTTTTTCTGCAGGGATTTTTGGCTCTATCCTCTCTCAATTTTTTCTTGGATTCTTCACTTCCTCATCCGGATGCCCAGTTTCCCTTTAATTAAAGTCTTAGACTCCTTGTTCTGAGCACTTGCCTCCGTCACTTTTGTTTTCACTGTGATCTTGTCAAAGCTCCCTTCCATGGGCGCCTCAGTTAGACTTTGAAATGGAGCCTTCCATCTGCGGGATTCCGCCGGCACCCTGCGGCGCTTGACAACCCACATCCATTCCCCCCCCTTTGGCGTCCTCGAGTATTTGGGTGTCGCCTTCCCGATGTACGAAACCTCCTTTTCCTCAGCTGCTCTCCTCCCCTCGCCAGCGAACTCTTTCCCGGCACGCCCATGAGTTTGCTCGGATGCTGAGTCACGATTTTATTCGTGTTTTCTGTTCTTCCCATAACGCTTCCAAGGCGTATTTCCCGATGGTACGGCACATTCTACATTGAAGACCGCCTTCCTGCTGACGACCGGCTTCGCCATAAACGTTCGCCTTAGTGAGTCCCTTGTTTGAAGAACCTTTTTTCTCCCGCTGGAAAAAATTTATCCGAGCCTCCCCCATTCCCTCCTGATTTCTAGTTCTTTTGTGACTTTTTTGAAAACGCTAGTTTCCCCTCCTCCACAGGAGGTTCGGGACTCGGTCCGTTCGTCTTGTGACATTGAGGCACTCCCCCTTGATTCATCGCCTTTTCCGTCAAATGTACCCACTGCCTCTGTAGAATCTCCTGTCGGTTTGAGATAGCCAGATCTTTCCTCGAAGATTTTGATCCCCCCCTCATCGTTGTTTTGAAGGAGACCCCTTCTGAGAGGTGAGTCTGGTCGTCAGTGGGTCGGCGAATTCCGATACTCCGTAGTGGTTGAATCGCACCGAGTCCTTTCCTTCCTCCCGATGCGGTTCCTTCCGTGTGACTGGTTTATCGGCCTGCACGTTCCGACATGCCGAGAGAACTTGGAACCTTCTTTTTTTTCTGCACTCCCCCACTCTTCGAAGAATAAAAAAGTCCCAGAAGACGCGGCATTTCCAGTTCTTCCTTGGCCGGGAACCGCGAATCCCGAACCACTTTCACTTGTGAAGCCCCCTTCCTCCCTTTTTTTTTTTTATCTTATTTTTTTTGTCTTTGCCAAGTACTGCGCAGATTTTTCTTTCGTTCTTGAGAATTTCCTTTTTGACGTCCTCCCTTCCCTCTTTTTCTTTACTTGTGACCCCGCTTTCCCCAGCTGTTCGTGCATCTGCCTTATTTCACAAGAAGAGGAATGTCCCTTCTCTCCTCCTTTGACGGCATGTCAATGTCCCTTCAGCATTAAACCTTTCTCGGACTGACTGCCTTGACCCTCGGTTTTTTTCCCATCCCCCACACGGACGTCAGTTCCGAATCGACGACTTCCCTACCCTTCAAAATCGTGATAATTAAAAGCCGAGGGCACTTTGGGTCTAAGCTGTTCCCTAGTCTTACCCCTCCCAATTTGACTAGTCCCCCCTCACAAGGAGCCTGATGTCTCCGGTGAAGGAAAATTTTTTCCGAAACCTAGCTAGAGACCTTTGAAGACTTCACTGACGCTCGTCCTATATGAACGACTTTTTGCTTGCGCGTGCAACTGGCTCCCGTTTCACAGTTCTGAGTCAGGCTCCCTTTTTTTTATGCGCGGTGGACCTCTTCCAACGATGTTTCCCCACCCCTACTGGCAGATTATCCTCCCAGCGAGAAGTTGTATTGGACGAAGTTTCTTTCCGATGCCGGTCTTACACGTATGGCCCGTGCCGTTAAAATGTGTATCTTACAGTTACCCAACCCCCGCTCCTATCCTAGTGCTCAGGTCATCCGAGCCTCGGAAATATAGGGCCTCTCTATGTATATTTTCCCTTTTATTTCTCGATCTTATGCCTGCCCCAATATATGAGCGTTTCTTTAGAAATAGGTTCCTGTCGACACCCACTGGCGCCATCTTTATAGGTTTTTTTTTGGAGCCTTCAGCGAGGTTGCTGCGGCATGAAGGTCCCGCCTTTGCCGTCTTTCCTTATGTTTATCTACTGTCCTTTTTCTGTCACTCGCTTCCACAGTGCCCACAAACCGAGAGGGACGGAAGTGATAAGTCCCCCTGATGAGCTAAGACTGAATGTCCCGGGGCCCAGTATGTCCATTCCTTTTTTTCCCTCTTCGTCCCATGCCCGGGTTGGTTTGTGATAATAAGATGAAAAAATATTCCGGAATAGGGTTCCAACCATCTGGTACAGAAACAAGGCCCTTACCTTCTTTTTCCCCATGCCCCCCCACTTCTTCTCAGACTATGTGATTCGGACCCTTCTCCTTAAATGCAAAGGAGGTGCCCTGTCTCTTTTTGCGATCTAGATGCTCTTTACCCCCCTTTTAATCATCTCGGAGCTTCCACTGAACCCTACCATCAGAGCTCGTTGAACGCCTCAATTTCGTGAGGCTTTTCTTTCCCCCGCTTCCATCATTTACATGCTGACCTCGCTTTTTCTTTCTCCTTTCCACCCTCCTTCCGCTTTCTCCCTCACACCCCCTCTTTTAAATTTCCTTTTGGAGCCATCGCGTCAGCGTACTCCACACAATCAGGTAATGGTACTTACAACTCCTCTCCCTTCCGCTTCCCCGGTGATATAATTAACCTCCCCTCCCCCCAAAATCGAGATTTTTAAGAGAAGGTAAAGCTCTACTCGTGGACGTGTTTTTGAATCGTCGGTAGCCCCAAACGCCATTCCTCTTCGCACCATCCCCCTTACCTTCTGAAAGCGGTCCTGGGATGGGATCTCTTCACCCCACTGAATTATGTTGTCAAAGTGATTTTCCTCTCTCTTTTACTTTGTGTTCGACCCGCTCCCCCCCCCCTTCCTGAAAAACAATAGATTTTTTGCAGATAGTCTCCCCGCAGCCCGGGCCCACTCAGTCGTCATTCTTTTCCGGGTGGCGTTGCTATCGTTTTTCTTTTTTTCCGAGTCACTCCCTTTCCGCGATAGCTCCTTATGATGAATCTGGCCCCCTTCTAGAGTTGGCGTTGCGGTGCCATATCTCTCAGCTAAGTGGGAGTACTTCCTCTCGCGTTTTGGTAGATACCATTCTTCTTGGAGTTAAGATGTGCCCTGATGTCTTCCCATACTGACTGACACTCTTGTGGTTTTTTTTTTGTTCTTACGGTCCCGGATCAGGGGGACAAGAGTAATTCCCTGATGATCTTTGTAGCGCCCTTCCGTTTTGTTACTATGCGGTTGCTACCTTTTCCATCACGAAATTGAGGTGTTCTTCCGCCGTCGGCTGGGCCTATCTTTTTTTTTTCTTGTCCTCTTTTTCCAGATTGGAAACCTCCTTTCCCCTTTATTGGGTTGGGGCACGTCCGACAGCAAGCATCCTCTTCGGAGGAACCTTTCCGTTGAACTCTTTCTTTGGATTCTTCCCAACTCCCAGGCAGTGGGCCCCTCTTCCAGACACAGGATATCCCTTTCTTTTGAGGAATGCCGTTTTGACCCCTGATCCAAAGGATTTCCCCTCTTTCAGCGGCTTCACCTTTCTTTTCCCCCCAACCCGGTTCTTCAGGAACCCTTTTCTTTTTCTCCTCGAGAAGGCGAGTGGCGTTCAATACCTACGGATGTTGTCCTCCTTTCTGTTTTCTTCGCACGTCCGGCCCTTTCTTTTTAATTTGTGGGCACTGTGATCGAAGTTTTACTTGAGCTTACCGAGCAGAGGGGAGTTATCTCCTTGAAATGTGGTGGCTCCCCTCCTCCCTCCCCTCTCTGCTCAGAGCTTTCCTGATGGAACCACCCCCCTCCGTCACTCGCTGGCGCAGCGTTTTTGGTATGGGGACCTCTTTAACCGAAAACTCTCTCTACTTCCAATCCAGAGTTTCCCCCCCCCCCCCCGGGAAAAGCTCAGCCAGAGGACAGAGCCCTTGCCCGACTTCATCTCGTTCCCTTCGGGAGATGTAGCTGGTTCTTCTCCGTCCGGTTAAAGATGCCTTGGTCGTACCCCCTATTTTTCACGGCACAGGTAATGCCATTGAAGACTCATTTTTAAGTAACACCGTAGCGTTCTTCCAGCTCCTATTTTTTTTTTCCCCCCCTCTAACCTGCTTGTTCCCCTTTTTATCTAGAGAATATACAACCCCCTCCTTTATTCTACGGTCCTAACGGGTGACCGGTCCCAATTAGTTGAACCTTTGTACGTTTTGTAGTGCGGCCCCCCCCCGTGATCTTATCCGCCGTGGAGTTTTTATTCTTCAGGGGAATTCATCAGCCTTTTTTTGAGCTTTCTCCCATGTTTGCTTATTCTCGACGATTTCGAGATAAAGATGATGCCCAACTTGCACAATACTTTTGTGTTTTGCATGAGCTTTTATCGTCGTAGTTCAGAGGAGAATTCCTCTCCTTAAGGGTTTTATCCCCCCACCCAACGCGCTTTATGCCGCCCTTTTCGTATTTCCTTCCGTAATTTACGGCTGCCCTTCCCATTGTCCCCTTCCCCCCCCCCTTTCTCTCCGAGAGGAAATTCCTTGTGGAATGACTTATAGTCTTTCTCCCGAAAAGCTGGCAAGAACCCCTTTTTCAAGCTTATTTTCTCTCCTTGGCCTTCCCTTCGAGAACCAGAAAGTTACTGAGAGACGTTCTTTCCTTTGTGTAAAGCAGATCTCTTCTTCCTCCTCACTTCTTTGGCTCTCTCCTCTGATTCCGACCTTATTTTCCCTCAGGATAGGACTTAAGCCCCCCCCGCGTTATTATGGCACAACCTCCTCTTCTTTGCAGCTTTTTTTGCATAGCTCTTCTCTAAGTCTTCCAGCAGAGGGAATCCTCCTCTCCGAAGGTCCTCCCCTGTCACCTTCACCCCATTTCCACTTCCGGACACCCGGCCGCTTTATGAGGACTGAAAGTAGCTTGGTGGCAGCTTTCACCAGGTCGCTTTCTCCTTCCTGGAATGCATTTCTCCACTCTGTCCCTCCCCACGAAGGAGGTCCCTTGTCGCAGATGGGAGCTCCCCTTTAGTAGAGGAAGATTGCCTCCCCCATTTGCAGCTCAAAGAACATGTCCCTCTGACGGTGAAGTTTTTCAGGGCCGGACCCTCCCCGCGATAAGGCATCCTTTTGAGTGCCGCACCCTCCTGAAGAAGAAACGGACGAGGCCCGATCTGCCCGGTGATTCCGGGTTTTACATCTCTTTCCCGTCTAGAATCCTCTTTTTTTTGCGCTGATCCCCCCCAGCGGAGGGTTCAATTTCTTTTCCAAAATCGAGGCTTTCTTTCTCCTCACTAAGGCGCGACGTTTTTAATTTTCGTGAGCTGTGCCCCCCTTTCACACCCCTTTCCCTTAAGCGGACGTAGACGGAACCTCAAACAGCGAATATTCCTCGTGCCTTTTTTCAGCACCGCGCTTTCGAAACCCCCAAAAACCCCAACCACCCCACCCCACCCAAAAAAACTGTGGAGGGCCTTTGAGACCCTCTCTTTCTCTGGGCTGAGACTTTTTCGCGTTCAGTATTCTGGCAAATACTTTTTGTCGACACCCCCCCATAATAGGAGCCCCGATGGAATATTGGGGTCCATAGTTCAGGACAGATGAGGCATGAGTCCAGCTGCCTGCTCTCAATTTAAATTATGGTGCTTTGAAATAATATTTTCGTTTACATCAGTACTTCGATCACAGTGACAAATTGTCAAGGATTTCCTAACTGTCTTGGCGCATCCCTTTCCACTGACCTTGCCTCCTCCGATGCGGTAGTCCCTCCCACTCTGCCTCTCCTTCTAGCCGTTCTCGATTAGTTCTGAAGGAAGGTGTTTTCTTTCCTTCTTATCAGCTGTCCTCGATCGGTTGCCTCTTTTCTCGAAATAAGAAACGGTATTCTCCTCCGACCAGAATACCTGATATCCTGGGTCTGCGACATTGCCCACCCGATTCTTCTCCTTTCTTTAATTCTTTCCCGGAGTTCTTCCTCTCTCTTAGAGTCTTCGTCCCCCCCTGAACGAGTTTCTCCGGAGAGGAACTACGCGGTCCACTGTCTCCTCTTCCCCCTCCGAGCTTGGAACTCACCAATTTCTTTTATGATCCACTCCACTCGTCCCCTCTCAAGATAATCCGGTTTTCCCGCGCTTTGACACACCTTTCCCCCTTCCCCATCGTTCCGCCGTGACACGATCCCTCTTGTGGTCCATCGGGCATACCCTTCCTCATTTTTTGGTATAGACCCTCGCGAAGCTACGATATTTTCCCCCCCCTATCACAGATTCTGCGTGGCGCTGTCGGGCGATCTTCCCCCCAACTACGCTTTCTCATACTGTAACTGAGCTATCGAGTTTGACCCCTTGAATCGACCGTCAGGCCTAAAGATAGGCATGAGAGAAATCCCTCCTTCGCCACCAGAGGGGCCCATCTTCCCTTAAAAGTTTCCCCCTTTTTACCTCATTCTACCTTCCTGATGGACGCGCTGCACCACTGAATCTGTTACAGAGCTTAATCCTCCCTGTTGCTCATGACCGCTGACTTTAAGAAAACCCCCTTTCTCCCCGTTGGTTTTGCACCTGATTTACCAATTTTCCGACTTTCATAATGTCCCGTTTGCCTTCTTGTTTTTGAGAGAGATTGCGTATCCTTAGTTTGGTGCTGACTGACGTCGTGTCACTGCAGTCCACGCGATATCCTTGCTTTATTATTTTATGGCGGTGTTTACTTTCAGAGCCACGCCCTCCTGGGGGATAATTTTCCCCCAGAGAGGAGCCTCTCGGTGTCGATACAATGCGATTGTTTTCTTACGTTGGCTCCAATACTTCCTCCACCAAGTACTCTTTTAGTACTCCCTGTTTCATCGGAGGAACCCCGATGGCCGTTATCAGGGTTTTTCCTTCTCTAATCTCAGAATCAGTTCACCTGTTTTTTTCCCGTCCTCCGAAATTGAGGTGCTTGCAGCTCGGATGGTGCTATCGCTTCAAGTGACCGAGGTGCCGCTCCCCTGTTGAAGATGCCCCATGGGTTTTGTCCACTCCCCATCGAAGATCGTCAAATCGAGGAAGCACTACGGGGTCAGTGAATTACTTGTCGGAAGCAGAGGCTGATTCACGGCAGTTTCCCCTCCCAGGTGGGTAGTATTACTACAGTGTTATTATCTATACCAGGATTTTCCTTTAGAAGATTTCTTCTCTTTTTTCTCATCCGACGACCAACCCGGCTTCTTTTCCTCTGAGCATTGACTACGGCAGACTTTTTTTTTGACTTACCGAATCGTGTCACAAGATGGCCACCGTCAGTATCCTTCTTAGCTCATCTGTTTCCCCTTCCGTTGAATTTTCAGACGTTATCGTAACCTCTCCTCTATCCTCGCAGACTTTAAATGGGAGCCTCAGATTGCTGTCCTCATGCCCCGCAGCACTCCCCTTGCCTTCCCCCCACGCTTTCGAGTTCTTGGTTTCTCGATGGCGACCACCCTTCTGGTCTCTTCATACAGATTCCCCTCACGCAAAGCTTCGCCAGAGCCCCCTGCGCTCCTTCAACTCCCCCCCCCAATGCTCGACCCTCGGTTATGCGAGTTCCCCCCCTCTTTATAGTTTCTTCCTCCCTTAACTCCCTGGTGAGTAACACGATTCCGGCCCCCAGTATGAATTGAAGTCAAGTCCTCCAGGCTTCGCCCCCCGCGTGCGTTCTGGTAGGGCACAGTATGTTGAAAGACATCTTTGGGAACCTCTCCCGCTTTGTCAAAATTTCTTAGCCCTTCTACAAAGTGTACCCCGATTCCTTCCGTTCCCAAAGGGTGAACCCTTTCACAGGCAAAGTCCCTTTTTCACGGCGCACCCCACAGGCAAGTCTTCTTGAATAGCTATGTGTTCTCTATATCGTCGGTTTTTCAATGGAAGTTTTCTTCACCGGAGAGCGTTTTTTTCAGCAGCTCCTGGGTTTTGATTTTGCTCTCGACAGGGATTCACGTCCTAGAAGGCTCGGAGAGATTACTCTAGACCCCAATTGCCCCGCCTGAGTTTTGCTCCCCCAAGTTAGTCGTCGGCTCGAAGTTCCTTTCCCCCTGAAAACCACCTAATGAATTCCGAAATTCACGCGGGGTCCTTCCGTTCGTTTTTTGATGACGTCGGTTTTAACGATTGACCACCCCTTACGAGAGCGCCTAGAGTACCTTCTGCTGGTGGAATACTTTCTCTTTTCTATCACGAAAAACTGCTGACTCACTTCCATGTCACCAATGTCCTTGGAATTTCTCATTCCTTCTCCGAGGAAAATTTCTTCCCCGAACGTCATAGAGAGGGCTCTGGTACATGTGAAGCACCCCCCTCTTTCCCCTTCCTCAGTTGAGTGATCTGCTTCATATCATCGACCGTTTTCCGTTATGAGTTAGAGAAGGTTCCTTCCAAGGATAGTCCCCAGACCAATCCAGCGGTTCCTGTCCCTTTTTAGATTAATCCCAAAAATCCTCGGACTTCTTTTTTCAGCCACATATCGAAGTTTCCCTCTGTCAAAGTTCTCTTGGTTTTCCCCCTTGTCCTCCGATAATAAAATTTTAACTACGGCCCCGCTCTGCCCGGTCGCTTTTTTTCCCAGCGATCAACCGTCAGCGGAGAACCCCTCTGCTCCGACACGCAAACTCGGCTGCCCCCCCCCTCCCTCGGTCTCAGGTTTCCTTAGTCGAGGTATCTCGTGGCCTCCATTTGGCCTCAAACCTTTCCCCCCCTTCCGCTGCTGGACTCTCGTTTTTTCCTGTCAGGCACCCTTTCTAATGGCCCCCCCTAACAACTCGCTGCGATAATATACTTGGATTTCCGCGTATAAATCCTGAAACTTCCCTGCGATGACATCTGACCGACTGGTACTCGTTCTTTCCGTCCCAGTTATGATTATAGAATAAGTCTTTTTTCATTTGGAGATGAGCGAGAGAACATTTTCCCCCAGAGGTCCCTGTCTTCAACCTGCCCTTTCCTCTAATAAAGAAGTCGCCCTAAGTTTTATGGTCTACTCCTTTTTTCCTTCAGGTAGATGCCGGGACCCTCGTGTACGTCACCCCCTTTCTCTTAAGCGGACTATTTCCCCTTGAACGAACCCCCCTCGTGCCTCTTCCGAGCTTAGAACTCTTCCTTTGAGAAAACTTCTCTTTTCTCTGGCTAGAAGCTTTCGCCCCTTTCTTTCCTCTGGAGGTTCTTTTCAGAGGTCCCTTTTTCCCCCCAAATACTCGGGCCACGCGATGGTTTTCCTGGGGTTTCCACCAGCGTTTTCCTTCCAGTAGATTCGCGGACTAGGTAAAGCATCTGCCTTAGATCACCCTTTCTGCGTCCGTTCATAGATCGTTTTTCCCCCCCAGTAAGATCCCTTTGCCCACAACGAGATGGCCGGGCTCATTCCAGGATGAAGCAAGACTTCCTTCCCCCCTGTACGTTGCCACGGATGCACCCTGCGTTGCCCTCTTCCCCTTTTTGCCCCCTTCTCGTTCTTTTTCCCGAATCTTTAATTCTTGCACTCCTTCCAAGAAAATTTCAATCGGGGAAAAAATTTCCCGAAAACTCCTTACCCTCGGAGTATAGATAATCAGACCCCTTAATTGGTCGTCAATGAAAACTTCCCCTGTATGGGATAAGTTTGCTCTTACGCCAAGTAAAGCTTCCCCTGAAAGGATGGGGATTCATAGGTTTTTCTATAATAGATTTGATTGTACAACATCCTTGACGATGTTTCCCGTCTCAAATCTCTGATCGTAACGACCTTCATGACAAGCCGATAGGTCTTGCAAATCAGTGTATGGGAACGCTAACAAGTATTTATCTTCTGCTGAAGGTAGAAACGACGTCAATCCCTTAATTTGTCGCATCCCCCCGATATCTGTGCCTTTGCCATGATCCTCCATCTGTTCCCTCGCGACCGCCCTACTCAAATCGAGTTAACGTAATTGGAGCCAACTTTTTTTCCCCAGTAGTCACCCGCAGGAAGGTTATCGACACCCTTTAGAGACTTAGGATTCCTCTCCTCGTGGCGCTGCTAGGTTCTAGAAGTCCCCCCCCCGAACCTTTCTCCTATTGCCCCAGATGCCTTTCGTATTTCGTACCTTAATTTTTCTCTACGTCGAAGCAAACCCCTATAGGAATATTCAATCTCTCGCACCGAGCCCCCCCCCCGTCACTTCTTTGGTCCTGCTGATGGACGCCTGACACCACTGACTTTTTGTCTTCACCGCGCGGTCCTCTATATCCGTTGTTGGTGTTGATTGATGACCCCCCTTTGGTAAGATCCCCCCCCCCCCCCCCCTCGATACCCACCCGTTTTACTCGGAAAGGGACAGATCCCAGAAGGTCAGAGTGGTTCTCTCTTTTGTGCGAGATATTTCGAGATTGCCTTCTTTGTCCCCTACGGTGCGAGTCGTCCACGCGATAGCCGCTTTGTACATTCTAATTCTGGCCCTCTCTCTTTTTGTCTGGGCGGTGAATTCACCCTTTCCCCCTCCCCTAAGTTTGGGTGCTCAGTTCCTTTTCAGCGGAGCTCGCGAGGTGGTATCCCCATTCCTGCGCTTTTGTGGAGTGATTCCCCCTTAATCCGTTCACTGACGACTTTTTTGTACTCGGGGTAATCGGCTCCCCTATTGCCGGATAGGGTTCCTCCTCTAGTAAACCCCTTTCTCATTTTCCATGTTTAGCGGTTTTGCTATTTCCGCATCACGAAATTTGGTGCGTTCCGCGCCTTCTTTCCCTTTGGTCCCCCGGTTCTCGAGATTGACTTTAAACATCTTCACTGTATGGGGGCGGACAGCCCTCCCTCCTTGCGAGAACTCCCTCCGGGGCAGTGAAGCGTAGCTTGGCGGAATCACTAGGCTTGAGAAATATTCCCTTTGGTTCTGGAGTCCAGTTACCAGTATCAGCTTTTTTTCCCTGATACAGTGTTTGGAGTTTCCCCCAGTCTTGTTTTGACAGATTCGAATTAAGAGGCTTTCCCTTGACGACAAACGTTTTTTCCCCAATCGAGACTCTATCCGCGACGTAATTGTTTCTTCTTGACCTTTTTTTTTTCCCTATGGTTCCCGTCAGGTCGGAGATAATACGGTTCGAGTACGCCATCTCTTTTCCCTTTTTTGGGCACTGTGAATCTTCGATCCGAACAGAGTTCTGCGAAATTTTTAATGGATCTTTTTTACTCAGCAGCCCCTAGCTGGTCCATTGCGCGATGGAAACCCACCCTCTGCCCCTCTCGTGGCGATCGATTTTTTTCCGCCATGGACCTCTTTGACTCTTAAAGATATTCCCTTTTACTCCAGCCTATCAGCAGAGCAGAGCGAGTTTCTGGCACGGCAAAATGTTCTCTTTTCTTTCTTTCGGCACGCTGGATATTTCGCTTTTTTTTTCTATTCCCCCCTCACCCCTTAATCCCCTTGTACGGCCACATCCCGAACAATTGAAGACCCTTTTCCCCCTTCGGCGGGAATTTCCTTCCCCAAGAACCGTGCGCTCTAGTTTTTTTCTTCTTTTCTGAACCCCCTTTTCCCACCTTCCATCGCGCATATCCAAAGTTTGCACGATGATTCTCCCTCTCATAACGGGTTGAACCCTTCCCCCTTTTCATGAGCTATTGCACGCCCAAATAAATTTTTTTCTTTTCATCTCTTCTTTGAGGAAATCCGCCTGTATTAGAGTAGGATTTTCCCGGCCATGATAAGGGTGCCTCCCCCCTTCGCGATTCAGTGAGCTGGGTTTCCTCCAAATGCCTTTTCGAAGTCGGATTTATGAGACCAAAATTGCATAATGCGTGTTTTGCATTGTATGCACGAGTTGGGATCTTCCCCCTCTTTCACAGGTAGGAGAATCATCGGTAAGGCGTCTCCTCTCCCCCCCCCAAAAGAGAATTCCTCGACACATCATAGCGGGGGAGGGTTCCCTTCTTCTTGACTTGTTTTAGCGGACGATTGGCCTTCTTCCCGTCCACTCGCCCAAGTAATATGTGGTTGAATAATTAGCGTCTCCCGAAAGCTGGCAAGAATCTTTCCCCCTTTTGTCACCACCAAGCTCTTCAGTCTATACTGTCTCCCCTTAGCGAACTCCTAATAGAGCAGGTCGATGATCTTTGTGAAGCAGAATCTCTCTCCTCCCCTCCGTTGTTGTTGTTTTCTCTCTTGCTTAAACCAGTATAATTCTCCGTACGTTTTTAGTTCGCCTTTCCCCCCAAGTGATAGGACTGCCCCCTACAGAGTCTTATTGTTGACCCTTTAATATTCGTGCCAGATTTTTAGGATTCTATAAATATTCAAACAGCCTTTTCTCTTCGCTTCGAAGGGAGATGAAACTTTTCCCCTTTAAGCCGACCCCCTTAAGGACCCGCGCTGGCTTTCCTGCAAGTCTCGGTTGGTTTTTGATAAACCGGCTGCGAGACTTTTTCCTCGCACGATAACCTCTCCCCAACAACTCTTGGCCCTTTTTGGGTTTTTTTTCTTAAGCTCTACCTCCCCCTTAGAGGAAGAGCGTTCCCCCTTTCAGATAAAACCGACTCTTTCCTCTCAGTGAATGCACCATTTTGTCCCCTTCGCGCTTTTCCACGTTCACTCCGACGCTCTAGGACCTTTTTTCCCTCGGTTTATTGCGCGTTTGTTCCTCTCTTTCGTTCCGTTTCACCGTTTGCTGGATTTCGGACTTTTTCTTTTCTTTCTCCACATGTTCAAAGCGTGTTTAAAACGATGATCAAATCGGCCGGGCCGATCCCTTCCACTGAAGCGTTTTTTTTCTTCAGTCTGTTCTTAGCTGTTTGTTCTTCCGGACCATCCCATCTTTCTTCGGACCCCACGGAACCAAAACCACCTCAATACTCTCTCAGCATCCTCTGTCAAATTTTCTA
>Ga0179593_1598181_pt1 | contig 15347 bp, 33 predicted proteins | sample CZODoug2_1_08_16_FD_185931 | JGI IMG/M metagenome (GOLD analysis project Ga0179593, IMG submission 185931) | Vadose zone soil fungal communities from Angelo Coast Range Reserve, California, USA - CZODoug2_1_08_16fungal (PacBio error correction) | ecosystem: Environmental > Terrestrial > Soil >... | reverse complement strand
ACCCCAATAGGCCAATAGTATCCATTCATCGTCTATCGTTAGAAACACAACAATGCATATTACATACCTTAGGAGAGACAGCTCATGAAGCCCCACCTCATAGAGAAGTAATGAAGAAGCAAGAGAGCAGCAGAAAACAAAGCACTGTCCTACGCACAATTAACCTCCGCACCCCCATTAATACAGAAACCCTCTGATGTTCCCCCATAACCTAGATGACACAGATTTAGTAGTAACAGACTGCAATGCACATCCAAATACACACCAAACCCGCACTGTCATGCACCCGCAGCACCATTAGATCAGATGACGCATACACACCACACGCTAATCCCCGCTAGAAGCCTTCCCATACACGAATAGGCCCCGAAACCTGAATCCATAACCGCGATTGACCCAAACTGCTGACTACCCCTCAACTTTACCTACCTCGAACTCACCCGACCGCGAACGACCACACCTCCTACATTGAATTCACTAAGCACCAATCATATGTCCTCCAACATACCCACCACAGTGTCCCACTCTGCAACGTGACCTACCCCACCGCCACACACCCCCCCTCTGCCCAACCTGCCGTACGTTAACCCATACACTAGCCACTCCCCAGACAGTTATCTGCAGACCCCTCATATTGCCCAACGGATCCAAGCGTTAATACCCCAGCTATCGCTGTTGTCCATAGCTCAGGACTTAACAGAGCTTTTCACATCCTCCAATCACACGAAGCTCACACCCGCTAACGATACGTCGACTTCTCAGACACTACGACACCCGTGAGCCGACATTTCCCACCGCGCACACACCGGCAGTACTTCGTAAACTCAGGCATAACATAAACACACCACCAGAGGGAAATCCACAACCGTTGAAAGAAACACAACAAGGATGACAGGAAAATAGCACACACATGCGCACAGGAACGAGCACACCGACGCCCGAGAAGGGGACCATTAAAAAAACCTATAACGACACATCGACCCGCATATGAGAAAACCGACCCGAACCTGACTAGAAGGTGCAAGAAGCACGAGGCCGTAAACAAAGAGAAAACGAAAAAATAGAACTTAACGCCCGAGTAAAAAAGAAAATAGGAAAAAACAACGCAAGGAGCGACGAGAATGGCGACGAAATCGAGGATGCACAAAACCGCGAAAGGCGAAAAGAAAACGAAAAACAAGATGCCGCTCACAATGTTACGCGGGACAAGAGAAAAAAAGAGCAAGGAAACAGGAGAAGAGAGGAGGCGAAAGGCAGCCAGAGAAAGAGAAAATGAGAGAAAAAAGAAGAGGAAAAAATGAAAGAGAACAAAAAAGAAGGGCAGAGCGCGGAAAAGAGAAAGGGAAATAACAAACTCGGAGAAAAAAGAGGAATAAGAAAAAGAAAAAGGACCCATAAAAAAAAGAGAAAGGAATGAGAAACAGAAAGAAAAAGAACGGTAAACAAAAAAAAAAAAAAAGCCATAAGAAAACAAAAAAGACAAAGAAGGAAAAGGGAAATCGTAAGTGAGGAGCAGAAAAGAAAAGAAGAAAACCGACGGAGAAGACTAAAGGGCAAAAGAAAAAGGAAGAACAGGAAGAGAAAACGGAAAAAGAAAGAACGACGAGAAGAAAAAAAGGCAAGGAAAGAAAGAGAAAACCAGGAGGACAATACCAAGGAAAAGGAAAACAACGAAGGAAAAGAACTAGGAGAAAAAAAAAAGGTAAAGGACGAAAAGAAGAACGAGGATAGAGAGGACGAAGAAAGAGAGAGAAGGAAAGGAAGAAAGGAAAGAGACAAAGGAAGAGCAAAGAACGCAAAACAAAAAAGAAGGCGAAAAAAAGGAAAGAAAACAAGGGAAAAAACCGTAGAAAAACAAAAGGAGGAAAAAGAAAGGAGAAAAAGTAGAAAAGAGGCAAGCAGAGAAGAGAGTAAATAAAACGAACATAGAAACCGTGAAGAACAGAGAAGAAAGATAACGAGAAAAAAAAAATAAACGGGACGCGAAAAAAACGAAAAAAGAAGAAAATGGGAGGAAAAAAAAAAATAGAAAAAGAAATAAAAAAAAAAAAAAAGCGAAAAGAAAGAGGAACGGAAGAAAAGAAACGGGGAAGGAAGGAAAGAAAAAACAAGACAAAAGAAAAGGAGGAAACAAAAGAAGGGGAAAAACGAAGAAGAAGCAAAGAGAGACAAAAAAAAAGGGAAAACAAAGAGAGAAAACAAGTAAGGAGAAAAAAAAAAGACCCGGCATAGAGAGAAGACAAAAGAGGAAAAGGAAAACTAAGAAGAAAAAAAAAAAAAGAAGAGGAAGGGATGAAAGCAAAAAAAAAGGAGGAGAAAAAAAAGGAAAGAAAACGAGAGCAAAAGAGGTAAAAAAGAGAAGAGAAAGACGAAAGAGAAAAGAGGAAGAAAGCGAAGAAGAGGTCGGAAGCAAAGGGAGAGCAAAAGAAAGAAAATAAAAAAAAAAAAACAAGACAAAGCGAGAAAAAAGAGAAAAAAAGAAGAAAACAAGGATGAACAAAAAGAAAAAAAAGAAAAAGCAATCGAAGCAAAAAAGAAAAAAGGGAAAAAAGAGAGAGAAAAGAAAAGGAAAAAGGACAGAGAAGATAAATGGAAGAGGGAAAAAGAAAAAAAAAGAGAAGAGGAGGAGGAAAAGAAATAAGGCAAGGACAAGACGGCGAAGGAAAAGAAAGAGAAAATTCAAAAGGAAAAAAAACACGGGAAGCAACAATAAAAAAAGCAAAGCACAAAAAAAGACAAAAAAAAAAAAAACAACACAAAAAAGGGAACAAAGAAAGAAAACGAAAGGGAAAAAAGAAAAAACATGGAAAGGAAAACGAAAAAGACAAGCAGAGACAAAAAACGAAGGGAGAGAAAGAAAAAAAAAACAAAGACAAACTAGTCCAATAAAGAGAGAAAGAGGCCAAAAAAAAGAAAAAGAAAGACAAGGAGAACAAGAGAAAGGAGAGAAAAAAGCGAAACCAAACATGAAAGAAAGAAAAGCAAAAAACTAAGGCGAACGGAGAAAGAGAAGACAAAAAGAAAAAGATAAAGAAAAAGAAAAAAAAAAAATAGCGCAAATCAGGAAAAAAGAGGCGGAAAAAATAGCAAAAGAAGAAAGGGAGAAGAAAGAAGGAGGGAGAGGAAAAAAAAAGGAAAAGAAGGAAGAGAGAAAAACCAGGACCAAACAAAGGAAGAAAGGACACAAAGAAATGACACAACAAAGTGAGGCGAAGGAAGAAGAAGATCGAAAAGAAAAAGAGGGAAAACAAAGAAGGAAAAAAAAAAAAAAAAAAAAAGAAAGGAACAGAAGAAAGAGAGGGAAAGAGCCATAGAACAAAAAGGAAGAGGAAAAAACAAAAAAGGGAAACAAGAGCAGGGGAGGAAAAAAAAAAAGAGAACAGCCGAAAAGTGAGAAAAACACATTGAAAACAAGGAAGAAGAAGGAAAAACAGAGACGAGAAGAAGCCAGGCGAAGAGAGAGAAACAAGAAGGAAGAGATGACACAGAAAAGAAAGAAGAGGAGAAAACGGCAAATTGGACAAAAAGAGATAAGAGAAGTGCAAGAGAGAAAAAGAGAGAAAATAAAAAAAACGAAAAACGCAAGGGAGAGAAAAAAGGAGATAGAACAGAAGACAGCGGGCAAAAAAACGAGAAAGGGAAAAGAGAGAAACAAAAAAGAATGAAATGAGAAAGAAGACAATAAAGAAAGACAAAGAAAGGCAAAGAAAAAAAGGAAACAGACAGACAAGAAAAGAAAAGGGAGAAGAAGAAAAAAGGGAATAAAAGGAAAGAGAAAACAGGGAAGTAAAAGCGGGGAAAAACAAAAATAACATAAAACTACAAAGAGAAGAAAAACAAAAGCAGAGAAGAGGACAAAAATAAAACAACGAGAAAAAGGGACGGGAAAAAAGAGTGAGGGAAAAAAAAGAGAAAAAAACAAGGAAAGAAAGAGAAAAAAAAGGAAAAAAGAGGGCAAGAACAGAAAAAAAACACAATGAAAGAACAAGAAAAGAAGCGAGAGCAGGTAAGAGAAAGACGAGCGTATAGCAACAAGGAGGAAAAAAAGGCAAGAATACAGAGGAAAAAGAGAAAAAAAGTAAGAAACAACTAAAAAAACGAGAGAGGGAGGGAAGAGGAAAAAAAAATGGCAAAAAATGAAAAAAAATAACAGGAAAGCGGCACGGTAGCGCAGAGAAGAGCAAGGAAGGAAGAAGGAGAAAGAGGCAAAAGAAAAAAAGAAAAAACAAAAAAAAAACACACACGCAGGGAAGAGAAAAAGACTAAAGAAGCCAAGGGGAGAAAAAACGCAGAAAGAAACAAAAATGAAACGGAGAGAAAAAAAAAAAAAGGGAAAACGAACGAAAAAAAGAAAGAAATTAAGCAAAGAGCAAGAAAAAGGAAAAAAGAAACGAGAAGAAAAGACAATAGGAAAAAAAAACGAGCCAAGAAAGAACAAATGAAAAAACGAAGGAGCGAGGCGAGGGAAAACGAAAAACCGGGGGGAAAGAGGCACACAAAAAAAACGGCAGGAGGACAAACCAAAAACCGCCCACAAAAAACAAAGAGAAAAAGGAACAAATACGAAGAGTAGGAACAAGTGTGACGAGACAAAAACAGAAACAAAGAGCAGGAAGGAAAAAGAAGAGGAAAGAAAGGATAAAGGCAAAGAAACACACAGAAACGAAGAAACACCAAACGACAAAAGAAAAAAGAAAGAAAAAACAAGAAGAAGAAAAGGAAGCCAAACACAGCACAAGAAGGAAAAAAGGTAAAAAGAAAACAAACAATAAGGAAAAAAAAAGCCAAAAGGAAAAGGAATAGAAAACAGAGAGAAAAAGAAAAAGAGAAAAGAGAAAGAGAATACGAAGAGAGCGACGGAGAACAGAAAAAAAAAGGAAAAAAAGAAACAGACAAAAAGAGAGAAACAAAAAGGAAAAAAAGCGAAAGAAAAGAAAAAGAAAACAAAAGAAGGGGAACAAATAAAGGGGAGAAAAAAAAGAAGGAAAGAGAAAAAAAAGGAGAAAAAAAGAAACAACCAAGAAAAAGAAAGTCAAAAAGGACAGCAAGCGAAGAGAGACCGAGAAAAAAAAAGGAAAGAAGGGAAGAACAGAAGAGCAAAAAGAAAAGAGAAGCAAGAAGTGAAGAAAAAAAACGCCGGGAGGAAACAAAAGGAAGAAGACAGAAAACTTAGATAAGACTAAGAAAGGAACAAGAAAAGACAAAGAGAAAAGAAAAAAAAAAAAAAAAGAAAAGAGAAGCAAAGCAATGAAAGAACAAGAAATAAAGAAAAGAAAGAGATAAGAAGAAAAAAGGAAAACGGAGTAACGGAAAAAGAGAAAAAAAGAAGAGAAAAAAGAAAAAAGAGAGAGCAAGAAAAGATGCAAAAGAAAGTGAAACGAGGACCGAAAGGGTGACAGAGAAAAGGGGAAAAGAAAAAAGGAAGGAACCAAAGTACAAAAAAGAATGGGGATAAGGAGGGCAAAAACACAAAGAAACACAAAAAGAGACGAAAAGAGGGGAAGGGGGAAATACGAAAAAGATAGGGAGAGAAAGAGGAAAAAGAACTGGAGGATAAAAACAACAAAGAAAAAAGGAGAAGGCTAGGAAAAAAAAAGCAAAGAAGCGAGGAAAAGGAGAGAAAAGAAAAAAGGGGAGAGACGGAGGCAAAAAAAAAAGAGTAGGACGGGACCAAAGGAAAAAAAGCAAAAAAGGAGCAAAAAAGTAGAAAGGACGAGAGATAAAGAACACAGGAGGAAAGGGAAGGAGGAAACAGACAAAGAGAACGAGATCAACGAAAAGAGAAAAACAGACAAAAAACAAGAGGAGGGAGAATAGGAGGGCAGATGAAGAAGAAAGGAAAACGAAGGAGACAGAGGAAAAAAAATAACAAACAGAGGAAAAAAAAACAAAAGGAACGGGCTAAACGAAGAAAAACAAGAAAAAAAACAGGAGAGGGGAGAGGAAATAGGAGAAAAAAAAGGAGAACAGAGAGAGAAAGGGAGACGTCGAGAGATAAACGGAAAAAAAAAGAAAATACGGAGAAGAAAAAGAATAGAGGAGAAATAGAAACAAAGAAAAAACAGAAGCAAAAAAAAACAAAAAAGAGAAAAAGCAGAAACAAGGACTACGAATAAAAGCGGTAACGGGAAAGACGAGAAGGGGACGGAAAGAGAGAAGGGAAGAATGGAGAAAAATGAAAAGACAAAAAGAGCAGAAAGAGAAAAGAGGGGAGGGGAGAAACAAAAAAAGAAGAAATAACAAAGGAGGAAACGAAAAAATAAAAAAAAAAAACGAAGGGGAAAGACGAGAAAAAAAAAGACATCGAAGAAAACGAACAAGGCTAGAGCGACGGAAAGGGAGAAACCAAGAAAAGAAAGAAAGAAAAAAAACGAGGAAAAAGAGAGAAAAAAAGGACCAAGAGAGGACGAAAAAAAAAAGATGAGAAAAAGAGAGAGAGAAGAAAAAGGAACAACACAGGAAAAAGAAAAAAAAGAAAAAGAGGAGAACAGGGGAAAAAAAAGAAGAGAAAAAAAGGGAAAAACGAAGAAAAGGAAAGGGAAAAAAATGAAAAAGAAACCAGGGATGGCAACAAGATAGAGGAGAGGAGACACAGAAGACAAGGAAACCGAGGGGACAGGCTGGAAAAAAGCAAAAACAAAGAGGGAAACACCAAAGGAAAAAGGAGAGACCGGGAAAGAAAGGTAGAAAAAGGGCTGGGAGAAACCAACGAAAGGACAAAAAATGAAAAGAAGCAGACCGAAAAAGAAAAGAAGAGAAGAAACAAGGAAAAGAAGAAAGAGATAAAAAGGGAGACCAAAGAGCAACGAGGCACAGAGAAAGAGAGAGACACGAAGGAGAGGAAAGAATGACGAAAATAAAAACCGACACAAGAGAAGGAGAGAAAACAGGAACCCGAAAAAAGAAAAAGCATAGGAGGAAGAGAGAGAAAAGAAAGAAGACAGACAAGTGAGAAGGAAGCAAAAAAAACAAAAAAGAAGGAGCAAAAGCGAAAGCAAAAGGACGGAAGGGCAGAGAAAAAAGGCCGGGAAAAAGGAACATAGAAGAGAAGGGAAAAAAGTTAAAAAGAACAAAGAAAAAACAGAAACAAGAAAAGAAGAAAGCAAAAAGGGAGGCAGCAGAAGGGGAATATAGAGCATGAGAAAAACAAAGAATGAGGGCTGAAAAAAAGAACCAACGAAATAAAAGCAAAAGAAAAAAAAGAGACAGAAGCACAAAAAAAAACGCAAAATAGAGGAACAAAAAAAAAAGGAAAGACGAGAAGACACACGAGAAGAGAACAAAAAGAAACAAAGAAACGAACAAAACAACAAAAGAAAAACAAGAGAGAAGGGCAAACGGAGAAAAAGAAAAACTGAATAGAAATGAAAGGCAAAACCCCCCCATAATACACATAAGAAAAAGTAAAAAAAGCGGATAAGGGAAAAAAGACAAGCAGACGAAGACGGGAAGAAAAAAAAAAAAGCGAGAAGGAAGAAGACAAAATGAGAAACATGAAAGGCGGAAGAAAAAAAGGAGACAAGGAAAAAAAGGAAAAGAAAGAACACGAGAAGAAAAAGAAACGCTGACAAAAAGAAAAGAGACAAGAAACACGGAAAGAGAAGAAGGAGAACAAGAACGAAAAAAAAAGAGAAAGGAAGAAAAAAGAAGGAATTGGAAAAGGGGACAAGAAAAGAGGAAAGAAGGCAAGAAGGGAAAAGAACAAACACGCAAGAAAAAAAAAAAGAGAAGCGAGGAAGAGCAAAAACGGACAGGAAAAGAACAAGAAGCGAAAAAAAAAAAGAAAAACAGAAGAACAAGAACGCGACACACGCAGAAGAGAAAGAAGGAAAAGACAAGAGAACGAAAGACGAAAAAAAAAAAAAACAAAAGAAGCCAAAGGAGACAAAAAGGAAAAAGCAAAAGGAAAAACAAAACAGAAGCGAAGAACCGGATGAAAGAAAGAAGAAACAACAGAACGAATATAACACAGGAGAGAGGAAAAAGGCAAAGAAAAACGAGCAGGAAGAAAGACCACAATGAGAAGCAAAAGGAAGAGACAAAAGGGAAGGAAAAGGACAACAGAGGAAAGGAGAAAAAAAAAAAAAGAAAAAAGGAAAGAAAAAAGGGAAAAAGAAGACGGAGAAAACAAAAGAGACAGCAAAACAAAAGAAGAAACGAACGAGCGAAGTAGAAAAGAGACAGCATAAGAGGGGAAAACCAAACAAAAAAGCAGTCCAGATGAGAGAAAACAGAAAAAGAAAGGGAATTAAAAAAAAAAAGAAAAGGCAAGCAAAAAAAAGAGAAAAGGAAACACACGAAAAAAGACAAGAACAAAACAGAAGAGAAGCAGGGGAACAAAAAGAAGCAGCAGAGAAAAAAAAAAGAAAAGAAAAGGGGGACAAAGCAAAAGAACGGATACAAGAAAAACGAGAAAAAAAGTGAGGGAATAAGAGGGAAAAAAGAGAAAAAAAACATGACAGGAAAAGAGAAAGAAAAAAAGAAAGGCCAAAAGCACAACAGAAAAACAGAAAAGAAGGACAACACGCGGAGAGAAAACAAAGGAGAAAGTAAAGAGAAAGCAAGAGAACAGAAGAACAAAAGAAACAGAAAAAGAAAATAACATAAATAACAAAAAGAAACAAAAAAAAAAGAAGCAAGGAAAGACGAAAACGAAAAAAAAAAGAACAAAAGAAAGAAATGGAAAACAAAAAAAAAAAGAAAAGAAGAAAGAAGGAAAAAAAGCAAAAGGAAAAAAAAAAAGAAGGACAGAAAACAGAAGAGAAAGGGAAGAAGAAGCAAGAAAAGGGAAAGGAAACCAAAGAGCGACACCCGAGAAACGAGCAGAAAAGACGGGCAGACGAAGAACAAGAGTGCTAAAAAAAGAAAAAAAAGAAAAAGACCACACAAAAAGAAGGAGAAAAGAAAAAAAGGAAAAGGGAACGCGAGAGCGCAAAGGTAAAGATACAGGCAAGAACGAGGCGAGAAGCGGAAACAGAAACAGAGGGGAAGGAAAGAGAGCGTGAAGGACGAAAAAAAGGGAAACAAGAAGAAGGAAGAGAAAGGAAAGAAAAGACAGGAGATAGAAACCAGAAAAAAAAAGCAAAAAAACACACGAGAATTGAAAAAGGAAAAGAACAATGAGAGAGAAAAGAGGGAGACAAAGGGATAAAGAAGTAGAAAGGAAGCGAAAGAAAAAAAAAAGGGGAAACAAAAGGGCAAAAAGAAAGCGGGGAGGAAAAAAGAAAGAAGAGCACAAAAAGACGGAAGAGACACAAGAACGAAAAGGAAACGAAAAGGAGAGAATAAGCAAAAAACAAAGCGAAAAGAGAAACGAACGGAAGCAAAGAGGAAGAAAAAGAAAGCCAAGAAGAAAATGCAAAAAGAAAGGAAAAACAGGGGAAAACAAACAAGAAAGAGAAGAGAGAAAAAAGAAAGGAAAAGCAAAGAAAAAAAACAAGTAAAAAACAAGAAGAAAGAATAGAAAAAAAAAAAGAAAAAGCGAAACGACAAAGAAGAGGAAAAGGGAAAAGAAACAAAACAAAGAGAAAGAAGGACTAAAAGAACGAAGGAGAAAGAAAAAGAAACAGAAGAAGCACGAATAATAAGAGGAAGCAAACACAAAAGAAAAAGTGAGACAAGAGAAAAGAAGAAGCAACAGGACGGGAAAAGAAAAAATAAATGTAAATAGAGAACAAAACAAAAAAAAAGAAGTAAAAAAAAAAAAAAACAACAAGAAAGAGGCCGGAGAAAGAAAAGAAAGGAAAACTAAGGAAGGAGCGAGAAAAGAGGGGGGTAAACGAGAAGCAGAGTAAAAAGGAACAAGGATGGACACGAACGAACGAAAAAAAGAAAGAAAAAAAGAGGAGGAAACGTAGAGCGAAGAAAACGAAAAACGGGGAGATACAGAAGAGAAAAAAAAAAAGAACGAAAAGGAAAACAGCAGAAAGAAAAACGGGAAGAGCAAAAGACAGAAAAAGGAAAAAGAAAAAAAAAAAAAAAAAGTCGGACAAAGGGAAAAAAACAGAAAGGAGAACAACGGTACGAAAAAGGAAAAAGAAAACAATAAAAAGGGCACAAACGAACAACAAGAAAAGAACAAAGACAAAAAAATAAGGAGAAAAAAAGAGAAAAAAAAAAAAAAGAAAAGCCGAAAGAGCAAATAAGAAAAAACACAAAAAGAACTAAGAGAAGAACAAAAGAAAAAAGAACAAAAAGGTGAAAAGAGAGAACGGAAAGAAAGAAGTAGAGAATGAGAAGAAAAGAACGAAACAGAAGGAAGGGAAGCTAAGGAAAAAAAAAAAAAAAAAAAGAAAACGAGAAAACCCGAAGAGAACAAAAGAGAGAGAAAGAGAAGAAAAGACACAAAAAACACAAAACAACAGCAAAGCAGCAAAAACAAAAAAGAGGAAAAGAAGCATAGAAAAAAGAGAAAAAAGGGAAAAGAGGAAAAGAAACAAAAAAAAAAAAAAAAAAAACGAGCGAACAAGAAAGAAAGAGAGCACAAAGGAGAAAGGGGAAGGGAAAAAATGACAAAGAACAAGACAGGAGAGGAAAAAAAAGAAGAGGAAAGAAACGAAGAAGAGAATAAAGAAAGGAACGGCAAGAAAAAAGAAAGAAAAAAGAAAAAAAACGAGACGAAACAAGAAGAGAAAAAAAAAGGAAAGCAGGAAAGAAGGTGACAAAAAAGAGGCACAAAAAAACAACAAAAACCAAGAGAACGGGAAGAAAGGAGGGGAGAGGAGGAGAGAAGCAAACAGACGAAAAACACAGAGCGGACGACAGAAAACGGAAAGTTAAAAGAAAAAAAAAACAAGACAACAAGAAGAACACAGTAAAAAAACTAAGCGAGCACAAAGGAGAGAGGAAGGTAAAAAAAAGAAAAGATGAAAGGGAAAAAGAAGACCACACAAGGGAAGGGAAAAAAAGAAAAAGAGAAAAGGAAGAGGTAAAAAAACAAAGAAAGAAAAAAAAAAAGAAAAAAAAGGAGGAAGAGGGGAAGAGAAGGGAACAAAAAAAAGAAGAGAGAACAGAAGAACAAAACAAGCATAAAAAAAAACACGCTAAAAAGGCCCAAAGAGAACAACAGATCACAAAGAGAAAAAAAGAAAAGAAAAAGAAAGGAAAGGAAGGACAGAAAAAGACCGGAGCACAAGATAAGTAGGAGAGAGAAACAAAGGAGAACATCCACAGCAGAACAGAGAACGGACGAAGCGCGAAAAAGCAAGGAGAGAGAACAAGAGGCACTAAAAACAAGGCGACACAAGGTAAACCGAAACACGCAATAAAGCAGAGAAATAAGCACCAAAACACAAAGAGGAGAAAAGAAGGACCGAGAGCACGAAAAGCACACAAAAAACCAGGAAAAACGGAAAAACAAGAAGAGAGGGAGAAGGCATCGAGAACCGATAAGAAAATCAAAAAAGGAGAAGAACAAAAAGAAAAAAGAAAGGGGGAAAGAGAAAAAGGAAGAAGGGCACGAAAAAAGAAGGTAACTAAAAAAAAGAAAGACACACAAAAAAAAACAAACAACGAGAAGGAAAGAAAGAAGAGAGGGAAAAAAAAAGGGACAGGACGAACGAGAGGAGAAAAAAAAGACAAAAGACAGGCGAAGAGAAACGTAGGAAAGGGGCAGGAGAAAAGAGAAAAAAAAAACGAACGGTACGGGACCAGGACGAAAGCAAGGAAAAAAAAACAGATAGAAAAAAATAAAAAGGAACGAGCGCGACGAAGGGACAGCCCAAAAAGAAAAGAACAAAAGCGGGAAAGAAAGGGAAAGTAAAAAAAAGACCAGACAGAGGCAGACAAGTAAGAAGCCAGCGCAAAGAACAAAAAACAAGAAAAGAGTAGTAATCGCAAGGAAATGGTGAAAAAGGAGCGGAGAAGACTACGAATAACAAAGGAAAAAAAGAAAAAAAGAAAAGAAAGAGCAAAAACGACACGAAGAGAAATAAGACAAAATGGTACAAGAACGAACAAAACACCAAAAAAAGGGAAAAAGAAAGGACGAAAAAAGAAAAAAAGAGAGGAAGGAAGGTGAGAGGCAAACCAAAGGTGCAAGGGATCAAGAAGGACAAGGCAAAACGGAGAAAAACGGAAAAGAAAGACGTGCAAACGGAAAATAAAAGAGGCAACAGCAAACAAGAAAGAAAAAAAAGAGAAAGACAGACAAAAGGAGAAAAAAGAGCAAAAAAACAGCGAAAGAAAGACAAGGAAAACAAAAGGAGAAAAAGCGAAGTGGGAGGAAAAAAGGAAGAAACGAAAGAGGAACAAAAGAAGAAGGAACAAACAAGAGAAAAAAAAGAGGGAGAAGACGACAAAAAGTAAAAAGAATCACAGAAGAGAAGAACGAAGGACCAAAAAAAAAAACAGAGAGGAAAAAAAAAAGAGCGGAGCCAAAAAAGGCAGAGGACGGACGAGGAAAGGAAGGGAAGGGGATAAAAAAAAAGGAGAAAAAAAGAAAGGAAAAGAAAGAAAGGGAAAAAAGAGGACAAAGAAGAGAAAAGAGAGAGAAGACACAAGTGGAACCAGACAAGGTAAAAGAGCGGCAGGAACAGAGAGAAAGAGAACAAAGAAGCCGCCCAGACAAGAAAGAACAGGAGTAGAAAAGAAAAGGAAAAACGAAATAAAGCACCAGAAACAAAAAAAAGAAGGCCGAGAAAGAACGAAATCATAAAGAATAAGAAAAAAGAAAAAGACAGCAGGACAGAAAAAACAGAAAGACGAAAAGAGACAAAACAAAGAAACAAAAAATAGAAAAAAAGAGAAAAAACAAAAACCGCAAAAAACAAGAAAGAAAGGGAAACACTAGCAGAAGAAAAGGCAAGCCAACAACAAGAAAAACGAAAGAGACGGAACCAGAAGAAAAGAGAGAAGAGGAAAAAGAAAGAGTAAAAGAAAATGGAGAGCGGCGATAAAAACGAGAAAAGAGGACGGAGAAAGAAAAAAAGGAAAAATGAGGAGGGAGAAAGCGGGAAACAAAATGGCAAGAGAAAAAGAAAGAGAAAAGAATAGCAAAAGGGAAAGGAAAATTGGTCACGGATTAAACAAAAAAAAGCGAAGCAAGAAACGGAGAAAAGAAAAAGGGGATGTAACAGGAAAAGGAAGACAAAGCAAGACGTAGAGACAAGCACGAAAAAAAGAAAGGGGGGAAGCAAAGAAGGAGAACAAAGGAAAAGAAGAGAAGAAAAAGAAACACACGGGATCGAAAAGGGAGGGAGAAAACGAAGAGAAGCAGAAGATTAAAACAAAGGAGACGAAAACGGAAAAAAGGAAAGATCAGCGCAGACGGAGCAAGCAAGAAAACCAACAAGGCCCAACCCAAACCGCGTGCGACGAGAAACAAAACCGGCCCCACACGAACGAAAACCACAGCTGCCCACACGCAACCAGTGACCCAGCCGCCCCCACGAACCCGAATACGGCAAAACCAGAGACTGAGCAGCGAGAAGGAAAACCTCCAGAGCCCCCCGGACCGCAGATTTTGCCACGGACTCGCGCCAGCCTATCGAGACCACCTCGGACACGCCGACGCGCGCCGCACTAGTAGTACTGCGCCATGGGCAGCAAATCACGCCGCGCCCGGAAAAAGCCCCCCATACCGCCCTGCGTATGCACGCAGCCGGCCCACCGCCAGGACCAGACCCGAACGGCCCGCGCCCCGCACGACCCACCAGCGACGCCCAAGACGGGCGAGAGTGCGGCCCCAGCACGGCGAAATTCCGATCACCCCTACTCTACGGCCACCACCAGAGTACATGAGAGCCCCTCCACAGGTGCCCTTTCCCTTCCCTTTTTTCCCCCCACAGCACCAAAGACCCACCTGGGGTGAACCCGGGGCACGGCGTGAGAGGGCGATACCGCCAATGCGGCCGGAACACACACAGCACTCAAACAATAGATCAAAGCCCCAGAGCACTAGGCACCCTCACAATCTGACCTCCTCTCACGCCCATTTAGCCCCCCGCCGCCACAAGGACTCCGTCTTGCCCAACCCACGCCCCCAATACTCCTCAACCCCCATCGTACACCGAGAAAATGAAATCCCCAACAGGGAGAACACAAGAGAAACCCCCAACAGCCCAAGGGACCCCAACGATATGTTACCCAACCCGTCCTGACGTGAATCAGCGGGCAAGAGAACCAACACAGCAGTGCAACCCCCCACGCTCGAGGCGCATTGCCCAGCGGATTCGCGCCCGCAATCTCCCCAGGATCACACCAAGGCGCTATGCCGGGCAAGACAAGGGAAAGGAACGAACCAAAAAGCTAAGCAGGACAACAAGAAGGCAGAGACTAACGATCAGCCGCTAACGACGCCACGACACGCCGTCCGCAACAGACAAACGCCGCTCTAACCAGCAGCGGAGAACAACACACACAAATATCCCGAGCAACACATAACGCGGCCCAGATACCGACCTTATCAGCCGGACGACCGGGCCAGAGCACCACGTAACACCCACAGCGGCGTATCGAAGAAAAATAGCCGGACAGGATGGAAAGCTATGTATGGACATGATAGTAGACACACATAGCCAGTAAGCGCGTTGGCGGGTGCGGCGCCGTTGAGCTTCGGGCTTCGCTTCTTTCCAAGGACAGAACGTCTGTCCCCCCACACACAACAATTTTTTTTTGCTTTCCAGATCTGTCAGCACCGATTCTGGCTGGCCTGCCCCCCTCCCCTTTTGTGCCGCGGGTTTCACGCCCTGGATTACACCGGATTCACGCCCTCGGAGCCCCAGAGAATTTCATACTTACGCAATCGCACGACGGAGCACACCACGAAGCCCACGCCCTATAATATGAGAGTACCCTAGACCGGCAATACACGCGAACCCGGAAAGAAAATCACCCTGACCAACATCCGCACCCTCTTCGTCTTATAGTACACCCCACCGCGGAACCTACCCAAGCGGAGAAGGCATGATAGCGATACCGCCTGCCAATCCACCCTCCGCAGCTAAAAGCCAAGTCTTCATGTGCCCCTCTCCGACTAACTTTTGCGCAACATCCCAGTCACTCCAACGCCCCCGTATTCTTCCAGTGTCCCACACTCTAACGCCGCCCCAGCCTGCACTACCTGATACCCCATCACCCATTTATATACACCCTTACTATATTCGCCCTTGGATCTGAACCACGCTGTTTAAGTCTTCATTATCATGTCTATTCCTTATCCACACTTATTGTGTACCCGTACACCAGGCGGCAATACTTTGGCCCACAACCGCTCGACACAAGCTCCCGCGCCACTCCCTGTACCTTTATTACACAATAACACTGTGCACCATCATCCCACCCTCTGCAACTGAGCGAGTCGCAGCTGTTGGTATTCCCCCCCCTTTACGTTCGCGCGCGACCCCACC
>Ga0179593_1566698_pt1 | contig 15347 bp, 25 predicted proteins | sample CZODoug2_1_08_16_FD_185931 | JGI IMG/M metagenome (GOLD analysis project Ga0179593, IMG submission 185931) | Vadose zone soil fungal communities from Angelo Coast Range Reserve, California, USA - CZODoug2_1_08_16fungal (PacBio error correction) | ecosystem: Environmental > Terrestrial > Soil >... | reverse complement strand
TGTCCCGATAATTTCTTTTTTGACCAGATGTGGACTTTGCTTCGTTCCCTTTCCTTCCGACCCAATTTTTACTCCCCTTTATCGGCTCGCCCTCAGCCAAAGAGCTTTTTTGCATTTTCGCGTCATTAACAGTTGTTTTTCTGTCCTGAAATCGTCCCTTTCTCTGTCCTTCAGTGCTCGCGGTGAGTCCGTTTGTCGACCTTTTTTTCTGGAAAGGCGTTCCTTACAGACACTCGTTCTTCTCTTTTGACCCCTGTGGTCTATTCCACCCACTGAAGCATTTTTGATAGTTTTTTCTGAGATTGCTCCGCTGGGACCTTTCGTGCCAGAATGTCTTCGCTCCTTCTGCACATTTTTCCGCCTACCCCCCCCCACTCAGGTGAGTTAGGTCATTTTGCTTTGTGTATTACGCGCTGGTGCATTCTCTTCTTCCTCTACTCTGTGGCACTTCTCTTTTGAAACATTGAATACCCCAGATCCAATTTTTTCGGTTTTGCATGACCGTCATGACAGTACGTCTTCCCCCTCCTTTTTTTTTTTCCCCCCTTTCGGTTTTCCTCGCGCTTTCATTTTTACCGTTACTAGAAGCCAGCGTCTCATTTTGGAACTGAAGTTTGTTTTGTAGAAAGTATTTCTCTTTCCTCTTTCCCTTTTTTTCGTTTTGCTGGGTCCAATCGGCTCGTTGGGCCCGTCGAGGTCCTCCATTTGTTGCCCCCCCTATTTGACAAAGTAGGTATCCACTCCCCAGTTTCTTGTGATCCTAGGCCCCCGAGATCGGGACCTTTTTCTTCACTGCAGGTCCTGATTGATAGCTTTTGCCAGCTTTACCCGAGTTTTTTCTTTTTTTATGCGCCGCAAAGGATGTTGCCTTTCCTTTCTCGCTCGTGTTCCCACCCCCTCGCCCCTGAGCAGCTCGGTAGCGTGTCTGTTTTTTTTGTCTTTTTTTTTTTCCTCAATATCCTGGTACTTTTTTCCACCGATGGTTCTCTTCGGATAGACCGACGGTCCGGCAGTTCACTGGCCGAACTTTTCTGTGCCACGCCGATTTAGCGTCTTTTGGAGTTTTCCCGATGTTATTTAGTAGTGTTGCAAATATTGGACCTCATCCTGATCCTCGAACCCACGTTTTCCGACTGCATGTCATTACTCGGCCCTGTATGTCCCCTGACCCAGTATCACGAGATCTTTCGTTCCCCATTTTTTTTCCTTTGTGAGGGCTTTACCGACGGAGAGGGGCTTCTTAAGGTTCACTTTTCATTTGCACCCATTTTTGGCCATAACCATTCTTTCTATGACCCCTGCACACCGATGGTCATCACGGACCGATGGGCCCCATTTCCCTCTACTGGACTTGTTCTACCTTTTTTTCAACCTTTTTCCCTGAGTGACCCACGCCTCGGTTTTCCGATGCGGCGTCCACCACGTGTTGGACGATTCCAACCCTTTCTCGCCCGGTTCTGTTCCTTTCGCCTTTTTTTCCCAGATTTTTTTCCTTTTTTTTTTACCCCCCGGATCAACAGTCGAGACCGTTGCACTTTAGTTTTTTACGTCTCTTTTAGTAGTTGATCATAGTTTCCTCCTACACCCCTTCTGGAGGAGCTTTTTTTTTCCATTCCAGGAGCCTTCTTTCTTAGTGCATCTCCCAGGCCCCTTCGTTTTCCCGAGTGGTCGGTGTTCTCACTTGCGCGCGCCCCCCCCGGCCTACTTTTCGCTGTTTTCTTTTTTTCGGGGCTTTTGCTTTCATCTTTTCTTCCCCTGAAGGTTACCATCTTCTTTTTCCCTTAACGGGCGCGGCCATTTTGGGTCTCCCTTTTTCCCCTCCTTTTCGTCTTTTTTTTTAGAGGAGCGTGCGCCTACACCCGTCTTCGATTGCGAGCCTTTTTTTAGTCGGATTTCGATCCGGGAAGGAGTACACGATCCAGGCTATTTTGTCTTTCTGGCTCCCTCACTTTTTTGCTCGAGTACTTCATTCTTGTGCTCGCCAGTTTCTACCGCGTAGTTTGGCGTAAGGTGACCCTTGAGTCCCCAGGGTCCCTCACCGCCTTGTGAGGTGCTAGAAGAAGACGGGTATCCCCTGCGCCTCAGTGAGAAATTCGTCCGATAGTTAGATACCCTAACGCGTTTTTTACTTTTTTTCCTGGGTAAGCAGCGGAGTGACGTCGTCTTCTTTCTTCACAATAAGTCCTCCCCCTTTTTTTTTCCATATTTCCTGCCTTAGGTTTTTTTCTTGTATCCCCCTGACAGGGGTGTTGTGTTTTTTGTCTTTTTGTTGGTTTTTTTTTTTTTTTTGTTGTTTTTTTTTTCTTGTTTGGTTTTTGTTTTTTTTTTGTGGGTTATTTCCTTGAAAGTCTCCCTTTCCCAAGAAGCGCCCTCGAGGGACCCAACCCTATATTGGTTTTGCAGCTTCCGGCATTTTACTCATCCCTCGGCTTCTTATACACAAGCCTCCTGCGCGTACCTTTTTTTTGAGAGGTTTTTTTTCTTTTGGAGACGCTTGAGGCATTACGGTTCTTCTTAACTCTTCTTTTTATTTTCCTTTCTCTGCCTCTTTTGACGTTCCCTTACAGGATTCTGCTTATCCGTTTCCATTTTTCGGGCTGAAGGGGGCGCACTGCGTCCTTTTTTTCCAACTACGGCCCAACTGTCCGGCGATGCAGGTACCCTCTGACGGAGCCTCTTCGATTCCCCCTTTTTCCAGAGAAGAAAGGTCTTGCTAGGGTCTTTGCTCCCCTTTTTCTTTCCTCCACGTTTATCTTTCGGCGAGCTGCAGGATACACCATTTCCTGATGCATGTCGTGTCCCCCCATGTGGTGTTGCGCAGAAAGCTTTCCTTCTGCTCGTTCGCGTGTTTAACCCCCCCTAGACCTTTTTCCGGACGTTATTTTTCCCCCCTTCCACAATATTCCTTCTGAAATGTCTTTTAGTTAGTGATAAAGCCCGACCCTTTTTTTTTTGCAACCTTTTTTTTTTTTTTTATACGGTCCCCGTCGTTGGGCCTTCGCGCAGCTTTTATTTAGACCCCCTCCTTTCCTCCCCAAAGCATTGCCATGGGGGACCAGCGGCTGACACTTTGACCAGCTGGCCTTTTTTTTCTTTTTTTTGTTTTTTTCATTTTTGGTTCTAATCTGGGGGTGGAAAAACGTTTCAATCGCGTTTCCCTCACCTGTTTGGCCGTTCACATTTTCCAGGGTCTGGTAACCGATTCTTTTTCGGTTCGTCTCTTTTTTTTCCCCCTGCGCCGAGGCGCTGAAAGTCGCACATGCGCGAATCCCCTGAGGGCTAGCGGGATGGTCTTTCTTTTCCCTTTTCTTCCCCCGACGCTTTTCTTTTTCGCGTTTTACCGACCCCGCGTTGCGAGTCCCGACTTTTCCTCCTGTCAGACTTCATACCCCCCCCCCCCCTCTTCCGTGTGAGACAGTTCCCTTCCCTTTTTTCCCCCCCCCGTGCTTTTTTTTTCCCCTCTACGTACAACGCGGGAGTTACACACTGGCCCCTTCTTTCCCCTTTCCCTACTAACGCCTTTCCGGAAGTCTAGCGCCAACTTTTCCACCTTCCCTTTTTCTCGTTTTTGAGACTTCACAGTATTTTTTCCTATGTTTTTTTTTCCCGACAGTCGACGCTTCGTAACCTCATTTGATTACGGATCCCGTCGTTGGTTGTTTTGGAGTAATGGCCCCTGAGCGAGGCTTTGATCGGTTTTTCCGAAGTTCCACCCCCCCCTTTTTCGGTAAGGGGACCCCTTCCCTGTTGGCCTTTAGGTCCTTTTTCAGTTAAGACCGCTGGGGCCCCTTTGGTGGAACTACGCCCTTGCACTCTTTACCGTTCTCTGATGCAGACAACGTGTCTTTCACATACGTCATGTTCGAGTTTTTTACTGCTTCCTGCCCTTTCTCGATTTGATCCACGCGATTGAGTCTTTCACCGCCTTTCTTCTCGAGTTCGAGCCTGAGAGCAGTGTTTTTTTTAGTTTGATGTCCGTGCCCCTAGTCGCAAGTTTTCTTCCCCCGAGCGTGGTCCTTTCCTTTTTTTCCTCAGACTTTTTTTGGTCCTTTTCCCACTCGATGTCCCGCACGGTCACGTTGCGTCCCTTAAGTCAGTTTTTTTTTTGCACTTTCTCGCTGGGATTTTTTTCGCCGTTGCGCGCTATGTTATTGCCTTTAGTATTTCTTCTCTTCGACCGTCAACGCACGAGCAGTCTAGTTTTGTACGGAGACGTTGATTTTTTTCATCTTCCCTCTTGTTGGTCTTCCGTTGTTTCTTTTGTCCTTCCCCCCCCGAATCTGCCCAGATAGCTTTTGCAGTCCCCACCAGTTCGTTAACGAATCTTTTTGCTCGCCAATGACTTCCTTGTTTTTTTTGCTCTCTTCCCTTTGCCTTTGCCCCTTTCCGCCGTGCACTGGTCTGTCCCCCTTTTCACTTTACTTTTTGACGATTTGCTTGGCCAGTCGTTTCACCACACACGCTTCTACTCCACTTCTTCCGCTCGTTTTCCCCCCCGAGCTTTTGATAGTTGTCGTTGGTCTAATATTTGTGTACATTTTTGCACGCTTTTTTTTTCTCCGATCACGCCTTCCCACCCCTTTTAGGATTTGACTCTTCCTTTGTTTCCCCTGTTTTGTTTTGTTTTTTTTTTAGTCCATTTTTCGACGGTGCCCTCCCACCGTGATTTTCCCCCTAACATCATTCCCTTTTTCGTTCACCCGAATGTGGGCCTGCCCCTGATTTTTTTTTTTAACTCCAGTCCCTCCCAACCGGCAGGCCCCCTTTGTTCTGGGTGCTTTCGAACGACGAACTCAGTCTTCCTTTCAGTTTTTTCTAGTTTCACCTCCGAGCCAGGAAAGTTTTTGGTTTTTTTTTTTTTTACTCTGTTACTACCCCCCCGTACATGGACGGGTCCGTTGTCCCCTTCTTTTTTATGTCCCTAGGGCGTTATTGTGCGTTTCCCGCCCCCTATTTCGACTGACTGTCCAGTCTGTCCCTTGCGTCGCCCCCTTTTTTTCTTTTTTGACTTGAAACCCGCCCTCTTTTCAGTCTGAGCTACGATTGACTGAAGTCGACTGACGCTTCTCTTCCTATTAGTGGACAAACTTTCTCCTCCTTGGTTTCTAACGGTGTTCCAAGAAGGAACATCTTTGACTCCTGACCGTTAGGCTTTTTTCCATTCCACTGAATAGATGATGAGACACTCTTTTGCGTGTCATCCCCCCCCTTTGGTCTTTACAACACTGAACAGTTGTTCCTCTCTTTGTTGCGGACGGGTCTCACCTACCTCTTTTTGTTGTTCTTCGGGATTTTTTCCCCACTGCTCTGGCAGGTGGCCCCGTATTTTCTTTTTTCCTGGTTTTAGATTACCTTTTTAGTGTGCTCTTTTTCCCTTCGTGTCCCATTCTTTTCCCCTCTTGACGGAGCGTTGTACAGTTTTTCTACGAAACGCACGTTCTTTTAGTAGATTTTTGGCCCATGCAGAGCGACGCCCGCTTCCTTTTCCGACCTTTCCTTGCTTGCACCTCAGTGGCCTCAATACGGTCACACCTTGGTCACATTCCGAGGTCCTCCACCCATACTTAGTTGTTTCGGTCATCCCATTCCGTTTCTTTCCTGCATTTCTCTCGAGTACTCGATGTGAACATAGCCCGGACCTGGCCACTCTTGATGAGTCGACTCCCTGCTGTTGAGCACAACACCTCTCTGTTTTATTCCCTCGCTTTTCCCCGAATTTTTTTCAAGGGAATTATTTTTTACCACGGCATAAAGTTCGGCATTCCATTGAGTCGGAGTCTTTTTTGCGAATCTCTTTTTTTTGATAGTCCTCAACCCCCACTTGTGTGAGGTTCTCCCCTTATTTTTTTCCAATTTTTTCTCTGGGTTCTCCGCGGCTTCCCTTCACCCTTCGCTTTTTATATAAAGAGGAGCTTTTTACATTAACTCTTTTTCCAAGGCCCTCTCTACGATGGAGCGTGACTGTCGCACTTTCCAGCTATAAGTTATCCCCCCCCCCCCCCCCCCCCCTCTTCCAGTTCGTTTTGAGGCCACGGCACGCCTGGTCCCTGAGTTCGCGTGTGTTGCCGCCTTTCCGAATATACGTGTGGAAGAAACGTGTTTTTTTGTTGCTTCATTTGCGCGTTTCCTCTACCTTGGGGTTGGGCGTGTTTTTTTGGGTTTTTTGTTTGTTTGGTTGTTTATTTTTTGTGTTTGGGGTTTGTTTGTTTTTCTCTTTTGTTTGTGATGCACTCACTGTTCAGAGGTTCCTTGCACTGATGCCCCTCTCTCACCGAAACAGCCTCCTCTTTTTTCATCTATGCCCTTCTCTTTTTTAGTTACTCCATAGAAGTCGACTTTCGTTTTTTTTCACTCCTGAAGCCGCTCTTCCCCCCTTTTGCCGCGCTGTCTGCCTCCTATTTTTTTTTTCACAGCTTTGGTGGAGTCTTTCAGCGCCTCTCCCCCCCTTTCCCCCCTTTTTTCGGCTCAGACCCTTCCCCCTTTTTTGCTGATCCCTCTCGGTTTTTTTTCTAATCTTGATCCACCATGCCCTGGTTTACGAAAAGCGCAGGAAGCGATCACCCATAGCCGTGTTCAGGTTCCTTTCTCCTGTTCCTTTTTACTGACGTTCCCCCTTCGTGCTTTCTTCACAAGAGGAAGCTCCCCGTTCACTTAGGTTTTTTCTTTTCGACCTTACTGGCTATTGTTCACGTTCCCTCGACTTCCCCTTTCCTTCTCAGTTCCCCTCGCCGTTTCTATTTAGAGCGCCGCTTAAGGAACTTTTCTTTCGCTCGTACGGTCCCTTTTTGCACAGAGCACAGGCAGCCCCCTCTTCTTTCCCCTCTTGGTATCGTTTCTTTTAGGTAGAAGACTTACGCTGGAATAGAAAGGGATCCGCCAATGGTCACGGTTTTTTTTAGTTTGTTTTATATCGGAGTTTCCCTTTCCGCCTTTTTTTTCTTTTTCCTCTTTGCCGAGCCCCCCCTCATTATCCGCGAGTGCGAGCCCCAAATAGATCGCCCATTTTTTGGTCTTTTCTTACGACACTACGAGTGACACTTACGTCCTGATCCGTTTTTCCCCCTCTTTTTTAGTTTTTTTCCATGATATCCTTCTCCATTATTGACCTTCCCTTCAGCCCCCGAGTGATCCACTTTCCCTTCTGACGAACCTCGTGGGACCAGAGTCTTTTTTGCCCGTCTTGAAAGACTCTTCGACCGTAGAACTACAGACAAGTTCTCGCAAGGCCTTGTTTTTATGCCTTTTTTTTTTCCAACACATTCTCATGCGGTTGCCGTCCCCAGGGCTTTCCGTGATTTCTTTTCCCCTTGTTTTTCCTCTGAAGCTCCCCTCGGCGCAAAACTCCCCCCCGGTTGTCCACACTTTTCACCCCCTTTTTTTAGTTCGGTTTCCTACTTTGCGTCGTTCACTTTCTTTTTTTCTTGGTGTGCCCCTTTTTTAAGTTTTCCCGCGGACCTCGATGTGACGCATCCCCTTCCTCTCAATTTAAAAGTATCTTGCGAATCGAATCACCTCCATCTTTCCAACAGTTTATTTTTCCCTGGCTTTTTGTAAAAGTGCTCGTTTTGCTTAGTTTGGTTCCTCTGTGGACCTTATTCGCGTGAAACGAAGCCTCTATCTTTCTCCCTCTATTGCGCGTTCCCCGTCGCACCTTAGAGCACCGTACCCCCCCCTACAGAGCATTCTTCCAAAAGCCCATTTTTTTTGTTTTCACTTTTCTTTACCGTTCCCCCCCCCTAACCATGGGTCCGACCTTCTTTTGAACCTCTGTTTGAATCCCGTATGAGATCCTTTCCCTGCTCTCGGCGCCCTCTGTGTTCCCTGTTTTTCCTTCGTTTTTTTTTTTCTCGGTAGTCACCCACACCTTCCGTGTTTCATTTCTGTTGAAACCCGCCCTCTTTTCTTTTTCTACTTCCGTCCCCTGAAACGCCCCTTTTCCGGCGTTTTAACTTTACGGACTCTCGCTCTTCGATCCTTTCTTTAGACCCCGGCACGCATGATGATGTCCCCCTTTCCTTTCACCCATCCTGCGGCTCCTCCGTCATACACTTTTCTACGGTTTTTTCCCCCTAGACCTTTTTTTTCTATTCCTCCCCCCATTTTTGTAACCGGGTTCGCCGAAGGAAGGGCTTTGTTTTTTCGGAATCCCCCTTCTTCCCTCAGTCCCCAACTGAGAATGTGACCCCGTGCCTCCTTTTTGCACCGCCGCGTTGTGCGTAGCGGTCCCCACAACGCGGTCTCCCCCCCCTTTTCCTGCTCAGGCTCGTTCCAGAGTTTTTGAAGCCCCCCCACGTCTATGAGCCGCCGTCCTCTCCTCTCAGCCTTCGGATGCACCATATTCAGGCGATCCTCGTTCTTATTTCTGGGCGCGGTGTCTTACATTTTGTTGCAGCTTTGAAATTTTTGATTCCCTTCTTTTCATTTTTCTACCGTTTTTTGTTTTTCTCTAGATGAAATCTATTCCTGACTCCTGTGTTCCCCCCTCCCCCCCTTTCCGTCCTGGCGTCCCACAAAGGGGTGCCTTTCGAAAAGTGCCCCTTCCCCGAACCGGCCTCGCACTTTGCATCTCTCCCCTTTTTTTTGTATTTTTGCATCCTGAGCGTCACGGTTTAGCTCGCTCTCCGATAGTGACCTATCGACTTGAGCTTTTTTCTATGTTTTTTGCGCGCTTTTTGTCTGTCGTTTTTCTTTACTTTTCAGAGTTTTCCCCCGAGCTGCGTGTTTCAACGTCTTCCGTCTCTGTTCCGCTGGGGCTTGTCTTCTGTTTTCCCGCTTGATTCTCCGGCCCCCCCCCAGAGTTTTTTTTGCTTATCGCGTCCTGCTCTTTCTATGTTCTCGATTTTTTTCGGCTTATTCTGTCTCTCTGTCGTAGACTTTGTTTTTTTTTCCCCCCCCCCCCCGCTGACCAAAAATTGCGTCCTTTTTCTCTCAAGGTCTTTGCTCCTGCCGTGCAGTTCATTTTCAGCTTATGGTTCACTGCCTCGCCCCCCTCGGTTGTGCGTTTTCCGGCGTAATGTACTTATCTAACGTCGGGCTCCGGTTGTGGACAGATGTCTCCCAGAAGTCTTTACACGACATTGTTCCCGTGTGCCGGCTACTTTAGCGAATGCAATTGCTCCCCTCTCTCTTCCCGCACCCCCACAACCCCCCCCCCTATGTTTTCTTTTTCCCGAGGTGTTGCCCCCTTCGAGTCTTGTTTTTTAAACCCCGGCACAACTCCCGCGCACGATGACTCCCCTCTTGCTTCTTTACGCGGACCCCGCTCGTCGAGTGGCCTTCCCCTAGTCTTTGGAATTCATAAGGTTCCGGCTGTCTGCTTGCCCCCCCAAGGCGTCCCCCCTGGAGCTCGTTCTGCTTGCAGCTCTTCTCCCGTTTAAGGTCCGTGGGTCGCCCTCCCTTCTTTTTCGAGCCCTTAGCTACCCGGGGCCCTGTCTTTGCCCAACTCTTCGAATCCGTGGACGCGCTTTTTTTTTTTTTTTTTCAGCCAGACCGCTTCCCCCTTTCGCCTGCTTTTTCCCCATTCTTTTTCCCCGTAATTTTTATTAACCCCCCCACCTTCCCACTCTTTTTTGATACTATCCGCGGACCAATACCTTCACCCCCGTCCCCAGTAGCCCACTCGATCAGGTCAGCTTTTCTTTTCGGGCTGTACAGCGCCCCGGGCCGGAACCGTTCCTATTTTTTCCCCCTTCTGAGGCCCCCTAACATTGGCCGGGGAGTACACCACCCTTAGTTTTTTTTTTCCGCCTTCCCTACTTCGAGGTTTACCGAGTGACTTTTCTGTCCCATGACCTTTCCCAAATTGAATACACACAATTTCGGTCAGCAACCCCCTCATTCATCTGGGTTTTGTCAATCACTCCGCCTTTTGCCGTTTTGGTTTTGGGTTTTTTTTTTTGCGGTTGTTCTCCCCCCACTACATGGTCATGTTTTTCTTTGATAACTTTCTGATGCCCCTTCAGGTCCCTCTCGAGCCCACCGACTCGCAACGCTGCCTCTTTTTTCATACGCCCCCTTTTTGACTCATTCCCCCCTTTCCAGCCTTGCTGACCGTGTCGTCCTCGGATACCCACGGTTATCTTATTTACCCCATCACCTATTTCCGGAGCGTATCCTCCTGCTTTGCCTGCGTTCTTTTCCAACCCTCGGACCCCATTCGGAGAGGATAGTTCTTCCGCCTGTGGTAATCCTTGAGAATCTTTTCGTCCGGCCGCTTTTCCTGTATAATACCCTTTTGGCTGAGTGCCCGTCGATTTTTTGCCTTTTCCCCCCCCCTGACCAGGCAGAAAACCACGTCTCCTCTTGCTGGCTTTTTCCTTTTGTTGACTCTTTTTCATCTTTCCTTACAGCGTCTTCATGCCCTTTAGACAGACGTTCTCTTTTTTTATCTCTTCCCGCCCTCTACTTTTGGTCACGCGACCGTGTGCCCCTTATATCTTTCCGTGCTCTGAATCGTTTCTGATGCTGTTAGTCTCTTGAGTGACCTTCTCCCCCTCGACGCCTCTATTTCTCCTAACCTGCGATTATTCCTTGAGGAATGACCCGCTTTGCCCTCTACCCATTTCGGCGTGAACAGGCGCTCATCCTCCCTATATCTTTTGATGAGTTCTCTGCTATGGGCTTTTGGCCTTTCTCTTTTCTTGAATGACGACCTCACTTTTTTTGATCCTTTCCTTTTTTTCAGATCCTCCTTGTTCAGGAAGTTTTCCCCCTGACAGGGTCGGGTCCCGGAAAGTAGAGCGGAAGCCTGCAACCAACCGGCTATTGAGGCATCTAGGACCGGTAATTTCTTGTAGGCCTGCCCCCTTCTTTCGTATTTCCACTTCTACTCCCCCCGCCCCCCCCCCCCCACCCACCCCCCCCCCCAGTCCCCCCCCTCCCCCCCTCCCTCCCACCCCCCCTTTTTTTCCCCCCCCCCCCCCCCCCCCCACCTACGCTCCCCCGCAGCCCCCCCCCCCCCCCCCCCCCCCCTCCCCCCCTCCCCCCCCCCATCCCCCCGCCCCCCTCTCCCCCCCCCCAGCCCCCCCCCCCCCCTCCCCCCCCCCCCCCCCCCCCCCCCCCCCCCCCCCCCCCCCCCCCCCCCCCCCCCCCCCTCCCCCCCCCCCCCCCCCCCCCCCCCCCCCCGCGTATCAGGCCTCCTCAAGCTCCCTTTTGCGGTTTCCCTCTTTTTCATATCTTTTTTTTTGTTTTGTCTTCTCACTTTCCCCTGCCTTCCGTATTCGCTATCGTCCTTGTCGTTGGGACCCGTCCCACTTCGTATCGGGCGTTTCTCCTTTCACTACCCTTGGTTTGCTGCCCAATGTCCGGACTGTATTTGTGTAGCATTGTATTTTTTTTTATGCGTAAGCAATCCCGCAGCACAGGAAATGTAGGCCACGTGCTGCCGGCTCCCTGGGCTATCTTTTTTTTTTTTATTTCAGCCCCCCTCCCCTGATTGGCTCTGCCTGTGTTCACGGTCCCTCTCTCAAGCGTTAACACCGTTACTTTTCCTCCTACAACCCACAGGGCCTTGAGGGAGGACCTCTCTTTTTCTGTTTAAGTCTCTCCAGTTGTGGGCGCGGCTCAAGGACCGTTATTTTACCCCGTCCCCCAAGCACAATTCCTCTCTTCCCCGAGTCAGAAACGAGCTTCTCTTTTGATCTTTTTCCCCCCACTTTTTTGGGTCTGATCCCTCCCCAGGCGCGTTTTTTGTCAGTGCAGGAGGGAGGTACATTCCTAATGTTGACATCCTTCCGTCGTCTTCACCTGAGCCCCCTCCCCTTCCCCAGGATCTTTCCCACCTAAAGATGGCCTTCTCCATGGATTACCATGGAGGCCTTCCATTTTGCATTTTCATGAAATGCGCCCTCTTTTCCTTTCCTTCTCCCCCCGGCTCAAATTATCTAAGCCGGTATTGCCCCGATGCCGGTTTTCCCTTTTACTTCGTCTCGTTCCCCTCTTCTTAAGTGCACCAGGTCTGATGTGAATTCCAAGCCTCTTCTCTCGTGAGCTTTGTAGAGGAGCCCCCCCCACCGACCAAGTCCCCCCCCCCTGTTCTCCTGCAACAACGGGAAATTCCCCCCCCCCTCGTTCGCGGTTTCTGTCCCCGCTCGCCTTCTTTCACCCACTTCCCCACGCCCCCCCCTTTTCTTTTTTTTTTTTTTCTTTTGTTTGTGGGAATTCGCGGCGACTCGCGACTGTTGAAGTCCTTTCCTCCCTCTCCCCTGACGCTCCCGGCACCCTAGAGTGCTTGATCCTTCAACAGTAGTCTTTTGCGAACGAAATCGCTCTCCTTCTTATTTTGCGCGCTTTCTTCTTTCTCGGTTCATAAGACGCTACCTTTTCCCCCAATCTGTGTTTTTTCGGCGCCGTCCCTCCCGTGGCGGCAGGCTTCCCTCCCCTTTACTCGTTGGACGCCTGCACCTCTTTACGTTTCTTTCATCGCGTCCGTACCCTACCCCCCTCTTGTTTTTTGTCTTCACCTAAATGACGACTAGTTCTGGTCCTGGACTAGGTCTTTTGCCCCTTGAGGTTCCCGACTTTTGCAACCGACTTCCTCGCTTTTTTTTTTTTTTTTTTTTTTGCCCCCCTTTTTCAAGTCCTCCTCCTTGCCGCCGTGAGTGTCAGCGCTTCCCCAATACGGTCTCCGTCCTTTACCCGTACCGATTTTTCCCCCCCCCCTCCCTATATAAACTGAGCCCAGGCTTTTCCGTCTTGTTTTGCATTTTCCCCCCCCGCCCCTTTACGGACCGACCAAGGGGCGTTTTGGTAGTCCGAGTATCCTCTTCCCCGTACGTCGCAATAACCCCTTTTTTTTAGGCTCCCCCCCCCGAGTTGAGGAGAATGGCAATTTCCCTCCTACCTGGTCCCCCCCCCGACCAGTTCTGCACCGGCTCAAGGAGTCCCGTTCCTGTGCCTCGAATTTCTGGCAGCGGCATTTTCCCCCCCTTTTGAGTCTCCGCCTCTCCCTACCGCCAAGGCTTTTGACCATTTTTGCGAGACTCTTTTGTTGCCGCCCCTTCCCCACGTCAGTATTTTGCGATCTTTTTTCCTTTTCGGCTTCCCCTTCTATTTAACTCCTCCCTCCTTTTTGATCCCTACTGATCACGTTTTGTATTTCGTGCTCAAGCCGGCCTTGCTGGGGCCGTCCCTAATGGCTCCTAATGGACACACGCCTTCCACCCTTCCCCCGATCTCTCGCATACCCTTTTCCACTTTTTTTGACGAAAATATGCGTAGGTCTTTTTCCCCCCCTTTTCGTCCTGGCGTGGGGGGGGTTTGCTCCTTCCGTCGGACCGAACCTCCTTTTTCCTCACGTTTTCGGGCCCGAGTTGTCAGACCAATGCTCTTTCCCAACCAGTTTTTATGCGATTTTTTAGTCGGTGTGGATTTTTGCCCTCTCCTTTTTTTCCCCCTTTGTCCCCCAATATACAGAGTCCCATACCGGTTCCTTTAACGGGTTCTCATGTAGACCTTTTTTTTCTTTCATGGAACTTTGATCGTGTTTAGGACTTTCTGCGGTGCGCGTCTTTCTTTCCCGCCGTTGCGCCCTAGCTGCCAAGAAACATGATCCCTTTTCCCCGCCCCTTTCCTATGCTTATTTTTCGCAGCATTACGATACGTTTTTCTCCCGCCTGTAATTGTCTTTTCTTCCGAAGTACGGTGACCCCATCGCCCCCAGGTAGTTTTTTCTTGCTCTTTCTTTTGTTGTTCCCCCTGATCGCAGAACCGTCCCCCAGAGAGCCTCTGCGCGTGTTTCTACCACTCTTTTCGCCGGCGCGTGCCATATCCTGAGGCGCCCCCAGTAGTGGTTCACTGCACGACCCCTAAGTCCCCCTCTCTGTCGTCCCTTCCCTCTCCGCATCCTTCTTCGGAGTTCTTCTTTCAGGTGAGTTCCTTGGCTCCCTTATAGTTCTGGTTGCCCCGACTTTAGTTGCCGTTTCTGAGTTTTTTTTTCTTTTTCCCCAAAGAGGCCCACCGTTGGTGCCGTGAGGACGACTTAGCCCATACCTCGAGTTTTTTCCCCCCAACAACCTTGGAACTTTCTTTTTCCCCAGGGGACGCGCGGCGCCCTGCCTCCCTCCGACCCTCCTTTCGCGTTTTTCCCCCCCGAGACGTTTGCGGTTTTGAGTGCGGGAATTTTCTTTTTTGAGCCGCGAGCCGATAACTGTGTTTTACGTCATTGTACGCAATCCCCCCTCCAATGTCACTTTCAAGTACTCCCCTTTTGTGACGGCTTGCGGTACGTCTCCGATCGTCGACCAGGTTTTTCCCCCTCACACGTCTTCCCCCCGACCAGGACCCTATTGAATTCTTTTGATCCCGACCCCTTGTTCGCCAGGCTGTTAACCTCGGTGCCTTCCATACGGCCAATTCCAGAGTTGTCATCTTTTTTACTCAACACCCACATATTCCCTGTCCCCCGGTTTTTTTTGTCACTCATCCGCTGAGGCCCCCTTTTGGCGAAGTCTTGTTTTTTTTAGACCGCTGCTCGAGACCGCTGCAGCGGGACGTTCTCTTTTCCAAAGTGGCACTCTCGACTTGCCGATGTTGATGATGCCTCGCCCCCCTCCCAAGTCTTTACCAATAGATTACCGTTGCCCCCCCCGTGACCCCCTTCTCGGAGCGAATCTACATGAACCCGTAGACTGCCGCTCTTGTTTCCCCAGTATACGTACTCGGATTTTTCCTTTCTGCTTTTTAGAAACCTGCACAGTGCGTCCTTGAGCCCCCGTTTTGCAACTTCCCTCAGGGCGGTGTAGGAGATTTGCAAGAATACTCGCACTGGACCCCACGCTTACTGTCTTTGCGCTTTTCTCGCTTCGATCATTCTTCGCATCTTTTGCAATTAAGACCCCTTTGCTTCGGTTCGTCGGAGTTCTTTTTGTAGTGCGCGCGACTCAACGTCCAAGAGTGGGAAGGTCCCCATGTGCCGCCGACGGCTCTGAGAATTTCGGTCGGTCTGCGTCCTAGCCTCTCCGGATTAATCATCGGCTCCCAAGCCATCCTCTCTCCTTGAGCCGTCTACCGATGAGTTGATGGTGACACGACTTCATCCAAGTTGGAGTCCTTCCCCTCACTTTTTACCCTATTGGGAACTCGCGTTTTCGGGAAGTGTGATTTACGGTGTCTTCTCGGACGCCTGAAGGCCTGCTTCCTCCTCCGATTGTTTTTTTTTGACCTCCAAAACCCCTTTTCTTTTCTCCTAAAGATGGCCCCGCGTTTTTCCGTCTATATGGCCACGTATCTTGTTCGACTTTTTTCCCCTTGGAACCCAGGCTCACCTTCCCAACCCATTGTCTCAAGACTATCTTTTTTTTTCTTCAAGATTGCGGAGACAGATTTTTTCTCCATGAGATTGACCACTT
>Ga0179593_1430970_pt1 | contig 15347 bp, 24 predicted proteins | sample CZODoug2_1_08_16_FD_185931 | JGI IMG/M metagenome (GOLD analysis project Ga0179593, IMG submission 185931) | Vadose zone soil fungal communities from Angelo Coast Range Reserve, California, USA - CZODoug2_1_08_16fungal (PacBio error correction) | ecosystem: Environmental > Terrestrial > Soil >... | reverse complement strand
TTGATTTGCATTTTAAATCCTTTTCATGATCGGTTTTCCTTCGTCCATTTTGTATCCCCCCCGGTCCCTTACTGTCGCATTTATCCTCCCTTATTTTAATAATATCACACCATGACCCTTTCCGTGACAGTCCTCCCAGTGCACCGCGCTCGTCTAACGATACGATGTGCCGGGGGACGAGTTTGTTTTTTGGTGTTTGTTTAGATATGGACGATTTTTTCTTTAGCTTTTTTTTATGTTGTCGCTTTCTTCCCCCTTGCCCTCCTTCCACTTGGGTGGTCCAGTGTAGTTTGTGATTCCGCTTTTTACAATGCACCCCGGCGTAGCATTTTTTTGTATTTGTTTTTTGTCAGCCATTTCCCGTCACTCTCGTCTGGTTTGATTTAATTAGACTTTAGACTTGCTCCAAAACACCCCCACCTTGTCTTTGAGTGACGAAGGATTGAGGTATTTGTTTCGGTGCGGTTCAACTAACCCGGCCGCATCCTCTTACAAGCTCTGGTTAATCTTCGCACCTTCTCCGCTCTCTGTTTGGACCCGTGTCTTTTTTGCTGCTCGGTCGTGGCGTCCCTCGGTTTATTTCACCTTTCCCTTTCCCCCCTCCGATGTTGTCTGAATTCCCCCATCTATCTTTGCCCGTTTTGCTATTCATCTAACAGTCCACACTATCTTGTTTGTCGAAGGAATGGTTCGACTGCTTTTCTTCCCTTTTCCTTTTTTTTTCTGCGGTCTCCGCCCCTGGAAAACTGGACTTACGCTCCCCCCCGCACGTGCTCCTTGCTTCTCCTGCTTTCCTCCTTCTCCAAACCCCTGGTGTCACCCACAGTCTTTCTTTCGTTCCTTTTGTCCTTTTACACAATATTTTTGTTCTTTATGTCCACCAAGTCCACGCCGTCCCCTCCGGTTACCTCCGTTTTTTTTTTTTCTGAAGCCATTTTCGACTCCGCACTCCATTTTTTTATTTCTGGAAATGTTTTGTTTCACACCTTAATTGGGTACAAGAGTTTTTTTTTTTTCACCTGGCCTCCGATCCCTAGAAAGGTGGGTGTTTTTTGTGCAAAACGTTTTTTTTTTTATTCTTCTACTTTTAAAACACGCTTTTGAGTCACTCTTCACCTTGTCTCACACGTTTCCCTTGTTTGTGTTTGTTTGTTTGTTGGTGCCCTTCTCTTTCCCCCTTGGACAATGTAGGTTTTCCCGCGATACGACCTAGCCCTTAGTCCTGCGACATTTGCTTCTTCTCAGGGTTTTTCCCTTTGTTTCCATGTTCCCTACTAACCTTATGATGGGCTTTTGCGAGCGTTTAGAGGTTTGTTTTCCGTTCGTCTTTTTTTTCCCCTTCTGGACGGTTATTCCCCGCTGCCCCTGCCTTCTTTCCTTTACCTACTATCGCCCAGCTTTGAACTCATTGCCCCATATGAACCTCAGTCCACCCCCCCCCCCCCCGCTTTTTTTCTAATCCCTTCCCTCCCACCAATTCAACAAAGACACTTCCATTGTTAGCCCCCCTTTTTCCCTCTGAATTTTCCAAGGAGTATTTCACCTGTTTTTAGCCGGCTACCCCTTTTTGGCCTCTGTCCCTGCTGAGTGGGTTCATTCTTCCCTTTGCGACTTTTTTTCCTTTGTAGCGACCCCCGTGTGTTGGCCCCTTCTTGTGTTTTCCTCCCCCCGCTTCTTTCTCCTTACCACAAGTCAAGTCTCTGACCGGTTCTTCGGTTCCCAGTCGATATTTTTGCTTTTTGTCGGTTTTCCGATATCCTTTTTTTCTGACTGACCCCCATTTGGGGTTTTTGATGGATTCCGACTGTTCTTTTTTGGGTTTCGATTTTTTTTGACCATCTAACTTACTCCTGTCCACCCATCAGCAGAAGGTCCGTTTATCCCCGTCGTTCCATCTAGAGGCAGTCTCGCTCTGTGGTCTTGTTCTTTCGCTTGCAATCTGTTTTCTCGAGACTATTTCCAGAGTCCTTTTTTATGTTAAGTTCCCTCCCATTTGGGTACCTAGCATCGGCCCGTATTCCCCGACCTTCGCTTTGTCCTCGTTCGGTTTTCCGCTATTTTTCTTGGCTTTGCCTCATACTTCGATTTTCTTTACCCCATGCTCGATGAGGTCTCTGCGTCAGGGTCACCATGAAAGTTCCCCAACCCCATTTGAGCCCCTCCCTATCCATTTTCTGACTGCTTTTTTTTTTTGATTTTTCCCTTTTTCCCGCTGTTGGCAAGTCAAAATTCGTTTTTTTCTTGTGGAACCCCATCAACCTACTTCTCTTTCCCCCGGCCCTCCAATGGTCAAACCCCCTTTGTGCCCTTTCCAGCATTCAGTCTCTCGCTGTTTTTATGTTTTCCTCCGCCAGAGCTCCCCCCCCTGTTTTTGTTCTCTAGATGTTTTTCTCCCGACCCCATTCCTCAATGGCCTCCAGCCGTCTCCGATTTCTTTTGACCGCTTCCTGTAATGTAAGGCCGACAAGTGGACGGATGGTTCTTTTTCCCCTTTGTCCCCCTCTTTTGTCCGTCTTACCTTTCCCCTTGTTCTTCCAGTCCTGTATCCCTCTTTTCATTGCCCTTCCATTGACCCCTGGACACCTGTCCCATTGTCATCCCCCCCCCACCCACCTTTCCATGCTCCGTACTCCTGTTCCCTTTCTCTTTGTTGCTTTTATTCATGGCTCTATTTTTTCTCCGGTAGAGGACGCTTCCAATCCAAGTTTTTCCTCAACTTGTCGCATGCCCCTTCTTTCAACTCTTTTTCGTTCCTACCCGTTTTTTAGCTTTTCCCCCACTCTTCAGCGCACTCTTTTTTGTTGCTACCACATTTTTGCTCGTTAAAACTTTTTTTTTTTTCTGCGTCCCCCCTTTTCCCTCCTCTTTTCGTTGGGGGTATCATTCTTAGTGAAGTTTTTTGATAGTGCACCCTTCGTTGCCTTTTTTTTTTCCTTCTTTGTGCCGTTTCCCCCAAAACCCCCCCACAACCCTTAAGACCACGACCTTTTCTGCCCCAATTCTGCCCTTCTGATTTTCGGTTATGCACTATTTTTTGTTTTTTTATTCTGATGTACCCTTGCAACAGTTGACACATTTTTTGTTTTCTCTGTGAAACTCGGATGCATCGGTTTTTCCCCCCAGATATTGTCCTTGTCGTAATGCACACGTTGTTTTCTTTGTTTTGTTTGGTTCCCCCCCCAAGATCCAGCTGTCGCCTTCCCGTTATGCCCAGATTTGAAGACTCCTTCTCTTATTGCATTTTTTTCCTTCTTTTTCTTGTTCCTCTCTTTTCTCTTTGCGCTTACCCCCCCCCAATTCCCCCCGATCACCAAGTAGGTTGTAAAACTTGCCCGCATTCCATTGAATCCCCCTCTTCCCCCCTTTCGATCCTTTGTTCCCCCCATCAACCTGTTACCAGTTGTGGCTTAGTGACAACTTATGGGTTTTTGTTCACGCTCCCCCATTCCCCGCTATTGTCCCCACTTAGGTTCCGGCCTGATTGATGTCATGGTGTTGCACCTTAACCCCGTTCCCCCCCCCCCAGGTCCCTTCTTGCCCCCCAAACCAACGCGATCACCCCCTATCCTGGAGCTATACCTCACGAGTGTCTGCCCAACGTCTTTCCCTTCTTCCCCTTGCACTTTGCCGGGGGTTTTAGGTTCACCACCTTGCCTTTCCCCCTTTTTCCTCCCCCCCTCACCACCTAGTTTTTTGTATGGTTAGGTGAGCATGGTACGAACAATACCCCTCGTTTTCTTTTTCTTTCCCCCCTCTTCTGCCTGTAGTTCTCTCTTGGTTCCTGACAACTTTTTCCCCAACGTTTTCACTGGGGTCTCGCCATCCATCAACCTGGGGGTTGTTTCGTGCTATCAGGGACTGAGAGGCAGTGGCTTTTCAATTTTTTTCACTTTCACAGCTTTCCCCCTTTTCGACATGTTTTTTTCATTTGTTTTGTTGTTTTTTTTTCTTTTTTTTTTCAAGCTTTTTCCCTCTTTTCTTGACCCCTCCACCCCCTGATCTATCATGATGAATGGTCCACTTTCGTTGTTGCCCTCACCCGCATTTGTCAGATTGACAACACCCCTCTTTCACCGTCGGACCCCCCTAGTCCATCTATCCCACGAATCTCACGATAGTAAACGCGTTCTATGTCTGCGTTTGGGCAACTTCTGGTTCAGAGCCCATTGCGGGACCTTTTTACATTTTCAACTCTCATCTACTCCGCTGATGTCTACAGACCCTATTGTTCCTTCCGAGATTCCCTCCTTTACCTTTCTGGACACTCCTCCGTTAAGGTTGATGGTTCGACCAAGCACTGCTATTCATGATGCTGAGATTCGTCTTGGGTTTGCCGATTTGGCATGATCCCCCATCTGAGCTCCATCAATTAAGAGGTCTGCTTATCCGTTTTTTGTCGTCTCCCTCCCGTGTAAGTAATCCCGCATTTACTAATCCTTGTATCGACTTTCTACTACTCTGCTGAAGGAGAGGTCCCCCACCCCGACCTTCCCTCTTCTTTTTCGCCGCACCCTTCTTCGTCCCCTTGACGTGCGCCCTTGCCGTGCCTCCTGGCCCAGATCTTGCTCCTTGCCCGTCCCCTTCTGCCCACTCTTCTCGTTTTTTGCTCTTTTTTTTTTGATTCGTGGACCTACCCAATCTCCCTTTGCATTCGAGCGGGGTCTTGTGTCTTTTGGGCGTTCCCGTAGCTGCGCAGGACTAGAGCGGCAAATTCGTGCGTGGTTCGTGGAGCTGGCGCGGTCCCAGTCAGTTCACGATTTTGGCCCTTCATTCCATTGCTCTTAGTCGGCTTCTTCCTTATTTTTGCTCTTGCTTCCTATTTCGCCACTTACCTTTCGGTTAGACACCCTACCCCAGAACCTTACCGTCATATTACAACACCCACCGCGGCTCCTGGCGGAGGCGCCTCTGCCGTTTTCACTTTGTTAGGGTGGCTCTACTTCCCTTCCCACGGGTGAGCCCCCGCTTACCGGATCATGAGTCGTGCAGATTGTTGCGACCTTCCAGATGGCTCCCCCGCTATCACAGACTCCTATTATATCTAACCAAGTTTCCGTTTTGATGAAGACTGTGTCCCCCCTGACTGCCTTCCCCCCCCATATGCCACTCATTCCTACCCAGTTTACAGTTCTACCCTGTGACCTCCCCAGGGGTACCTGTCCATCACACGGAGTTCTCGACACCCCTCCTTTGTGCCCAAATCTTCAGGCTTTGGGGCGTTCTGTCCCTAATCCTTCGGATATTGGGTGCAATTTGTGTATTTCGCCGCCCTTTACAACCTCCACCCCCCCCCCCAGGGGTGGACTCATAACTCTTTTTCTTCCCCAGTCCCAGGATGGCCCTTTTGAAGTGTCTGTTCTGATGCCTCTTGGCTTACGTATGAGGGAGTTTTACGCAGGCCCTTACGCACGTTTCTTCGCTTTCGAAGCACTCGTCCGCCTACAGAGGTCCCCACGTCTTCCATTCGATCGCTGTGTTTATACTGACTACTCTACGTCCTTCCCAAAGTACGTAATATCTTCTCAGTACTTCTTGAGCCGCCCACAGAGGTTTATCTCTACCGCCTCTCGTTATCCTATCTCGTGCCCCTCCTTTTACCCCTTGCTCGCTTTCCTTCTTTCCCTAACCCCCACCAGTACCTCCCCCCTCCCCGTCCTTCCCTCTCCATCCCTCATCTCGTCCTCTTTTCCCTCATTCACCCTTCTCTTACCCTCTTATTCTTACCTTTTACCGTTTTGCCTATTTCCTTCCTTCTCACTTCCTTGCTTCTTTTCTTTCCTTTTTTTATTCTTCCTTCTTTACCTCCACCTCTTCCTGCTACTTTTTCTTCCTCTCCACCCCCTCTTGATCCATTTACCTTCCCTTCCTTCTTAAGTTGTCCCGTCTTACTCCTCCGTAACCTCGTTTTTTCCAAGTCCTCCCTCCTTCCCCCCCGCTATTTTTTCGCCTTCCCTCCCCCTTATCCTCTTTCTACCCCAATTCAATCCTACCCACTACCTCCCCCCTATTCCGTTGCACTCCCTTCCTCCTCCCCCTTACCACTCTTTACTTACATTACCGTTCTCCCCCTCCTCCGCTCCATTCCTCTCAGTCCACGTCTACACCACCCCCTTTACCCCCCGCTTTTTCCCTCCGTTCTTCCCTCTCTTTTCACCCTATCTTCCTTCCCCCTCTATTGCCCCCTCACCTACTCTCTTCCACTTGCCCTTCTCCTACCACTTCCCTCCCTTCCTCCTCGCATATTCTCCCCTCCACCCGGCTTTTCCTTCCTCTCTTTCATCTCCTTCCCCCCCCTCACCTTCTCCCTCGTCTCCCCCCTCCCTTTTCCCCCCCTTTCATCGCTCTTGCTCGTCCTTTTATCCCTCTTCTCTCTTTTGCTTCCTCTCGCTTTTGCTAGTCTTTCCTTACCCCTCCCCCGTCTTCCCCCCCTCTTCCCTTTCTCTCCCTCCAGTCCCCCATTCGACTTATCCCTCCTCAATTCTTTTAAACCCTTCCGTCCATAGTCGTTCTCTCTTTCCACGCCATTTCCATTCTTTCACCTTTTTGCCCTTCCACCCCAACCTCTCTTTCCCCCCCTCCTCTCGTCCCCTTCCTTAACCTCTTCCTTCCCCCTCTCTTTCCCTTTCACTTTCTACCCCCCTTGACCATTTTTCCACACCCCCCCCCTCCCTCCTCCTTCATTCCTCTTTGCTATCCCCTCCTTTTCGTCCGCTTCTTTTCCTCTCCTTTACCTTCTCCTTATCCTCTCCCGCCCTCAAACCCCCCCCTTCTTCTTCCCCCTCTCCTTGTGCGCACTCTGCTTTCAGATTCTCCCACTTCCCCCCCCTTCCTTCTCTCTGCCCGCCTCACCTCCCCTGTTTCCTTCCTGGCTTTCCCCTTGTTCCTCTTTCTACGAACCATCCCCCGCCCCCCCTCCTTCTTTCTCTCTTCACTCCCTACAGGTCATCTCCCCACCTACTCTCAGCTTTCTCTATCTTTCCCCGCTCGCCTCTCCTGTCTCTTACATCTTCCCATTTTTTTGTTTCCTGTGTTTTCTTTCTTCCTCCTTCCGCCCTTCCCCTCCCTCCCCCCCCCCCCCTCTACCGTTTCCTCCTCCCTCCTCCCCCCTCCTCTTCACCCCCCCCTCCTCCACTTCCCTACTCTTCCTCCAGTTATCCTCCCCGCTTACCTTCCTATATTTCCCTTTTTTCTCCACCTTCCAGTTTTCCCTCTGTGCTCCTCCCTCCTGTGCTACACCCATCTTCCCTATCCCTCCCTTGCTTCTCTCCCTGTCCTTTTCCCCTAAACCTCCCCTCTCGGGTCATACTTCTTTTCCCTTGGTGGATTTTTTTTTGCCGCAACGTCTTAGGTCTTGGACGGTTTTGGGCAGAAATTCGCTCCTTACTACGTTTCCTTTTTTCTTCATTTAGTTAATTATCTTTTTTTCCTCCATGTTTTTTTTCGTTTACGGAAGTTATAGGTATCCTGCTGACGGTGTTTTTATTTCTGATTTTCGGACTTGACATTCCCTTGGCGGTTAGGCATTTCGGTTACCAAATCCCCCCCAAAGTCTCCCCCCTTTTGCCCCTCCCCCCTTTTCAAACCACACCAACCCCCCACCTTTCTCTTAACCATCGTCATTTAAAGCGGCTTATAAAATCTTTCGTACTGTGGCTGCACAATGTTTTATGATCATTGCAACCCCTTTTCAGTTTCGGGTCGACGAATGAGATCGCGCAATACTCTTATTTTCCCCTTTCTTCCCCCACGTTTTTTGTGTCTTTTTCTTGCCTTCTCTAGATAAAGGTTACCCCCCTTTTCATGTTGCTGACCAAAGGTTGCTCCAGTCGGACTTTATTTTTTCTTCCGCCCGTTCTTAATGACGATTCTCTATCTTTTTCCCCCTGTTTTTTTTCCCTTTTGACCCCGTCATGGTTTGGTTTTTCCTTTGGCTGCCTACCGCCGTGAAATGTGCAGTATGGGATAATTTAAATCTTCATTCCAGTTTCCTTTTCACCCAAGCATATTTCTTAGTCCCGAAACATGTCTTTTCACTTTTTACTTACATCGCCCGACCGGCTTTATTTTCAGTCCTTACCTGGGTCCTGCTTTTAGGATTCCCTTCATGCGTGCCCTAACTTTTGATGTTTTTTTTTTTCCATCTGGTAGACCCGCCTTTGTCGTCCAAGGGCAGGTCACCCCCTGACACGTGGCTTTTGTGGTTATTGTTGGTCTTGTTTTCCACCCATTAGTTTTTTACCCCTGCGGAGAGGCGCCCAAAATTTTCGTTGAGCGCCTTTTCCCTTGACGTTCGTTTCAGACCCCTTGCTGCCCATAAATTTCCCATAGCTTTCCATCTTCACGACTGTTTTCACCGTGTGACTATGTTGGATTGTCCCTACATTTCTTTCTTGTTTGTGGAGACCAATCCCACCTCCCCGTCTCCCCCCCACTCACCCTTGGGTCCTTTTGTCGCAGGAGATTTGTGTCCCATTCGCAACGGTGTAGGTACGCAATATACCTGTGCGTTGCTCGAGGTGCACCCATCCATTCTTTTTTTCTTTGTAGTTTTGTTTTGACTTACAGCTTTACCAGTTTTGAACCGGGGTTTTGGGGGGCCTCTGCCGTGTTTGTCCTTTTGTTCTTTTCCCATCACTACCCCCAGTATGCCTGTATTTTTCCGTTTCCCCCCCCACCCCTTTTGGAGAACACCCCATCGACTTGCGGGACCAAATTAAGCCCTGCCCCCTGGTGTGGACGTACCAATTTTTTCTTGGCCCATCTTTTCTTTTTGAAACCCCACCCCCCAACCCCTCATCCCGAATTTAAGTAGTTCTGTGGAAACTATTTCCTTCAGTTCGCTGGTCCTTACACCCCAGTTTCCACCTCCTCCTATTCAAAAACCCCGGGATCGTCCGTCCCGTTTTTTCTTCCGTCAAGCCCCCCGAATTTTCATTTTACTCTCTTCCCTGTGCCTTCCTTTTAGACCTCGCTTCATGTTGGCGCCACAAAATTTGAGTCGCACCAATGTTGTGGTCTCTCCCCACCCCCCCCTTTCCTTTTTTATAAGGTTTTCCAATGCGATTTTTGAACCGGGCAGATGTTTTATTTTCCGTCCGACTTTTTTCCTGGTTTCCTTTTATTACCGGCGAAATCTGTATACCACGGGAATCGGCCGAAGAACCTGACGCATAGTCCCCTCAGGTTTTCTTCCTTTCTTTCCGGCCCTATTTTTTCTCTAAGTGCCGTAAACACATAGTCGACCCTCGAGTCCCATTATTCCCTCCCTCCCTTTTTCCTCTTTTTTTTTTAGGAAACACGACGGCCCCCATCGATACCCACCTCCCCTATTCTTGTTGTTTCGTTGAAATCCCCGTAAGCTTCTCTGCCCCTACCCTTCACAGAGTAGTTTGTAGGCTAAGAATGGTGAAGTGTGTTGCTTGTGACGGCGGTCGGGTGGTGTGACGAAGTTTCTTTCCACCCCACACCCCCTTATACAGGTGTAGATAAAGCGGTTGTGTCTCCTTTTGACTCTGCCCCCCCCTTTCGCTTTTCTGATCCCCCCCCCCGTCCTTAACTATGAAAACCGAAGGCGTCCCCTTTTCCTTATTTTACCTTTTACACTACCCCTGCCCATTCGGAGCATATCGATAGGTCCACTGAGTACCCCCCCTTATTCACCCCCCCCACACCCCCTTTTTTTCCCCTGTTTTTTTCCTGCCACATCCATCCAGTAGACTTTTGCCAAATTTCTTTTTCCGCCCACCCCCCCCCGAAAAATCTTGACGCATTCGATTGATGCTTTGTTACACCACGCTGAGCAGGGCCATTTAGTGAATCTGTTAGTATCATCCCTCTGTGGATAACGGGCGGCCCACACTTTATTATTCCCCCACGTCCTTTGGAATGCAACGTGCCGTGTGCCCGTTTCTTCTGGTGAGTTGCACCAAACTTCTTGGTTTTTTATTTCCTCCCCGGAACTCCTTGCTTTTGCCCAGGTCGCTACTCAGACTTCAAGACCCTTTTATGCAGCTCCCCCCACCCCTATCATCGTAGGAGAAGTGTCCCTTTAACGCGTCTTTTCCCGTCCTTTTAGCCCCCCAATAAGCCCCCTGGTGTTTCACACTAGATTTCTAACACTTGGTGGCCCGCCCACTTCTTGGTCTTAGTGAGGGATTTCCCCCTCCCAACCCCCTCTGCTGCAAAAACACAACCACCCCTGTCCCCCCCACCCCTCCCCCCCGCGTTTTCTGCACCAGAGTCGTAGCCTGGTGGCTACCTTCATTGTTCCCCCTTTCTCAAATAACATCGGACACCCAACATTTAATTTTTCCGTTTTTTTAGGCTAGTCGCCCGTTATGTCCCTTCCTATTTTTCAAGACCACCCTGGGCATCCTCCCCCAGGAAAGTTTGCCGCCTTTTTTTGTTCCCATTCACTGCCACCGGGCTATTTTTTTTGCCCCCGCTATCCCACATCTGTCGATCTTTTTTGGTCAAGGCACGGTTTCAAGTTTAAGTCGTTTTAACTTTGTGTTACCCTCCCCCCCTCCTTACACTTCCCAATCACTTTTTGCTCCGACTTCCCCCAGGGACGTCTTTTTCATTTCCTCCCGTAAAACACAAGAGGAAGGTGATTTCCTTCCCCTCCTACATAAACCCCCATTCTTTTTCGCCCCCCACACCTCTTCATGGGGGTTTTCATCTTCTTATTAGATCAGTTGTATATTCGTTCCTTTTCTCATTTACCCAACTGTCCTCCCCCCCCCCTTGCATGACGGTAAAACAAGCCCGCTTTCATTGAACCTTATGATCACCCCCCACCTTTTCCCTTTTCTTTTTTCTTTCTTCCCCCTTGCACACCTTTTACCTCTTTCAGTACTGCCGCATGTTATTATTTTGTTATTTACTCCTTTTTACGTTCCCCTTGCTTTTTTCCTCATTTTCCCCTGTCCGTCTCCCGCTGAACCCCCCCCTCCAGCTTGTTTATGGCGTTCGGTCTCCCACCCCCCCCCCCTTTCCAGGTCGTCCCCCTCGGCACAAATTCCCCCCCCAATACGCATTTTATTGACCCTTTTTTCTTTTTTTTTTTTTGCTTCGCTTTCCCCAACCCACTACTTCCCCCCCGACTCCAATTTTCTTTTTCTTCTCCTTTTTCCTTCTTTCCCTGTGTTTTTGTTTGGTTGTTTTTTCGAGGCTCCATTTGTACGTTTTGTGGGAACTGTGGTTTTTTTTTTGTTTCTGGCCTGGACACCCCCCCGACCCCTGAACCCCAAGGACATCCCAAATGTTGGTCTAATTTTTTTTTGGTCTAACTCCGTTTCGCACCTCTTCTGCTTTTTTTTACCACACTTTGGTGATTTCTCCCGAGTCCAGCCAGTGTTTATTGTGGTCCCGTTTTGGGAGATGCTGTGCCTTTGCCCCATTATACCGGTAATTCCCCCTTTTCTAGCTCCCAAAATAACCCATAAAAATCAAACCCGGTGATTCTTTTTTACCTCCTTGCCTGCCCTTTTTCCTTCAAGTTTGCCCCCCTTTTTGCCTTCCTCACTTCCTCACCCTTCCTTGGGGCCTTTTTTTTGAACTTCCTGTCCTCCTTTTGACTTCCATTTCGTGAGGCTGTGGTCCTGTCCCCTGTCAACACCCGGTCAATTTTTTTTTTTTTTTTTTTTTCTTCCTCCCCCGTTGTCCCGAACACGTAATGCAGAAATCTTTTTGCCTTCCATTCACATATTTATATATTGCCGAGAGCGACGAGTGGCTGGTTGTTATGTTGTGTCTGCAGAGTTTGGGAGGACACTTTCTGCTTTTTCTTGATCATTTTTTGATTTGGAACTCCCTAATGTGTTCCCCCCGGTTTTTCCCCCGATCTTGTGTGCGAACTGATACCCCTCTTCCCCCCCCGACTTCGCCCCCTTGGACAAGTATGTTTTTTTTCTTTACTTTCCTCGTCCAACAATCTTGACATGTTGAAAGATGGCCTCCCCCCCCTTCTCTTTTGGCACTTTTCCGTTCCCCAGTTGTTCCCATATCCTTTTTCTTAGAATTGACATTGTTTTCCGCACGACGGGTTTTTTTGATAGTGCCCTCCAAGAAATTTGCAAATATTTTATTCCCCCCCCCCCTTGACGTCTTAGTTACATAACTTCCCCCTACTATGCGTTTGGGGGGTTGAGAACCCTTTTTGTGCACCAAAAAACAATGTTTTTCCCCCCCAAGACACCCCCAAGGGTTCTGTTCACCTTATTGGGCCAATGTGGAGAATAAATTTTTTCACATGAAGCGGCTTTACTACGGCCTAGCGCTTTCTTGCGAACGCCTCGTATAGTCTTTTGTTGCAAGTGTTTTTTTAGAACATTTATAATGGGTGAAAATCGTTGTGTCCACCCCCAGGGGCATACTATTTTGCCCAGTGTCCGTGTCCCCCCAAGTTTCCAACCCCCAGTGATTGTTTTTTCCTTTATACCTTTTTTCTGTAACCGCAGGTTTTTCAGTGCGTCTTTTCGGTGTTCCCTTCTTATGTAAGTTACCCCGCGGTTTTTCGATTCCTCACCGGTGTTTTTGTCAGGCCAGACGTTTTCTCTGCCAACTGCTTTAACACCAGTCCGCTCTGCCCCTTTGTCAAGGTTTTTGACCCCATCGCCTAATCCCACCCAACCCTTGCCACCAGCCCTGAATATCAATTTCACCGTCTCTCTTAGTCTTCTGGAAAGCTTTTATTCACGTGCTTGACGATTTTTCTCGGATAAATTGTATCCCCATTTTATCTCCAGTTCGTTGTAGATGTTTGGATCACCTTGGCGATTCGACCCCTTCACCCCTTTTCCCTTGGCTCCAACCAGATTGTTTAGTGTCCCCGAGTACCCGAAATTTTGAAAGGGCGTGGAACGTTTTCGTTGGGTCCGTCAAAATAATATCATTCTAAAAAAGTGGCTCTTTCTTTTATTTCCCCCCCTGGCGGACCAGAGTTCTTTCTTTTGTTTTTACCAGTAAGTAACTCTTTGCAGTTTCCTTTTCCTCGCCCCTCGCCCTGCTTTCCCTTCCTCGAAACATGAGGTCGTTCTTTTTATAGTCTCCTTTCGTTCGTACCCCCAGGATTTTATTGATGTTGCATATTTTCTAGGGCGGCATCCGGGTCCACTTCTTGAGGCCCCCAGCTCCATGGATCCACGCTAATCCTCTTATGTGGACCGGGTACCAGAATGGGGTCATGTACCCAAACTGAGGTTTGGCTGAGGGCCCACGGACGGTGGCCTTTGTGGATGGACCAAAAAAATTCCGCTTAAGTCCACGGGAAGCGCACCCCGAACCCCCCCCCCCTTTTTCCCCCACCCCTCGATTTCCTTTGCAGTACAGCCTTCCCCCCCAATTATGAGCTTTTACTCGCTTTTTTCACCCGGACACCCCGCACACTCACCAATCTTTGACGGGTATTTGATGTTGTCAGCACCCAGATACTCCTTATCCCATGGTTTCTAGCCATAAATTGGTGTTGACCCGGTGTAAACTTCAGGTAGGAAGTCTTTTTTTTGAGAGGACCTAGTTGTGAGTATTGGGACAGTCTGTCGTTTTTTTTTTTCAACATGTTTCCATCGTATGTTGTTGTATGGCCCCCTTTTTTTTTCGAGTACAGTACCCCCAAATCTATCAGTTGATGTTTTTTGCCCGACTCTGCAACATTTTCCCAACCTCTATGCGTCCTTGGTTGTCCTTCATTTTGGCGATTACCGTTTGCCTTACCTCTCGAGGCCGGTTATTAAGTTAAATAGGCCCCGAGGCTTACATGCTTCCCGGAATCTCAACGCAGTCTTCTTTTCGTTTTCCCCCCCAGGTATGAATTTGTCCCCCGAACACAAGAAATCTGAAAAATATTCTTTAACGTTTTCACACCCCCCCCCCACCCCCTTTATACATTTTTCCAGATCCTCATTGATGTCTCCAACTTTCCCCTTTGATAGAATTTTCGATTTGTCTGAGAGTACGTTTTTGACATTTTTTTAGGTTTCGGGTCTCTCCCTCCAGAGCGTCATTTTCCCCCTTTTCGTTAGTTCTTGGTTTCTGTTCCTTTCTTATGTACACCCCCCTACCCCCCTCCCTTGGCGTGGCCTGGCCCCCGGTTTTTTTTTTTTTTTTCTAGCCAGGAGCCTGCCTTGGTTTTCTTTTTTTTTCCTTTTTTCTTCTCCGTCAAAATTGAACAAAACCAAAGTCCGTTTCCTTTCCCTTGTTTTTTCACATTGATTATCGGTTTCCCCCCCTTTCTGCTTCTCCCCTTGAGGTCATTTTTTAGTGTTTTTGTGTTTGTTTTTTTTTCCCCTTGATCGCTTGTCCCCAACCACCCAGCAATTCCTCTTTCCTTACGTCGCCGAGTGCGCGGTAAGTTTCTTTGCATATTTCGACGTTTCGATGTAAGCATTTTGTTTAGAGATTTTTTCATTCCCTCCCCTTTCCATCCTCCTGACCCGGGCACTAAATCATCACGGGGTTAACGGGTGGGTGGTCAGGAGGGGACCCTCTTTTTTGGAACCTTTCCGGAAAGTTCCAGGAAGGGCAACTGGGTTGTGCGTTCAGCGTTTATCCCTCAACCCCAACATCCACTCCCCCAGAGCTTTTTGCTCCTCAGCCCCCTTTTTTTTATATAAAACCCCGCTGATCCTTCCCCCCTACTGACTCTGCACAAACTCTACGGGTTTCTTGTCCCTCCGGGCAACTGTCCTTGATTTTCCAACCCCCCCAGATAGTTACTTATTTAAGGCATCAAACGTTTTTTCCCACGGTCGGGGACTTTTTGCCCACACCAATAATAGACCCACCATCCTGGATGCGTTAGTAGATTGGGTATCTTCCTTTCTTTGCTTGTGCCCCCACTCTTGTACTTTCCTCCTGCTTCGAATTCTCTCCCCCTCCCCATCCTTTTTTTTGTCGCCCGCCTGGTCTAAGATTTAAGAAGACACATCAAGCCACAGCGCGCAAGGGGCCAGTAGGAGTTTGAAAACCCCACTGAAGGGGTCACATGGAGGACCGAAGTACCCCTGCGGACGCGATTTTGGCAATTCCCTTGCAATATTATCTTTTTACCCCCCCTTCGATTGATCATGTCCCATGGCCCAGCAAGGGAAGGGGGCGCAGGGTGGATCGTAAAGAGAACAAGGGGTACGCTACGGTGAAGATTTTTCGAAATTGTTTCAGGAAAAATAGAACCGTAGCAAAGACTCTGGGAGGTCCCCTTGTTTTTCCCGCCCATTCCCTCTTAAGGTTTTTTTGGTCACCTGTCGGCCCAGACCTTGTGGCGGCTAAGCGGGTGGACACTCGTAGACAAGAGTGATTACCTCAGACCAAAAGTCGTGGTAAACGCCTCCCCTTAGAGAACGTGT
>Ga0179593_1280577_pt1 | contig 15347 bp, 11 predicted proteins | sample CZODoug2_1_08_16_FD_185931 | JGI IMG/M metagenome (GOLD analysis project Ga0179593, IMG submission 185931) | Vadose zone soil fungal communities from Angelo Coast Range Reserve, California, USA - CZODoug2_1_08_16fungal (PacBio error correction) | ecosystem: Environmental > Terrestrial > Soil >... | reverse complement strand
CTCTTGGACGTAATTTGTCCCGATTCCGATTGTGGAAACTGCAAGGGCCCTTTCCGTGTTCCCCGCCACCTCGCTCCGAGTTGAAGGAAAAATCGAAACCTTTTATGTGCTGTTTCGGTAAGCGGATCCTCCTTTACTCCCCTTGAGTCCACTCTCTTATCGGTGAACGGCTCCCCAGCGCCCGGGTTACGGACTGGTCTCTACGGCGTAAATTGAACAGATCTAATGGCTATTCGACGGAAGATCGACTTGGACAGCCCGCAACGCTTCGGCCTGCCCCACCAACAAGCTTTGGCCCTCCATCATGGTTTCCCCTATTCCGTATTTTCCTTCTAAGAAGACCCTCTTCAGCACTTCCTGAGTTAGCCTCCTCTCTGCAGTTGACCGGCCTTTTGTTTTTCAAGCTGTCCCTCCTCCAGTGTCTTTAAAGGATGTTCTGTTGGTCTTCGACGATGGTCCGGGACGGGCGGATCGGATTTTGACACGTTTTAGATATAGCTCTTTTTCCTGGTGAGCTTCTCCTCCCTTTTCCTACTGACCCCCGTTTTCGAGAGACCTCCTATGACTTTTGGCCCGGACCCTGCAATGGATTGACCCTCACGATTTACCCGTCTCCCCACGTAGACGTAGACAGGTTCGCCGAGTTTTCCTCTTCCCAATACTTCCAATACCCAAATGATCCCTTCTTTCTCCGGGATCCCCCTCCACTTTGGCCAACCCGGAAACGGTCCCTTTCAGAATTCTGGTCGTCTCCGTTCCCTGTCCGGTTTCTTTCTTGCCTACTTGAGAATAGTCATTTTTTCATCTGCGGACTGCTCCCATGAACAACCCGGCTCCCCCCAAGAGGTGTTGTTCTTCTTTTTGGTTGAGATATTCTTTTGGTACACATACCTGCCTTCGCCGAAGCGCCAGTCTTTTTTTCCGGACTCGCTCCTTCTTCGCTCAGTACTGGCAGTTTTTCTATTGAAGAACGTGTCCCCACCCGTTTCTTCTGGCAGCTTATCCGCGAGCCCCCTCCCTTCAACAAAACCGAGTTCTCCGAAAGGCGATTCTGCTGCTGGGTGCGACACGTGCGCGTTTCCAGGGTTTTTTTTCTTCCAACCTTTCATCGGAAATATTCGAACAGCTCGTACTCTCTCGCCGGAGTCCCTTATCCTCTCCGTACTGACTACCAAGTTGTGCGGGCTACCGTCTTGTTTTCTGGAAGGATGATCTTGGATCCCAGAGAATAAGATGTGGTGAATTGTCCCCTATTCTTCCGCGGCCGCCTTCTTCAGCATCCCTATTTGGACAGATTTAGTACTCCCCAGCAGTCCCGCCCGAAGGACTTACAGATGGACCCGGTACTTTTGGCCTTTCATTGGCCTAACTCGTTGCCTTTCAAGTGAACCTTCTCCGAATCCAGGTAGGCGTAGAGCCAGGTCGGGTCCTGCCTATGTGAGTGTGCTCGTTCTACAAGAGGTTAATGGACCTCAGCCCATCAAACCCTCGTCTCATCAAATAACCGAGGCTCACGTTCCGCCGCCGCCAGTCTTTTTCCATCTCCCTTGAAGGCGGAGAAACCCCCGACAGAGAATAAGTCCCTCCCTCGGTTGCTCCCCAACTGCTTGAAAGTCAAAGCACTCGATCCCCCGCCCGCCCAGGGATGCGTTACCCCTGCACCCGGCAAACGAATGTCCTTTTCCCGAAGAGCGTCAGTCCCTTCTCCCTCCTTTTTCTTAGTGTCCAAGCACTAGCGACTTGTTTCCGCACGTCGTGAAGTCGACGGCCCTTTTATCCGTCTTCCCCGAGCTGCGCTCAACACATTCCACCCCGCGCCAAGCGTCTCCTAGAGGGTCGATGCGCGGCCACGGCAGCCCCGCCGTTCCGCCCTTCCCAGCAAAATTTTTCCAGGCTGTTTTTTTTTTAATTTCGTTAAGCCTATGGGCGACTGATTCCTGCCCCCCGAGTAGGTGAGCGCCCTAAGGGAATGTACAGTTGCTCCTCTCCGGTGGCCTTTAACCTCTTCCTTCTCCAATCCCTTCTCCCTCCCATTGCGAACTCCCGATGCTCTCCATCCCATGATTTCCGTGAAACCCTTGAGAGCAGACGCGTTCAGTAATTTCCCCCTCCTCTCCTGCCATCATGTATCTACATGCTCCCTACGCCCCGTTGAAATCCCCGTCCTGATTCACCCCGTTGCCCGCCTGCCCGTTTTATCCCCGCTGCTTTAGAAGCTTCGTTTTCTCCCGCCGCGGACCCGCTTCTTCCACAAGGAGGCACTGGCACGCCTTGCGCTTTCCCTCGCCCACCAACGGCCCTCCACCGTACAAAGAGATGAAGCCTGACAGCGCCTGCCTCCACGGCGCGACGTGGAGCTGTCCACGACGGATACTTCCCTTTATTCTGTAATCACCTTTTGATACATGTTTGCGCTCCCTGGCCCTTTCCCTGTCCTCCCTTTAGTGTTCGCGCCCTCCGGCGGGACTGGTTTGTCGATGCGCTGTCACTTGGGGTCTTAGGATGGCACTGGAACCGAGCAGTTGCAACTTTTCAGGGCCCCCTGGTTCCAGCGGGGTTCCGGTGGTCTCACTGATTTCTCGACTCTTCTCCCCAATCAGTGTTCTTTCCCTAAAGGCGCTTTCTGAATGTCCCCTGTATATGTAATGGCCGCGGATTCGTGTTATACATTTATTCCCTCTCCCATATGTTGCAATTCCTGACCCTCCCATTGCGATGTAAGCCTTCCTGTGAGCTTCTCCATAGAACTGTCATTTCTCCCGTAGCTTACCCTCGGCCGTAGATTTAGGACCCCATGACTTTTCAGGATGGGCGAACCTTACATGCCCGGCTTCAAGATAAACTCAAGAGGGTACTTCTCTCAGGATTCCATATCGCTGTCTTTACATTTCTCGGCCCCTAACAACTTTCCGTTGTTTGAAGTTCGGATGGCTTCTTTGATTGTTTCCTCCCTTCGCTTTGATGGACCCCCTATTTTTCTTAGATGGAGACCTTTTGGCTGTGACACGGCCCGCCGGCGCCATCCTCCCCTCAGGAGTCAAGCTCCGGCCCCCTCGCGATGAAAAATCTTAAACAAGGAGTAAGAGTATAATTGGGGCTTAGGAAATGAACTTGGGCTTCGTCTTTCTTCGGTCGCTTTTCAGTTTGTGGTACCTGGTTTTATTTGCTGACATTGCTATGAAGCCTGGCCGACTGGATCATTTCCTGTTCCTTTTGCGCCCGATCTTTCCATAGTGCGCCGAGAATCGAAAGATTTTCTAGCATGGCCTTTGTTTGTGCTCTCTTAGCTGCGATGTTCTTGTCCGTGGATAACGATGTTGACTTTTGGTGAATTCTCGCGGCGTATGGCTGATTCGCGAATGAACGCCGTTCCCCTTGTATGCTACCTCCCTCCAATCTGCTCGAGCTTTTTGTAACTACTATTTTATTCGCGCCCTTTCTCCTCTTTTTTTGTATTTGTCGCCCCTGTTCAGACGCTGGGGACGTCCAGATGGTCCGTCCTTCGCTGACGTAGAGGGTCGGTTTTGAATGCGTCTTTCATAATGACCTTCGACAACTGACACGGATAGGCCGCCGTCGGCGCGCGATAGAGCTTTTGCACCCAGGAGTTATTCTTAACTCCCTGCATCGAAGTATCTGGCCCACCGAAAGGTCCCGCCTCGAACCCCGGCCTTTGCGTCTGTCCCTCGCCACAGCTTCTCCGGCTCGATTGTGGTCGGACGTTTCATCTTTTCCTAATCCCTGCTTTGTTTGAAACCTTTTGCACCGGGCTTCCCCGCAGTGTCGCCCCCGCAGAACGAAGTGCCTCGCGTGCCCACCTCGGATAATTGTGGTTAAGTTTTGACCTGCCGCACGCACGCGCTCGTCTGGGTTGTTCCCATACAGGACCCTCTCTCCTTAGGCATTCCGGCCGTTCCCCCTTAACAGATCACTCCTTTCTCAGATCGGCTCCTTGCCCTCCCTCCGCTATCGTTCCCTTTTTCAACGAACACAGCGTTTGGAACTTGCTTTTTCCTGGTCCAGTTCCCCTCCACTTTTTAAGGTGCCCAGATGCGTCATTAGACCACCCACCTGTCTCCGGCGGGCGCACGAATCGTTCCCAGTTTGCCGGTACGGTGTCGTTTACACAAGTTTTCCCTCTCCCCCCCGTGTTCTCCAAGTATATTCTGTGTTAAGAGGCTGCCCTCCCTTCGTGGAGAGATTGCCTTGCGTGACCTGGTCTGTTTCCCTACTATAAGAGATCTCCCTATTTCCTCTTTGTTGTTAGTCTCAGCCTGCAAGTCGGGGAAACTTGGGACCCTTCACTTGCTCTCCCGCCCTCTTTTCCCTCCTCCAAGGTCGCCGCTATTTAGCCGGCGCCATCGGTTCTCACTCCCGTTCCAAATGATCTTAGATTGGCTTCTGTTCACTTGGGACCAACAACGGACCCTACACTGGCGCGAATCTTCCTTATTATAAAGTACTTTTTTATCTCTTCTCCCTGGTGCTTGTTTTCCTCCTCAACTTTGAACCCCACTTGAGCTTTAGAACCACCTCGAGCATTTCCACGTTTTTTTGTATTCTGTCACTGCCTCTCCTACTTCTTCCTGTTGGCTTGTACCCCTCTTAAGCCAGGATTTCACTGAGCCCTATTCATTCTTTCCCGCCTACTGCTCCATTCCGCTCCTCTACTGACTTTTCTCTGGAATCCGCCACCCCCCGACGATTCTCCAGGGCTTCTTTTCGCTCGTACGGTCCCCCCCGACCGGTAACCTTTTCCGAGTTTTCCTCGAAGCTTCTGGGTGCGTGTTTTCTTTTCCCGTGGAGCGGTGCCCTTCTTTTTCAACTGGAAATCGGAATAGCATTAGTCCTGTCCTTCGACCCGGCCGCAGGGTGAATTCTGTTCCGATGAGCTGGGATTACCCTGTTGGTCGTTTTCACTCGTTCCCGAGCCTAGGACGTATGATAAGCTTTCCCCACTCCGCATACCTTTGCGATATCTTTTCCCCTCCCGAAACCTCATTTCTGCCCTTTTTCGGACCTCTCTCGAGTAACCACCAGACTGTACCTCAACTACGTTCCGTAGCGAAGTTTCGACCCAGTGTCCGTCGTGTCGCCACTCCCCATCTTTCGCACCCAGCCAACCTCCGTTTACCCGCGAGAGGAAAGGTGCGGTTACCGCGTCTTTCTGGCGGTCCTTCTGATAACCCTCTCTTTTTCAGGGCGAGAAAAGCCCCATTATTCACAGGCAGCCAGCCCCCAGCGTTATCCACTCGTTCGCGTTCCCTAGGAAGGTCACAGAAAGCCCCGACGTTTTAACCCATCGCCAAGCGCTTCATCTCCGCTGCGGAATTGCCCAACTGTAGGACTTTGCGGTTCACGCGCTTTTCCGCTGCCAGTGTCTCCGCCATGGACAGGCGTGGGTTCAACGCAAAAACTCCTGAGTTCTTTCCCCGAGCGTCGACCCTCCCCAGATGACGAATAAGTAACCGAAGTATCGCCTGCGCCTCGGTTATTTTTCTTCCGCGCTGCCTCCAGTCTGCGGCCGCTCTAGCCGTCGGGCGAGCGGCGCCTTTTCTTTCCCACACCCCAGAAAGCCCCCACGTTTTGGGCAGCGTCCGCTAATTCCTGACTGAACTTGCCCCTTCCTTACTCAGTAAGGGCCCCTAACAACTCTGGTGGAGCACCTTCCCCGTGAAAGCCTAGATTTTTCTGATTAGGGCAGACAACTTTGTCTTCCCCCCTGACGGCAGTGGTCCTTAACGTGCAGTTAGGTCCTTTTTTCCTCTCCCGGCATCTCTTCAGAGCGATACCTTCAGCCGCCCGTTAACTACGAAAGAGAACCTTCGGCCTACCTAGCGCGCTTCTCCCGTTTTCATAAGTTACCGAACTGTTTTCTCTAACCAACCGCTCCCCCGACGAATCCCTCGTTTTTTCCCCTCTTCCTGCTCTTCCAGTCCTCGAAGGTAGAAGAACCCGACTTGATTGAAACTCCGGGCTTTCCCTACCGCAGGAGCGTCTCACCCTTTGAATAGAAAGTGGAAATACGAGTTTCTCGCGATCCCCCAATTTCTGGACAGCGCACTCCCAAACTCTCGGTTTCCTCCCGCCGCATCACCACCGAGAAGTGTGGAGCCCTCTCCGTTACTCAATTTCCTTTTACCCCCTTTGTGTTTCTCTTAGTCCCCCGGTCTTTCCGCAGAGCGCCGCAGCCCTATTCTTTTTTTGATCAACCGTCTGTCCGGCTTCATCTGTAGTTCTTCTCTTTCCTTCCGCGATTTTACCCGCGACCTCTCCCTTTCGGAAAAGGGCTATTGTTCTGCGGCGCCTTTTGCGCGGCCGATTCCTCTTGACGGTGTTTTAGGACTACACGTTCGCCTACGCTGCTGGGAGCCCTGGTCCTCCTTCTCCCGAGGGATAGTAGTGGGCTATTTTTTTTGGATCCATTGATGGCCTTCCCTTTGCCCCCGGGACCGCGTAGATTAGCTGGTCCCGGCCTACGGTTTTCTCCGGGAGAGCATAGGAAAGGTCCTTTCTGCAATTTTCTGCGCTCGAGAGAGTCTTAAGAGGAACCCCGCTCTTTTTGCGGCACTCATGCCTGTAGGAGCAATCAACCGTCCAAGTTTTCTCGGCCTCTGTGCGCGCAATCGCTTTCCACCTTTGACCTCTCATAGGTCCTGTCTTTTTGTCTGGACCGGTTTTTGAGGTTTTGCAGTTAGAAGGACTTTCAGAGGCCAGTGAGGCCCTCGGTTTGCTGCTTTTCGCTGGTTGCACTGTGTTTACCAGCTCCTCTCTTTGCTATAACAAGAGGGCTCCTCCTGCAAAAGGTTTGAACCTTTCGTCCGGCGATCCGTGCATCTTGGACCACTTGATGGGAGGCGTTTTTAGGACTTGGTCTGCTTCTGCGGGACTTGGGTTAAGACCTGTACCTATGCCACGCCCAGATGTCCCCTTTTCTCTTTTCAATGCTTTTTCAAGTAACTGCGTGGACCACTAGTGGACGCCCTCCTTTGGACGGACTTCGTTGGCAGATGTTCTCTTAGAGACTTTCCTGTTTAATTAGACTTGCTGAGTTACCCCGCTTTTATGGTGCCTTTCTGTATGGATTGTATCTTCTTTTTTTACCTCCGGCCCTGTTCTCGAAGAAATAAACGCTGGGGTCCCGCTGGGCTGCGGATCGGGAGCCTTTCCTTATGGAGCCTCCCCTCTTTCACCCTGGACCCCGCACGACCAGCTGGAAGTTTGGGAACGTCCCTTTTTTCCGAGGCTTGATCGATGGTCGGTCGTCTCCGCCGACGACGCCACGTTCCCCCCGGTGGCTTTCTCCGTTCGGCTCGACATCTTGGAAATACCTGTATGACGCTGGCATGCTTTTTTCAAGCACGCTTCTTTTCCACCCGAAGTAATTCTAACAAAAACCGTTTCTTTCCGGACCGCGGCGTTCCGATCCGCCGATGGCCTGGTACCGGATGGGTCGAATGATCAGTTTTGAAATTGACCCAGGTACCGGCCCCGTAGCCCACCTCAGCCCCCGCTAGATGGCGCGTGAAAAGCGCCCGGGGTGTAAGGAGTGGGTAAAGGTACTTGGGGCGCAACCGTGCGCAAGACGTAGTTTTTGCACTTGCTTCCATACAAAGCGAGCCGGCCCTTAATAGCTATTATTTTAAACTTCCTATTCATCGGCTCGCACTTCGTTATTTTGAAAGAAAGACATTGCCCTTTCCATCCGCACCACCGCTGTACAGCGCTGGTTCCCCTGTCCCCCCTCAGTACGACGATGTTCCAGTGCTGAGTCATCTCGCCTTCCCGGTAGCCGGCCCTACCCCTCTTCGGCCCCGTTTGCGGTTTTCGGTTTTGCCCAAAAGTGACAAGGGACGGATCTTTCTGGCCCAGTACTTTTGACCTTCCTTCTGAACAGTAGAACTTGGCGATTTCCCAATCGGCCGCCTCTCCCAGTGTTACCCTCTTGGTACCACTGAATTTCTTTTCTTCCCTTTTCTCCTCTTTTTCGTGAGACTATCGCTGTGGGGACCGGTGTCCCCGGTCACTGATCTTCAGAGCGGCTTTTCCCATAAGATTCACTTCTACGCTTCGGATTCGCCGGCTCCTCTAATCCCTCCCCCCTTCTGGTTGACCTTCTTTCTCACTTTGGACCCAAAACCTCCCCTCCCTCCCTTTGAATCGGCGGCGGCCTACAGTCTAAGGTCATCCCCTCCTGAGCGCATCGACTTCCCATAGTGATTGCCTGAACCCTTCCAAGCCAGCGAGCATTCCCAACGCGTTGGTGAGATTGGTAGCGAGACTTTCTGGATTAAGACCTTTCAAATGCGTATCCAACTCCGCTGAGGATATGTTACGACGTCGTCTTCCGCTCCGTACCTTCCGTTTTGACCCCTGAAGTTAAACGTCACCCTCGTAGTTTCTGCTCTCTTTTCTCCCCCTCAAGACGACCTTTTTTCCACACTCAGGGACCCCTGTTTCCTCTCTCAGGGCTTCTTTCTTCGACTATCCCTGTGCTGAAGTTAGTCCCGGGAAACGGCTTCCTTACAGGGGGGGCGACCCCATAGTTCGGGAGAAGATGTTTAGCCCAGTCTTTCCTAACTACCAGGCACGGTAGACCCGTTCTGCCTTTTCCGACCTGCGGCTTCTAAGTCGGACACGCATTTCCGTCCTGCCCGCTATGCGTAAGCCTTGATACTTCGGGAATCCAATGCGTTGTCTTTTTCCTCGGCGACACGCGCCTACCCCGCGCTCAGCCTCGAAGAAAGCTCCAAACGGTCACGTGGATTAGATGCCCGAACACTCCAGAAAAAGTCCCCCTCCTCCAGGTCTGCGCCCACTTCGGCCGCTTGGTCTTTTTTTTTTTACCTTCCTGCGGTAATTTTAGAACCCCTCCCTAACTCCTCGACACCCTGCAAATCGACCAAAACACTAGCCAGGTCCGGTTTTTCCGCAGCTCAGGACGGGCGGAGACAAACCTGACCTATCCAGCGAATACGTCCCCCTCCAGCTGAGAGGCCCCCCGTGTTTTCTGAGGAAGCACTAGATCTCTCCCTCTTTTCTCCCTAATGGTCAACAGGCCTTTTTCCGTCCACCTTCCGGCAAACCCGCAGCTACGCCCGTCTGAGACGGCCTTCCCGAAACTCCCTTTGGACGTACGCCCAAAAGACTTTAGGATTCTTTCAGCACGGCCTTCTGAGTCCGGCCTTGTATCGCCAGGTTTCCGATTAGGTACACACCCAGCGACATCCCGAGTCTTGGGACCCTAATCTCCCTTCAGAAAAATCCCGGACATAACCCCGTCAAGGGGATTGACCTCTCTTTTTGAACCATTCTTGTCCAAGATGTCGATAATGCGAGCCACGCGGTCGGTGAGCGCCTTTCTCAAGGGAATTTCAGTGGCCATCGGCGCCGGTCAGGCCTCCACGAGACACATGTACCTGCTTCGCAGACAATTTCAAGCCTGACCTTTCTTTAGCAGCCTCTTTCACACCTGGAGGAGCGCAATCCTCCGGTCCTTCATGCCTCAGTCCAGGGGACGGCCTAATGCTTTTTTTCCCAGTAACCCCATGTACCCAATTCCCCCGACCTCGCTGCTTTCCCCCTTCAGATTCCACTTCACCTTTCCATCTCAGCCCTTTGAGACTTACACCCCCGTCCATGCTTGAACCTCTTTGCGGCCAATCCTTGCTCGTCCCGCTGACGATTCAACCTTTCTCTCCTCCTGAGATTGAGCCCCGGTTGCCTCCCAATGAGGTCTACATAGACCTTCTTTTTTGCCAGCAGATATTCATTTTCGCCCCGTCCTCCTGACGCTTGTTCTCACATCGCCCCTTTAAGAACAAACCCTTCCTCCCGTTTTGTGATTTTTTGAGTACCCTTCTTTATAATCTGTAATTCTGTGTGGTCGCGATCCCAGCATGTCTTGTATAATCTTTCTGGGGGTATGCTTGTCCTCATTTTCTATGAACCTCGTTCCCCTTTATGCTGGACTTCGGAATTTTCCAAGAACTTCTTATTCTTGATGTCTCATTAGTGCGCGATTCTCATGGAAGTGTTGTCTCAATACAAGGCTTTTCTTGCGAAAGCTGCCGTGGTTATCTCCCTTCTTGAAAGCTCGGATTACTGAGCCTTTTCTTCTTTATAAATCCGTAAAATTTCGTCTTTTTATGAAGGTCCATTTTCTTCGAGTATCGGCTGTCCCAAGGACTAATTTTCTCGTTTTCCCCTCTCGGTACGGTCGTCCAATGTGTTTTTCTTTCGTGCCGGAGAGCGGTCGAGCAAATGAAGGCTCTATTGCCATTCTGGCAAAGGAGATACCCCAGACCGCCCTGCCCGAATTTGTGGCCCCTGGGCCACACGGCCCAATCGGCCAGGGCAACCTCCTGTTTGATGCCCGGCTGTGAGGGCCCCCCCTGTCTGCCCGCAGGCTTTCTCTGCGTGGATTTGGGCACTCCCTTTGTCTTTGGGATTCGTCTTTTTTTAAAGTGGTGAACCTTTTTTCATGGAGCAGTCAGCCGGCTCAAAAGCTTTTTTTTCCGATAATTCCACCTCCCCTGCGTCAGCCCTGTCTCTGCCCAATGCTGTTGTGGTAGGAATTAGCTCCCTTTTCTGGGCTCCTTTTCCATTGAGTTGGGCCAAATGTAAGGTTAAGATCCCCCATGGTAATGACACGGATCGGAGATGCTCCCCTCCCTGCTTTTTGATTGTCCTCCAGAGTGACGGCCACTGATGCGGCCGAAGGCTTAGATATCGGCGTCTTCGCAGATGGTTTGACCTTTAATCCTTCTATGTGGCTAAACCTTTCCGAGCGACTGTTTCCTAAGCAGTGTTCCGGATGCCGTTCTTTTGATTCCCCCCCCCGCGTCTGTCACGGAGTAAGAAGACCAGGTCTTGAAGAATTTTTTTCATCGTTTCCCTAGCCTGTTTTTGTGTTTCGGGGATAATGCCGCCCCCGCTGCTGACAGGCCGTCTCGTTTCGCTTGAGAATGCTGTGTTCTTCCTGCTTTGAAGGTACGACAACCTCCCCTGAGCCGCCTGAGTGAGCGTCGAACCCCTACCCAGTCAACCTAGTTCGGTCCCTAGCCCCGAGGGGAAAACTTGACCCTCTCCCGCGACAACCCCCCGAGTGTTCAGTTCAGTCCGCGATCTAACAGTTCACGATCCCCCCCCCCCCCCAGATGGACTGGTTTCGCCTTGCCCTTCCTTTTTTTTTTGAACTGCAACTGCAACTTTAAGAGTGTCTTCCAACGCCAGAAGACCCCTCCCAAACGGTGTGTACAGTTATTTTTTTTTATTTTTTTAAGAGGTATCAGTACGTCCCTGGCTCCATCTCTTCGTTTGAAGGGTTTGACATTCGAGAAAAGAGCCATGTTACGGAGGTCCCCCTGCCTCTCAGCGCAAGGTAAAAGTCTGAAACTTTTCCCGGCTCAGTAGGACCTGTCTGAACTGCCGTCGAGAGTCCTCAGCCCCAGCTCCCTTTGGTAACCGCACTTGGTTCATTGTTCATCACCGAAGATTGGTACGGCATCATCTGATCCACATTTCTTTCACTTGCCGGACTTTGCCCTTTCCACGCAGACTCGGCCTTGACGGTCTTGGTTTTTTAACACTGCACCGCGAAAGTTTGCCCCCTTTTCCAGTTTACCCCCCCTTTCTTGCAGAGACTCTTTTTTTCCACTCAAGCGTCTCGCACCGGCATTCGATGCGCGCATCCTTTTGCTTATGCCGACTTAAGAGATATATCTTTTACATACGAATGCCGTTGTTTTTGTTGTCTCTCTCCTTCTTGACGACAGAACATCCCTGATTAATATCTAAACCCCTATCCTCCCAAGTAGATCTACGTCGAAGGCTTTCCCCCACCCTGCAAGAAAATGATTCGTCGTTCCCCCTTCTTCCTTACAACTTTTTACCCGGAACTTCCCCAAAGGACGTCTCGATTGACTTCCGTCCCGTTTTTCCGCAGCGATCTCTTAAGAATCTGCAACCCCCATCGCGTACTTTACCGTGTCAACCCCAGAGAGAATTCTTCCCACCGAGGTGGTTTCTTCTTCCCAGGAGTCTATTTGGATTAAAAGAAGGCATATCTCCTTTCCGAGAGCAGGATCTGTTTCGTCAATTCTTCGCTTGGATGTCCCAGATCCGGGTAGATTAAGCTTTCACCGGAAAGTACTGGAGACGGTTGCTTAAGGATTCTTGAATGAACCTCCCCGGTTCCACCCCCCTTTCACGAGTTTTCTGAAGGCGCGGCTGTGGTTTGTTTCTAAGATGCGTCCTGTAGAAGGGTTCTTTTTCCAAACAAGAAGGCCCCCATTCGAGTTCCGACCATTGCCATCGAGCACTTTCTAAGAGTGTCGCCTGCTTGCTAAGAAAAGGTTGTTGGTCCATGGGCTTTCCCGAATAGTCTTTTCTTAAGAGGAGCTCATACCTAGTTTAAGATATGACTTATTCCTACCTCGTGCGCACTCGTTGCGGACCTTTCGGCTTTTTCCGCCCACAGTCACCACCGAGCCCTTTCAGTCGTTAGAGTTTTCCTTCCCCCTCTTCCGTCATTATGGTTTCGACCCTCGTCCCAGCGGCGCCGAGGTCAGCCCGCGTAGATCCACGCCGGCAGCCCCCGGTTGTGAGGGATTTTAGTGATTCTCCCCCGGCGGCTTTCAGGTCCGCTAGCCCTACGAGTCAGAAGCCCCCCCCCCCTCAAGCGTGCGACCACGTCGCCTTCCGCACTGTTTTTTCACTTCCTTTCCTTTTTAACATCCAACGCGTCTCAAGCGAATCGTCTTGCGGCGGCCCACTTTTGCTACCACCGCTGCTTTTCAGGTCTTTTGACCCTTTCTGTTGAATCCGTGGCTTCCTCGGAATTCGGACAGGACCACCCCAATGAAGGCGAACGCGCGACTTTCGACCTATCCCCAGATCGTTAATCGCCCGAATTAGGACTGGATGCTTGTTGTTCAGAACTTTGCAGGCGGCGCCAGTCTTCTTGAGCGTAGCAGTAGGTTCTTTTTTCAAACACACCCCCGGCCCGCCGTCGAGCCAGCGCCGCATTTACCCAATTGCTTACACCTTTTCAACTCAGCCCCCCCCCATGGAGATATGCCGAACTGCCCGTGCTTTTTCTCGCGATCCCCCGCGGTCGGGAGCGTTTCCCTTCTATTTTTTTTTCCGTCTCCCCGGTCAGGGACTGCGAAGCGACGGTCCCCTTTACGCTGGCGATCCATTCCCCTGACCGTTCCCCTAACCTGATTTTCTTACACCCTACTCTCGCGGTCCGGCTTCCCCCCCAGAAGGGGTCCCTTCACTGTATAGAAGCCTCGACCCCGACAGACCTCCAGCTAATTCCGATCCACGCCAGTCGGCATCAGATGGTCCAGGCAGACCACAACTTTTAGAAACCCCCTCACATCAGTTGCTACCTTTCCCCCCCCTTCCAGATTCAAAGGGCCAGAAAGAATGAGCTTCTCCCTGTTTTTCCCAGAATGCGTACCGCCAATAAAGACCCTAACCGTCTGTCTGGCGTCTTTCTCTCCCCATCCACGATCTCCTTTTTTGGTAATATTGTCCCGCTTACACCTCTCTTATCTTTTCCTTTTTTGATTCTCTGTTTGTTTACCTTCGTGGTGAATTATCACGGTCCTTTCTTTCTGGCTCACCCTCCTCTTTCGTCGGTTACTTCCCGATGTAAGAATGGTTGTTATATGCAAGATGAGCATAGTGAACATTTTTTTCTCATGCCGATGGTTTCGGCTGGTAGTCTGAGCTGGCCGAGGTTCTCTACTCATGAAGGTTTAAAGTCCCTTGTTTCCGCCTTTCGGGTCATCTTCCCTGGATTTCACAATTCTGGTTTCATTTTGATACACCCTGATGGCCGGCCCCTTTCTTTTCTCCTGCGACTTACCGCTCTACACTGTTGTAATCCTGCGCATAACGGCTCGGCTTTCCGCATGTTTTCTCTTTTTTTCCTCTTCCCCTTTTCAGAGGTTACGTCCAATGTCCTAGACCTTCCTGGTCCTCCCTGTCCACGGCTTTCAGCGCGCTTTCCTGCGTGTTGTCGGCCTAATACAGCCCCATCATCGCTGCTTTAAGCCAGTTTCGGCCTCCGCGCTGTTCGGTTCGCTTTTGCGTGGCCGCGGTCTTTCCGCTCGGTGGCGTCTGGTTCTTTCCATTTGGTGAACTCCTTCCGCTCCGATTACAAGTTTAACATTGCAGAACAAAGTCATGCCCCCTGCGTCAGGATTCGGTATTAGGCACCTTTTTTGCTGTTTGGAATGGCGATCGTTTCTGGTCGCCGTATTGCGTTTGACTGCCTTTTTCCTTCTTTTCCGCCATGACTGATGTATTTCCCTTTTGCACGAGGCCTTCCCCATCTGCGTGTCCCCCCAGATGGTCGGCACCGTTTCTTTCCGACAGAATATTTGATAGCTGGTAGCTGTTTGGCTATGGTTCTTTAGTCTGCATTCCCTCTGACTTTCTGCCGCGGCTCGTTGGGATTCCGTTTATGATGGCTGAATTCTGTAGTATTCTCTGGGATGGTCCCCTGCCCCCTTAGGCCACCCACGTGCTCCTCTCTCCCTCGGTTTGATTTCCTGCTTTTTTTTGGCGCCGATTGGTTTCGGGGCACTGGACGCCCGACCCAAGCGTTTTCGTAGGCTTCTCGAACCCTGGTGGAATGCTTTGGGTTAAGGAGACTGGTACCGCACTTTTCCGCCTTCTACCTTTTGCGCCGTTTTTCCCCATCGAAGGTGGTATGCGTTCCCCCCTGATGATCAGCCGTCAGCTTTCAACCCGAATTAGACCGCCCGTCCGACCACCCGGCTCTTGGTAGCGTCATCCATTCTCTGATCGCTGTCCTGGTCGATTTTCCCCTTTCGTCTCTTGTGTGGGGACCCCTTCCCCGTAGCAAGGGAAGCGGACAAGCCAGACGGGACGGCCCCCCCCTTTGTAACCCGGCTGCTTACCTGAGGATAATTATATTCGCCTCTGTCGGCTCCTCCTTTTTCCGCTCCAGGTAAGGAGCCACGCCCCTGAGTCTCCTGAACTCTCGCACGGCCGTTCTCGGCGGAATGAGTGTCAGGCCCCAAGTTCGCTGTCGGCCATCGCACACCAGCGTTTTCTTTACGCTGGTTTTCTCCCCCCTTCTGCGATTAACCGCGTACAGCATGCACCCGCTCCGGAAGGTCATCCCGGCGCCGCCGATTCAAGTGCCCCCCCGGTTTTTTTTCCAATGACGCCCCTTTTCGACGATTTTTTTTCTTTTTTTGGCCGGTATTTTCATCTTGACCGCCCCTTCGAACAAGCTTCTCCCTTGGAGGCTCACGGAACAAGTAGGGTCCAGCCCCTTCCCCATTGACTTTTCCCCTTCATCA
>Ga0179593_1300899_pt1 | contig 15348 bp, 21 predicted proteins | sample CZODoug2_1_08_16_FD_185931 | JGI IMG/M metagenome (GOLD analysis project Ga0179593, IMG submission 185931) | Vadose zone soil fungal communities from Angelo Coast Range Reserve, California, USA - CZODoug2_1_08_16fungal (PacBio error correction) | ecosystem: Environmental > Terrestrial > Soil >... | reverse complement strand
GGTGATTCCAGCGCCTTTTCCCCCCCCACCTTTCCCCGTAAGGTCAATCCGGAAAAAGAAGCAAAATTCTAACCATCATCACGACGAAAACGGTTGGGTCTTCCGCTCCCCAGCACTAGACCTTGATACGCCCCAGCACCGTCGAAGCAGAAGCAATGGACACATTCAAGATCTGGTGATCTTGTCGCAGTAATTAGGAGTCCTTTCTTTCCGGACGCCCCTACAGGTAGATGAAGACATAACCTTTACGCCCTATGGTTTCCTGGAATGATTTCGAAGATAGAGGCACCCCTCTTCAAGCAACCATGTGGCACCGGCTTCTTTTTTTCAAAAATCGAGGTTTTGCGCGATTACTCCAGCCTATTTTTCCCCTCCCGACTTTTGTTTACACCGCGGACCAATGATCGCGGTTAATTTTTTTTCAAAGCAGAGAAACGTCTCACACAAACAGTGTTTCCTTCCATTCCTTTTGCCCACGCTTACGAAAGGAAGAACCGGCGCGCATCCGCTCTTTGCGAAGAACCTTTGATTTTTGGCTTTTGTCTGCAATCTTTCCGCTGCCTTTGCAAAAAACTTCAGATCACTAAGTGCTTAGTTGCCCTTGCATAGTTCAGAAGCTCTGACGACCCGACGCCGACTTCCTGGTCAGCAACAGCCTCTATGTCCTCGACCCAGGTGTTTGGGTTCTGCTTGCGTTGATCTGGGGGTGCGGTGCAGAACTTCCCTCACTCGGAAGGCCGTCCCTTCTCTTTCGATGCTTTCTTCTTCGGGCTACAGAGATCCCAGTCCCCCCAGGTCTCAACCCCCCTAGAGACCACTCTCTTAAATGTAAAACAGGACGCAGGATGTCAAGAACTTTCATTCTTCAGGCTGTTCTTCGTGTTGCTGATAGCCACGGGCGGCTTTTCGGTGACTTCCATTCGCGCGGCTTTCCTCACGCTCTGTTGACTGGGTGATTGATCCCGGCGGAGGTCACCCCTTGGTGGTAGCGGATCCCCCGATGGTTTGCCTCCGGTTCTCTTTCATACGCCCCCAATCCCCCCCGCCGCCAGACCGCATAACTCCCAAGAACCAGGGCGATGGTGTGCAGTCTGTGCTTTGGTTTTTTTTTTTTACTTGAGACCTCCTTCAGCTCCCTAGTGTACCGCTTCCCCCTTGCAAAGATCTCCGTTACTTGTTCAAATGCCTCCTGTGCTCCAACTTGGATTCACCTGTTTCTACCCCTCTCCTGGCTGCGGAGGGCGCAGGCATTTTCAACTTTTCGGCGCCCCATTTGGCGTCGTTCCTCCGCCGACAATTCGTGTTGTTCTTTTTGAACTTTCGCCTCTTTGCCTCTATCTTTTGGTTTTGACTTATTCGCCGCAGGCCCTGCCAAGATTTCATGCAAGAAAGCGCCCGGCTCCCTTCGGCCTGTTTCAGGGTCAACACCACCACCTTTCCTCAATTGTAGTGTTTGGACATCGTGCACCCACGCAAGCCAGGGCTGCCTGCGCGGTTCCCCCCCCTTTGGTTTCCCTTTCCGGTAAGTGTCTTCCTTTAGACAGTTTTCCCCCTTGTCCGATTTGTGGCCCTTCGCTCCCCATCACATCCAATGAGAATTAGGCCTGCGCCCCTCCCCCAGTGGTCTCTTGTAGAGCCCCTTCCCAACCTTGCTGATTTTACTCCCCGTGGTAGTCTGGATTTGGCCGCTTGAAGCTATAGACTTTCCCTGCCGTGATCTCTGGTTAAGTCTCGAGACCTGAGCACTCTGGGTACAGTGGGCTTCGCTGGCCTTTCTGCTGCCGCACCCATGTCGGCAGCCCGGGCTCAAATTCACCCTCCCCGCCCCCTACAATGTTATTGTAGTCATCGAGTCCTTCATGACGCACCATCTCCCCCCATGAGAAGTCTTTGAGTGAGAGATTTTGAAGCACACCTTCACGTCCGTCCCCTCTCTGCTTTTCCCCTCCCCCTTCTTACTTCATACACCCAAAGGCTCAAGAAGATCCTTCCCATTTTTGAGATGGTCCTCATGCGTCCTTTTTCGAAAATATGGATCAGGGGGGAGGGTCGTTTGAGCCCCACCCCCACCTTTTCCCCCCACCCAAAACCCCCCCCATAGGTATTATCCCGTTCTCCCCTTCGTGAAAAGGAGCTCCCAGAGAAGATCCAGGACCGCGGTATAAAGGGGTATCCCCTTGCATTCATGATATTACTTGAACCCGCCCCCCCAATATTAGCCCCCTTTTCTCCTCACCACCCTGAAGTGTCCTTTTTGGAGAAGACTAAGGTCGATGTTGGTCGAGCCTCTTCCTTACCAGTTTTATTCCCTTCTTTTCGTATTACTGAGTCGACCCTTGGCTAGTTCCCCGCACCGCGGCAATCTGCAGAGGTTTTGCTCTCGCCAACCATTGCATCGACATTAAAACATTTAGCTGGCTCCAAATGTCCCTCCCGGATTGATTACATGGGTGCGCCAGGTTCATATAATTCCTTGCACTTGCCCTTATTCCACCGCTTTCTTTTCCGACGCCGAAACCGGTGACGCCTTTCTATGAAGGAAAACTCGGTTCCTGGAGCCGGGAATGACTTTGAACTCCTTTGGCACCCAGATTACTCTGGCGGCTCCTTGCAAATCCGTTCGACAACCGTAAAGACCAAGAGAGCTGGAATCGAAATTTTTAAAAATCGACCGCGCTTCTCCTAAGGAGGCCTCGGCCGTTTCCCTTCCTTGACGAATAGTTCGGTAGGAGAGCAAGGTGCTTGACAGCTCTCGGATTGCGTCTGCTCTCCCGGTGCGCGCGTTCGATTTATTGTTCATCCTTCCGACATTAACTTTCTGTAACGCCGTTTCTTATCTTTTCTTTTGCACTTACCAGGGGGCGCGTTGCATTCTTTTCTAATCGTTTTTGTTTTGGTTTTTCTACGTTCTTTCCCCCGGACCGCGACTTGATCGTAAACGGATGTTGTTTGCTTCCCCAATGTATAAGGAAAATCTGTTCCATCCTTACAGTTTTCCCTTTTCCCCACGTTGGAGATCGGAAAGAGTCAGACGCGGAGATGATGCCCTTTTCGACTCCTGGATCCCTCTTCCCTCAGGGAGAGCTCGAACGCGATCTTGTGGGCATGCCGGCGGGCCGGCTGGCCTTTTTTGCTGATCACACGAGACTACAAGTTTGGCCGGGCTATTCGAATGCATTCGGGATGGGTTGAGATCGCCCAGAGACGTGAACTCCCTTTCTGTGACAATAGCCCGTGCGGTTCACCTCTTTCCCTTTTCCTTACCGAGACTTAACGCGGGAGTGGCCCCATTGAATGATAGAGCGTTCCCCTCCTTTGAGTTAGTTCAAAAATTCGCGCTTATTTTCCTGACACGGTCTAAAAGAGACGGAAATGAGAACCCCAATGAAGGTTCGAATAACCTTTTACTCTCCTTCTGGGGAACCCCGCATGAGGTGCCTTTTTTTCCCTTTCCAAGTTGGTGAACAACCCTCGTCGCCTTGGACATTAAGAGGTGAGAGAAGCCTTTGCAGGAGATTCCGCTTTCCTAGCCTCGCTGGACTTCCGCCGTCTAGGGAGGGACCATCAACTTCCATATTACCCCGAAATCCTCCGGCCTGGTCGAGTCCTTTTCCCCGTGTTGGATGACGAAGCCCCCCACCATTCTCTAGGCCACCAGTGTCATATGCGTAGGGTATTTTAAGAGGTCTGATGTCAAGTGGATAAGTCCAGATAGCCCTCTAATCTCAGGTCGTCTACCTCTCATTCCCCCCACCAAATCCAAAGGGAAGGGGTGGAAAGCCATCGCCAATTCCATTCCTCTCTCTTCTTTTATGTCTGTGCACCTCCAGAGACTTAGGACGCTCGACGGGTCAAAACGCTCGCGAACTCCGTGTAAGGTTTCTGCGTGTTCTTTTTGACAGCCTCTTATCCTCCCCCCAAACTTTTACTTTTTTTTTAGAGGGAGATCGATGGGGTGTTCCCGAGTCCTCGACATTGCCGAAGCAGTTTCCCCCTTCCCAGCGCATCATACGAAATAAAAAGTGGATGAATCCGCAGTATTCCTCATTAAGTTTATGCGAGCGTCCTACGAAATCTCCGCAACTCGCGTTGGACCCCCAGCTCCTTTTCGTTCCCAGATGGTCACAAGAGGATTTCATGGGGCCGACCCGTTATGTTTGAATTGACCCCCCCCCCCCCCGGTCTTTTGCAACCGCGCCAGTTCTGGGAGAATACCAATGCTGTTCATGTGTCTTTGCGTTTAGGATTTCGGGCTGATTTCACTCGACCCGGAATATGTCCAGTTCTTTTCCCCTCCTTTGCGCCCCCCCCCCTTTTTGAACCGGCGAAGGCGCGCCCCCTTAGGCTTGTGGGCACGATTTCTTAAACAAAAATATCTCTCTCCTCCTGTTGTTGTTCAGTTTTTGTTTTGAAATTTTGCACCAAGCCGAAGGGTGGCGGCTTGTTTGGTTCTCCTTTGAAGGTGCTTGGTTTTACATAGGGATTGCGAGTTCAACATGTCCTATGATGCATGAGAGATTCTCGAATCACATGACCCTTGAATGTGCAATAGAACCCTTTTCCTTCCAGAGGATTAACTCCCAAGTAACCTCAAGGGTTCGCACCATGTTAATCAGATTGACCGGAGGACTTTTTTCCCCCCTTGGCGGTCTATATTTAAAGTGGTGGCGGGGAATTCTTCTGAGGCGCAAGCATCCAAATTCAGAATCTGATGCCCCTGTCCGATGTCATTTTTGTGAGATGCGGGCGTTGGCCCTGTGGGTGCGTCGAAGGTCCATACCGCATCGACAGAACATGAAGGTTTCCTCTCTTTTTCCTCCCATTTGCCCCTGACGACCATCTCCCCTTAATCCGCGGGAGTTGTCTCGGCTCCGTTCGTCCCAAGTAAGGAACGCCGCTCGGGGCGCCGGATACTTCCCCCTCCCCCCCCTCCCCCCCCCCCCCCCTTCCCCGCGCACGGCCTCTCCTTGTTCACACAAAAGGTTTTTGGGGGGCGAGAGGTCTTTTTTTTTTTCGACTGTCCTCGCGGGATTCCAGCATTCTCTGCTCCGACCATCCCGTCGTGATGAAGGAAGAGGCCTTTTATAAGGTTCTGCCCAAAACAATGACACCCTTGCAAAGCCTGACCCACCTTATTGTTACTCCCTCATAGGGTTACCCCTAGTTAGGTGTCACCCCCCAGTATATGAAGTCCTCGAAGTTTCCCAGACATTCCTTCAGAACCGGATGGTTGAAGATTTTCTTTCTTGGAAGCACCACATCATCAGAAATAAGCTTTTCTAGTTAATTGAGCTAACACCGGTGATTCGCTCCCCCCCTGGCAATTCCCGAATAGGGAAGATTGGCGCCCTCCCTTATGCCCCCCCCCCTCATTGCTTTCCCGGACCCCCCCGTAAGCCATGGCGCTCGTAATCAGTGCGGCCCCTCATCCCCTGCACAGGGAAACGTACGAAGCACCTTCCGGGCCTGCGTCCTCGAACGATTACCCGAAAGCAGGGCCAGCCCGCGTGTTAGTAAGATCACCTTAGGGGCCTCCTTTTTTTCCTTCCTACCTGTTACGAACAAGGATTCACAATCGGGGTGACTATTGCGGCATCGGTCACTAGGTTCCAAGGATACTTTCCCTCGAAGATGGAAAAGATAAGGACGGTTTTTTAATGAGGAGCCTGATGACTTTTTGTCTTTATGCCTGGACACTTCCAGTGTCTTCCGGAACGAATCGGCATCACGGCTGCCAGGTGTTTTGTCTTTTGTTCACCAGCCCCCTTTCCCCTTACCCCAATCTCTATTAATTTCTCATCCCATCCCTTCCGCCTGCCCATCTCCTCACCACTCTTTTCCGCCACCCTCTCCCCCCCCTCACACCCTCCCCTCCTACCCTTTTCAGTACTTATCCCCTTCCCCTCTCTGCCTCCCCTCCCTCCCCCCCCCTCTACAATTCCTTTTCCCCCCCCCCCCCCTCTCCACACCTCTGCTCTTACGCCTCCCTCCCACAGCCATCCCCACCCCTTCACCTTATGCTTCCCACCTCTTCCTCCATTCCCGCACCCACTAAAAACTCCCATCCCTCCCCCTGCACGCTCTGTCTTTCCCTACCTTTCTTCTTCTACCCCATCTTCCTCCGCCCTACCCTTTCTCTTCTCATCCCCCCATGTTTCACACCCTACTTGTCTTCCCAGTCCACCCCAATTTCCCTCTCTGTCTTCCCACCAACCCCATCCATTACCTCCTCCCACCACCCCCCGTTCTCTCTTCCTTGTTCCTTCACCTGCCCTCCGTCCCCTCGCCTCAATTCACATTCATACTACACCTCTCGCTACTTCTACACCCTCCCCCCTCCCTCACCCCCATTTCCACGCTCTCCCTGCGGGTTTGCTCCCTTCCATTCCCCATTCCACACGCACCCTTACGCTACCCTCCCTGACTTCCATCTCTCTCCCACCCCCCATTCCTTTTTTTTCTCTTTTTCTTTGCTTACCCACACCCCTCCCCATACCCCTCCCCCCCCTCGTTCCCTCACCCTTCTTCGATTTTCCACCCCCTCTCGACCCTAAATATATTCCCCCTTCCTACTTCCTCCTCATCCTGTTGGCAGTTCACCTACATCCTCGCCAATCTTATCTCCTGTGCGCCTCCTCCTTTCCCCCCTGACCCCCTCACTTCTACCTTTCACCAACCTCTCTAAAACTTTCCCTTCTGGGGGGGTTTGTGTTTTGTTCCGTTTTTCCCCCCCCCTCATCCTCGTTGTTTTTTTTTGAGTAGAGATGTGAAGACTTTCAACGCCCTGAGGAAGTAAGAACGGTGCGTCCTACGGAAGGAGTCCAAGGCCCGACTCGACGTATTTTGACAACAAAGGCATTTCGATCCGCTTCTTTCTGGAATCCTCTTCTTTCGGATTTTCACACCTTGTCCGAGCTCAGGATGCGCCGCCCGCCGGGAAAGACTATCTGCTTCCGGACTGCTCGGCTTATTAGTGGAGATGATCCACAACCGTTTTATGATAAAGCGAAAAAACTTGACATCGATTTTTGCTTCGATATTAGGTATACCCCCTCCCTCGTACGTCGCGTAAAAAATCCTTTGGCACAACAGTTAGCCCAGAGGTTAAGGCAGAGTCTTATTCTCTTTAGCTTTCAATGGGTAACCTTTTTTTATTAGGACCTACCCCCCTTCTTCCCCCTCGGGCCCACCCTCCCGGATTACCATGTGTAGCCCATTTGTCCTGCCACTCCCCCCAGAGGTTCCCGGCCAAGGTGCCGGGCTTTTTTTTTCTCCGCTTGTTCTGGTGGCCGCCTTTTGGTGAGTTCCCCCTGCTGGGCTATAACACCATTCCGCGGGTGATATTCTTCGCCGCTGGTTCCCAAGTCGCATCTGTTTTCTCCCGTCACGCGGCCCTTCTTTTCCGACGTTTGAGTTTAATGACCCCATGTCACCTCCCCCCAAATCGGCAGTTCTTGGTCTGGCTTTTTTTTTTTTTTCCAATGGCGGGCCGGTGCGGTCAGTCGATATCGTCTCTGATTCTGAGACCCGGTCTATATTGCTTCTTGTAGCTGTTCCCGTTGCTCTCTCCCCCGCTTCCGAGGTGAAACTCTCTGACCACCTTTCAATGTCTAAACAGGACGCATGGGGTTTCCTCCATCAGTTTACTCGGTGTGGCGCTGGTGAGCGCATTCTAGAGACCACGGAGGTTTTCCGTTTCGTCCTGACCAGTTTTTCGACTCGCTTCTTTCCCCCTTGCGGTTCTCTGTCTTGATGAGCATCGATCTTCCCAGCTACCCGGCTTGGTAGAGGCTATTCGAGGGATTGAAAGTTCTAATGTTCGACAGCGTTTCATCCCGGCCCGCGATTTTTCCGAACCATTTGATTGTGATTTCTGTCTCGTCGTGTCCTGCATTCCTTTCCCTTCATTTCGTTCTATTTCCCGCCTTCACTGCCCTGAGTCCCGTTTGCCGCCATCCGTGGGTTCCCTGCCTATTTGGGGTCCCTTCCTTTTTCCCATGCTGTCCCGGAGGCTATCCCCGCATCGATCGGCCCGGCCGATTCATGTGAGAAAGCATCGCGCCGAGCTATGGGCTTTATTACACATTCCTCTCCCCCCCCCACCCTGACCGGCGTGTTTTCTGTCCTTGTGGGCCCATTACCACACAATTCTAATTTGTTTTTGAGAGATTTGTTGCGAAAGCACACAAGCGACGTTTTTTTTTCCCCGGTTTCCCACGGGTTCTAATGGCTTGGAAATTCCTTTCCTCGGGAGACGCCGCAAGTCTATTGTAGTGGCTTTTCTAGAGCTTCTTCCTTTAACATACACTTGTCGGCCCTTCTTTTTGCGATGCAAAAGCTTTGCATCCATACGCTCTTTGCAGGGTCGGCCCATAATCCGCTTGGAGGAGGCATTTCTTTGGAGGAGTTGACCATTCTTGATTTTTTTTTCTAACTTATCATTTTGCTCCTGCGTTTATCACATTAGCGAGACACCGCCATTTTTCATTGGTGTCCCGCTGGCAGGCACCATGTCGGAGGCCTGGCTGGACACCACCTCTTTTTCTACCACAATGCTTTTCTCCTTACTTCGGTTTCTCCCTCCACTTGCCCTAAGGAGCGAGCGGGTTAGCGCGGCGAATCCGGAAATTCCGAGACCTTGGGTCCTATATTGCATAAAGCCCCACGCCTACACAGAGCCAGCTGGATTTTATTTCGCCCTTCTCGACCTTATTGAGACTGGGCGCGTTTTGACGACCTGAGACGTCGCCCCTTTTGCCGACACAGACTCCCTTTCCCCCTAAGGGTGCAAATCCCCCCCCTTCCAGACTTGGTTCCTGCAATCCGGTGGATATCAGGTTGCTGCACACCCCATGCCCCCCTAAATATTTTAGCCAGCGCCTCATCTGATTTTTTCTTCAGACAAGAGTTCTTTAGCCAGCTTTTTTTATTAGCCCCCCATAAGGGGAAGTTATAGAAGGAGCTTTTTACAGGCCTTCTATCGTAGTGCAGATCCGGCGCGCCTTGACTCGGAACCTCGATAGCTGCATTTTGCCGCCCCCCCTCTGATGCGCCTTGTAAGTCGGGTCATTTTTTTCGCCAGCCTATTGCGCGACCTTTTGTACGGTGCTCTTCTTCGCAAATCCGCAGATCATTTGCGAGAAGGAATCTTAGCCCTTTTTTTTTTTTTTTTCTTTTCCCTAAGATGAACCGCACCAATCTTCGAGAATGCACCAATTTGATTGTTGAAGTTGACCTCTGACCTTTGCCCCCCCCCAATCCAGAATATGAGTGTCCACAAGGAAGCATCCCATGGTCGATTGTCACTCCCAAATAGTTATTTTCTTCTCCGCGCATGCAGTTATTCCTCCTTAAGTGAGGCAAAGGATCACAAGATCTTGGACTGGTTTGAGTGCTTTGGTTCTTCTTTTTTTTTTTTTTACGGCAAAAAGTTTTCTATTTTTCGTAGTCGAGTTTTTTTTTATGTGACGGGGTGAAGGAGATAGGAGAGTTTTTTATTTTTTTTGTGTTTTTGGGTTTTTTTTTTTTTGTTGCTCCTTCTTCCTGCCGACCTTCCCCTCGACCCGTTCTTAGCTGACTTTCCATCAAGGGGCGCCCGTTTTTCCGCACATCCTATCTTTTCCCTACCTGTGTGCGGATGATCTGCGACCGCTTTCTTCAAAACTCAGCCCATTTTTTTTTTTTCCTAAATGTCACGTGGCCAGGGAAGTGTCAAACAGAAATTTTTCTTTCCTCCTTAACCCTGGATCCTTCCCCGCGAGCTGTCCTTGCACCTTTTCGACGCCGACCGCAAGTACTTCTCTTGTCCTTGCTCAACCCTCCGAACTTGGTGATTCTTTTTTCCGAGTTAGGTTCGAGGCCTTTACTACAACTACGATTGTCGATGCTCCCTCCCATTGTGGCAGCCCATGACTTTTCTAATTTCACACATCAGTCGTTTTTCCACGCTCAACCGGCTGTTTACCCTTTATTGGCTCGAGGTTACCATGGCGCTAGGATTGCGTTAGTCAGGATTTTCCCTCTCGGACTTTGTTCCCCCCCTTTAAGGGTCTTGATCGTTTTTGCGACCAAGCCTTTCCCCCAACATACACGCACCTTCTTTTACATTTGCAACCTGTTCATCATGCCAACTGTTTTTTTTGGGCGCAGCCTTTGTCGTTCCCCCTCTTGGGCGCTTCTATAGTTTGTTACGTGGCCTCCCCGTGCGTCCGGCTTCGGCACCCCCCATCGCGAGCGATTTGCCGTCCGATTTTTTATGCATGACGCAGTGAGGCCCCCCTTTCCCTCTTTAAATACGCGTCCGTGAATCATTGACTTTTTCCTCTCAATATATCTCCTCTTTCGCAATATATCTCCCCCTTATCCACCTCGTGCCCTCTCCCATTTTTTTCCCCCCCCCGAACACCCTCTACTCCCTCCTTCCACCTCTTACCCCTTTCCCTCCTCTCGATTGCTGCCTTCATATTCCCCCCCTTTATTCACAAGGACCCGGTAGTACCCTGTGGCGCGAGTCTGGGCCTTTGTCGGCAGGGGGCACCCTTAAAGTATCCCTTCCTAGAATATTCTAAATGAGGAGTTTTTTCGACAAGTTTTTTTAGCGACGCGCGTGCTTTCTCCCCCCTTCAGTTGCGTCCCCTGTCCGTTTCTCCAAACTCTTCCCCCACACTTTTCTTATACTTTCAGATCTTGCTTTCCCTCCCTCGCCGTTTCCTAGCCGGCTGGCTCTTTTTCTCTTTGCGTTGCTTCTTTGGCCTTACCTTCGACTCCCCCTTCCCCCCTGCGTTTTTTCTTGACTTGAGATCACAGGCCCCCCCTTCCTCCCTCACCGCTTCTCGTTTCGTCATCCTTCCATTCCCTCTACTTTTCCCAACTTCATGTTGGTAGAGGCTCTAGATAGTGGGAACACCCAGGATCTGGCCTCAGAATGGCGCACAGACCCCGTTCAACAACCTGTTCCCCAGGCCTCTCCTCGTCCCGTCTGGCTAGGCTGCGGGCGATTCTTCCCCTCCCGCGTAAGCAAATCTTCCCTTTCCATCACCCTTCAATTTGAAGCTTTATTCGCCGTTTCCTCACCTTCCAGGCCACGGATCCCCCGCGAATCTTTCCGACGACTGGGCTTTTTTGGTCCCCCCTTTCCCCCAGTTAGGCGCCCCAGCTGGCTTGGCGAATACTCCCCTCCCTTAGAGTGAGCGGACTTTTTCTCTCCACATTCCTACCCACCTGTTTTCATACGTCCGTCCCCCGTTTTTTGCTGAGCCAACCTTGGTCCTTCCCCCCCCACGTTGAAAAAGAGGCATCTACCCTCAGTTGTTGCCAGATGGGGACACCCCCCCTTCTTTTTCCCTCTCTTTCTCTTTTTTGTTTCTTGAGTCTCCCATCGGCCCCCCGCAGTTTGAGCCTTTTCGCATTGTAAAAAACGTGTGTGCTCCCTACTTTTTTTTCAGGACAAGCGGAACAGTCATGACGGCGCGATGCCGAACCCTGCATGCTTGCTCCCTCCTTTTTTCAGACCCTAACCCCTTTCACCCAGCGAATTCGGGAGTATGAGCCGCCCACGTCAGAAACTTTTCCCTTGGGATAAAGCTTGAATTGTCCCTTTGCCAAGTTCCCAGGAAATGGGAACTATGTTCTTCCCCCGTCTCTTGGCCCCCGGATTAATTTTGTCCCCTTTCCCCTCTTTATCTGACATATCTTTTTTCACCCCGTGCCCCCGCGGTTTTCTTCAAATCTTTTTGAGTCGGAGACATTTCGCCATGCCTCTATACATCATGAGTCTTGACCTTGTGTCTTTTCTTACTGAGGTTATGCCATGGCGGTGATGTCGGCCCTTCCTCAAAATTGAGGAATGAAGCGCCCAGCCCACGAAATACCCCTGCAAGATAAAACCGGCGGTAGAGTCTTTCCTTATCAAGTGGCTTTTTTCTCCATCTTGCAAACGACACTCCCTTTTGCACCCCTAATCGTGAGTGCTCAGGAGGCAGCACCCCTTTTTTTTTCCCACTTGCCGAGGACGATCCGTCCGGACCAAGCTCCGACGGGGCGTATAGTACGGCCTACAGCCCCAACCCTCCGGCGCCCCACATATGGTCCGAATGTCAAACTTCCCCTATTCTACTCCTCTTATTTTTCTCCCCCTTTAGGAGAAGGACTCTGATTTTGTTTCTTTTTGTACCTGTCTGAAGTCAGCTCCGTTTAGGGCGTGCGAGTCTAAGCCTCGACGACACCTTTCCTGAGTTCAACCCTTCCCCAGAAACCTTTCAACGCTTTGTCTAAGAAAGGCCTATCCTCTCCCCCGGGTTCTGCAGCAGACACCTGTCCCCCTTTTCCAGATTTGTCGAAATCGACCACCTGGTGACTATCGTTGTCACGAAGACACTTATGTCTCTTGTACCCAGAACTTCCCTATAGGACGTTCCCGAGTCTTCACTTCAGTAATATTCCTCCGTTCCTTGACATCGTCTCCGGCTCGGAGATCCCTCGTGTCCTCAGCTCCTCCCTTTTTTTCGGCCGACTCCACCCTTGAAGAGGCACTCAAACCGCTTCAGTTATAGAAGATTCCTTGAGCGCTCACCATCTGATACTTCCTTCATTCTCTGTTCCCCCTGTTTTTGCAGCCCTGTCATTCAGCCAAGGCTTCGACACTGTTGAGTTTGTTAAGACCCCAGGTGCTATCTTTTCCTCACCATTCATCGATCATGTCCGGCAGCGCACTGGTTTCTACTGGCGCTGTCTAAAACCCATTCCAGGCAAATAAGGAGCGCATAACGCCATGGTCTTCTGACACGGTGGGACAACGTCAGGTGATGATGTTCCGTTTTCATATATGTCTTAACCCCATCATTAATAGGTAAGTGGAAATATTTACATCCGATACCACTCTTTGGTTGATGGATAATCTTCACCCCCTTATGGGGATGCTCAGCGACCGGAATCTCTCGCACTCCGTCAACAGATACACCATCTAGGTTCGTTTGCGATTGTTCGGTTGGCCCCCCCCCCCCCATGTCCATGAGGAGAAGAATTGTCACCCCAGTGTCTGGAAAACGTGATCAATGGAAGCCTAATGAGGCTGGCCTGGCTTCGGCGTCTTGCGTTTTTTCAGTGCGCGACCTCTCTTTTTGGAAGCTTTTCGCATGTTTCTCCTTTTCTTTTAATCTGAAACCTTTTTTCCACACCTTCGTCACGCCGTTCTTATTGATTTTTTTTCCAATCCCCTTTTTTGTTTTCCTTTGTCTCCCATCTCCTCTTTTTTTTATCTCCCGTTTGGTGTTGTGGATTCTGATCGTTCTGTGAAGAACCTTCCTCTCACCCCTTGATTTTGCACACTCCTATAAGCACGGCGTGACAGAGTGTAATTTCGGCCTGTGAAAAGATGAGCAAATCTGCCACCTCTGGATCGCCGTTCTTCGCGTTTTTAAACCACCGCCCTGGATTCAGAACGATTCAGCCTCTTTCGATATGTATTCCCTTGTCCTGTTGAAGCACCTACCGAAGGATGCCGCCGCCCGCAGGGCCAGCCTTTCTCAGACGCCGAATCTGTTCATTTTTTCCGCCGGACGAGGCTGCGCTTAGGTCAGGTCGCTGACTGACAATCCCCCAACGAGGTTTCCGCGCCTACAGCGTGACCATAGGCGCATGTATGGACCATTCCCCTGCCTGAATTTTTCTGTTCTATCCTCAGATAGACGGACGACACGCTGTAAGCACCTCCACGGCTGGTTGGAAAACGGCTTTGCTCGCATCGCGGTTACCCTGGTTCCTCTCGTCTTTACCTTGATTTTTAAGCTCCCAGTGACAACAATGGCGTAAACCGAGGTTATTCTGCGGCGGTCCAAAATCATGATAGCGGTTTATTGAGGAAAAGACCTCTAAAGATCCCCCCGCAACCCCCCCCAGTGTTTCTCTCCTTATCCCGGACCACTGGCGCAAAAGCCTGTTCAGAAATGCCTGTCAAACATTGAAGTTCTTGTCTGCACCTTCGCTCCCAAGTGTTTTTAAGCTTCTATCGCGTCATTCTGGTGGTGTCATTGCAGCTGAATTGTTCTCTCCTGTAAAAACCCTCTGTCTCCCTCCTATTGTCAATGCGCGGGTGCCGTCATATTGTCTGGCTTGCAAGCTGGTCAAACGTCTCCTTCGTAAGACGGTCCGCGTAAGACTTTTTCCGCCCTGATAATGGCGGGCCCCTCACCCCCCCCACTGGCAGTGACCCTCTACTTCACACTGTAAAAACCGGAAGCACAGGGTGTCTACTTCCTCCTTTAACCTGTTGGCAAGGGGTTTTTGGATGCGGTGTTGACGGCCACCTGAATATCATGCTCGGCTTAGAACCCCCCCCCTTTCTCTCTTCTTTTTGTCTTTTGGCCCTTTTAGTTCGTCGCGCGTGCTCCACGTGCTCTTCGCACTATCAGAGAGTACGATACTTCCTCCTTGGTAGAAAATCATACGCGTCCCCACTTCTTCTTTCCATGTATAAACCGGACGCATTTCTTGGCCTCCCCCTCATGCTCCTTCATTCGCGTCGCTGGCTGGGCGCTGTTTTCGCCGGCTTGTGTTTTTATTCGTGCCCTAGTTTATTCGAGACACCAGTTCCTCTCTGGCTTTTCCGGTTTCAATGTATTCTTCTCCTCGCTTCCCCCTTCATTCCCCTACGGCAGTCTGCTTCTGGTACATTGGCGTGTGCTGTGAGTGCAGGTTCTGACTGAAAGAAGGCGTCTTACTTTCAAGCTTCGAAAATGAATGGTTGTTCGGACCCGATCGATGGTAGTGGCGTGGCATTTCCCTCGCGCGGAATTCCTCCCCTTTGGTGGAGCAGCTGCAGCCCCGGCAAGTTCTCCCTAAACGGGACGGACCTCACCATTTTCTTTAACTCCCCGTAGTCCTCGCTGGGTTCTGCTTGCCTCCGCCGGTCAGCAGCAATCTCCGTGCATTTCACAACTTCCCTTTTTCACCAAAAAGTCCTATTCTATCCGACGTTTCCCCCGCGGTGCCCATGCCTCCTGCGCCCCTTTCTTTTCCCCCTTTTGGTCCTTTGACCCTCCGTCCTGGACTTTCCGGACTGGGCGCAGGTCCAAAATTGGAAAGCTTTTTACGACCTCCCCCAGTTGATGGCGCGTGGCGTTGTTTTTCTACTCCCCCCCTCCAATTTTTCCTCTGTTAATGTTTTTCTTGGCGGTCCTCCTCTTCGCGCCCCTGCCCCCCTCTACAAATCGTTTTGGAATAACGGCATCGCGCTCGGTCTTTCCCAGTGGCTTTCCTGCAAGCACCCCTCGGCGCCCCCACCTGTTGACCCCCCTTCGGAAGGCGCGCTCTGCTTGGTGCACCCCCCCCGCTTTTCCGTGCAACAACAAA
>Ga0179593_1220574_pt1 | contig 15348 bp, 23 predicted proteins | sample CZODoug2_1_08_16_FD_185931 | JGI IMG/M metagenome (GOLD analysis project Ga0179593, IMG submission 185931) | Vadose zone soil fungal communities from Angelo Coast Range Reserve, California, USA - CZODoug2_1_08_16fungal (PacBio error correction) | ecosystem: Environmental > Terrestrial > Soil >... | reverse complement strand
TTGTCGCTAGCTCTCTTCGGCCACCACCCGGCTTTTTGTTTTTAGGTCCCCCGGATTGTCAAAAATTTTCCTGAGCGGATTTGGCCCTTCTGCCCACGTTTCTTTGGTAATTTTTCCCACTTTTGGGCTTCCTTTCTTCTTGATCGTCAGCGTTCTTTTCCCCAGCGGTTTTTTTGTCGTTCATAGATTAATCCTTCGCACGTCTTTTTCATGCCCCTCGGCTCTTTGGCTTTCTTCCCTTTTCCTCAAGTCTTTTTTAGTCCCTGTGATATTTTCCATCTGTGGTCGTTCGGCATTGTACCCTTTGATCTGTTGAACCGGCCGTTTCGTCTCTAGCATTTTTCACCGTTAGTCTCCTCGGTTCCCATTTTTCTTCGTTATCATTAGAGTTCTTTTTTTGCACAAGACTCCTTTCGACCAGGCCGTTTCCCCTCCTTTCACCCCTGTTTCAGGGTTCTTTGCCGCTTGTTGCCCTTTTTTTTTTTCTTCCACCTTGTGTTGGAATCTTCAGACATTGAGTGGCTTCACTTTTTCATTGGTTGCTTTTTCCCCCATCTTGTGATGTTTCCTTTTTTTTGATCTCCTTGTTCTGCACAGGCCTTTGGCAAATTTTCCTTTTCCCGTGGTCTCTGCTTCCTGATCTTTTCGTCTTTTGAGATTTGATGCCCACCCAATCGTCACCTTCCCGCCACAGCAGTTCACCACCCCTCCCAACACATGCACCTTCGTTCGGTTACCAATCGGTTTACACGGCGAGCCTGTCCCCTCCCCGAAATCTTACCTGTTTTTTTTATTTCTGACCTCCTATTGTGATTCCCTGGTTACCTATTTATTTTTCCTTTCGTCTTTTCTTTTTTTGTTGGAACCTGTCCGCTTCGCTGGAGCCCTCCCCCCCTGTGTGGTTTTTGTCAGTCTATCTTTTTTCCTGTCAAGGTTCATAGCTCATACCCCTTTTCGGCGCGCCCAACTTTTTTGGGGCGTGGGTTTTCATGTACTTTAGATCACTTTTTTTCTTACTTTGTTTTTTTTTTTGTTTCAAAGCCATTTCGTCCTTTTGCCTCGTGGGTCGATTACCTCCCCTTTGTTTTTCCTCAACACCTCGCTTTCCGGTTTTTCAGGATTTGCCTTTACCCAGCGTCGTTTACTCGTCCAATCCATCGTCTACGCGGCCCCAGAACCTTTCTTTCTCCCCCTCAGCCCGAGACCCTCGCAGACACGCGCCCCTCATGTGAGAGTACCAACAAAAAACTCCCCCTCCCGAACCTAACACTTCTAGCTCCTTTTTACAGTCGCTTTGGGCTCGGTTAGCGGTTATTCGCCCTCCTCTCTTTCTTTTTTTTTCTTTTTTTATACGTTCTCTTTACAGATTTTGGATGTGTTTCGCATTCAATTCTTTTTCTGAAATGATCCAAAACCACCCCATCTTTGTTACTTTTCTTTCGTTGTGCTAGGACTTTCGGTTTTGGGCCCCCCGGGCAGGAGAGGTTTTTCCATCTTTTTTTGCATTTTTTTTTTTGCGAGTCCGGCATACTGCGGTTGACGTTTGTACACGCCCCCCCCCCCCATCTCGACTTTTTGTTCTCGAGCAGTTCCCTTCCCTTTTCCCTCGGCTTTTTTTTTGAAATCAATCCCAATTTCTTCCTCTTCAAGCGCATCCCCTCCAACCACAAGAACCCCTCTTGGGGCTCAGCACCCACCCAGTTTACCGGTTGTTTGCGTTTTGCTTTTTTCTGACCGGACAAAAGTCTATTCCGCTGCCCGGGCCTTTTTTTTTTTATTCGCCGAACTCCCTTTATATGGTTTTTTCTTTACGTCCTCCCCTGACATTCCGCCCAGCGTAACATCCATTCCCCATTATCTTTGCCCTTGCGCACCCCCCTTCCCCACAATCTTTTGGTTTTTCATTTTTTTTAGCTCGTTTTCATCACTTGTTTGTATTCTTCTTTTTCCTGGCCGCCTCGGCGAGCGGGTTTTTTTGGGGGGGGCCCAGTTGGTCCCCCAAGCAGGCTTCGAAGGCCCTGTGCCTATTTTTTTCTGTTCCCCTCGTACTTGAACGCCTCCTCCCACAGCGTTGGCGGGGCTTCTTTCAATGAGACTCCTTTCCCTCGGCGAGCGGGCTGTTTGAAACTTGTCGTTTTGACGGTCATACCCTGTGATTTCACCCTGTCCCCCCCTTTTGCCGGGATTTTCCCCCCAGAAGTTTTCGCCCAAAGGGCGCCTCCCCAAGGAACCCCTCCTCCCCGATCTTCTTGTTTCTTTTCCTTTATGCCTTTTGACCTCCTGTTTCCCATTCCCCCCTCCGCGTTTTTTCAAATAATCCTTCTGCTCCAGGGTCATTACTTTACACGGAAATTCTTTTTCACAACTTTTGGAAACGCCTTTTTTGGTCCTTTTCACCCTTCCCCAGCTGCATGACCCCTTGTGACTGCCGGAATTTGGCCTCATTCACCTTCCCCTCCACATTTCCCTCTCCCCAACCCCCAACTCCCTGTACCCGCAGTTTTTTCATTATGTTGAGACTTTTTTTCCCACGATCCCCCGCTTATTTTTCTGTTGTTCTTCCGACCTTGACGGTTATGGGTCTATTTTTTGTTGACCGATTGTCTCACCACCCCCTTTGCAAACGTCACTTTTTTTTTCCAAGATGGACCCTCCTTCGGCTGGTATGGCCTCTTTTTGTCAAGGTTGGGTTTTTTTGCCTTCCTCCAAGGTTGACCTTTTTTCGATCCGGCTTAGTCCCCCCCCCTTGAACTCACCCGTTTCGACATTCCTCTGCCTGGAGTATTTTTTTTTCCCCACTGTTCTCAAATTTTTTGCCTGGTTCCCTTTTTAGCAAACGCTTTCCCTTCCGCAAACGGGAATTCTCTTCTCTTCGGACCCCAATGTGGAGGTTTTTTTACACCTTCCTGTCGCACAAGAGGTTTCCCCCCCCTTTTGCTTTCCTAAGTATTGAAGATTCCGGCACGTTTCTCGTGAAATCGGCAGAACCCGTCCTTACCCCCCCCTGGTGTCAGGTTTTTTTTTTAGATCAGAACCATGCTCTCTTTCATTTCATCAACCCCTGCTTTCCCCCACCGGCGGGGGCACTTCTCTTAAGGAGGGGGCGCCACATCTTTATTCGTAAGGGGCCTTTTTTCGTCCTCCCCGTTTGTTGATGTTTTTTTTTTGCGGATCATACTCTTTCCTCCCTTTTTTTTTTTGAGAGATTGCTAACGCGACCCCTCCTCCTGGCGTTGCCGCTACTTTTGCCTACTTCCTCCAAGATTTGCGCCTTTTTCTCTCCCCTTTTCACGTAGGTTTTTTTCCCGGCTGATATGTTGCGTTCCCCTTTCTTTTTCGCTTTGCGGAGACTCCCACCGAACCAAGGCCACCGGTTTTTTTTTGTTTTCCCGATTTTTCCCCCTCGGATCAACGTGCGGAGCTATGTGCTTTCTTTTGAGCGTTTTTTATGCTGCCGGGGCCTTTACCCCACCTTTCTCTGCTTGGTTCTGTGACTATTGTCCTCTTAATTTTTTGACGATACTCTTGTTAATTTTTTCTCTGTTCGCGGGGTTCGGTTGTGCCTCACTTTCTTGTTACTGCGGTGGGATTGTTGTACCATCCTTTTGTGTCTTCGGGTTCTTCCTCTTGGTTCGGAGTACCTATTGCAAGTGTGGCGTAATTTCCCTGTTCGGGCCAGTGCGTCCCCCTTTTCCTTCCAGGGGCCTTTGCTTTCCCCCGAAGTTCACCGTTCGTGGATTTCCCTTTTTTGGCGTAGTTCCTTATTTCCTCCTTTAATGACTTTTCTTGTTTAGAGGTTTTTCCCCGAGGTCGGGGTTCTTTTTGTAGGATGTGTGCTTGAGTCCCCTCCCTTGCGTCCCTCAATTTCTTTCTTGTTGATGTCTGGGGTTCTGTTCGCCCCGGAGACTTGATCGTTCCTTCAGTGGACAGCGGCATCATGCGAGGCGCGACTTCTGGTTTCTTTTTCCCGCGTATTTGCCCTTTTCTAAGTACGGTTTTGCACTTCTCTTTCCAATCAAACCCACTTTTCGGGCTTTTTTTTCTTGCCGGCGCTGGGAAGTAAACATTTGGGGATGTGAAGTTTACCCTGGGGCTGGTTGGTTTGCCTCTCCTCAGGAGTTTCGTCGCCACCTTTTTCTGACCCTATTTCCCCCTGCCCTTCGGCGCTGAAGGCCGCAATTTTTAATGTTGGTTTTTCATCAGCTGTAGTTCCCCACCGCGGGTTCTTGGCTTTCGCTGTTTTTGTTGCCGCCTTTGCTTTTGCATGCGAGGCAGGCATTTGCCCCCTGTTTCCTATGTGCGCACACGAAGTTTCCAGGAGAACGGCTTGGGTATGTTTGGTGTTTCCCACGGGATTTCCTGATTGCCGTAGATCTTGGTTTTATGCTTTCCCCCTGACCGTGAGCCCGCGTGCCCTTTCTTTCTGTGAATGCCCACAGCTTGCCCCCCAAATTTCTTCGTGACCGTTGTCCTGGGTACTCTGAGTTCACCTTGTTTGTGCGTCGTGCTGCCACTTTTTTTCTTTTTCGTTCGCGCTTTTGATTTTTTATTTTGTCTTTTTGGAATCGTCGGCCTTTCTTCGGTACTGCTCGTGTACGTCCCTTTGGATCTATTTTTTGGACCAGCGATCGTTCGACCGATGTCCGTTTGACCCCTTCGCCACCAGTTTCTTTTTATCAACTTTCTTCCCTTTGGTCCCCCTAGCGGGCCGACAAGGAGAACTTTCTGAAGTTTTCCCCACGTTTTTTGTTGGTTTTGCCCTTTGTTTCCCCCTTCCTCCCAAATGTTTTTTTCTTTGCGAAACCCAGTGCGACCCCCCCCCCCCCTCTTCACGCGGCCAGTCTTTTCCTTTCAATCGGGTCTTTTTTGTCCCAGCCTCCGTAGGTCCCACCTTGACTTTTTTTTTAGTTACGAACATTTTCGGGCGATCCGTTCGTTTTTGAGATTTTCTGGTGTCTGCGACACTTCCTTTTTTCTGGCTTGCTGTGCAGTCTCGTTTCTTGCCTTCGCCATACGCTCTTTCCTTTCCCACGAAGCTCTGCGACCTCTGTCGCGGCGGCGTTGATTGGGTTGACTGTGCCCTCCCTTTGCTATCTCGACCCACTGAACCCACCTTTTTCTTTTTCCAAGTTTTGGTTCTTCTGCTCTGTGCAACGTTTTCCCCCACCCCCCCCCCGAGTGAGGAGCCTTTTCCTTTTTGAACCACGACCACGCAACCATCCTTAGTCCTACCCATTTTCCCATGTGGTACTTATGTCTTTTTTTTCTGCCCGCCTACCCGATGGTGACTGCTTTCAGGGCTCAGTCCTTTGTGCCCCTATTCTTGCTTCTTGACCTTTAGACCCTTCGCTGCCCTTTTGCACCCCCCCCTAAGGTCATCAACTGGAATTTGGAAGATCCTGGGCTTCATTTTTGCCTGCTTTCCCTCTTTTTCTGCGTTCCCCCGATGTTTGGCCATTTCGATTTTCTGTGATTTCCCTCCCCCCCCCGTCTCTATTCATACTCTAATAACTCCTTTCAGTTCATTTCCCTTGCATACCAGCCCCGTGCATCCGCCGTAACCTTTTTTTTCAATTTATCGGTTTTTCATGCCCCACACCCCTTACCCCCTCTGATGGAGCACTTCAAATTTTTTTATGTCATGACCCCAAAACCAACACCCCGTGATCCTGAACCTTTTTGTCCAATGTCTTTTTTGCCGACCTTTGCCTACCCTGTTTCCTTTTTTGGCCGGTCGACCCATTTTCTTCCAAACCCCGGATGTTTCTTCTTTCTTCCTCAAACTGTCTGGGCGCTCTGCACGGCGGTTTACCGGCGTTCCTCCCGTTTTTTCGCTATCTGCACCTCGTAAGTTAAATTTATTTTCTTCTTCTTTTTTCTACAGGTTTCTCCATTTTTTCAGAACCAAAGCCCACACTTTTCCTGTCCATGAACACGGCGTTCCCTCTTAAAGATGACAAACCTTTTCCTCCACAGAATTTTCGCTCCACCTTCAAAGGCGACCGACCATGGTAACACGTTCACTGGTTGTGTTTTTTCCCCCCGCTCGAACCGGATCCCTTTTTTGACGGCCTCTTCTTTTTACTGATAAAATATTTCTTGCCTGAAATCTCTCTTTGTCCTTTTCCCCCTCTTTGTTTTTGTTTTTTTTTTTGAAGGGGAGCTTCCCCTTCATATATATTTAGGGCCCCCCCTTGCTTGTAGCTGCTATGTACAGCGTTTCCCTATCGTTTCCTTTCCCCGCGGCAACCACTTTTTGCTCTGGTTAATGACTTCTTCGGTCTGTTCTCTCTCTGTTCTTACTGTGTTGTTTGTGTCTCTTTGATATCATCTCTTTTTCCTACAGTCTTTACGTGTTTACTTCTTTTCTTTGTCTTTCTTTTTTCGAAGCCGGTTTGAGCACCGACTTTCTCCCCCCCCTTCCGGGTTTTCTTTTTCTGAATTGTGCAGGTCCTCTCTCCCCCGTTTCTAGCTTCTTTACTCTCCGCCTTTCACCCGTCCGCTTCCCCTAGGCCGAATGTTCGTCTGCCTTAGGTCGTTGGTTGGTTCCGATATTTTCTTTTCCTCCTTTTTCTGCCCGAGCCCGGGGTTTCCCCCCCCCTATGTTAAATGACAGCATGTCGGGCCGGTTATGTCAACATTCGGTTCTCCAACCTTTTTTTTTTTTTTTTTCCTGACCCCAATTTGAAAGTGCTACTCTCTTGGATGTTTTTTCTTTTTTGACCCCACTGATGCCTTTTTTACTCGGTAGACCTTTCTGCGTCTGTCCAGTACTTGTTCCCCCTGCGCGTGGTGTTTTGCTCGGTTAGCCTCTTGCCGGTGATTACCTTCTTTCCCCTAGTCTAACTCTCCACTCCCCATAACATGTCGGGGATTTTTATACTTATCACATTTTGTCGTCTTTTTCATTGCAGCCCGCCAGTCATTTTTCTTTCTCTAAAATATCGGGGTTTTTCTTCATGCTTAAGTTTATTATTGGTTGTCCTTGTTCCTTCTTTCTTTCATTTTCGCGTTTCGTGTCTTCTGCTTTTCATAGGTTCCTTTATTCCTCTGTGACTTTTCTATTCGCAGTTATTAAGTCTTTCGTATGGTCCCTTCCGCGGAAAAGGTGGCCTTTGGTTGTTATTTTCACGTTTTATCCTCTTCCTTTGTTTTTGGTTGGTTGTTTTGCCAAGCTTATTGCACCTTTTCTGCCTGTCAGTCCTCTCCTAGTTGGTATAAATGTCGTCACTCTCCGGCCCAGCCCCGCCCTCCGTGCAGCCCTCTCGTGGTTTTTGGTTACAGTGCCCTCCCCCTTCTTCCCGTCCGGCCGTACAAGAGAGAAGCCGTTTTTTTCCCAGATCTGACAACTTCCATGACAACCAAAAAAAGGCCGAAAACGTCTTCTGATGTGTGTTCCCATTCCTTTTCGACCGGCGCGGGACTTTCTCCCTAGTCTTCAGGCGTTCTTTTCTGCCTCGCTTTTTTTTGTACTGTTTTCTCTCGACATTATCCTTGGTGTATCCTTATTTTCCCCCCTTATCCAAAAGCTGTTCTTCTGCCATGGGCGTGTATTTGTTTCGGCCCTTCCGTCCTGGTTGCCCAGGCTTCTTCTTTCCACATATTGGCCCATGTTTTTTTGGCGCCCTCCCCCCCTTTGCCTCCGGCGCCTGGACATATTTTGTTTTCCAGCAGATCGTTCCTCTTTTCCCGTCGTCTGAGGTCCGTCCCTTCCCAAATCTTCCCCTTTTTTTCCGGGAATATTCAAGCTCACCCTTCAGATCAATCAATTTCCGTCCGAACAGACTTTCCTGTGAGCCGGTTATCCACATGAACCTTTTCTCTGCCTTGATCTTTTCCAGGGACACTTTTTTTGTTTTTTTCTTCCGCGCTTTTTTCCGGGTCCTTGGATCTTTCTTTAACGCCTTCGGTTGGTCCGGTTGCGTCCTCTCCTTCAAGAAAAGATTAGCGTAGTACATTTCCTAAGGTCCAGTGCCATTTCCCCCACTCGTTTGTTCCTCTTCAGTTTCGGCACATCGTTTCATTTTTCTGTTTGGAATTGCCCGGTCTCTTCGAGTGGTCCCCCTCCATCTTTCCACTTCGCCTTTTTTTTTCCCCCAAAGTGTCACACAATACTGGCTGGGGTCCTTGACCCGCTCACTTCCCTGACCCGGCGTCACCCTGCAGCCTGGCGGCCTTTTTCCCTTCATTCGCTTTCAGGAGTCGATGCGGTTGCACACGGTCTTCTGTTTTAATTCCCGTAATGTCCCTCCCACCGCCCATTTCCCCCTGACTTCCATTTTTTTTTCTTTCCATGCCGGTCCTTTTCAAACCATCTCCCCTCCCTGGTTCTTCGTTCTTGAAGTTGAATTCGTAACAAATGACTCCCCTCTCTTTCACCCCCCACCTAGTGGTCGCGTCGGCTGAAGTCCTGCCCTTCCCTCACTGCTGTTCTCCTTTTCCTGTTGGGAAATCACCATCTCCCCTGGCTTGCAGTGCCCTTTTGTTGAGGTTCATGCTTTCTCCTCAAAACCCCTGCTTTCCTACAAAACTCCCGTCACGCGATACAAATGGATTAGGCCCGGAGTTTTTTTTTTTTTGACAAGTTTGCTTCGTCGGATAGTTGTCCCCTCAGTGCCGTGCCCCAAGACTACCTTCTTCCTCTGTGCGAGGTTGGGTTCCCTGACGGCATGTTCAGCTCGTGGCCGTACAATTTTTTTTGCACAAGGGTTACCAATAGGACTCTCCGCGGCTTTCCCATAGCAGTAAGCTGGGGCCCACCCCTCCGTGACAAATGCCACCTGTTTTGCTGTCCCTCCAGTGATCGGGACCCCGACCACCGCTGACGCTTCCTTGAACCTTTTTTTGTCTTTTTTCCTCCTCGTGAAGGGCATAGGACTGCCCCCTTGTGGCCCATACAGAAGCAGCTTTCCCTATTCAAGGGAATGCCCCCTGCCCGTTTGGTTTAGCAGGAAGAGATTAACCCTCTTGCGCCTTCAGTATTAGCTTTTTCCTCAGGTCTCGCTATCCTTCTCAAGGTTGACACACACCTTTTTTGTGCGTTTTTTTTCTTTGTCTTGGTGCCAATGCCTTACTACCAGCCCTCCCCAGTTTTGGTTGTTAAGGTCCCCCCTTTTTGGGTTTTCAATGTGAGATGAATTTCTCCCGAATCTTTTTCTTCGTACTGGTCTTTTGCGCCCTCTTTTTTTAGTCTGGCTCTTGTGGAGCAATCCTCTCTTTCTATCTTCCTTTTGTTTTTTTGTTCTCTCTCTGCTAACGCGCGGCATCCGGGTGAATGGAGGGGTTTATCAGACTTATCTTCTAACCCTTTTTTATTATTTTTTGCGCCCGGCTAATACCCACATCCCCCCCTCCCTGTGTGTGTTGCCCTGGAGATCTGGGCTGGACCTACTTAGAGCCTCCTGTTTTATTTCCCACCCTTCCCCCATCCCAAGGTTGGGCGGCGGTTTTCCTGTCTTCCCCCCCCTCGATCCAAGTGCGGCAGCTATGACCCTTGCCTCGTCTTTGCCCCGCATCTTTTATTGCTCTGCCGGGGGTATTACCCTTGTCGATCGCATTGATTCTGATGCAGATTATGCATCACCCCCCCTTTGAATTCGACCAGTACTCTTCATTCTCTTGTAGAGGGTGTAGGGTGGTCGGAGCCTTTTTGTTTTTTTTTCCTGATGCTTTGCGTACTTTCCAGTCCTTGTCAGCTAGGCCACTTTTTCTTTGTCACCTCTCCCTTGTGTTTCTTGGACGTAATGTGCTCCCCTCTAGTGCATGACGTGTTCCTTCTACGACAGCCCCACGAATTTTTCCCCCCTTCGTGATGATTCGGTTGGCCGTAAAGTCCTTTTCCACTCTTCTTCTCCGTGATTGTTTCTCGGGCGTTTGTCGTTTTCAGTTTTTTTTTGGTTGACTGACTGTGTGATTGTTTTTCTGTCCTCACTTTGGCCGGACACCTTGTGCCCCTTTCTCTTTCCTTTTGGGTGGATGTGTTTGTTTGCATATCAAAAGATTGATCTTTTTCTTGCCTTAATTGCCGATGGTATTGCTACTCTTTCTTTGGTGACTCCTCTTTAATTGGTCGCCTTCCTTTCAAATGTCTACGTACCTACACATTTTTTTTTCTGGGTTCTTTTCTTGGGAGCGGCGTTTTTTGACCTAAAAGGTCCAGTGCTTCTTCCAACCTTTTCGTTGACTTTTTTTTTCACCCTCTGTTCTTGGATTTATTCTGCTGCCGCTAGCCTCGTTTTTCACCCCCCCAACACACCCTGGCTTGCCCCTCTCAAGTATGGTTCCTGGGCCGGGACTTTCCTGTTGCTGTAACCGCCACCTCTTGTTCTTTTTGTTATTGGGATCTTGCTGGCCGTCTGCTTTCTCGAGCGCTATCCCTTCACTGTTTCCATGGTTTTAACGATTTTCTCCCTCCGAACGGCCGACCATAGGGTGTGGATGTTCTGTGCCCGGCTGTTTCATTGGATTCCGTGAAGTGCCTTTCCTTTTTTTGTTTGACTTGAGTTCCTTCCCAGAATTATTTCCTTCTACTGATCAAAGCTTCCCTCTCTCTCCTTGTTCTTTTTCCTCCCGCTAACTTTGCCTTTTTTTCTGTGAGCGGCGTTTTGTACTTAAGTTTTATTTTCCTTGGTCGTCGCGGCTGTTTTGTCTTTCTGATTTTTGTTTTCGTCCTTTCACTTGCTCTTTCGGGTATTGCTGCTTCCGCTCATAGTCTTCGCTTTTTTCGTTGGGTTGCTTTCTTCCGGTGAAAGGAGGATCCACCAGGTATTATTCACCCCCTACTGCGGCCTGGGGCCCTTTTTCTGCTTCCTACAAATTGTTGCCCTTGATCACACGACTCTTTGTCTACCCGAGTTTTCCTTTTACCTTCTTCCCTTCTTGATTGAGAACCGTCTCCCCCGTCGAGTTTGCCTTGGTCCCGTCTTACTTTGTCCCTCTACCTCCCGCCTTCCGCAGCGATGGGGTTCCATGGACATCTGGTTTTTCTCGTTTTCGCGCATTTGTTTGTCCCCTCAGAATTGTTTTTTTTTTTTTTTCTCGCTTTCTGTTTCCGAGTTATCCGATGCCATTGGTCGCGTTCCCACCTTTCTGGCTTTCTAAAGGCGTGGTGTTTTTGATGCTGGAGTCCTTGGTTGACGTTTGTTTTTTTCCCTTTCTTCTCTCAACCCCCAGTCCCCAGTGGCTTCCGTGCGATGTTTTTTGCCCCAAACGTGGACACACCCCCCCCTTCGTGAGTGTTTTTTTCTCCTTTTTATTAAAGCCCCCCCATGCCACCCCCTTTTTGCTCTGCTCTTTTTCTTTTTATATTGCGCTCTGCCCGTCGCCACCGATGGGTTCTCGTTAGTGGACCCTTCTTCCTTCACTGGGCCAGATCGTGCGGCGATTTTGTTCCCCTGTCACTCCAATCGAGTTTTTTTCCTCCCGCAAGCATCCCCCCTCCTCCTTCACGAGGCGTTGTGTAAGCGCGACTTTGATTTGGGTCTTTCCCCTCCCTCCCATGTTCTGTTGAATTCGATTCTATTTAATGACTCCTCCCACGTCGAGTCCGTCTCACGCCCCCCCTGCCTCTTTCAACGTTTGCTTTTTCCTCCCAACGCCCTTGGTACAGGGGTTTTTATCCGCTCAACCGGTTCACTCTCTTTTTCCTTCCCCAACCATCCGAATGCTGTTCCTTACAATTGTCTGAAGGGCCCCAATTTCTACAACCCCCCCCTTTTGGGCCCTTTTTTTTTTTGCCTTGCCCCTTTCTTTCAATTTCCCTTTCCTTCCCCGGGTCTCGGGTTTTCCCCCACCCTTCCCTTTATTGAAAAACACTCCGTATTTCCTCCTCCTTTACGCCGTTTATTCTGGGTGACTGGTGTTGGCATGTTCGTTTACTTACGAACTCCCTTCTGGATCTTTTCCTCCCCGACCGACACCGGCCTGGGCCTATGTTTCCTTCACAGAGAGGCGAAACCTTTTTCAGTCCCTGCCCCCAATCTCTCTGCCTGAAACCAGGGGCGCCTATCTTCTGACCCCTCCCCCCTTGTTTCAAACGAAACTCTTAAATGTGAACCCCTCCCTCCCGGATTTTTGACCACCCTCCACCGGTTCCTTTTTTTTTCCTCTTTCGTACGGATGATCTTCCTTCTTGCTTACTCCGTCCCGGTTGCCGACCCCCCTCTTACGGGGCCCTTCCCTTTCTCTCTTTTCCCCTCCTCCCTCCCTTTGTGTTTTTTTTTTTTTTCTAGGTAGATTTGCGCCTATCTTATCTTGCAACCTGGCTCCTTATTTTCCAGTCCCGATTGGAAATCCCTGTTTTTCTGAGCGGAAAGGTTTTTTGCCCGTTAGGTCCAGCGGTTGCGTTTTGTCCCCTCCTGTCCACCTCTTTAGGTTTCTTTATCTTGATTTCCGCGTCTGGTGATGAGTCCGGGTGTAATTTTCCGTTAACTGATTGATCGTCGGGGTCCTTCCGCGCTATTTGTCTTTCTTTTTCTCCTGCTTTTTTCTACAGATAGGGTCTTTCCAGGTGGTGCGAGTTTTTCATCTTTTTTCCCTCTCATCTTCCATCCTTGTTCTTACGTCTTTCCTCTCAACCTTTGGCTTACTTTGCCGCGGGGGCTCCCCATTTCTGCTACTCTTGTTCTTCGTTGTTGTCCTCCTTTGTGTCGATTTCCGGTTCCAGCCTTGGTCAATGAAGCCCAATTTTTCGCCCTGGGTGCTTCCCCTGTTCCCCCTTTTTCCCCACCTGGTTTTTTTTTCAGACCTTTTTTTCTTTCCCAGAATGGTGGTTTTGCCTTTGACACTTTTTTTCTTTGGTTTTGCCCCCGGGCGTCCTTTCGTTCTTGGTTTTGTCTGCCCAACCTTTCTTTTTTTAACTGAATCTGGACTTGACAAGGTGCGTGCTAGGTATCTTTTTCGACGTTGTGATTGGATGTCCTCTAGAACTTATTAACTGCCAGCAACCTTCGGTTGTAGTTTCCTCTTGAAATAGGTTTTTGGATACGAATTTTGCCTTTTCCCTGGACTTTCTTTCTCCTGCTTTTCTCCCCTTAGGGGATTTTCCTTGTTCCTCTATTTTCTTCGGTCCGTTAGTCAATTTTTCTTGTTCATTTTCTAGCTTTGGCCGTGGCGTGCCTACGTTTTCCATTTTCTTCTTTGCAGAGGGATCCTTTCTAGTTGCCATGGTTTGGCATTTTTTCCGAAATGTTTGGGTTCTCTTGGTCTCTTTTTCCTTGGGACCTTCCCACTTCGAAGTTTGCTTTTTCGTTTTTTTGCGTTCAACATCATCGAACGTGCTCTTTTCATCCTTTATGGAGAAGGCAGGGTTCCCCGTCCCCCCTAATCGACAGCCCCGTAAGACCCTCTATCCAGATTTTTGGCAGGGCGCTTTTTCGTTGCTTTACGTCGTTCCCCTCATCTTCTGCTTCCCTTGGGCAAGACCGTTTCGAACGATAAAACAAGGTTTCGCACTTCTTCTCTCCCCCAAAAAATGCGTGCCGTTAAACCATGTAACAACAGTTCCTTGTCCCTTGCGTTCCCCATCGATGCGACGGCGCTGCTTTCGCCCTAGTTCTATTAGGGCAGAATTCTGTCTTTAGCGACTTACGGGTTCTTTCCCTCCGTAGTTTGCCATCATCTTGGGATGATTTTTCCAATTATTCCCCAACCGAGTTTGTGGTCGGGTTTTTTTTTCCTGCTTTCACGGCTTTTTTTTCTTCCCCTTTCCAATGTATTCCTTTTTCCATTCTTGTCCTGACTGGTGGCGCCGTCCTTCCATACGTCTGCTCCCGAATCGTCCGGACCCTCATGAGATCTGGTTTCCGTATCTCAATGGAACCCTCGCCAAATTCCCTCCTTCCCTTTTCCCCTGCTCACACCATCCATCCCTTGCTTGCCGACCAGACATACATCTGTTCTCTTTTTTTACTCCCCTGTGAACCGGCCGGTGCAGGGGTTTCTTTTTCTGCTTAGGGAACCCAACTGAACCAACGTCGATTTTTTGTTTCCTTCTTGGTTCTTATTTCGAACGCCTTGCCCCCTCTTGTCCCGGGTCGTCATCTGCCGTCACACCCCCCGTAAGATTAGCGTTTTTCCATTGCAAAAGACGTTACTCTCACCCCCATTTGCGATTCTATTTCGTTGCTTCCCTCGTTAAGCAGTTTTTGGGAATTGCCTGCTTTATGGCTCGGTCTCCATAGCGGCGGACCCTCATTGTCTAAGTCCCAGAACGGCGGGCTTGTCTGATACCTTTCCCTCCGGCTCACCTTACCATGGGAATGGCGTTTCCTTGACCAATCGAGGTGCTTTCCGTAGGAGAGATGGTTTTGTTTTAAAAAATATTTCCGTCCGTTTTTGTTCCCTGCAATCGCGTCGTGGCCCGGTCATGGTTTGAATTTCCCTTCTCTTGTCTTCCATGATACAAAGGTCCCCAATGACTGCCTCTTCTCGTTGTGCCGTTTTCGTTGGACCCTTCCTAGAGGCCCCCACCGTTGAACCTACTCGTTCTCCGTGTTTTTATTGTGGGGCCAATTTTTTCCAATTCCTCTTCAGGCACGGGCGATCCCCCTTCCCCAGACCAGTCTGACACCGGCAATGGTTTGTGAAGCGCTGGTCGTTCCCATTTACCCTCATCCCCTAAAACGCGCCCCCCAAGCCCACCTCCGGAGAACCCCCGTTTGTTGTCTTGCTCTTTTTCGCATGGTGGTTCCGACCTTTCCAATCACTGTCCATCTTTACCATCTTTCCTCGTGGTGTTTTCTTTGATCCTTATGACTTTCATGGAAGACTTGCTTTTCGGCCATTGCTTCTTCTCCCCCCACAGGGTCACCCCCTTGGTTTTTGACCTCCCCGCTGGAGTTTTTGTTTTTTTTTTTCTCTCTCTTCCCTGGAGGCTGGAAGTAACTGCAAGACCCACGGCCGGCGATCTGACTCGCCCCCCTGACCCCCGCAATCAGTCCCTTCCTTCTTCTTTTTGGTTAAGTGTTTTTTGAAAGGGCCCGTTCGGTAAACGCGGCACTTTCTACTTGCGGCCAATCTTCGAAACCATCCCCAGTTGGAATTTGAAACCTTTTTTCATTTTTTTGACCTTAGGCCCACTTGGCGCGAAGTCAAGAATGGGCCCACTTTCTCCCCCTCCTCCCAAATTCCCCTTTTTTTTTACCGAGTGTTCCCCCTTTTGGGGTTTTGGCTTGTTTTGGAGGGCTCGAAAACCCTCTTTTTTTTTTTTTTAATATTCCGCCAATCAGCGGTTTTGGACCCACGGGCGGGGGTCACAATTTTGATTTCTTTTATGGGCCAACTCTTTTTTTCTTTTGTATGCTTGGCGCGCCCCGCCCCCAGTTCTTTAGTTTTTTTTTTTTCTTCTTT
>Ga0179593_1530186_pt1 | contig 15350 bp, 10 predicted proteins | sample CZODoug2_1_08_16_FD_185931 | JGI IMG/M metagenome (GOLD analysis project Ga0179593, IMG submission 185931) | Vadose zone soil fungal communities from Angelo Coast Range Reserve, California, USA - CZODoug2_1_08_16fungal (PacBio error correction) | ecosystem: Environmental > Terrestrial > Soil >... | reverse complement strand
AGGGGCGCGCCTTGACCCAAAGAACGGGTCCTTCTTTCCCTGGGTGGAGTCAGTTTGAAGTACAGATCCCTGGTTTTTTTTTCCTCACACAACTGACAAAACTTTCCCATTCTTGCAGAAATATCCTTTTTGATTTCTCCGCTCCTGATCTCAGAAGGCTTCCCTTGAGATATATAATGTAGGATCTCCGTAGGACGAGTTTTTTTCTTTTTTTTCGGTTGGTAGCAGACTGTTTGTTTCTCGTTCCTGCATTCTCTATGCCAGATGAGCGACGAATTGAGACGATGTACTCTTCTTCCCTCTCTCTCGAGAACACCCCCCTGTCGTTTAGTCTTCCCCGACCCCTCGCCACGTAACCAAAAAACGCAAGCTCGTCCCCCCAAGTCTCATGAAGTGGTCCTGCCACCCTTTTCTTTTCTTTAATGAAAAAACCCCTTCCTTTCAGTACGGGGTAGTGTCTCTAGTTAGCCGATCTGCTAAATTTGTATAGTCACAGTTGATTTTCCATCTGGTATAGATAATAATAGTTCTTAGACAATGGTTATTTCCTCGTATTGGATGCGTTTACGGGTACAAGTCCTTCTTTGTGGGCATGCATTATCAGAGGCCCGTAATTGGGTGAAGTTCTCTCGATGTCCGACTTCCCCCTTCAAGAGTCCTTTTTCCCCCGGCCCCGGAGATATTTGGTTAGTGGACCCCCTGTTTTAGGGCCGGGAGACCTACCTTCCTTCATGGGACATTTCCGACCTGACAGCAAAAGGTTCCGTCCTCAGATCGGCCCTTTAACATGACCCCCCCAGTTTCCTCTCCCGCCGTTCGATCCGATTCTCCCCGATTACGCTTCGACACTCTGCCGCGTGGTTTCAAGGTCCTTTTGGTGTACCCCTCCTGCGCAGGCCACCCCGCGAACGGGATCCGGTGTCCTACGACCCCTTAGATTAGATTTCCATCAGGGCAGTTCAGAGTATTCCCTTCCAAGACTCATAGATCCACGAGAGTTGGTGAGCCCTGGTCAATGGAAAGACCTTCTGTGTGAAAGCCGATCCTTTCTATTTCATCCGCTCGCTTTTACAAGGGACCTGACTCTCCGCAGAATGTGGGTTTAGATTTTTAATAAAGCTTTCCATTTTTTTCTCGTCCCCATGTCCCCTGTCCGCTTTTCCTTCTTTTCGGAGAATACACTGCCCTGCGCACGCGTTGTCACCAGCTCGCGATTTACGTGATTAAAAGTTTCCCAGAAGGCGTAGATGGTGGATAGAGCTGATTTTTTCTCCTGGAGAACGCTTTAGTTTTTCCTTAGAAGTTGTCCTGATGTAGCCCGCCCCGGTCTGGGAACTTGTTGGGGGAGTTAAAGCTCTCCCCTTAACAAGAAACAGTAAGAAGAGCTTTTTGGGGTGTATTCCTTATACTTTGGAATTTTGCATATACTCCTTGATAGGTCCCGTACAAGCTAGGGAGGACTGTCGACGTGGTGAAGGAAATGCCTCATCCGACTTCTTCCCCAATTCGAAGGTGAGCCCTTTAGCCGTGGTGTTTTTTTGACAATGATTTTTCCTGTAAAATGAGCTCTGATGCCAGGGAGGCCATTACGGACTGTCCCAACATCCTGGTTAGGTCCTACCTTTGTAGCTCCCCCCGTCTTTCCTTTTACCGCAATTATCGTGTTACTAACCAGGTCCTTCAACGAAGCGGCCCTTAGGTTTTTATCTTTCAGTCTTTAGCCGCCTTCTTGCTTTTGTCAGTAACGTTTTTTTCCTTATGGAGTACTAGCTCCTTTTTCTCCTGGACCTTCTCTCAGCCGCCGAACCTGCCGGACCTCGTCCCCGACAGGAGGGAGCCTTTTGCTTGTAGAAACTAATCGCACGTTCCCGATTATTCGGAGACTTACCCCCTCCACCCAAGGCGTGCGCGCTCGCTTTAGAGACAAGTTTACTCTCTCTTTTTTACTATTGTTTTTTGTTGGAGGAGTTTAATACCTCTCATCTCGATCATTAGCCAGTGGAGTTCCGTCTTTCTTAGCCGGAAGAGCCCGCGCATTTTTGTTTTCGCGAGGAGTGTTACTTCGCCCTTTCCTCGTCGTCTTCTGTTAAACTTTGTTTTTTCCGGTATAAGCGCCTTTTTTTTATGTAACGTCGTTACCTCAGCAAACAGTCGACCCGGCCCCCTTTTCGTAGTCGATTTCCCCTGACGATATAGAGAAGAAGTTTTTCGTAAGGTTAAGGTTCTCAGCAAGTGACTGCTTCCGCTCGGGTCACATATTCTTTCTTTCGAAGGTGTGCAATCGCTTCCACCGGTGCAGCTACTTTAATGAGATAGGGCTCCAGTCCACAAGAGTTCCACAAAAAGGATGTCCTAGAAAGGCGGGGTACGAGACGAGAGATATGATTCAGGCCTGTTCTGTGTAGCCTAATCCGAAATAGTGTTCCTTTTCTAGGAAAGAATGAATCGTCAGAGAAGCCTCCAGAATAGTGAATGATTCTAGAAGACGTCAGCAGGATTGTGTTTGGTGTTTCTGGTGATATCCTTACTCCCAAAATAAGCGTACCCAGGAGGGGTAGCCCCCCTTCGTCGACGGAAACAGGAAGTTCGGTCAGGAAGATGTTGGCAGACTCTAGAAAATAAGCCCTTCTCCTACCTAAGTAGAAATATTTGATAAGGACAGCCAGAGTGTTCGAAACCTGTAACGCTGTGTTTGCCGAGTAAGGTAGATACTTCTCCCAAAGGAAGTTGTATCCTCTTCCCGAAAAGTCTGGGTTTTTTTTTTCTGTCGGGGGATGCATAGAAGGCGACCCCTTCTGAGTCGAGGCCTTCGTGCCAGAGCGAGTTTTACTAAGACTCTTAGCCCATTAGTCGTAGAGATAGGCTTACCACGGGCCTTTTCCCCCCCCGAGCGGTAGATATCTTCGAGGCGGAGATTGTGCTAGTAAGGACCCACATCTACGTGCGAGGTCTGGGCGTATTTTTGCGTCTCCTTCATTGCACGGTAGTAAAGTGGCTAGGTTTTCCTACGTCCCTGTGGGGTCCAGACGCGGAGAGGATTTAACTATGGACCGAGCGGCTCCCCTTGGCCCTCTGTGACGTCGATTTACCCCTTTCCTGGCGTCCCGTAGAGCCTGGGTATGATCGATATTCGAGTCAACACGTTCTAACAGGACACCCATTGGCCCTTCCACTCCATGCCACTCTCGCAGCCCTTTTCGCGTCTGTCGGAAAGCGTTTTTTTTTTGGGTATATTGTCGGTTTAACAAGTTCATCCTCGTAGTCACTTTGCCTTTATTCACCCAACGACTTTTAAGGCTTCCCCCGCGTACTCCATTACGGTAGCTCCGCGGCTCATGGCGCTTGCGTTTGCGAAGCCATGATGACGTCCTTACAGCCCTTGAACAGATTGAGCTTTTGGTCATCTTCCCCTAAATAGCAGAAAGACCTGTTCCAGACCTGGCAAGAAGGCAATGGTTTTGTTACAGGAGCCCCCCCATTTTTTTTTCTTGCGTCACATGGTTCGCTTTTTTCCCCATTGCGGTTGGTGCCTTTAAAGCTGTGGTTCTGCCCAAAGAGCGTTTTTCTTTGAACTAGGCAGAAAGATTCCTTTATTTGTGAAGGGGCGCTTGGGTGTCCTACTATCCTTTAATGCAGCACTTCCCCGGATAAAAATCAGGTTTTAAACCTCCTAGTCTGTTCCCATTCCCTCTGATCCCGGAACCTGGGATCGATAAGGCGTTTTCTTTGCCCTATTTACGCGATTTCTCTCTCAATTGCGCTTTTGAGATGGTTGCAGCCTTTCTCATAAATGGGTGGAGGTTATCTTTACCGGAGATGGTGTCCCTACCAGATCCCCTTTCGAGTTTTTTTGCCCTCCGTCTCATTTGCCCGCTCTTTTTTTCTCCCTCCCCCCGTTGTGTTGTTCTTTTCTTTTCTCGTAGCTGAGTTGAGGTTTGAAAAAGTACTAACTCGGAGAACTCGCTTTTGACCGAATTGCAGGGTTTCCACCTCCCTTGAAGCCGGACGACTTTTTTTTCACCCCCTTAGTATCAAAGATCTGATTCTTCCGCCCCTATATGATTGATTTGAAGGTATCATGCCCCTCGTTTTTTCTGTCGTACTCGGCGTTTTCCTCTTCCCTCTCGTTGCGTGCCTGGCCTCACCCTATTGCCGCGATGCCCGTTTTCAAGACAGGGGACCCCCTTTCTCGTTCCCGCCCCCCTACGGGTCTTAGTCATTTCCCCCACGCACTCTCAACGCGAAACCCCATTTTTCCGTACGAGCCCGTAAGCCTTTCTCCAACGCAAACGACGTTCCCTCCACATTGCCCGTCGGACGGATATGCCTTCCCTTCCCCCTCTGATTCCGCCCCTTCCCAACCTTCTGTCTCCGTGGGAATGAAGACTGTTTTTTCCAGCCGCAGCTCATCGCATCCTGGTGCTACCTCAGCTTTTACGCGCTTTCGCTCGCTACTTTTGGACCCCCCTGTGCGGGAATCCGTCTTTAGGGAGTGACCTTTTGACCGACTTGCAAACAGTCAACTTCATAGTTCATACACCACCTCTGTTGTCGACTGATCGTCTTGACGTGCTGTTCGATTTGGATTTTCTGGGAATCTTTACCCTCCCCTCTGGCGATCATGGACAGGATCTTCCCGGTCGCAGACTGGTTGTACACTAAAGAAGACTTTTTTCCTAAAGATATCGACTTCGGTCTTTCTCTGAGAGGCGGCAACCGAAGTCCCCTGGAACGCTTTTTTTTTCTTCAGGAAGCCACCGGGCCCTGCCCCCACCGCAGCCCTTAGTTTATGACGTGCCATCGACTAGCCCTCGAGAGACTTGGCTTCTTTTTCTTTTTACTCCCTATCGTATTCCTTTTTCTCACCGATGTGGGAGAATAGTTTTCCATGGTAAGCCTCCTATCTTTACTAAATCAATATCGTACCCCTCCTCTATGATCTTGACGCCTTCTAAAGGAAAATAGAACGTCCCTCTGGTGCAGATACCCCCCACCTTGATCAACATTATCATAATGTTCCTCCGAATCTAGTTCGACTACATTTAAAGGAGGCTTCTAAATTTATATTAGTTGGCCCTTGAGTACCAAGAACTAAAGATGATGGCTACTTTCCTAGAGCCATGGATGGACTAATAAGTGATCTTCCGGCATGCGAGTTGCCCTCTAAGCAGGTGGCGGCAACTTCGTTTTAAGCGTGTTCGTCGTTCTAAACAGTGCACACTCCACTTCTTCCCCTATGGCCACGGGCGATCGTCTCCCTGGCTTTCGTGGGAATGATTTTCGGGCTCATATCTTGAGGAGGTGCCGCTGCGTTCTCCCTCCCCATTCCGGTTTTCGCCCTGTCGTTCCCTTTGCTCCCTCGCCGTTGTTCCCGGCTCTTCCGTGGTGGAGACGTTTTTTTGTTACGTTTCCCCGCCTTCTCGTCCATGATTCGCAAAGGATTCGACTTCCCAGGCTTTATTTGAGACATGAGGTGAGGAGCCCTCATACGGTGAACCGGCACGAATAAAGGTTTTTTTTCCCTTCTTAGGATATTCTCCAGTTATCTCGAAGAAAAGGAGACGTCTTACTACTCAGCTTTCATATACCTCGGTCAGCGACCCTCCGAGCTTTCCTTATGACCAAATCAAGAGGGATTTCCGGACCCCCCTCCCTATGTCGGAGATGAAGACCTAAACTCCCTCCCGATACTGTAGGAGGATTCCGCCCGTCGGAGCGAGGACTACTCCTTCGCCTTTCTTTCTTATGAGCGTTTGCGAAAATTTACGTCTTAATACCATAAGTTGGGTTTTCTAGATGTTAAATTTTACCTCTTTTCCTCTATAGCGATTTCCCCAGCACCTTTGGAGTCGTCTTCGACGAGAGATGCCGCGTAGGCAATCGGCTCGCCCCTTATTGGCTATTCGGGGAGGGCCAAACTTCAATTTTCTTGGACATTCAGTCATAAGTAGTGCTGAGGGTTATAGCATTGACAGCGGGACGGGTCTTCAGGCGCCCCTACCGGGACCGACTTTCCCCCCCCCCCCCCTGTCCCTGGCGAAAACGCACTAATAGCGCCGCCTTTTGGTGCAGCAACTTAGGCTGCTCGCGTTTTGTAATTTCTGACATGCGCTAACCGGTTTCTACCCCACCCTAAGCCCCGGTTCGAGGATTACGGTTTTGCAGGCGGTAAAGAACCTTTTAGGTTTATCTCCCCTCACCCTCAGCGTCTCACACACTGGAGCGGACCGAGACTTCCTAGATACGCGACTCCTTGTTACTGCAAGTGCGCGTTTCCTCGGCCCCTCTCGGACTAGGACCGTCTTTCGTTCTCAAATTCAAGTCCCCATCTCACAGTCTGCGAGGCAGTTCTAGAAGAACTTTAAGGTCGGGGTCGGGCCTGTTCTTGATTTTAAGAAAACCTCTCACTTCTCGCTTACCTTCCGGTCTGAAAGTTTCGATTCCGGAGCTGACGACCTGTCAGCTCAGCCCCCTCCAGATGACAAGAGTGATTGCTCCCCCTCCTTTCTCCCTTGCAAAAGAGCGTCTCCACGCTGAGAGTATATGTTCTTCTGCGGAGCAGGCGTTTTATAACCGCATACGAGTGCCCCCCCATTGCCCCTTTCTTTAGGAGGATTCCACATCCCGATAGAGGTCCTCTTCCTTAATTGAGCCGGTTATGCCGGAATCGAGGGGATCTTTTTTTCGTGCCCGCGAGGTTAAATTTTACTAACTTTAGCCCCCCATCGATTTTTCCCTTTAGCGCGAAGGGCTATTGTCATATGCCTCCGTTGTTTTGTGCTCTTTCCCCCCCTTTCCCTTGAGATTTTTCTGAGGAGAGATGGTGGGTTCCAGACAAAGGCCCCTTATTCTCTTGGAGCTAGAGGGAAGTGGTGGTAGCTGACTAATCGAAAAGTGGGGCTAAGGAGGTCTGATCAGCGGGAAGAAGTTTCTCCCTTCGGTTGGAAGTGGACTCTTGCCCCCCTGAGGTGACAGCATCAGAAGTACCCCCTCAAACGAGAGTTCCGCAGGACCCAATCAAATTAAAAGTGGTCCATTCCTCAGACCTCCCCAGGCTCCAGGGGGGACACTTGTCTGCGTTGAAGAAGGACGTGGCCATGCCCCCAGTAAAGCTCTTCGGCAGTCTTGACACTCCCAGGTTACGCACCCAGGTATCCTCGGAGCGGACGAATCTTCCTCCCCGGAGGAGACTGCTCACGATCTCGCGTGATCTTCCAACCGCCCCGCTCCTGTCAAAGGGGGATAAACGAGCGTGGGGATACTGCTCGTTTTGACATTTAATCCCAAGGACTAAGGAAGAATTATTTTTTAGGAGTCACTTTTGTGGGTTCTTCGGCCCCCAAGCGCGGGCGCGGGCCCACCTTTCCTTGTTGTTTTTGAGAGTGTCTTTTCTGGGGTAAGACGAAGACTCCTCATGTCGAACTATAGCCTTTTTGTGCTTTGTGATTCCTTTTTTTTCTTTTGGCGCGGGGTCCAAGCCTCAGGGTGATGCCTTGCCACGGAGTAACCTCTTCCCTATAGGAACCTGAGCGGCCGTCCTATTTCCCCAGTTCTCGAATTCGATCGTCCCCCCCTGCGGAGACGATTATAAGAACTTCGCTTCTTTTTAGCAGCCGAGGCCTCCGTTTTTGGTGGGTTCCTCGGCGTAGACTAACTTTATTCTCCCTGGCGTTTCGTTTCCCCCGGACTTCTACATTCTATTCTTTCTAACTTTTTTTCGACTAGGCGAGCTGCATCCCGCCACTTCATCGCACTTTTCTTTTTTTGTTGAGAAACGGGCCTCTAGTCCGTCATCTGGCTTGCTCCCCTCAACATGTACCGGGCGCTCGGCCTGGTCCCCTGTTTGGAGATTCCCTCTTTGCCCGCTTGGTCGACGTCGCAGCAGGAGTCCCGACGTCTTCTGCTTTTCGTGGGCCCCCCCGGAGAGCCCGTGCGTTTTTGGTGGACTCCTCCCCCTTTTCAGTGCGGCACACCCCCTCTAGGCGGCCCCGCGACCTGCACGTTTTACCCCCTCTCGTGTGCACTCGCGATGTCTTCCACTTCCGAGTTCTAGTTCTAAATTTCCTCCCCACGCGATCAAGCGAAACACCTCCACGCCCCGCGCCCGTCCCCCCCCTTTCCCCCCCCAAAAGGTGTCTTCACCCCCCTTCGCATGCTCTGCCTTGCGGTCGTCCTTGCGTCCGTATTCCTGCTCAACGCCCTCTTGGCGAAGCTTCAGTGCCCTTGTTCTCTCCGCCTAGATCTTCGCCCTCCTCGGTTTCGCCACGAGGGATTGCCTCCGATGTGTACGTGGCGGGTGCTTTTTAATTCCCTTATGAGGCGTGACCTAGTCCCGTCCTCATTACGAGGTCATACTTCCCTACGACTTTTTTCCTCAGCCCCGCGGCCGTTTTGCCTTGCTTAGGCATTGAGTTGGGTATCCTGACCTTCCTTCAGTCGCGGCGACGGTTCCCTTTAGGTCTCTCCCCCATAGGTGCAAGTCCCAACCAGGATCCGTTTCCCCCCCCACCGCTAACGCTTATCCCGGGTCCGTTTAGCCCCCTTTCCTTGCGCGGCGTACCCCTACGTTCTTCACAAAAGCCTGGACCGTAGCGGCCCGCCGTCCCCCACCTGCCGCCGACCGAACAAACCTCTCCTTTTTGTCTGACCGACGAAAAGCTTCCTTCGACCGGACGGGATCTGCCATACAGCGATGGCGAACCCCTCTTTTTTTCCTCCCGAGAGGGTATCCCCCATACTCCTTCGACACCACTGCTCTTAGCGGCTCATTTTAAGGTACCAAGCGTGGATTTCGGTGTTTTATCTACTAAAAAATGAAGCTGAACCTTTCTCATCGTAAATGGCGTAGTCTTCTAGTCGAATACCCATGACTAACGCGTTTTCGCCCCCCGTGTAAAGAGCTACCTCCCGATTAATGGTAGAAGGTAGCAATTACTCGAACGGAGATCTTACCCCTGAGGAGGACCTTAAGCCTTCGTCCATTAGAATCTCTGGCACATCGTTTCTTTTGTGCGAGTGTTTCCCTTTAGCGCAAACGTGTCCAGTCAGACCGAAGTTCACGGGCGATCTTTTCCCGTTAAGTTCGGGTATATTCTCGAGAAAGACCTGAGTTATTCATCGAGCCTATCTTGGCATCCCTAATTTCCAGTTCAGGACCTGTCTTCCGCCCTGAGAAATAGGAGTTTCGTCTCCTCATGTGGAGATTTTATCTTGTCTGAGCCATGAGCCTCGAGTCCTTGCTTTGCTTAAAGGCAACTGACGGCGAGGTATAACCCACGATTTGAGCAGCCCTTCGGGCACGGAGTTTTTTCTCCCTTTCCCCCCCCCCCCCTAAGAACGCTACCTCCAGGCCGTGTTCGGCAGCCCCTGACCGCACGCCTTTTCTGCTTACTCTCATCCGGTTCCAGCGGAACCCCTCTTTTCTCCCAGGCACTTCTAAATGGATAGGCTCGCGACTTAGGGAGAGGCTCGTACGCCCACTCCTCGGTTTCCTTGATCTTAGAGTCGGCGCATCCTTAATAAGACAAGGTGAGGGGTAGATAGCGACCCCCTCTATTTGTAATAACATCAGTTGTGAGACGCGCGGTTTCTTCTCCAACGCCTTGGCTTTGGCAGCTTATTACGGCTAATTGAAGTCAGTTGCAAGTGTCGACGATTGTTTTCTTTGAACCCCTAGAAGGGCCCTCTTCGCCGTACCTTATTTGCGGATTATCCGTGCAGCTTTCAGTCGAGGTATCTCCTCCCCGTAGTTCCCCCCCGCAGCCTTTCCCGTGTGAGACCTTTTTCCTTCTAAATATCCTTGCGGCCTCTGCCCCGTAGGTTTCTTTTTTACCCTATGACGGTTTTACAGGACGGCTCCCCTTACCTGTGATGTACTCCTCCCTGGGTGCGCTCAGATGCGGTGTCTTTCGTTCCCGAAATCTGCTGGATCCGCTTCCCCCAATCTCTCCCTCACACACGGTTTCGCTGAGCGGCGATGTTCCTCCCGCTGACAGGGATTCCCTGCTCGGATGGCGCGTGCTAGACTGAATATGGGTGAGGCCCGTTCTTCCTCTCCCCCCTTTATATAAATACCAGTCCACGGAAGGCAAGGTACGCACTTAGACTCCCGATCCTGTCTTAACGTCCGGTGATCTCCCCTTGCCCACTTTCACCCTGCTGGCTCTTGCGTTACGTCGATGAACTCATCCTCAGAATGTGGCCCGATCGCTCCTCATCACCAATCTCGCTCGAATCCTATTTTTTACCTCCTGGAAGGAGAAGCTCTGGACCCCTTAATCGGCTCCCCACTGGGATAGTCACGCAGCTGTTCGGAGTAAGAGATGCGGGAAGAAATTGGCAGCTATACGGGAATAGGCAGTTTGCGTTCTGAGGAGAGTAACCCCTCCCTCAATAGATTTAGTTTTACTCGGTGGGGCTTCGAGGCTCAAGGTTTAGGATAGGCTTTTAGGGTTGAGTTCCTTATATGTTCTTACGAACCTCGTCTGCTCGATGAGAGTAATTTCGTTCCGGAAGTACGAGCGTCTAGTTCGTTTTCTAGTAATTACCCCTGAAGGTTGGGATGTCTCCTTAGGAGCGAGTGTCGGGTTGTTCTACATTTAGGTCAAGGGTTCTCCTCAAGAGTAAGTAGGGGGTTTCCCTCTCGAGTGATTTGCCCGACCGAAGAGCGGATACCGCCTCCTCTTCTTTTACCTTGCGGTACGTCGGGGAAAAGGGAGCGGCCGCCAGTCTAAGTTCCAGATGAAGAAAACTCGATTTTTGAGAAGGTACTCCAGTGTCCCCTCGAAAATCCGTTGAAGTGGCGACTCTAGAAAACCCTGCCTAGGGTTTTTCACGGTCGGAGTTTTTTTAATGTCTGAATTGGGAAAGGCCACTTTGTCAAGTAACAGTCATCTTATGTACCAGAACCCAGCAGGTCTTTCTAGCGCTTCTCCTTTGAAGGCACCAGGATTACTTAATCTCTGGGAATCGATCCCCCCCGCCTTTCTTCCCATGCGGTGGACTTCTCTTTGAATAACGGTTTCACCACGACCGAAACTGCACAGTCCTAATTATTTTTTTTTTTATTGGCTCTTCGGTGTATGCGGCCCCTATGAGCGGTGTCGAATCCCGGCTTGTCGTCGGAGAGGTCTCTTTTTTTTCCGACAGAAGACCGGTCGTTCTAGAGATTTCCGCCTTCGCGTATGTTGAAGGGTCGATTTTTTTTTCCAGCCGAACTCTGCCAATTGCGGAACTCAATTTCGTCTCGACACGGCGAGCCCTATTAAAACGGCCGGGCCCGGAATCATTTTTTTTCTTCTCAGGAGAGGAATTTTCCTCTTCTCAGTCGCGAGCAGGCTTTGAACTTGAACTTTTTTTTGCTTTTGCGCATCCGGATGACCCCTTTTGATTGGAGTCGACAATCTGGAGTTTTCTCCTTCTTTATTGAGGATTTTTAATTCCCCCTCTGTAGATCATCTCTATATCTTTTGGTCTTTTTTTTGTTTTGAGAGATATATCCCCTTCCTTTCTAAGGTCGTTTTTGCCCACGACCTTTAGTAGTTTTGACCCTCGAGTTTCTCTACGCCTGACTTAGACCCCCGCCACCTGGTCCCCTTTTTTCACAGATGCGCAACCAACCTTCAGGTGCAGGAGATCCCAGCTCTCGGCCGACTTTGAGAAATGACCATCCTCTGAGGTTCTTTTCGAAGAAGTTAGTAAGGGAAGGATTTGGGTCGTTCTACGCGGTCAGACGATGCTCCGTTGCTTTTTTTAAAATCTAGGCAGAGACAACGCCTCCTCTTCTGATGGAATCTTCTAGCCACTCTAGCGCTATCACCCAATTCGATCTTCGTCTTCCCCCCCCGAACCTCCACGAGAACCCCCCCAGAGGATCTCCGCGCACCAGAGCCCCCCTTAAACGCACAAAGGAAGTTAATTCAAAATTGCCCCGTTTTCTTTTATTTTTCGTCGGCACGTTTCACGAGCCGTATTCCTTTAATAGTCTACGTTCCTTTTAGGAAATATAAGTGAGGGGTCGCGCGGACCATTTCCTTAGAGTTTGCGTTAAAGATAGTTCTCTTTTTGCGATTTTACTTCCCCCTTGTGGGCAACTAGTATGATAGTTTTTGTTGATCCGTTCCCGATTTTCCCCTCTTTCCTCCCCCCTGGGCACCCGACCACCCCTCCAATGGAAGGTCCTAGATTTCTTCCGGCAATTTTTCTCTTTTTTTTTGGGCTCCCTCCCTCTCTGGCGATCCGGCCTCTGACGTGTCCGTCCTTTTTCAAATGGCTCCAGACGAGGCCCTATGCTCCCGCTTCCCTACTTTTTTTTTCCCTTCGGCCGTTCGCGCTGGACCCCTACGTTACTTTTTGCACAACGGGTTTTTCCCTTGGTGCTGGCCACCCCCCTCTTCCCTTCAAAGATTGCCGCCTTCCTCAAACACTCCCGGATAGGTTTTTCCTTTTTCCACACGCTCCGACCGAGTTTTTAGATGATCGAGGTCCTTTTTCTCATCGATCTCGTTGTGCCCTTATTAACCCGATTGTAGACAGAAGATTCTACCCAGCAAAGTACTGCCCCTCTGCCGCGCAGATTGCAACCCCTCGACCGCGATGGATTATTTTTTTGATATCGCCTACACATGTTCTGACCTTTCGTCTTTTCCCTGGTCTCCCTACTGATATACTTTTTTTACCGACGAGGTCCAGCCTTTTATGTGAAAGATTTTCCCAGACCCTAACACGCTTGACGTAGCGTTCTCGTACTGAGAATCTTCGTGGATAGAATGGAGATTAGTGAAACTCTTTCGTAGAAGAGTGTGATCGAAAGAATTACGCCAATAGGAGCTCTGTTCGGGTTTTCCAGAGCAACTGCACAACGCCTTGGCAGGGAGCTGGCAATATTTAGTAGATCATCGTGACGGCTAGTGGTTCCTTTGTACGCTTAGAAGATATAGTTTTCCTTTTTTCCCACTCTAACCGAGAGCGCGTTTTGAAAAGCGACAGTGGCATGTCGCTTCCCTTCCCCCCTTGGAGATTCCCCTTTACTTCGGCTCCAGGACGGGAGTTCTGAATTGTGGTGAAGATGTTCGACCCTCAGAGCGTACGGCGGAGGAACATTTTTTTCCCCCTCCTAGATGCACCTAAGAGACAAATGTGATTGACTCTAACCCTTTTTTTTTATTAGAAGAATAAGGTTTCTGCTCCGGCGGAGCTATTCGATCCCCTTCGTTCGGTTTGCCCAGGTCTTTTTCACGGCGAGTAAAGAATAGTTGGGTTGCCTTCACGTAAGAGGGCCCTTCTCTTCCAAAGCAACTGAAAGAGGGTACCAGCCGAAAGTCGGTTTTTTCCTTGAAGAAGGCCACTACCCAGGGAACAGGCGTTCGCGATATCCTTAAGCCGCCAGGAGGGCGATTCTTTTCTTTTGCTTGGATCGCCCAATACCCCTTATCTTTCCTCCTCAATAAGTTGTTTTTTCTTAAAATAGGTGAACTTGTTTTCTCGTAGAAAATCAGCCCCCTCTTGGAGTTCTGAGGGATCGCCGACTCCCCCCCCAAGAGACACTTTACCGAGGGTGCTTCTTTTCCCCCTTCTTGACGAATGGATTCGAGAGTTACTTTACGTTTCAGGCTGTCTTCTTTCCTATGTGTTAGATTTCTAAGGATGCTTTTATAAGAAAGAGTCTGAAGACGTGGCTTCGGAACGACTGGATGTGCGAACTGCTTCCCGCGGGCCCTTTTTGCCGTGAAGCGAGGAAGACTTTGTTGAGTAAATTCTTCTGAGATTAACCTATGGAGAACTAAGCCGTTGCGATAGCTTTTGAAAGAAGTTCTCCTAGTATGAAGCGGGAGCTAATCAGAGTTCCCTTCTGTAGGAATCCCCGCTATGGAGAGCAGAGTTATCCTCCCTCCCGCTGATGGAGTGTCTACTATCAAGACATAGCGGTTAGTTGTATACTTGGCCCGATATTGCGACCTCTTTCAGAAGTACCATTTCGGCACGGAGCCTGCGCTTCCTACGTGAACCGATCCCCCCCCTTCCTTTAATAATATTCTTTTGCAAAGGTTCGTCTAGCAAGCACCCATTCTGTCCAGCCCCGGGCGACGGCAGCCGGTCGGTAGATGCCCATCTCCAGAAGTGTGGCGATCTAGAAGCCTTCCCCAGTGATACGCTTTTCTCTTTAAAAGACAGCTTTTTCGACCCCGCCGCTTGGGCCCCGTTTCTCGCCAAAGGAGCGTCCCCCGTTAGTAGAAGCAGGTCGTCGGTCGATGTTTTTAGCGAGCCCTGTGTCTCCGAGTGAGGCCTCATTCAACGAAATTATCCCTTTGGTTCGATGGTCAATGACCCTCCGGGCCGCTACTGTCTTCTGCGAGGATTCTTCTTTCGCCATCCGCGAGTTCAATTTAAGCCTGAGTTTCTCCATTCGCCCCCTCTTGCAGCGAAGGCTTATCCTAGCCTCCGGTTTATCGCGACGTTTGTGCGTCGTCACCCAGTTTTTTCTTAGTCGATCGTCAATTTTTCTCTTGATGGGTGCCACCCAAGGGTAAAGGCTTCTACTAGTCCGTGTAAAGTTCGTGAACTTGCGTTCATTCCCAGTAGAGAGCTATTTTCCTAAGAGTGGCTCCCAACTCCGATTCCCCCCCTGCGGTGCCTCCATCCCCCCTTTTTCATGTCAAGGGCTCGCTCCCTTGAAGTAAGGATACCCGTCTCCCCTTAAATTGCAAGGGCCCACCCTAACCCTTACGCCACTGGGGTTAGGAAACCTAATCGGGTGCCTTATTCCAGATCCCCTTTCCGCCAAGTACGCCCTTCTACTTCGTCCCCTCGAAACACTCACGCGCGGCCATCCCAGCGCTACTCTTTCCGATTTTTTAAACAGGCTCTCCTCCGAAGGACTCTCTGTTCTCACCACATTCTTTTTGTCTGTTGAGAGGCATAGTTCATACGTCTCGGAAACGTTAACCCTAAGCCGAATGCATTTTTTTTGAGCCAAAGTATTTTCCTTCCCGGACCACGGCTTTGTTAGAGGAGACCCCATTTTTTTTGTTGAGCGCGGTTGTTTGTCTGTTGTGGGGAAGACTAATCAAACTTGGTGTCTGACGCTTTTCGGTAAAGATGTCTTTTTATTTTTTTAGTGCACCGACTTTAATTTTTGTGAACGGAACGAGTAGTAACCATAGGATAACCCCCACGTGCTCCGTCGGGAAAAACGCAGATCGGCCCTTCATTTTCGGGTCATTCTTCTCAGGTCGAGCCGTCGTCGATTTATGTCTCCATACAAACTCTCCTGTTTCCTTTAAGACGAGCGCCCGTTCAATGGTGGCGGTGGGATAGCCCCCTAGATTGGATCTGGACTTACGTGTCCCGTG
>Ga0179593_1361648_pt1 | contig 15350 bp, 15 predicted proteins | sample CZODoug2_1_08_16_FD_185931 | JGI IMG/M metagenome (GOLD analysis project Ga0179593, IMG submission 185931) | Vadose zone soil fungal communities from Angelo Coast Range Reserve, California, USA - CZODoug2_1_08_16fungal (PacBio error correction) | ecosystem: Environmental > Terrestrial > Soil >... | reverse complement strand
TTTTGTGTTTGGGGGCGTGATTTATTGGCGGTTTTTAATCCTTGCTTTTCACCTGCGGCTTTAGGCGGTTTCTGCGCGCCCCCTGACTGTCCTTCTTGAGGCTTACGTCTCCTCTTGGCGCTACATTCCCTTCAATCCAGAACCCTCCCGCGTCCCCCCCTCGAGACAGTGGTCACTCAGACCTCCCGATTTTGCCCTCTATACATCCAATCCTCCTCCCTACCTTTCCGACATCCCACCTCTCTACTTTCCGATTGCTCTCCTCGCCCCTCCCTTCCCCCCGTTGCTCACCCGCTCATACCTTATGTACAATGGTCATAGATTGTATATAGGTGGACTCCCATTATGAGCTTTTGATTGACTTGGAACGGTTTGTGTATCCCATCCTCTTTTTTTTCTTTTTTCGGGTCTATCCGCCGGCTCTCCCCCGGATCCTCGCGTTGTAAAATGCTTTTCGCCTCGTGTTTCCACAGAGTTGTTATTCTGGGAGACACTTCTCCACCCCCTCCCATCTGTACCCGCTCCTCACCAACAACCCCCCCAACTTCCGGACCGTAGCCACTTACTCTTTTCACCCCACCTACGTCCTTATGAACCATCCGATATTGGGATCGCGATCCCCTTTCTAGAACTCACCGTTGACCCCTTCATCTTACAAACAAGACGTCACTGCGTGACCCTTCCTGACCTCTGACAACTTGGCCTACACTCCCCCACGCTCTCCAGGTCTCATCCACCCAGGCTCCCCCATTCTCGGCAAGCGAACCGCAGCCCACGCTAGCCACCTCTCCAGCCTATCTCTAAAGACCCCCACCTTTTTTTGTCCCTCCCCTTATCCCGTTTCTCCTCCCCCTTTAAACCGCGAGATTTGTGGTCGAGACGCTTACTCCTTACCTCCCCGTACATTTGCCCCCCTTTCGAGCCGCCCCCCATTCCGTGAATACGATCACCCCTTGGAGCGACAAGGGGTTCGATTCTCGGAGCGGTAGGTTCCCCCCCCATTCTTAGGCCCCTGAGGACGTCCCCGAGGGCTTCGAAGCGAGAAGTGAAGTTGTGTCCGTTTTTGTTCTCGTCTGTTCCGTTGCTTCATTATCTTGAGATGACCCCATCGAACCTGAATAAGAATTGCCCTCCCGTCTAACCCCTCCTTTGCCTTGATCCAATGCGAATGAGAAAGGCGGGAACAGACCCAGGACCCGCCCTGGACCCTTCCCCTTCCTCTTTACGTCCAAACCCTTAGCCACCTGCCCTCTGCGACCCTTCGTGCTTCTCTGAGGACGAATGCCACATACGCGAAATCTTTCCATTTCCGGCTCACGTGAGGGTTACGGGGTGCTTGCCCCCCCTGTTACGGAAGTATATCTCAGCACATGAACGATACGCCCCTTTGATCCTCTAGTCGGGAGATTTCCTTTTTGCCTATGGGTTGCTTTCGGTGCCTTTCCCCCTCCGAGATTTGGGCTCCGTGCAGCACTGAGCTTTGAGGTTTCTTCGTTCGGTATGACGCTACTGAATGTCATGTCCCCTGGTTGACTTTCGCTCTTTGACGTCGTTCCTTCCGGCTTTCCCGGCACCCCCTCCCTGCCCCCTCTGTTCGTCCTCAGCCAGGTTACCCCCGGTTCTACAGTCCGCGGAACGGCACCTTGCGGGAGCCCCGCAAGCGATGGGACCTGCACCAAGCCAAATCTTATCCCAAGCATTGCATAACCCAGCGACCGGAACAAAACGCCCCCGTCCTTTCTGGCCCCCAAGCCGTCGCTTCTCTGCGGATCCTCTCCACTCTACCGCAATTAAATTCTCCCCTATTTTTCACATTGCTCTCCTCAAACACCCTTATCCCTCTACCACCCATTACGACTTCCCATCCCTTGCTGAAAGTCCTCTGCAAGATGCTATAAGAAGCTAAAGGACCCTCACCCCACTTCGTCTCCACCTTAGTCCTGCAGTCTTTGGCCTTGTGGTTATGCCCCTTTCGGAGGGGTCCTCTTTTCCCAGAGTTGGCCCAGGCTGAAAGAGGTCTCAATTGTCTCATGTTACCCCCCGACGACTTCCATGCAGCGGCCACCTTCCCAATTCGCCATTGTCTCGCCTCTGCTAGGGTGTTCCTTTTCCAGCTGTCTCGGTCCCAAAACAGACTTCGGCCGCTCATCCACTTTTGAGACCTGAGAATCGCCAGAGTACTAGAACTTTTTAGAAGAAGAGGCTCCCCTGCTGAGTCAGGTCCTTGCTCCTGCACAGGATCCTCCTCTGGGCTCTCTCATTATGTTTTTTCCTTAGCCGCGTATCCCCCTAAAATGACAGGCTCAGAATTTGACTTCGAGAGACCCGACTTTTGAACCTTTGCGTATTAGTGGCAAGTTACCCGGATCTCCGCGAAGCCTGGCTCTCTCTTTTTTTGGTATTACTGTGCATCCACTTTTAACTAGGGCTCCCCTTATTCCGCCAGTCTCAGCCCAGCTCCGCTGGTATCCACACCTGCTCTCTTTTGTCGGCAGTGCACCCATTTGAACTTCCTTCGTGGAAGTGGCTTTTCTTCCCCCAATGGTTTTTGCGACTGTTTATTCCGTCTAGAGCTAGGACTTTCTATGCTCCCATCCCCTACCACCTATCCTTTTCTCTACCCATCGGAGCTGATCCCACCCCTGCGACCCGTCAGCCTCTGTCCTTCCCCCCCCTTCTTCTCGCCCTGACCCCTCTTTTGTTTCACACTGCTTTCTTGTGCAGCCCCTTTGACTGAGACCCCCGCCGCCCATTCTCTTCGTCGCCTCCGCGCGTCAGGGCGAATCTGAACGGCCATGCTTCCAAAATGTTGGCCTAATGACCGCTTACGCCCTTCTGGACATATTTCCCAGCTCGGGACTGACTGAGTCCTACTACGGTAACCTTGACAAGGCCAGTGACTTTTTTCAGGGTTCTGAGACTCAGGACGCCAATCTGTCTAACCCGGCCTTAACATCCCAACCCTTTTGTTAGTCCCCCCCGGTCTTGCAGTGAACACGTAAGCGACCCCCCCGCCCGTTGGTAAGTTACGCCTGAAAGGCGGGTTTGGTGAAGCTTCAGCGGGTGGTCACTGTGCATTCCTAATCGACAAGCCTTGAAGCCTGATTCTCCGACTTCTTCTCTTCGTTTTCGCCTCTCCCCCCCCCCAAACTCGAAATACAATACTAGAAAGAGGGTATAGGGGAGGTCTGCTTAGGCGAACTAGGACAGTTGGAGAGAGGATCGAGGACAGGTTCTCACATCCAGAGAAAGGAAAGACATTTAGATCAGACGTACGGCGGCCAGTTCAACCCATTGAGCGGTTAGTTTGAGAGCGTCGAGGTCGTTTCAGGGGTCAGCAGAAAGTTCATCGATACCTGGACTTACTGTATTCTATGCACCTGCTCTTTCCCCCCACTCGCCCTTTTCCTGATGCTTGTCTTTTTCGGACGTGCACACTTTTTTGCCCCGTTTCGTGACCCTCAACTGATTCCGAGTTCTCCTACTTTTCCGCTCTCTGCCCTCGGTATTCTTTTTTTTTTTGAGTTGCGGAGTCGCCTTGAGGACCCTAGCTTCGTTCTTTTCTCTTTTTGTATGCCCAAATCCTCCCAGGCCTCGAGGGACTTATTCTCGCTGACTCGCCTTAGTTTTGAACGATGGTAGTTAGTTCCTTTCGGAGCCCTATTATCCTGTTCTTCTTCTTTTGAGTTTGCTATGGGTTGGTGCTCTTTTTGCTGACCCAGTCCCGAATACTCTCCCCGGTCATCAGTGTTCCCCCCCAGCACTTTCAGCCCGGCCATGTGTTGCGGGCAAATCATCTCTCGCCCGGCCCCAAGACATGAGGTAGAGAGTGGCCCGCACCCTGTCACCAGATTATTTCTTTCTCCTTGAGAGACCCAGCACGTTTGAAAACCATCGTTAGTCTTGGTCTTCCCCCTCCACTCCCATTCTCTTGTCCTCGAATTGGCTTCCCTTCTTTTTCAACGCGCCGAGTGTCGATTTTGGGGCCTGCTCAGCCAGGCCGCCAAGCAGCAGTCTCCGGTGTTTCCCAGCTCCCCGTTTTTCTTGCATCAGGACGGGAATGCCCGAGGACTTTTAGCTGTGCAGGTCCCTTGTCCTGCAGACTCTTGTCGTGTTCCTTCCCACCCGTAACAGGGCTCTTACGGGGCCACTCTTTTGAGATCCCGGGACGTAATTTCTGTTGTGTACGTTAACTCTTTCCAGATGCCTTTGAATGATCGTTTTGTCTTCGCAGGGCAATGCCCTTAGTGCGACGAGCGGCTCCCTAGACCATGGCTTCACGCACGCGGTTTGATCCCCTAACCTTGGTCCTTTTGATTTTTTCTTTCCCTCGCGGCATTAATGTCTTTTCTTGCACGCTAGCTCCGTCCTCATGCGATTGCACAAGAAAAGACCCATCTCCTCTTCTCGTGAGCTAAGTCGGATCCCTTACCCTCTCTGTCCCCCCCCTTTTTTCGAACTGTATACATTACCCTCTTGTTTGTGCTCTTCGGGGCGATCCTCATTTGAAGTATTCCTCTCAGTGGCCTTTCTATGCCTGGCTTGAGCTGTTAAAGGTTTTCTGTCCGACCTGAGTAGGACCACCCCCCCCTGGCCTTGCCCCCTGCCGGAATCGTCCCGGTTTTTTTCCCTTATTCATCTTCCTGATCAAGGCGCAGGCCAGCGGGCACAATCCAGGACCAAGGACCCCAGAGTCGGCAGCTGGGTTGCCATTTCATTGTGGCTTCACTGTGCGTTTTATTTTTTGACGGGACATCTCTGAACCTTTCTTTCCTGAGTGCAAACCCACAGGTCTTTCCGCCTCATTTCTTTTCGCCTGTCTTGCCGGGGTGGTGGGCGTTTTTTTGCCTGCTCAGTGTCTCCCCCTCCCTTTTTTTTCCCCGAAGCCCGACTCATTTGCGGTTTTCCCCCAGCGGGACCCTTAAGACTGCGGGTTAGCGTCATCTACTGCCCGCGGGGACGGCTTGCTCCTCCCTTAAGATAAGCCGACGTTTGTTATTAACTTTTTTTTTCTCCGCACGCAGATTATGTACCTACGAGGATGTCCCCGACTTCGGCAGGGGTACCACGCCACCCTCTGCTCTTTTTCGTCCACATGCTGAATGCCTTCTTTAATGCAGGACTTAAATGTAGGTTTGAGTCTTTCCAATGCAAGCCCGCGATCTCCGAGAGACAAAATTTTTTCCGCTTTACTTTCACTTAGCGAAGCCTGTTTTACGACATGCTTCCGTCATACCTCTTTTTTTCTTCTTTTGAGACGTTTTTTTTTCTCCTTTTTTCCCCGTTAGAACTTTTTCTGAACCACTCCTTTCATCTTGCCGCTTTTCTGGAACATTCCCAGGTCCCTTCTTTCTTGCCCCTACTTCCCAGCCGTTTTCCTGGTTTTGAATCTGACCTAGTTAGTTCTTTTCCGGCGAGCGTTTGAGTTCAGAGTCTCTAAAGGGATCGTTGACACATCCCGTATCCATTGACTGGTATAGGACCGGCAGTTGTCTTGATTGGGGGGGGGGTCTTCGTTGTGGGGGGACTCCCTACCCAGACGCATTTGGGATTCTCTTTCTTTCTCCGTCCTCATCCATCACTCTTCCTCCTAATCTTGTGTTGTGTATTAGTCTTCGTCCACCCAAGCTCCCCCCCCCGCCTTAACATGTGTCCCTCCAGGATACAGATGTCTCCAAGTATTTTCTGTACTCGTCCCCACGACCCCCGTTTTCTTTCCGCCACTTTTATTCAAAGCTGATTCTTTGGTCTCTCAATTTAGATGCCTCTCGCCCTTCCTTTTCTCGAGGTGAAAGGGTCAATGGCTCCCCCACTCCCTTTGCAGCTCCCTCTTGTTTTACAGGCCCCACACAAAGGCCCCTTCTTACACATTCTGGACACAGGTTTTTTCCAAGCCACATTCTTTAAGGTTCCCATTATTATGTGTTTTTAGTTTTTTTGAACGCACACACGGAAAGGAGCACTTTTTCTTTCCTCCTAAGCTTTTACTCCCCCCCCCAGGTGGGTACCCCCCTTCGTTTGCCTGTTTTCAAGCTCCTAGAGAACACCTAGGATGTCTAAGCGCAGGCGCGCATTTCCAGGGTCTTGTATCCCCGGTATCCCTTGGTCATCATCCCCCCTTTTCTAATGCATGTGGCCAATCTTTTTTGCGTTTTTTTTTTTTGTCACACGGCCTATTCAGAGTCAGAATAGTTTCTAGGCCTTTGTCCGTTAACACTTAGCTCCCCCCCTCCGCCTCCCCAGAAGGTGGCCGTGGTTTACTGAGTTTGCCCCCTATCCTTAATTCCGTTTCCCTTCATTTTCTCAGAGCCGTATGACTTTCTGGTGGTTAGCCTTGTCTCTCCCGGAACCTGCACCCCCAACCAGAAAACCCCGTTTAAGTTCGCTTCTTTTCTTGAGGGAGCACTTTTCCTTTTTCACCAACATCAAAGACCTCCTCAAAGGCTTTTTCTCCTTCTACAACGGAGATCGTGGCACTAGAGTTTTTTCCTCCCCCCCCTCCCAGTTTTTATCAGCGCGTGTTCCGTCTTCCGGCCTGCGGCCCAAGAAGGATGTGAGTCTAAGTTCCTTGCACCGGTTTGGCTTTTTGGTCGAGAGCGTTTCGTAATAGAGGTACCGAGTTGTTCGCGAGTTCCATTTAAATTTACGCTTCCTGACGCAAAGCTTCCGAGATATTTTCTACCGGCTCTCAGGCTCAAGCAGCCTTTTTAGCAAGTGCCTTTATGTTTTGCAGCATTCTCTTTTCTATCAGGCCCTTGCGAAATAAGACAGGCTTTTTCCATCCCCCTATGACCGCAGTTTTCTATAGAACGAAATGTCATGGAAAGCACCTTTAGAAGTCCTCTTTCTTTCCGAGAGGTACGCCCAGACGCTTATTACCGAGTAAGCACCTTTTGCACCTTCAGAGCACAGTTGATTGTTCGCCCTTTACTTCCCGCGGCCGGGCTACAGGTCGTCTCCGAGGTTCCTTCCACGCCTTTATCTTACACACTCCCTCCCCCACGCATGATTGACTACATGGAAGTCTACCTGTAAGGTCAGCCTCCTTAAGTCTGTTGCGGAGGTTTTTTCGAATCTTCCCGTTTGATTTCCTTTTTTACACAGTTCCGCCCCCCCCACTTCCCCCCACCTCTGTCGACTAAGTCCCAATTATCCTCATTCCCGCCGTGTAGTAGCCCTCGATAGGGTGCCTCCTTCTTTCTTCTTTCGCAGTTTTAAAGATATCTGCCCGGCCCCCCCTCAGTCAGCTCGTTCGAGTGTGGAAATTCTCCTAAAACCTCCTTTAGAATCCTAATTGCTGTCCCCTCTTTCGTCGCAGGTGTGAAGGGCAGCCATTTGCAGCGTGTTTTTGAACCGTTCACATTCAGCCGACTCTCAGCTTCGGTCACAGTTTCCTGAGGTCCTTTCTCTAGGACTGGGTTTTTTTCCAGCAGTCAGCCTCCCCCCTCTCGCTCCCCTCCGTCACACGCAGCTCTGAAAGCGTAGGTCTGTTATGTTTCAACCTGAGTCCTTCAGCCCTCCACGGACCCATGGTCGATTCGTTGCAAATCTGCTCTTCTGGCAGGTCGCACTTCCTGGAATGGTTCTTTTTATTTCTTTCCGCCGATTAAAGAATCCTTGGTTCCTGGTCCTTTCCGTCTGTCTCACCCCCCCCAATAGTGAATCCCTGGCGTCTACTTCCTTTTGCCATGTCCAGAGCTTTTCTTCCCCCCACGCATTTTGCTTTTTACTTGGCCCCCCGCCCCTTTCCCAATAGACAGTTTATTTAGCTTGGAGGCGCGAGATCGGCAAGCCATTTCACGGTCGAGGCCCCGGCCAATTGTTCAATGCCAGGTTTTGATGCGACACTCGGCTTAGAATCTCCTCCCATTCTTTTCCCTTTGCAGCTGGGAAAAATTACTTCCTTTTTTTCTTCTTTTTGACTTGCCACTACCGCCCACGGTACCCATTTTAGCTTTAGATCTGCATGCGGCTCATTGCCTGTTTAAGGCAGAACTCATCCCAGTAACATTTTTCTGTTTTTTCCCCCCTGATTCGATCCCCCTGACGCCCCCCCTCTCTTTTTTTCCCTTTTCCCCGTAGTTTGATCCCCCCGTCCTTCTCTGTGCGAAGGCGGCAGTCGCGTTTTGAGTTTACTCGAGAATGTTCGCTCGTCGTACCGTCTTGCCGTTTCCTTCTGAGACAGCACCCCTTTCAAGATACTTTTTTCGCCGCAGGCTCGTCCGTTTCCCTTGCCTCGTGGAAACAGGCAACCCTTCGAAGCGGGCCCAACCTAACCATCCAAATAACTGAAAAAGACGTCGCTGGGCTTTTTTTTTTTTTCCCCCTTCGTTCCTTCCTCAATCCCGGTGCCTTTCATCTATTGTGTACTTTGCCTTCTGCTTCTATTTTTTTTTTCTTCAGTCCTCTGCCTACTTGTGCACCCGCTTTCCCCCTTGTCTCTTCCGTCCTCCAGTTTTTTTTTTTCCTTTATTTTGCACAGTTCCCCCTTCTGCATACACTCCCCGTTTGTTTTTTTCTCGGTCTCTCGTACCATGTTGATCCTCCCCCTTCCCCGTTTCTCGGCACATCTATCCCCTTTTTTTTTCTGGTTTTTGCAAATTCTCTCCTGTTTCTGTTGGCAGCCCTCCTTAGTCGCGTTTCTGACACGGTTTGTACCCCACCCCCGCGCCGCCACTCCTGCTTTTCTTCCTCTTTTGTTCCGGCACGAGTTGTCCCCGCGCAGCAACTTTTTTTCGCTGTAATTGAACGTCCCCCGTCCCTGCAGACGACTTTGCCCGTCGATCTGTTCTTACATTTTGTCCATTTTGGCCTGCAAACTCAGACGCCCGCACCTATTTTTTTCCTCGAAGAACATCTATGTTAACGATCCGACAGCTCAATTCTTTTCCCCCTAGTTTCGAGCCAGGTCTTTAGCTTTTTTCTCCCGTTTCACGCCCGGTTCTTTCCATGCCTGGAGTGGCTTACAGAACTTTTGCCTTACCCTCTTACTAATTTTTCATGCCATGGTGTCGACGCTTATAGGCAGGCCCAGACTTACCCCATTTGCATGCAGCACGCAGTCTGTAGAGGTCCCTGTGAGAAGAAGAATCAGGACAGGGAATCGCCGCCGGCTGACAGCCAGCGGAGACCCCTTGAGTTCCCGTCTTCGTAGACCACTGTCTCTTTTTTGCTTGAAGAAACCGGCCCTAGCCATTGTTTTTCATTCGCCATGTTAGAATCCGTACAGACGGATGTTCGCTAAGTGGACCCTTGAGCGGAGTAGAGCGCCCACATCCCAAGCCCCGAAAGGTCCTTTGTTTCTTCTTGCATCCTTAAGCGGAGTTTCACTCCCATTATTCGGACCCCCCAGATGCACCGAAAGACGTGATGGTTTTTACAGTGAGCCACATTTGGGTCCTTATCATTAAGAATGCAATCGTTCCGTTATTCTGGTACGGATTTGAAGAGACCTTTTGTTCAAGTGATGCCCGGCGGTTGTTTAAGTGGTCACTTTTGTGGTTGTTCTGTGTTTTGGTCTGCCGGGTTTGATTCCTTCTTTAGAGAGTTTGTACGGTTTCTCGAGGTCAAGTTTCCCCCCCCCCAGGCCACGGCGGCCAGTCGATTCTTATGTATCCTGCAAGATTTGCTCTTTTTTTATCCCCCCCGGGTCCACTCTTTTTTTTTGCCTTCCAGAGCAGTGTGGTAGCCCTGGGCGTTCTTCTCGCGAGTGCTTTCCCTTTCTTCGGCCCAGTGTCTTCCCCGTTTCCACCCCCTGCACGTTTTTCCAACTCCCCTGGTTTCCCCCGGTCGTGGACGACCCGCACTAGTCTTTCTTTTCTCCCCTCCCCCTTTGGCCCCACTTGCCGCTGGGTTTCCTCGCCTTTTCCCTTGACTCTTCTCGATATTCACTCTTTTTCTTTTTGCCTTCCCCGTTTCTGAGTTTTCATTTTTTTCTGCATCAGGTTCGATGGTCGATTTCCGCTGCTGCTCCTTTTTGCGTTTACCTTTGTTTGGTGACATTTGTTTTTAGTTTTGAAATCCCTCTCCTTTTTTTAGGTTTTTTTCACTTTTCCTATCGCACGGAAGCCCAAGTTAGTTCTTTTAATGCTTTGGTCTGCTTCGGTAAGTTCGCTCGTTTTTCAGCTCTCGCTGGCATTTATGCTCCCTGCTTCCTTCCTTTCCTATTTGCCACCTTTCTCCTCTGTCATGTACATATTCCCTGGTTGGTTTTGTTTGTCACTTTCGAGCTTTTGATTTTTTTTCCTTGATTTTTTCGTCTTCAGGCGTTTTTTGCCCTGTGTTGCGAAGCAGAGCCCCTCAGAAACTTTTTTTTTCCTCTTTTACCTCCAAAACCGCCCTTTGGGCGCCATCGTCCGACGGACCAGTTGTTTGTTCTTCCACACGGTTTTTGCCGTTCTTTTCTTGCTGTTAGGCTGCTTTCGTGTCGACAGCTGTGCCCTATCGGCTCTGAGTGTATTCACTCTTTACCATCACGGATATTCGCTTCCATACCCTAGATTTCCAAAGCACGGGGAACTTTGACCGGATCTGACGCCTAGCCTCCTGTGGGGCATTCGTCCTAATGAACACTGACACCCGAGTCATGCCGTGAATTGTGATTGTTTTAGACGGTGCCTGGTGGACCTTAGTTTGGCCCCAGTAGTTTTTTGCCTCCCGCTTAGAACACATCCAGTTTTTCACCCGGGATGTGGTTTTTCCTGTATCATGGACGATTCTTCGGAATGGTCCAGGGGACTTGCACCCCCGACGTTTGAGTTCCGTTATTCGAGGGGGCGCAACCCCATCCCCTTTCGTTTTAATTTTTGCTGTCTTGGAACCGGCGTCCCCTTTTCTGCGTCCTAGGTGGGTTTCACCATTGTTTTTTGACGTCATTCCCTGTCCAGTTCCTGCTCGTGGGGTGAAGAACGGGTTTCTGTACCTTCGATGTCTGCCAAGATTTGTTTTATGCGCGTCACAAGCTGTTTTTGTTTTTACCCCATCGCATCTCTCCATCTTGTTCCCTGTGAGTCCCTTTCTTTTTTTTACCTTTTTCTTTGCGGTTTTGCTTTCCTCGAGTAGTCTTGTCCTTTTTTGTTGTATCCCCTGCTCACACTCAGTCTTCCCGTATGTCAGTTGACGAGTCAGCCGTTCCTAGCCCTTCTTGAAACGTAGTCGTGTATTCCTAGCAAAAGCAAGGACCGGTAGTTTCCCCAGACTCACCAACCTGTGTAACACCATGGTTGTTCTTCAGGAAGGGTCAACCGTCCGTAATTTTCCCCCTTTTTTTTCGTGCATTCGTGGTTATTCGTGGGGTGCTTTTCTCCTACTCTGGTCCCCACCTATTTAAACGTTCCTTTTCTAATTTCCTTTTTTTATCTTATTCTGAACCTCTCTTTCGATGTTTCTGGAGACCCCTGTGTTTGTCCCCCCCCCACCTTTTTCCATACTTGATTTTATCTCTTCACAGTTCTTTTTCCCATTGGGAGTTGTGATGGTGTCGCCACTATCATGCCCCTTATTTCCCACCTTTTTTGTCCCGAGAGCTCACCCCACGTTCCTTTCCCCTTTTTCCTGTTGGTTTTTTCACACGTGTTACCGTTTCCCCCACGAATTCTCAATTTTAACCAGCCTATACCCTTTTTCTTTCCCATTGCAGGGTTTGACCGCGCCCATTTTTCGTTTTTTTTTTCTATTCACTCTTCCCCTTTTGATTGTCTGTGTTTTTTTTTCTTTCCTCTTCTGCAGATTTTTGCTTTTTCCCCTTGTTCTTTTCTATCTTTTTTTTTTTCTCTCTTCCCCCCTTTTTTTTCTTTTTTCCCCTTTTCTTTTGTTCTCCGATTTCCCCGTCCCTACGTTATCTTAATCTTTTTTGTTCTTTTTTTGTGGCGAGTACTTTTGACCAATTTTTCCTGATAATTCGTGGCTCACCCAGTGCGTTAAACCCCTTTGGCGCTTTTTTTTTGGCCCCCCCCTTTTTTTTTTTTCTGTTCCCGCTTCTGTCCTTTTTTCGAGATCTTTCATTATGTATCGTTTCCGTTTTGCTCTCGCCCGTTTTCATCATTTTTTTTCCCCCCCCTTCTTTTCCCTTAGGGAGAATTTACTTCAGGGGGTTTGGGGAGCCTCTTCCTGCTGATTTTCTTTTTTTTTCCCTTACCACCCATTTTTTCCCACCTTGCCACTATCTGGTGTTGACCCAATTCCACTTGACCTTTCTTGCTGCCTACCCCCCTCTTTTTTTCTTTAAGGTATTACTTTCCCCAATGTTTTGAATGTCTTGTCCCATATACTTTTCCTTCACCGTTTTATTTTTCCTAGTCTTTCCGGCTTTTTACTTTTATTTTTTTCTTTTTTAGTATAGGACACATTTTTTCACGCACCCTGTCGTCTCCTTTTTCCCGTCCTTCGTATGTCTCTCGCGCCAGAGTGCTGCCTTTCTCTTAGTTCGATCGTGCCGTTTTTTTTTTACTTTTCATTAAACCGGTGGGCAGTATTTTCCAACTTACCCCGTTTCCCAAAACCCACATCAATTACGCCCACGTATCATCAACGGCTTTATGGACCCCCGATTTCGGTTATACCTCTATCTTGAAATATTTCTCTCGGACAGGGTACTTTCTTTTTTTTTGGTGTGTTTTTTGGACGGACCCGTTGTCATTATATCAATCATGTCAGCATGTTTCTTTCCTTTTCTTCTTCCTTTTCTCCTCACCTTCCTTCTTTTTTTTTCCGTTTTTCCCCTTCTCTGTTTTTTCTCCATTTTTTTACCTCCTTCTCTCCTCCCTTCTTTTGTCCTCCTATGCCGATCCCCATTCTGCCCTCCCTTTCAAGATAGGTACTCTCAGTCACCGATCGCCCGCCAGCCCCCCAGCCCCCTCCCCACTCCTAGTATAACCATTGACGCATGTTTCATATGCGGTTTGTGATGACCTCCCCCTAATTGCATCTCTCCAAGGTCGTTGCACCCCTGTCCATCCCTTTTATAGGAACAGCTCCTAGTGAGTAACCTGACGCCCCTTTCGGGAGTGAGCGTTGGCGGCGGTCCTTTTCCCCGTTTTCCACCCCCAGTGAATCTTGCTACGCTTCGCACGCGAACCTGCCTTTGGCAATTTTCTCTTATTCATTTTCTCCCCCAAAATGTCTTGATCCACTGAGAGATCTCCGGTTTTTTTTGTTTTTCCTTCGTTTGCCGCCGTGACAGGAACGCGCCATTCGGAAATTGAGCTGGGTTCCGGCATGTGCCACTTGCGATTTTCTTCTTCTCCACAGCATTTAGTTCTGAAACGGTTTGTTCTTTCTATTCTGCCCACTTTACTATGATTCTGAGCTGCCTTCTCCCTAATGTCCGGTGTTCCTTCTTTCTTTCGCGCTAACCATCGCCTCGGCTACGGTTTCTTGAACTTCCCCGTTGGCAGCATCTGTTCTCCTCCCGGCATGGGAAGCACACGTTTTGTCATTTGGACCTCCTCACGGAGTGTGTTTACGAATTGAAGGTCCTCCTTGAGTCCACCCCCCGGCGCAGTTTATAGGTTATTGTTTTTGTCTGAAATTGCTTCCACCATGACCGTCCCCTTTAATAATTCAGTTAGGTTATTGAAGCGGTTTTTTTCCGACCAGACCTTCCGTTTTGCTTCTATGATATTTTTTTTGCCCAGTAAACATACCTACTTTGGAAGATTCGTTTTTCCTGTTTTTTCCCATGAGTTTGTGCTGACTGACTCCGGGAAGAATCTGCTATTTCCGTATGGGACCATTCCCCTGAGTGTGGACCAGAGTGTGAGTTGTCCTTTCCCCCCTTAATGCCACTTTTGAGTCATCCAGTCTGCACTTTTACTTTTTTCCCCACTTTGATGATCTAGACTTCTCCCGCTGACCAAAGTAAAAGAGTTTTGAGGGAGTCGGAGTCTCGTGTTCCACCTTCGTTCAGGGCTTCCGTTCCCCGTTTTTTTATTCTTAAGTTTATTTCAGTTGTCCTTGATGAGTCTGGTCCGACGTCGGTCTAACATCCTTTGTGAATCACCTGACCGAGTTATTCATTTGATTGCTGCTACATCTTCGACACAATTTTTTTAAGTTTGACTTTTGCTCGTTCGAGAGGAAACTGCCTTCTCAATTAGGCTTTGCTTCCCGCTTTTCTCCCTCTTTCCCCCTTTCTCTGTTGACCGTGATTTACCTAAGTCCCTGACAGATCTCCCATTGCTTTTGGATGTCCCCAATCCTTATCCGATTTTTTTCCTAGTGAGAGAATTTGGCCCAGCTGTCTTCGTTGCACCTTCTCCCCCTATTGAACTTTCCTCTTGAAGATGCTCTTGGGGTCCGTACTCTGTTTCTTGTCATACTAGCGTTACTGCTTCAGAGGTGATTCTTTTCTCCGTGAATTTAAATGCTCCTTATACATTCTGACATATGTCGCAACTCCAGATTGACGTCTTTTTTAATGAATCCTTGATATCATCTCCCCCCCCTTTTCGCATTGTGAAGCTGCGGGTATGGGCCGGCGTTTACCTCGAACTCCCCCTTTTTTCTGCTCAATCCAATCATATTCTGTATTCCCCGGGCGGAGCCGTCGCTGCCCTCATGCGACTTTCACCCCGCTGCTATTACGGGGCCGTGTCTGAGGCAGCCCTTTTTGTTGGCGTAGCTGAAACCGGCTCTTTTCAGCTCAGCTCTTTTTCCGTCTAACTTGGTTTTTTTTTTTCCCGTTTACTGATAACTGCCCTAAATTTCCTACCGGCTTCGCCCGAGGCAGCGTTTGCAAGTTAGTTTTCTTCTTTCTGAGAAGGAAAACTTTCATTGGGGGACGGTCATTCTGTCGGCCTTTTTTTGCTATCCGCCCCCCCAAAGGATTCGCTCTTCCTTATGATAGCAGGGCGTGTGCCATACCCATTTGGAACAATTCTCGCTGGCGGCTATCTAAACCCTTGTCAGAATTCCTTCCACCATGTGAACGACTTCCCTTTGCTCGATCAAGCCGGTTTACCGTTTTTTTCTCGTAAAAGGTGCCCCCCTTTAGCCGTGCTTTTGACTTTCTTCCACTCGGCCTTCTCGTACCTGTTCTCAGTCCGTAAGGTGCTCTGACAACCATCACGTCATCTGCTCCCCTTGGATTGAATCCCAACTTGTCCTGTGTCTTTTTCCCCTGCCCCCCCCCTTCGCCAGGGACCTTTAGCAGGACCTTGTTTGTTCTGACCGCAACCCACTTTTTTCACTTTCCTTCGCCTCCACCTACTATCGGCCTACTGTCTCCCCCCGTTTGTTACCTCTTTTCTCGAGCATTTTTTTTGCTCGGACGCTTTCCGGTGTTGCTTTGTTGTTCCCCTTTTTGCTCCGATTCGTCTCTGTTGTTCTTTGATGCTTTGATCCCAGGGTCA
>Ga0179593_1424724_pt1 | contig 15351 bp, 16 predicted proteins | sample CZODoug2_1_08_16_FD_185931 | JGI IMG/M metagenome (GOLD analysis project Ga0179593, IMG submission 185931) | Vadose zone soil fungal communities from Angelo Coast Range Reserve, California, USA - CZODoug2_1_08_16fungal (PacBio error correction) | ecosystem: Environmental > Terrestrial > Soil >... | reverse complement strand
CGAATAGGTACTTTTCCCGTTGGCTTTTCATTTCCTTCTTTGTCTGCCTCCCTCCCCGAGAGGGCGTTATGTCGCGCTTCCACCTTTTTAAAATATGCGTGACGGTGTGTCGCACCCCCACCAGGACCCCCTTCTCACCCCTTCCTCCCCGTCCCTCTCAGAAGAGCCCTCCAATCGCACATGTACCCCTCTTTGACTCTTTCCTTGTGCCGATCTGGAGTCTCGCGATACAGCCCGCACCCTCCCTCCTCTTTATCGTCACCACTTCCTGTTTTGACTTCGGTTCCCCCTCTCGTAGAATCCGCAGTCCAGGCTCCTTGTCGTCATGCGTAAGCTTTACATGAAGAAAGCGTCACCTCCCCCTCTTCTCTTACTTTCTCTCCCTCCTTTTCGCTCCTTCGCTGGCCCTGCCTGATTTTCCCCAAAGCGTTCGCTTTTCTTCTTTGTGAAAGCTTCTTGCTCTTAGTTTAATAGGGACGGATCCCCCCAAAGACTTTCCTTTTTTTATCTTTTCTCCGGGGTGGGTTGGCCCATGCTGCAAGGCGAGATGAGGATTGCCGTTCCTTTGCTCTAGACGGTTTTAAGGTCCGGCTCTCGTCGAAAGTTCCAGAACAGGCTCCCAGCTTCCCTCCGGCACCCGTCACCTTCCTTTTCGGTCACCCTATTTCGAAACCCCCGTCCCCCCCCCAATTTTCCACTCCGATCGCGCCATGAGGACGGCACCTCCCCCCCAAGTCCCCCCTCTTTGACGATCCAGGAGGATGAAGGGCTCTTACACGTCGAAAGTCCGGCCCCTTACCTTCCCCCCCTCCGACCCTTTCCTCCCTTTCACCGTTTCCCGGCCTCCCCTGTTTTGCTCTCCCGCGCTTTATGGCGTCCCCCCAATCCTTTGGCGCTGTCCTTCCTCCCCGTTCCATTGGTTCCGAGAGGCTTGGGTCCCTTGTGCCGGTTCCCCTTTTTTCTTACCGGAGCCCGGTCTAAGTGCAGCCCCCGTCCCTTTGGAAGGGCGATCCCCACTCCTCCGACCAAATGGATCATTAGACGGCACCCGCCCCCCTTCCTTTTATACGTCCTTCATCTTTTGCTTCCAGCCCTCTCCCCCGACGTTGATGCGTCAAGCCCGCATGTTTGATACTCCTACATTGTAAGAGCACATGGTATATGAAGGCTTTTTCCCCTTCCCTTCCTCAGTTTCCCCCTAAACCCTGCCGACCGCACGGACGGTTCGGCCGTCGTATAGCGAAAGATCTTTTCTTCCCGGCTGGCTCCCTTTGTATATTTTCGGGCAAGGAACTGTCACTGGTTAAGCCCCCCCGTTCGTTCTTACCCCTTTCCAGTCATCATTCTGATAGAACACTCGTTCGATCTCGCTTCCTCTTTTCCCCCTCTTCCTCAACCCCCCCTTTGTACGCCTGCTTCACCCCCCCACAAGGTGCATGCCCACGCCGCGACCAGACGGGTGTGATACCAAGTTCTCCCGTTTTCCTTCCCCCTCTCTCTTGCTCGTCCTCCTTCCCTCCCTTCCCCCTGGGCCGTGCCCCTGCAGGACCTCGCCGTCCGGTTGGTGGGAACGTCGGGACTTCGTCACCTCTTTCTGGATGACTAAGCGGTTTCCGTGGTGAAGGGATAGGCATTTGGGCAGGGCAGCCCTTTCCCCCTTGCCCCCCCCAACCCCTCCAGATTCTCGAAGACTTCCTGAAACGAACGCGTTTTGGCGATAGAGTTTTCGTATTCCCTCTTCCGCTCCGGGCCTTCCCACCAACGAAAACCCCCGGATGTCCCCAAGCACTTTTCCCCCCTCCCCGGTCTGCGGCTTTCTTTTCGTTGTCTGGATCCCCTCCCTTTTTTTTTTTGACAAGTTTGCTTCCCGTCCCCAGCTTTCACTCAACAAGCGTTATAATCATTCCTTCTCTCCATCTTTTTTTGACAGTCGAATGTCCTCTTGTTCATCGAGATCCCTCCTCCTTCCGCTGCCTTCTTCTCTTCCTTTGTACTTCAAGACTGCCAGGGCGTCCCTGAATGTCGGATGGTAGTCGTCAGTGGACCATTTGCTGGGTTCAAGAGCTGGTCCGCTTTAGAGCCATACATCTCCCCTTTTCTTTTTCTTCCCATATTGTTGTGTGAGAGATGGTCGAGGGAGCTTCTCTTCTGGAAACAGCTTTTTCCCTCCTTTCCTTCTCTACGACACCCAAGCCCCTCCTATTGACGACATTTCATTCGGCTTTACCTTCGCTTGCGCCGGCGGCGTCCTCTCCTTGGCGCTTTTCTCCCCCCTCTGCCATCAGCTTCTCGATGCTACGAATGTCGCCTTTATTGAAGTCATTGTTTCTTCCTTTTGTTACTTTTGACCTGCGGGGAGAAAGGATCTCCGCTCAAGGCTTCCAAACCTTTCCCCCCTTCCCTCCTTCCGTTTTGTCCTTCCGCCTCTTTTTATTCTCGTTCTTTGAAGTCGTGTTTGAACAGCCTCGCTCGGAACCTTCTTCACCCAAAAGGCTGTCATGCGTTTGCCTGCTTCTCTCATCGCGAGGTTTTTGGCGGAAAATCAGGAACGCTTGCCCAACCCCCCCCTTCCCTTCCCTTGAGCCTGCCCTTCCTTTCCCGGTACCACCCCCCCCCCCATTCTTGACGAGTCCTCGTCGTTCCCTCCTGACGGCTTCGTCCTGCCGATGGTGCCGTCTAACGGGTAGGCGTTCACTTGCCTTTGGTCTTCTCTTGCCCCCCTGTTCCCTTTTTAGCTCGTGTCACCGAGAGGTTTTTGTCTTGAACACGTGCGGTGGATTATTCCGCTGGACCGTCTTCTGCGCCCCATAAAAGAGCACCGAGAGCGAAGAATTCTTTCGTACTGTTTCTCTCCTTCCTTCCACTCTTCCTTTCTTGCCTTCCGTTGACATATCCGATCTCCCACGGTCATGCACCTTCGAGCGCACGTACCGTTCGTGCGGTCGTTTCCATTCGGTCGACATGCGAGTCGTCTGAACACCCCGTAACTCCCCCGTTTCTCTCCCTTCCCCCTTCCATCACCCCTCGTTCGGGTGATGGACCAGCAGTGGTGATCGCCTTCCTTCTCTTCCTTCGCGCCTGGTCGGGTTAGAAGGCCCCCCTCAACAGCTGCCCCCCCCTTTTTTTTCCCGGCTTTCTCCTTTTCCAGCGCTTTTGAAGAAGATGAAGCCCTGGCTGCGGTGCAGGAACTGCGTCCCCTTCCCTCCTCGTCCAGAGCCACCCAGTTGGGGATACTTGGACCCCCCTTTCTTTTTCCCGTTTTTTGATGACCTCGTCCGCACGGATTATGGTTCTCTCCAGCCGCTGTATTAAAGGCTTTTCCTCCCCCCTTTTCTCTATTTTTCCATGGTTCGTGCCATCAGACGATGGACTGGCTGACTCCCTTCCTTCCGCCGGGTCTGCCCTTCTCCCTTTTGCCTTGGTCTTGCCGGCCGACGCTGCGGCCCCCTCGCCCCTTCTTGGTTGGGTTACTCATCTTGTTTCCTGGCGCCCTCTGGCCTCCATGACGGACGGCCCCTTCCCTCTCTCCCTGGCCTCCGTCCGTTTTCCGATCGTCGCGGACGTCTCCCAACGTCGAGCGCATCCACATTCCCCTTTTTGCTGTGTGTGTGATCCTGCCATGAAGGTGCCACACCCCCTGTTCTCCCCCCCCTTTTGTCCTTCCCCCCCGACTCTTTTTGTTGCCCCCCCTACCGCGGGCACGCTGTGCATCGAGCTGGCACCCAAGACCTACCCCTTTTAGCGAAAGCTTTTGACTTTCAACCTTCTGCCTCTTTTCTCCACCCTTTCTTCTTTTCCCCCCATCCACTATATGACAGGACTTGCCCTCAGGCGGTCGGCCGTCCTCGGCGGCGCGCTCGTGCGACCTCCTAGGGGCTGAGGGATCGGGTCGGCCCCCGACTTTGTTTTTTCCGCGACATTTCTTCCCCGGTGCTGGTCCCTCATCGCGCCGATCTCAAGATCGCGATTTAGACAGTGATACAATGTGGTAACTGTTGTACTTCATTTCTAGCGCGTTTCTTTCTTTATTCTTTTTCGCTTTCCATTTGGGTCTGGCGACACACCGTCACGGTCTAATTGTTTAACCTCGTTCGGCGACAATAGCAGCACCGAGCTCCTGAGTCCCCCCTCTTCCTGTTCCCCCATTCCTATGTCCCTCCTCCCGACTCCGCGCCAACCCAGCCGTCTCCGAGCGTGGCTCAATGAGCCCTGATGGCTCGAGGTCTTCTTGTCGAAAGCGCACTCCGGCTTTTCCTTCCGTTCTAATACGCGCGGGAATGCCTGCGCCTCCGACGGTACCCTTTTTCTCCCTACTTCCACGCCATACTGTGGTCTGTCGCGGAACGCAGCTGGCGCGATTTGGGTCGACTCCTGAGGTTCCCCTCTGCAGTGTTATTTTCTTCACATCACGTTTGGAAACCAAATATCTCTCTACTTTTCTGGGTGAGTTTCCCAAGGCGGAAGTGACATGTCCCATCCCCACTCGCTTGTCTTTTTTCTTCTGCGCTGTTTCCTCCCGCGCTTCAGTTTTGGCCAAACCACCTCAAGACGCTTTCGTATTTCGAACGCCGTGTCAAATGACCTGTCGCCCTCCCTCGATATGTACGGCTCCAAGTAGAAGCGCGATTTTTCCCCTTTCTTCAATCGTTCCCCCTGTTCCGGCGGTTTCACCTCCCCCCCTTGTTTCGTTAAAGGGACAAGCCAGACGGGAATGGGCTTTTTCGCTTCGGAGCCTCTCCGCAAGGCTTGAGCGCCTGACGACTAAAATTCGCCGGAACCTCAACCTCTCTCCAATCTCCCTCTCCATCTCCTTTGTTGTTGTCGATTTCCGATTTGATGTGGTTTTCCTGTAAGTGCGTCGATGATAGCTCGGCGGCTCTTGCCCCCTCCGGCAATAGTAGAATAATCGTGGTGATTTACATGTCAAGCCACCTGGGTTGTTCGAACCCTTAGTCAGTTCTTTTGATTGTCTCTGCTCCCCCCCATTTCGCACTTGTCGGTCCCTGTTTGTAGCCTACCCTCAGCTCCTCTTATCCTGTCATTTTCCCGGAATGACGACTGCCGTGTCTTTGAGGTGGTTTTCCATCCCCCCCCCTTTTTTTTTCATCGCTTTGCTTTTCACCGATCTCCCATCCAGTCCTAAGCGCGTGTGTCAGGACGCCGCCCTTGACCATCCCAGAACTAATGTAGCGTATGGTTCCCTTTTTCTTCGTCCTACCCTCCCCCCATTTCCAGCGCCTCGAGCTAGTAGCTAATTGCCCTCGTTGCCTCCCTTGACACCACTGATTGGTTGTTGTCTATTTCTAGTTTAGCGACCGTCGGCACGAGCCTGTCCCCCTGGATTCTCTCCATTCACTCGCTTGTGCCTTTAGCCGAGCAGATGTCCTCCGAGATACTTTGCATTGAGGCTCCCTTCTCCCCCTTGTCCTTTCTTTTTGAGCTATTTCCCATCTTCTCTCTTGTACATCGTGTCCCTGGATCATTCGACTCTTGCTCATTGCGTGAGCTCTGGGTCGCGCCGCCCCGCGTTTTTTTATTTTCCCCACCCCTTTGAGTTGTCCGTTTTTTCCCCTAAGACGCCCCCTTGAAAAGTCCCTCAAACTACCGCACAGAAAGCGCGGATGACCTCGCACCCCATCGCGACACCTTGTCTTGCTTTCAGAGCTCTCTCTTTTCGATCTCGACACTACGCACCGCTCCGATTTCGCCACATTCCGTGCTATCTCTTGCGATTTTTTTCCCCCCTAGACCCCTTTTTTGCATTCCCCCTCTGTTCAGGCCGTCGAGGGAACGTTTTGGACCGCCCTGGCTTCCTATTGATTGTTCCGTATTCGTCTTCCTTTTTGCGCCCCCAACTTTTTTTCTGATTCCTGTTATTCCTCTTTTTGTGCAAGCTTCTTGCCAGCAGCTTTTCCTTTTTGTTTTTATGTTAGGGTTGCCGCCCATAAAAACGGGTTTGGGCTTTGTTGTGCATTTCCCTTTCAGTTTCGCTGATGTTTCTGAAGTTTTCTTTCTTTCCTGACCTTTTCGCCGTCCCGCGACGAATCCGGTCTCCAACGCACGAGCCGCTTAAATTGGCCGGCCCTCCACGTCCTTTATCTGCGCCGGCGCACCTTCTTTCGAACCCCGAAAAAAGCTGGATTTTCCCCTTCCTTAGGTTAAGACAAGTAAACGCGGTTTGACGGAATTCGAGTCCGTGTGATCATCGCCACTCCCCTCGAGTTCCAATGCCCTGACCCCCCGTTAACAAAGTTTTCCCTTCTTTTCCCTCGTCCCAGACTGTTCTTTTTCCCAACTCAGCTTGCTTCTCACATAACTTCCTGCTCACGATTTCCTCATCCCCTCCGACCTATTGGGCATATTGATGGTGGGCGCTTTACGTCCCTTTTTTTTCTGTCTCTTTTCCTGCACCTCGCTCAGGGCTTCAAGCTCATCCCGCGCTTTGAAAATGATACGCCGAAGACAAATGGATCAGCCTTGTGCGCGAAACTGACCGTCTTTTTCTTACGTTCAGCCTCTCTGAAGGTTATCCCGCCGTGTGGTACAGCCGAACTGGGTTTGATGGAGACTCCCCTTTTACGAGCACCTGGTCTCGAAGCCTTTTTTGTGATATCCTCGAACCCCTTCCCCTTTCCTACTTCTTTTTTTGGGGACAACACCCCTCTTTCATGCCCCCGGACACACAGAGACTCGTACCTCTTCCCTTCGCGCACGGCTCGCCGGCTTGCAGGTGAAGAAGGTGGTCTCATTTATGTAGCAGTCCTCCCCCCTCCACTTGTAGTTATCTTTTTGGCTGTCTCTTCTCTCAACTTTCAGCCGGACTTCATAACCTCACAAACACGGTGTAAAAAGACCCTCCGCAATCGCTGTGTTCGATGTTAGGCACCCAGGTCCCTCTGCTCCTTCTTTTGTTCTTTCCTAACCTTTTCCCCGTTTCCCCGGCACCCTCTTCTTCCATAGACGTCTGCACTGTCGGCAACGACCCCTCTTAGTCACCGACTTTCGGCGTCACCGAAGGAGTAGACTTGGTCAGCTCTTTCGTGTTGGCAGCTTCTTTTATTCACTACCCCCCCACTCCGATCTCGAAGCCTCACCCCTCCTTCAAGCGATTTACCCTTTCCGGAGTTTGCGTCCCCTCAGCGGTTCCTGCTTCTTCCTCCAACTCCCACGCGTTTGCCAAATGTTTTTCCCCACTTAATTCGAAGGCTGATGTTTTTTTTTTTTACTTCTTGCCCGAATTTTTGGCACGTCCGTTCCTTCCTGCCCCCGACAGGGTCCCTCCCCACGAGGGGAGAAACATGCAACTTGCCACTCTTTTAGCATTCGGGGAATCTCCAATATCTTCATGGTTTCTTTCTTCCTCTGCAGCCCTCGCTTCCCTTTTGCGCCTTTCTCTTGCAATGCCCTGAGAAATAATTTCTGCTTGTCGTCGCTCGTGTCCCAGTGTGAAATCTTGTCCCGAGCTGCCGACGGCACGAGCTACATCTTCCCATCTGTTCCCCTCGTTGTTGTTTCTCTTCTTGGATCCGTTTCCCCGGTTTTAAACCTCTTTCCCTGACTGGTCCCGGATCGTGATTTACCCCCCTAGACAGGCCTGGCACATTTCTTCAGGCCCTTGCGGCAGCGCGTTTTTTTTTCTCTCTTTCTCACTGCTTTTGGCCGAATGGAAAGGCGTTTTTTTTTTAAGTCATGTTTTCTTGGCCGGGTCCCCAGGGGGCACCTGAAGCCTTCCCCCTTGTCAACCCCAAGGCGCTTTCTACGCCGTCAAACTTTTAAGGAATTTTTTCCCTTGAAGTTATTTGCCCCGCCCCCCTTTTTCCGCGCTTTTCTTCCCAGAGGTTATCTTTTTTAAAGCCTTCTTTTCTTTCCCCCCCCGCCAAACAAAGCGTGAATCGTTTGCTGCACTTTTCTTTCGTACATTTTTGCTAGGCAACCTGAAACTCCGGCCCATTACGAAATTTTTTTCAAAGAGACGCATTTTTTGCCCCTCCGTTTTCTCCGTAGTCCCCTTCACCTTTCGTCGAGGGTTTTTCTTTGGGTGCAGGTCCGAAGGTTAGACGTAGACAAGCGGCACTCGGGGTCCGCGGATCTTCCCGATTCCCCCTGGGTGGATTTACCTTCGTATCCATTGAACACCCCGTGTTGTTGGTTCTTCTACTGCGGACCGTGAGCTGCCGCGTCAAGAGGCCCACTCCGTTCCGTACGAAGGTTTTGAGGTCTTTTCCAATGCGTCTATCCCTTTCATAGGTTCCCAGTCTTTGCATAGCAGTTTCCTGCCCTCGTCATGTGGCCAATCGCTTCTGAGACGCCTACTTCGAGTGCATGCCGTACCTTTTCGGTTCGCCTGCAGCCCGGTTTGCAACCCTCCTTTAAATAATTTCCTCTTTTCCACCTCCGCCGGGTGCTTGACCAGACCCGTCGGTGATGATTCGCGCGTTATGCCCGTGCTTCGTTTTCGTCCCGGCGCCCAAGAGGCTGCTCAAATTTAGGCGTTCTATTCCCTTAACTTTTTAGAGGAGAAGATTTTTTCTCGGAGCCATCTTTTTCGAAACGTCCCCCGCTCTTCCCCTGCGCCACCTCTTCTGGATAGGCAAACACCTATTTCGCGGATGCTGATAGCTCCCCTTATGATGTCTCCCCACTAGAGTTGTGTCCCCCTGATTGTAGAGGTGCCTTTTTTATTTTAGGTCCCATCGTTCTTTTTCTCGCTGGTTTAACTTGTCTATGATCGCCTCCTTCCAGTGAATCCGTCCGCCCCGTGTCCTTTTTTCTTGCGGCCTCGAGGGAGATTCCGCGGCATTTTCTTTTTTGTTGGGGTGTTTGTTCGCCCCTTCGCCGAGGCCGGTGGAAGTTGATGCCTTTGGCCCTTTTCCCTCGGCTTGCTTTTCCGTGACGCCTCTGTCGCGGACTTTTTCTCCCTTTCGAGCCTTCCTAGGCACTTTCATATTACGTTCCAGGAAGGTGCTAACCCCCCTTTTCCACCCTCTCCGCTCCCTTTTGGGATAGGCGCCTCAAGCGGGGCACGTTTTTGTTTCATTAAGTTGGCACCAAAGGTTCATTTAGAGAAACGCTTGGGTTCCCTATAAGGCGGTTGTTCCAAATTCTTCTTTACTTTTATAATCTGCCCTTTTCTGCTTCGTGCCGGTTCGTCCTCCGGCATACATTCTGTTCTTTTTCCGGACGGTGTATGCGGACTTTTTCGCCGCGAGAAAACCCCTTGCCGCCTTTGGCTAGGATCCCCCGATTAGCATCCGCTCGCTAGTCGAGAAGCTTGACCAGTGTCGCATGTGATGGCTAATTATGAGCCGTGCCGTGTCGTCCCTTTTTATTTACTTTGTCTTATTTTCGACCCCATTTTTCACGCATCTTTTAACCGCGTTGCCTTTCGACCCTTCGCGCGTTCGCAATGTCCACCCCCGAATTCATTCTTTCCCCCCCGATGTAACAGCTCTATCTATGCAGAGTATTTTTTAAAAGACCACCTTTATTGCCCTGGCGAAACTATTTATCCCGATCTCGGTCCCCTGAGAGTCGAACGCCATCTTGATTTCCTGTTGTGCATCCGAGCGTTCCCTTTTTCGCTGTGGAAGTTCCTCCGTTAGCCCAATTTTCCAAAGCCCCCTCCTTTATGTCTGCCTTCGTCACCGCCTCTGTGTGGCCTGTAGTGGGGTATAACTCGCCTCTTCCCGGCATTTTGATTTTACAGAACGAGCTTCAAATATCCTTCTCCTCGTTTTGTTCGCGGCGTCCCAAGCGTCCCCCCTGTGACCTGACCTGACAACTCTTTTTAGGGAACGGATTGGAAGTTTGTGACGCCCCCCTTTTCAGGTGCTGCCACCCATCGGGACGTCTTGCAGCCGTGGTGCCCCTTCCCGTTCAAGCAGACTCGACGTAATTTCCAAACCCCCCCCCCTGTTCGCCGTCCCGATGCCCATTTGATGGAGACCTTACTTCCATGGAAGTGGTTTCGTCCCCCCCTCCCCCCCGGTTTTTTTCACCCCTGGAAAGACACAGGGAAGAGTCGACGGATTCCCCGCTCTCATAGCCGAAGAGGACTGATTTCGGTTCATCCCATTATTTCCTTATCCCAACCTCATCTCTATATTTACTTCCTCCTTTGTGTTGAGGATTTTATCGATTGATTCCTTCCAGCGACGTAGTGCGGACTATCTCCCCTGCTCGGTCGATGCTTCGGCCTCCTGATCCTTCTTTCCAGGTCCCTCACCGTTGGGTCTTGTTCGGACACGCCTACAGACTGGGAGCGCTGCCGGGAAGGTAGCCCCCGACGTCCCCAGTTTCGAATGCGGTCGGCGGACTTGTTCGCCTTTCCTTCGCTCTTCCTTTGGTCCATTTTTTGCGAAATCCCTCCTCCTTTTTGAGGTGGTTCCCCATTCAAATGAAGCGAGGTCCCTTCTAGCCTCCCCTCCCTCGTCTTTTTTTTTTGACTGTCACCGGACGCATTGTCCTCGAAAGCAAGCCGACCTCCCTTTACCGGCGCGTTCTGTTTTCTCCGGGAACATCCCCCCCCAATGCATTCGGTCCTTTCGCCAACTCTCCTCCGGTCGCCATCCCTTTTTGCCCCGCTTCCTCCCCACATACCAAAGTGCTGTCTTCGGCCGATTCCTGTCTGCGACACAGAATGGCAATGCTTTTTTCACTCGCAGGACATCCTGCTTTGAGGCTTTACGCTTTGATTTTTCCAGAACCCGTCCTCGCTCCATTAACTTTCCTCTCACCACCCGCCGCGCCCTCTGCTGTAGCTGTTGACTTCTGTCAGGATTCATAGAATGAGAGCGGTCACAATAGTGAAGGGCTAATCATTTGTAGCTCTGGCGGCGTTTTTCTCTCCTGACAACGCCGGGTATTTCAAAACTTCTTCTTTGCCGGTTTTAGCAAGACCCCTCACCTCCAGTAGATTCACGCGAAGACTTTCCATAAAACCGTCTTCACATTGGGTATCACGTTCCCTTTCCTCGGCCCCCTCTTTTCTTGAGATCTCCTCGTCTACCTCTCTCAACGCCCTCCTTTTAACCATCGGTTTGTTCTCCTCTTTCGAAATAGGCACCCGAGCCAAGGCGACTTCCAAATTTCCTTCCCTCTGTCGGACGTCCCTCCCCATGATCGCAGTCTGCCAGATTATGAGTTAATCCCTCTTCAGATTGTGAGCCCGTTGAGCGGGCCCCAGCGTTCGCCCAGTTTTCTTTTTTGCACGCTCTTTCTCTTCAGAGTTCCGCTAGGGTGCCGCTCCAGCCCCCCCACCAGAGTCGTGATCGTTTGGACGACACGTTTTTGTTTCCCCTGCCTCCCTTTCTGATTGCCGTCCCTTATACCGTTTTCCCGCGACTCTAGCCGTTCCCGGACACAAAGCCCTTTTTCTTGTTTGAACCCGGCTGCCCGTCTTCCCCGTCCCTTGCCGTTTCCTGACCCCGGATTTAGAAACACCCGCCATCAATGGCTTTCGAGGAGAATCCCCCCGTCCTGCCAGGCCCGGCAGTCCAAATCACACCTCGGTGCTCCGGCATTTCCCGAGTGAGTCGGGATCATAGCCCCCTACAGACCGGATAACGGTGACCCTACCCCCTCTCAACCCTGTTTCAATCTGAAAATGCACTTGAAGCCTGCACAACCGATTGTGTATGGGTTTTGACCATCAATACCGGGCGCCCTATGTACTCATCAGCGCCTATTGGTGTCATGCTTATCCCGTAGTTTTGGAAGTGCCTGTTTTTGACCCCTAGTCCTCATTTCTCCAGTTTAACAAAGACCGAGATGGAGTGATCGCCGTCTCCAAATTCTTTTCCCCGTTAGCCGTCCCAAGAAGGCCCGTCCTACTTTTCTCCTTTCTGAGGATCCCTCTTTTGGAAAGACCCCGACTTTTTTTCTACCGTGCCGACCTCCTCTCCCCTTTCTTCAGGATTCTACGTCGCCGGCGCAGTCTCCCCCCCTCCCTTTTTACGCAACAGCCCGGACGGTTGCCCCCGTGCTTATCGAAGACTATTTTCCCCAGGGCGAATCTGACTGCCGGCTTACCTGTCGCTGGGCGCAGATCCAGTCGGAGGCCTTTTGACTTTTCTCTCTTCGCTGTTCCCCTTTCTGCCTCCTCAACGGTCCTCCTTGCCTTTCCTTTTTTCCCCGCCCCCACAAGGTGTCAAGTACCTCGAGGGTCTGACTGTGGTTCGCCTTCAAGCGTCCGTGGGCGCCTTCCCTTTTCCCCCGTACTTGCCGGTCACCCTTCGGTCCATTTTACTCGCGTCCGTTCCAATTCTCCCGACCACTTTTCGTATCCAGGGTTTCCTTTTTTTTGCGTTCGTGTTTTCGGCCTTGTTGCCGGCGTTTGATTTTTTCTACGCACCCCACCTCTCTCCGACCGCCGCTCCCCCGCATTCAGCGCTTTTGTTTAATTAAGAAGTTTTTTTTTTTCGAGAGAGTTAGCCGAGGCGCCACCGCTTTTGGCCCCCAATTCTTTTCAAATCACCTCCTTTCTGATTTCTGTTTTTTGCTTCTTTCGAAGCCGCTTGTTTTTCAAGGTTTTTTTCCGGTCCCCCCTGCGGTCACGTCACCACTTTTTCGCCAACCTTTCCCTCGTAAGACGTTCAAGGTCTTTTTCCCTTCGCTGTGCTTCTTTCTCTCTTTCCAGCGGCCAGCGTTTAGAAGGGCGTGATCCCGCCTTGAATGAAGTTCGCCAGTAAGGGCATGTCGGCTTTGTTCGGCCCCCGTCCCCCAGTCTTGTCTTTTTTCGTTACAAGAGCGAGGTTCAGTCTGAAATCCCTCTCTCTCATTGTTTGTTTTTCGGGCTAGGTCCTTCTTTTACTCCTTTTCTGGAACACCCTTAAAGACTGTTTTTCTCCTACGACAAAGCCCTTCCACATCTTCTGGCATTGTCACTTGGATCCTTTTTGCCTGTGCATCCTCTGGTTCTTCCTTCTCCCCATCAGCCATATTGAATGTTCCAATCTCTGAATTCATTTTTTTTATCCCTCTTGGTGACGTGCCCTTTTTGGGCATGACGGAGGCCTTTCCAAAAAAAAGCGACTTATCAAGACGCCGTCAAAACCTCCCGCTTCGCCCCGTCTTTTTCCGCTGATCCTCCTCTCTTTGTGGCGCTGCGCTTACCCTCCTCCTTCTCATTCCCCACCCTCCGCTGAATTGTTGTCGGCGTCTTCTAGCTGATTTTTTTGGTTTCCTCTTAAATTCAGTCAACGAAGGGCCCCCCCTTTTCCGACCTCCAGATCCCTCAAACTTGCTCACTGAGGATCAGTCACTCTAGTTTACCTATCCCCCCCCTTCCCTGACGGCGAGGTCTATGTCTCTGTGCCGGTAAGGCGGTTCTCCTCAAGTCTGGATCCCGAACCATTGTTTTCTCCATTCCACCTTCGATTTAGAGGGTTCCTAACACCTTTTGTGTTTGGTTCTTCCAGTCCTTCGGACCGTTGAGCTGCCTCGATCTTCCCACGAGATCGACGACCGGTCCCTCTCGACTGACTTGAGTTCTAGCCCGACCTCGGCTCTGCTTCTGCCAGCCGGTCATGCAACTTCTTTTCTCTCAGCCTTCGTCAGGTTGAGTGTTCCAGTTTTTTCTTACGTCCGGCGCGTGAACACTGAAGTCGTCTATCCCCCTTTTCTTTACATGTGTTTTTCTCATAGGCCACGTTGTTTCTCTTTCCTCTCGCTTCTCTCTTTTCAGCGGTCTGTTCCTACTTTTTGAAGAGGATGATCCATTTTGGTCTCCTGCTTTGATCTCCTTCCAGCGGCTAGGTGAATATGAGTGCCAAGTTCCCTGCCACTCCCTCCTAGACCGTCTCCCCAATTCGTTAATGACACCTGGGCGAGGGGATGATTACCTAGTCATCCGGACTTGAGTTCGCCATCAGCGAGTTCTACAATTCTTTCCTGTCCCTGCGCCCGGTTTGCCTCTCTTTTTCTTTCTTGTAGGTAAGTCCGTCAGATTTGAACTTTGCTTGATGAACCTCCCCCCCCCCCTAGGATGCCACCCCCCCCCCCCCCCCCCCTCTGTCGCCCCGGTTTTAATTGGTCTTGCCGGCCTATTGGCGCGGATCGTGACCCTTTTTTCTTTTTTGTTGTCGCAATAGGGTTGGCTTAGCCCGATGGTCCCGTGACGTTCGTTCTAGATTTCAGAGAGAGTTTTTCTTTAACAGTTTCTCTCTCCTCTGGACTTCCCTTAATCACCTTGCCGGCAGTTCCCCTTAACACACCATGGTAGCAAACCGTCTCCCCACGACTTTTCTTTGTGCTATGACCACTCTTCGATTATTCGCCTACTCTTTCCCAACCCCCGGCACCCTTTTTTCCCAATCCTGTGACTCCTTTCTGAAGGCTGTGCATATTTCACAAAATCGGTCCCTCTAACTGTCCATCCTTCCTCCTGCGCCCCCATCTGTTCGTTTGACTCTCTACAGTAAGCCGTTTTTTTCTTCCTCCGAGGTCGCCCAGCGAGCACACGAACTAATCCGGCGGCTTCTCCTATCGTTTTATCAAAGATCTTTTTTCTGCGCTTCGTAATTCTTTCCCAAATTTTTCCCTCTTTTTTCGTTGACTCCATTTTCGGCTTTCGATCGAGGGTTCTCTTTTCTTTTTTTTAGAGTTTTTGACCCACCGGCAACTGTCTCTGTTCTTCCACCTTTCTTCTCGCAATGCCTACGCGTTGCAGCAATTCTTTCCAATGATCACTGACCCAAACGTTTCCCTGCTCCCGGCATTCTTCCCTTTCCGCCTGCTTTTGCGTTTCTCACTGCTGCGCTTGCTCCCCTGTTCGGTCGACCTCTGCGCGGCGTTTGCCAGCGCACGCGGACCTCCTTGCCTGAATACTTTTACCATTTACGTTTCTGCCCGCCTTGTCTCACTTTTCTTAAAAAGACCCTGTGTTTTCTTTTTCGCCGGCTTCCTTTTTTTGCCCCGGATAGTTTCGGTCGAAAGACGAGCTCCTCCCAGTGGATTCTCACAGACCTTCGGTGTGGACCAATATGCTCATCTATTTTGCTGTCTCTTTTCCCCTTTCGTGGGCCGTGACCTGCCTAACAAAAGAGGTTTTGGAGAGTCGTTCCTCCCGCCTTAAGGTTCTGAAACCCACCAAGACTCCGTTTTATTTCTAAAGCGGTGCCCCAAGGACCGTTCTCCGCACACCCCCCCCCCTGAATGTCGACGTAGAATACCCCTCCCCTTAGATTTCTGGAGACTTACGGCAACCGTCCTTTTTGAGGCGGTCGAAAAGAACAACCTTGTTCTGACCCTTGCCCCTCAACGAATGTTAGATGATTTTCCTCTGCTCGCCTCCCCTATTTGATTTTTCTTCTCTCGTCCGCACCCCCCTTTTTTTAACATTCGCTCTAACAA
>Ga0179593_1518597_pt1 | contig 15353 bp, 15 predicted proteins | sample CZODoug2_1_08_16_FD_185931 | JGI IMG/M metagenome (GOLD analysis project Ga0179593, IMG submission 185931) | Vadose zone soil fungal communities from Angelo Coast Range Reserve, California, USA - CZODoug2_1_08_16fungal (PacBio error correction) | ecosystem: Environmental > Terrestrial > Soil >... | reverse complement strand
GGAGGGCGGGCCTCCTTGCCTGTGGTTTGCGGCATTTTTTTTTTTTCCCAAACCCCTGCACCCTCTTTCATTTGCATTTTTCCCTCCCCGTCCCTTTGAACTGCGACCTAAATTACGCTTTTCTCCGCACACACCCCCCATTTTCCTTAGACCCTGCTTCCCCATCCTGCATCGTGGGATAGTGTAGGGGACGGAATCCCTTTTATTTCTCCTAGGTCTTTCCTATTCCCTACTTCGAAGAGCTCAGCGTTTTTTCCAATTTTTTTAGAGCCTTTTTTTATCCGCTTTAGACATGTGTAGGGGTTTCCCCCTGTCTAGCCTTGGTCGGTACCCCCGGATACCCCCCATTGAGGCATTCTTGTTTTTTTGTCTGACCATGCGGTCCTAACCCCATTTGCTCTCACCTCGTCTCCCGCGGATTTTTTTTTGTTCTCTTTTCCCCTCTTTGTGTTGCGCCTTTCAGGACAGCAGCCGATTGGCTCTTCGTTTCAAAACATGGCCCGTGTACTCTTCTCTTCCTTGTTGTTTTGAGGACCAAACTTGGCATGTTTATCGCCGCTGAATTTTTTTTCCGTTTATTTATGCTGTCTCCTTTGAAGGGTCCCCCAAAAAGAAGCACCCGGTCGTTGGTCTAGTCAGTTTGGGGTTCGAGCCCCCTTTAGGTGTCATAAATTTCCCCTCCTCCCCGGTGATGGTTTCAATGTTGTGTTCTGTTATTTCCACTTGCCCTCTGCTGCCCGGTTTAGCAGGCCCACTAAAATTTTCTGACCCGGCTTATCCTCCCCTGTACCTTTGTCTTTTGTTGATCACGCACCGCTTTTCCCCTCTGTTTTTTTTTTTAACCCTCCCTCCCTTTCTCCCGCCCAGGATGCCTTTCAGGTTAGACACCTACCTTTCCTTTTAGCTGTTTTGCGGTTTTCAGTTCGAGCCGATCCGAAATTTAATAGGTTTTTTCCTATACAGTTGGCTATGTTTTTTTTTTCCAATTTGATAAATGGCTATTTTGTCCAGGGTTTGGTTTGCACTGGCTCCCTTCCGGCACTCCCGGGCTTCCTTACCTGCCTCGGAGCATGAAACAACACGCGGCGATGTTTGGGGATGTCGATAAGGTGCTTGAATTCTTCCTGCTGTCCCCGACCCCCCCTTTTAAGGTTAGTCTTAACACCTCAATGCTCAATAAACCTTTCGTTTGTTTGGCACTTCCTGGAGATCAAACTGATCGACCCCATTTTTTTTTTTTTCCCACAGGAATTCTAATCGATCAACACGTCGGTTTTTTCTTGATTTTTTTTTCGTCTTTTTCGTTTTTCAGCAGTCCTCCCTGGACGCGTATCTTGCCGAAGGCGTCCCACTAATTACCAGTCCCCGCCTTACGATCTTTTCCAAATAGCAACGCCTTGGTTATTTCCATTTTCCGGTCGGCGGATCACGTATCGACTTGTTCTTATTGTTCTTAAATATTCTCCCTCTCACGAACTTTCTGTGTTTAAACTTTCTCGTGAGCCGTTTCCTTCCCCTTGTGTACGGTCAAGGTGCTCTCTCGATCTCTCTCCTTTCCTTCGTTTTTAGATAGGAGGCCTTTTTTTCTTCTTTTATCTTTCTTGCTGTCATTCGCTTTGGTTTCGGTCCCTCCTCAGTGTCTCTAGGTGTTCTTCTCCTCTTTCCTCCTCATGTTGAGTAGGATGAGTTGACGCTCGGACCGGTCCGGAAGCCCTCCCCCCTCCCTTCTTTTTTTTTCTCCTTTTTGCGCGTCCAATTGCGCAAGGGTCTTATTGACGTTAACTCTCCCCCTTTCGTCATACACCGTCCGATATCGCCCCGTTTCTTTCCCGCATCGCACCCGGACTCTTCCCAGCATTCTTAAGCAGCTTCTTTCCGTTTTGTAGATCGCTTTTACATGTTTTTTGTTTTTTACTTTTACAGGCCCCCCTCTCGTTTTAATGATGAACTGATCGATTTTTTCCTGTGTTTCTTTTTCTGAAAGTAATGCCTCTTTCTCATGGGTGGACGGTGGAATGCGGAGCACTTTATCACCCTTACGTCTCTCGACATTCTTTTGTTTTTTTCCGCCTGGCCCGGGGAAACAGTTTGAGCATGGCCGGTCGGAAGTTCCTTCGGGGGCACTTACCATACCTCCCCTTCTCCGGCAGTTTCCCTTCAAGGCCACCTGTCAAATGAGAAGTTACTTCAGTCGTTCTTACCTCGCCCCTTTCCCGCTCGCAAACCGCACGGGGGGTTTTTTTTTTGGGTTTTCAAAGTGGCCCCTTTTTTTTTAGTTAGGGGTGGCTCCCCCTTTCTTCGTCTGACCGTCCCTTTCCAGTCAGCCCAATGATATATTATCTTCCCGTGCGTTGGGGCGATTGAAAAGAATGATTGACAACTGGTGATCAGCATTGTTCCCTAGGTTTCTTTGATACCCTTTTTCTTTTTCCCCCTTCCCCCATAACCCTTTCTGCATCCGGGGGTGAATTGGTCTCCCTATAAGTCACGCACTCCCCCCCACCCTTATTACCGGCCTAGGGTTGCAGTTGTTCTTTTTTCCCGTGCCTTTTCCGCTCATCCCCTCTTTATCGGTATACCCCTTCTTTTTTTTGGGGATCTTATTTTTCTGTCACCTCTTAAGGTGTTGTGAGATCAATGCCTACTTGGGACATTTTTGATCGTCATCACTTTAATGATGTCTCGGCTCCACGGTCCCCTCCGATTTCTCCACTCTTTTTCTAGGGCTTCTTTTTGGTCTGCTGAGAATTGAGCAAGTTTTCAATTGCCTCGCCCCGGGTTAGGACGCTTTGTTTTTTCTTTTTTTTCCCGACAGGGCTATCCGCTGCGCCTTCAGAAACGCATCTTGGAAAGGATTAGACACAACGCCCCTTCTCTTTGTCCCCTCTGACCGGTGCTTCGCCCATTCAATCGGCTTTGTCCATGTTTTTCAGATGTGGGTTAACACCCCTCCCCTCTGCCCCGTTTTTGCGTGCTGTGCGGCGCGTGTGTCCAAAATGTTCCAGTGCGCGATTGCATTCGTACAGTTTTCAACTTTGTGTCTATAGGGCGCACTAGTATATTTTGCCTCTCGCGGTGGTGTTCCCAGGGAAGCACTTTTTCGGCCCACCATTCCCCCACCATTCGTGTACGGATGTTCACTTCTCTCCCCCCCCCCAGTCTTGTTAGTTGATATGATTCCCTCTCCTTTGTAAAGTGATGCCGCCTTTCCCCCCCCCTTTTTTTCTTAAGGGTTCTCTGAACCATCAATGATCTCCCTTATGCGGAAAACTCTCCTCTTTTTCCTCCTCCCCTCTTCACACCCTTGCCGTGTGAAAGTTTTTGCTAGAACCCACACATCTTTCGTGTTTCTTTAACATTCCACTTCCCCTTGGATAGTTCTTCCCTCTGTTTAATGCGGGGAGCTTTCTGCTTCCTTCCTGTCAAACCCTTTTCTCCCCCTCGTTCCCCTGATTGATTTGCCGAATTCCCCCCCCCCACCCCTGCCCGCCGCAAATTATCGACCCCCAATAGCAACTTTCACGTAGTTTTTTTCTTTCCCGGACCGGCGGCGTATCCCGCACCTGTCCTACTAGTGGAGTTCTGTTTGGGGATAAGCTCACGAATCTTTAGTTTCTTCGAAAGACGAGTAAGGACCCGTTCTCGACGATACATGACTCGGGTCGTTACTTTGACTTCTCTTTCCCTTTTTGGTTGTTTTGTGAAGAGATAGATATCAGACCTGTTTTAACGCATTTTTTAGTCCCCGCTGACTGGCCTTTCAGGGCTTCGGACCACAGCGTTTGCAGATCAAGTTGATTATTTACACCCCTCATAAGACACTCTGTCTCTTTTCTATGGGGCCGGACAGGGAATCCCTCCCCTTCTTAGCGCGTTTTCATTGGGCAGACACGATTGGCCCTTTATTTTCCCACCTGATTGTGTCGCCTTCGTCACCCTTCTCTTTTTCTTTGCTCATGTTTGGCTCCCTCCCCTCGTTCTGCAGCCCCCTTCCCAAACTAGCCTCAGACGAATGTTTTAGCATTATTCCATGTTTATGGTATGTTTCAGTTTTTCTTCAGTTTTTGTTCCCCTTGCCAACACTGCCCGATTTCCCTCTTTTTTTCTTATTCTCGGTATGTTGAGAACCTAACGCCATTGTGCCGGCTTTTTGCTGTTCCTTCACCTTATCAAATCATCCGGCCCGCGACGTGTTTTTCGGCTTCTTTTCGATTCCCGTCCTCTTTGGTCTTTTTTGGCCGGTCGGACCACTTGGGCGGCCTGCGGGAAACCCGCTGTCCACCGCTGAACTCAGTCCGAAGGGGCGCATATCTTTTGAAATGCTACGAGAACGGAGGCGCTTTTTTGCATGAGCAATTTTTGCCCCCCCTCCCCGCGACGCAACTTTTTTCCAGACTTTTCTTCGGGTGGACGGAATACCTTAGGTCGTAGAAACCGTCATTTCACGTATTCCTGATCTCGGTCAAGACTTTGGCCACCCATTCTTTTGTTCTCTATTTCGCACTCTCCCTTTTTTGTTCTTGACTTCCTTATACATCTTTTTTTTTTCTTTTACCCTGCGTCGCGTGGCTTTTAAAGCTCGCCCGCCACAGGGGAAAAGGTTTTAAATTGATGACTCCCTTCGCACCTCGCCTCCCCCCCTTGTTCTCACCTATTGCCCCGGCCTAGTAGAGCTTGCGTTTGCATCCTTTTCTTCCAATTGCGAGTGTGAGAGCTGCGTCGCCCACCCGTTTTCGTCTTGGGTCTCTCTCCTTACATTACTTTTTCTTTTTGAGATCTATCCCCCGAATAAACCTTGCCCCCTGTCGCAGAAGTCCCTTTACCTCGGTAGGGCGGTTTTTTCCCACTTGACCCCTGCCCCACAGGACCAGGACCTTGCACGCCTGCCGGGTTAGGTGATCCAATCTTTGGCTTAGAGAAGTGAGGATGAAATTCACAGCCCTCCCTGTTTTTTCTCCGCACTTTTGTTCTTCCAGGCTACGTTGCTGCCCGTAACCACAATTCTGCGGAAGATTATTTTTTTTTCGGGTCTTTGCCCATTGGCCACCCCACGCACCGTAGTGAATTGCCGATTGTTCTTTCTCTTTTTTCACCGGGCAACCCACCCCCCCGATGATGTAACCCCCCCCCTACATGCCACGGTGCTGGATACGCGATTGGATCCAAAGTTCCCTTCTCTCCCCGCCGCCCTTCGCATTTACCCTTTTCCTTTCATGGTTTCTTGCGCCCCTCGGCTCCATCTACCGCCAGGGGTCCTCTTTCCCCTTCGACTTTCCAAGCTTCGTGGGCCTTCTTCCCTGCCGGAGCGCAACCAACCTCTGGGAGATGTTGTCCTCCTTTCTTTTTAGCGGAACCAGGAAACCTTGGAGTACTGTTTCCCATTTCCCCCCTATTCTACAGCTTCCCTCTCCTTTTTTTGCCTCTTGTACCCGGATATATCAAACTGATTCTCCCATTTGCGTGGTGCTCCCCCTCGCTGTTACGTACGATCTAGCAGGTGGCCCCTTTTCTTCTATTTTTGATTTTTGTGGCTGGCTGATTGTTCTTTGCCCTACGCTTTCTCGGACGCGTATTATGACTGCCGGACCAACTCACGGCCCCTACTGGCCTCTTTTCACCTCGGAAACGCCCTTCCGCGGGTATGAAGTAAGACCTTGTTTTTGGTGCACCTTTCTCACCTCTCCCCTTTCTTATTCTTCCTTTCCTACTGATTCTCCTCCTTTTTTCGTGCGACCTCCCTCGTTCCGCAATAAGTCTTTACGACGATAACGATCCCTTGCGTTCGATTTCTCTGTACGATATGTTGTTTGAAGAGATCGCGCGCCCCCCCTTTGTTATTTTTCCGTTAGTTTTTCTTCTCTTGCGGATTTCTTTTGACAGAAGATTCTCCCCTCCCATCAGTTCTGAGCGGACATTTCTTTCCAACGCCCTTCATAGACTTGCTTTTTTAGGGTGCAGATACCTGTCCGTTATAAAGAAACGACCGTTCATGCGGTGTCCCTGCTCTGCCCCCCCTCTCGATTGGCTCCCCCCTTCTCTCCTTCCCTTTTAAATAATCGCTGATTTGCGAGCTTGCTTTATGTTTTCACGCTTTGCTCCCGCCATATCGAAGTAACTGATTCCTTTCGATTTACGTCCCATTTCTATGTGGGTAAAGTTTCTCCCGGTTCCCGATTGTTTTTCTCGCTTGTTAAACTGCAAAAACTGATCGATGTTCCGCATCGTTATATTTTCTCTCGGTGCCTTGTTAAGTAGGATTAACCGGTTGAAGGCGGAATGCGGTCATCACTTTATCAATCCATTCCCTCCTCATTCTCCACGAGAGTGGTTGTTAGTTTCTTCTTCCGGGTCTTTGCATCTTAGTTGTCGGTTCCCCCTTAAAGTGGAAGGCGATTGTCAACCTGCCCCCCCGAAAAGAACCCTTTCCGCAGGGGCTCCTCTCGTCCCCGCCACTTGATTTTTGCCTACTTCCTTTTTTTCGGCGGCTCGCCTGGATCCATTTCACAGAACTTCCCCGCCACAGCAACGCAAGATCCCGTTTCTCTCTGTTCCTTCCCTTTCGAAAGCCTGTAAGCGATTCCTTCTCGGTCCTCTGCGAAGTCTTGTCATTGTCCCTCTCAGTACCTGTTGTTTGATCAGCCTTTGAGCTAATGGCTAGATTCCTCTATCGGTGGGACGGTCCTCTCCCCCAACATTCGCAACGGTTGTAATTTTGACCTCAATTCTCCCTTTTCCCACAGCAGCCGATACATCTCTCCGGCGCTTTTTCTCCCTGGGGCGTTTCTTTGTCCCGGGTGAATCTAATCTCTATGGAATCGTAACAACCAGGGGTTAGTCGGGGAGCTCTTTTTCCTTCCTCTGTTTTTGCTTTTTGTTGTTTCCCCGCTCCCCTTCATTTTTTCTCGAGTCCCATCAGTAAATCTTCCGATGTCTGAAGGCGGCCCCTTTCCCCCCTCGCCCTTTTAAGTTCATTGAAGTTTTTTCAGCTCCTTTCTTGTTCGCAGCCCTTTTTTTTTCGGCCTCCTTCTTTTTACGGAAGTTTATCGCCTTCCTGCAGGTCCTTCTCCCTGGACACCTCTCTTTTTCTTGTTGAACGCTGGACCCCCACTGCACCCTCCTTTTTTTTCGCATCTTGCCGATTCGGCTTGATGATGTTTCCCCCTTCTTTAACCGTTGATTTTTCCCTACACTCCCCACGGGAGCTGTGTGTTGGCGTTTTTTTTCCAACATTTGCTCCAGTCGGTCTGTTCCTGAAATTTAATTTACTTTTTCGTCATGGGCAGTTTTCCGTTAGGTTTTTTAGAAATTTCTTGGGGGTTTCTTGTTTTTTCCCTCGGGCCCACGTTTTCCCCCTCGTCTTCTCGGTTCCGAAAAACAAAACGAGCGTGTCGGGGATTCTGCATGTTGATCATTTTTCTTCGTTTTTTTTTTTTTTCCAGTTGTCCCACCCCTTTCTTTTACTGTTCCTTTCCCTCTCTCTCTCCCCCCCCAAACATTTCCCCCTGTTGGTGTGTTGTACCTGTCTTTTATCCCCAAACCTGATCAGAACCTGCGTCTTTTGGGTTTTCTGACCCCTTATGTCTTTCGCTTACAACCTTGTCCCTTCTTTTTCTATTTGATGCGGTTCTTCCTTGTGTTGATCATTTTCATTTTACGCTTAATTCTGGTCCTCGATTTTGCGAAGAACTCAAACTGTCTCTCAGTTTTTTTTTTAAAAGAGACCTCCCCCCCCTCGGTTTGGTTTTTTCCTTTCAAGGACCGGTCGGCCTTTCGCAACAAGATTTCTCAATAAATTCCTTCTGTTTCTGATAGCGCACGCCCTTTTAGCTGTGCGAAAGCGCCTTCCTCCTTTTCAGGACCCCCTAAGTCCCTTTTCTCTCAATTTCCCCAGGAGACTTCCCCTGTTCTATTCTTCTTGGCTGAGATAGTCTCCCCTTTTTTTTTTTCATTTCCTTTTGTTTTTTTCTACTCTTGGCGGAAATTTCTTTTTTCCCCCAGCGACGTTCTTTCTCTTTCAGTATGTCACATGCATATAAGAAAGGGGCGAGGTCGGATAATTTCTCCCTCCTCCTCGAATTTTAAGAAAGGTAGACGGGCGTTTTTTATTTTTCCCTCTCAACCTTTCCTGTGTCCCGCTTGCTTTGGAGTCTCTTCCCTCCGGCGTCGCATTTGCGAAGCTTGCTTGACCTGGAGGGGCATAGCACGGAATCACGTCCCCATGAAGCAACCGAATGTGTAGCTCGATTCTTCACCTTGTCCTCGGTTTCTTTCACGTTGCGGACCTTGTCTGCTCGGGATAGATCCTTTAAATCTGCAAACAATTCGTTTTTTCGCTTTGTATTGAGCGCTCATTTTTCTGCCCTTTTTACGAACTTACTTAAGGTTTCCTTTTGTATCCCCCCCTTTCCCTTCCCTATCGACTATCTCCCGCATCTGGTTTTTTTCCGGCTCCGAAGACTCCCCCTTTGGAGAGTGGTCGGGGAAAGTGGGTCCGAGGGGTCAACTTCCCCCCCGCTCTTTCAGCACTTGATGGGCGCTACCTTCCTTCACTTTGAACTTACTTGCTACACTATGGAGGCTTCATGTTCATTGACCCCCTCTTGGATATTTTATGGTGTGTCCCAGTCCCGTTATTCGGGAGAACCCTTTCTTTTCTCCCTTTTCCTGCAAGAGGCTCCCCTTTTTTTTTTTTTTCTTTCAGTTCCCTCCTGAGATTTGTCCTTCTTCCTGTTTTTTTTTTTTTTCTGGGGTTTCTCCGACTCGTTTTTTAAGCAGTCCTCCCTCCCCAGGTTGCATACACTGTCTACTTGTTGAATTTCATCAGCTTCAGTCTTTCGCCCCTTTTATCACCCTTGAGGTGGTCGCTGGCTTCTTCCTTGGCCCTTGTTTTCCTCAGATTTGCTTCTTCCCCCAATGTCCCCCCGTTTATTCGGTGCTTATTTCGCTCCTCCGTTGTTTTTTTTTGAGACCGCCTCCACCGGACCCTTTCATCGTTTTAAGTTAAAATATGGCTCATGGATGTGTTTTTCGGCCAAGGTCTCCCTTTCGGCCGGCTCCCCCTCGGCCGTCTAGGTGATCTCAAATTTGGGTTTGAGATCGCTATTGATCACCATTCACAATGTTTACTCTGCCCTGTGTTTCTTGCTCTCTTTTTGACGACAGGGCTTGGACCGTTTTTTCTTATGATGGCCTTTTATCAAGAATTTTGCTCTTTGCGCCACAACCCCCCTTTTCTTCGGCATATTCCCGGCTTTTGCTGTACGTCTAAACGTTTTTCTTTGTCAGAATAGCCTTTTTTTTTTGTTTTTTTGTCTTTCCCCTTATCATTAGTAGGCCGCCGCGATTTAATTTCCCCGTCGCATTTCAAAGTGGGCCAGTGGTAGGGATAGGGGCCTGGAATTCCCCTGGCTTATCGCGTTTTCCGTTTTTTGGCACCACGTTTCTAAATCCCCGTCGGGGAAGAGGCCCCCTTTTTTCCTTTCTCCACACGCTCATTTTCTTCTCTGCTTCTCCGATAAAGTTTTTTTTCGTATGCGCCCGCCTCACTTCTTAACACCATTGCATAACGAACTTTAGCTTTCCTAACCCTTGCTTTTTTTACCCGTTATCGGTTTTCCTTTTGAAAGGTCACCCACCATGATCCGAACCCTGCGCAGTTTTGCTCTCCTTTTGCTTCCACTTTTTACAGATATACCAACAGCCGGGAGACCTTCTTCCTTTTATTTGATGGCGGGGAGCTTTTTTTTTTTCCCTCTTTCCTCAGGCACCTCCCCGCTTCTGTATAGGAAGCAGTCTTTTCTGTTAAAAGACGTCCTTACTGTCTCCCAGCTTCTCCATTTGCGACGCCAAAGTGAACTTGTTACCTTTTGGTTTTTTTTCATTTCTACCGGTTTTTTTTCGACTCTCTTTTCTTTATGATGTAGGGTTGAAATACTGTCTGCTCACGCCACTTGTCGCTGTGCGAAGCGTTCCCATTTTCCAGCGTAAGGAAGTTGCTCTTTTTGTCCGTGTTTGATAGAGCTTTCCCCTCTCAGTGGTTTTGATGAGTAGACGGTAAACGCCGACACTTTCTTCCGCCCCATCCTTTTTTTAAAGTTTCGCACCGCATCAATTTGTTGATTATCAGTATTTCCCCCCTCATACACTGTTCTTCTGGTCTTTTTTTCTCTCCCCTCCTACCGTCGTAAAAGAACCTCCTTACACGGCGGTTTTTTTCTGCGCCCCCGGTTTCCTTTGGTCGACTCGTTCAAATCGGCGTCCCTCTATTGCGGCTGCTAGTGCCTGATTTATACCGTTTATTTTTCCATTCTCCTCCCTAAGTTCTCGCTGGTGATTCATTTCACATGTGACTCATATGTGTTCGGTCTCCCCGCTGCGAATTTTTGATTTCATTTTGTTCGTCCCATCTGCCCACACCCCCCTTCTCTTTCTTTTTTTTTCTAAGCGGTCTTCTTTCTTTTCCCGCTTTTGGAAGGCAGGGAGCGACAACCTATCCATACGTCATCCTTTTCCCCCACCAAACGCGTGTTTTTTTTTCTACGAGGCAGTCCTTTTCCTTTTCCTTTTCCCCCATGCCGGATTTTCGTCGGACGTGGCGCCCTTTTTGCAACTTGCGCCCCCCGCCGATCACCCCTTGATTCCCGCAGGGCTCCCTATACAGGAACCCAAACAACCCACCCCAAAAACCCACACCATTCATTGAACTGTCCTTCCCCTCCCTTCGGCTTCCTTTTCCTGCAGCATCTCCTCGCAACCCAGACGCAGTCACGGTGCTGTTATTTTTACAAGCATCTTTATTCGGGTAGAAGCCTGAAATATCGCCCCCTCTTCCAGTCTTTTTTTCGTTTTTTGTCGCTTCTTCTCCCCGCCAGAGAAATTTTGTATTTAAGCCTCCTAAATTATGCTGCAGATTTGCTCTCGTGGTCAAAGACGTTTAGCGCAAGGGGTTTCCATAAAACCGGTCTCTTTTTTCTCACTGCATTACTCCTCTTTATTTGGAAGTCCCCCTTTAGCAAGCCGGTTCTCTTTTATTCTCTTTGGCCGTGGCCCCTTCCGGACTTTTCCAGATTTGACTTCAGTCGCTCCAATGTTTAGTTTTTCATTCTCTCTTCCGTTTTTTTGTCTTTTTTTCTGATTACCTCCCTCCACCCAGGGGTTTCTCGACGCAGATTTCATCGGGCGAGGTTCTTTTCTGAATTCGGCACGGGCAACGGAAAGACCCCTTCCCCGCCTTCTTGTGCTCTCCTTTCTTGGACTTGGGGTTCTTGTCATTTTCTGTCTCCTTCAACCGCGTCTTCCCCTGTTCTGGCGTTGCCCACCGGTCTCGCCCCTAGCCATTTTGAGAACTCTTAAGAACATTTCTCTTCTTTTTCTCTTTGTCCCTCGATTCCCCCATCAGCTTTTCTTCTCTTTCTCGATTCGGTTCTTCCCGACGGTTCTACCGCCCCTCCTGTCTAAGCCACACCTACACTACAAGGCTGTTGTGCTTTTGAGGCGCGTTTTTTTGTCCCCTGTTTGTCTTCATCCCGCCAACCTTTAATTTCTTTCGTCTCCTTTCACTTTGGCCTGTTGGTAGGGCCGCCCATTGATGACCATCCCCCGGCTTCTTCTCGTGCTTCGATTTGTGTTCCCCTCGGCCGCCCTTCCTTCGGACACACCAATTAGGCAGGTCCCCTCCGTTCTCCCCACACGTTTTCTGTTTTTTCGTCTCGCTAGGTCCATCATTTTTAGTATTTCTTTTTCCCAAGCCCTGTCCGTTTCGGTGATAAAACATCATACCGATCGCTCAATCAACTCTGTGACACTCGAGTTTTGCCTATTTCTAAATTTATCCCCCCAACCCCTGAGCCTTTTTCTTGTGGTGATAGACCCCCTTCTGTCGTTCTCCTTTCTCATACACTCCTTGAGGAACCGTCGCTTCTATTTGTTGGCGGGGAGAAGGTTTCGCCTTGATCCACAAATCCTTCCGCTATGACTTATTCCCCCCCAGTAACGTCAATCCACTTTTTCTTTCGATCCTCCTTTCCAATGTCAAAGCAAGCGTTTTTTTGTTTTCACGGGAGTCGGCGGCCCAACCGACCTTGATTGAATCTTTGCCCCACGAACTTTATCTTTTTCCTGCTTTTTGAATTTAAAGTGACTCCCTTTCTTGCGACGATCCCGAAGCTGCTTTTACCACCTTCCTCTCCTCCCCGGAGATCGAGATAGCCTTTTTTTCCCCGCAGTTTTGACTTCTCGTCTTGATTCGACATCCCCCTTTTCCCTTATCAAGTTTCTCGATTCCTTTCCCCGCATGCAGACGGAGCGGTCGGATATTTTTTCCGCCCGGGACCGGTCTCATTCCTGTAAGTTGGGCTATGGGCGCGCATCCATTGCTCAGGCTGTTTTTCCCCCCCCCCTTTTCTCCGTTATTCCCTAAAGAGCGTTCTTTTAAGTTTCTTGTGGGCTTTTCTTTGCTAGTTCTGAGAATGCAGCCGCATCATCAATTTCTGCCGCCCCTGGTTCTCCCGGCTTGTTGTATCATTCGGATTTCTCGAACATGACTCACCGGGTGTGGAGCACCAACGCTGCGCTTTTTTCTTCATTGGATAGTCCTGTTACCCCACCCCCCTGATCGATTTTCCGCGATTTTTCTGAGTAGCTATCGGTCCGCCTTAAGAGATTCCCTCTTTGTTTACTCTTTGCCTGCGGCATCACTCATCACATTCCTAATTTTAATCCGACCGTCTCTCCCCGAGTGAGGCGAACGGGCTTTCCGTCCCCCGTGGATCTTTTTGGTTTAAAGGTTCTCTTTGGTTTTAACCCCTTTCAACACGATACCCAAATCTCAGGGGAGCCCATCCGGACCCTGTTTTTCAATCGTCGGACCTTTCGGCGGCGGCTTTCTTAACTTTCGACAGCCCTCCTTCCCACTGGGCTAGTTTGTGTTGGCCTCAAGTCACCCGTTAGGCGATCCCCCTCCGATGAATCGGCATTCCGTTTCGTGTTTTCCAGCGATTGCCCCTCAGAATCCCCCCCGGATACTTTCCGTCCCTCTAACTTTGGGGTCTGGCAATAGCCATGTTCTCCCGCGCACAGGTTGCCTATTCGAGTTTTTTGTCATGAGCCCTCCCCCCCCTTCCCTATTGCCGCAATTGCTCTTTCCGGATGTTCTTGGCTTCTTTCCTTTTTGCCGGGCGCTTTCAGATATTCCCTTTTATTGTAGACTTCTGCGGATAAAAACTTCCCTTTTTAGTTCTATTGTCCCTCCTGAGAGAGATCCCTACAACCCGTTGTCCCCACCTTTTTTTTATCTACGTTTTTTTACACCGGAGTCCTTTCTGTTGCCACGGGCCAAAGAAATTTTGGCCCCCGCGGGGCTCGATCTTCAATTGATTTGACTAGCACTTCACTCAGTTTTTATTTCCTCCTGTTTGGCCTTTGGACAGCCCTTCCTGCCGAAGCATAAATAGACCGGTGAGCAAGGATTATCCTCCAGGTATATTGTCGGGTTTCATTTGCACCGTAGGACATATTGATATCATCGGTTCATTTTTTTAATGCGTTTTTTCTACCCATGTTTCTTCCTCAAAACCACCCCCCTTGGGCTGGTGGCTTCGCGTTTTAATAAATGCCCCAAGTGGAAGCTTTTGAAATTCCTTTTTCTCCCACCCCTTCCTTTTCCAAAGTTTATTTCCGTTGGATTTCCCCTTCGTCAAAGATCTCAGGAGTGGTTGCCCTCGTTAAACTTCGCTTTTAATGACGGTCAGGAGGCCCGTCTGTCCTCCCTCTTGTCACGCCCATGTTAGGGTGTGGAGATTTTTTTCGTCTTTTCGATAACGTTTCTTCTCATTCCTTTCCACCTGGCGGGTTCTTCCTTCAAGACTCCGCTAAATAAAACTCTGCTTAACTCTTCAGGTTTTTGTTGACCAGGATATATCTTCACACCTTTCGAGCGTGGGCTCCTACCCAGAGACAACTTCACCGATCTACCACTCCTTTCTGTTTTTCCCCCTTTCATGTTTTTTTTTCGATTGTTAGCCGCTTTACGGAGTTTACGTTCAGTACGCTTTTTTCCATTCGCGACTTTCCCCCCCCTGCAATACGTCAATACTGAGCCCCTCCTTTTCCGCTTTTTGCACTAGACCGATGCTTCCCCGGGGGTTCTTTTTCCGACTGCGGGCGGCGCTCCCAGCTCCATCTCCCTTTTTTATTTGATGTTTCTTTTCCCTAAGATATGCTCACTTCCCCGGCTCCCCCCCCCTTTTAAGCCTCGTCGAATTACACAGTTCGAAGTAGGCTTTTCTCGACGAATGAATCTTTCGTTACAAGTTTTTTTTCCCACTAGTTCTTTCTCTCTTTGTTTTTTTTGAGAGACGTTAGCCCCCCTTTTAAGCCTATCATTATTCGTCGATAATGTACCGACTTCGTTTGGATTAGCTTATCCCGTTGTGATGAGCTCCTCCCCACGAGCCGGATTCGCTTCTTTTCCTTGGCTTCCCTTTGTTTATGAAGTTTTTGTGGCGTTTTTTTCTTTGGCGAGAGACGACAGGCATGGATTTTGACTTTACCGTCCAACTCGAGTTTTTCACGCGTGCCCTTTTTTTTCCTTCTTCATACCCTTCAGTCTAACGCCATATACATTACGGTTTGATTTTTGTTTTAGACATGGAATCCTTGTGGAGCACCCCGTCTCCTCAGTTTACTTTTTAGTAGATCTACCAATCTGCCCCCATGCCTCTCTTCCTGTTTATAACGCCCTTCGGTTAGAAATGTTCCCCGAAACTAACGCAAGGGGGTGGTCTGACTGTTTTACACCTCTAAAAACCATCGCTTCCTTTTTTTTTTCGTTCCTCGGCGTTTCCCTTTTCCGTAAAGACTTTTCCTTCTCGTGGGTCGGACTGGCCTTCTATTGTAAATGCGCACACCGGCGTTCCTCCCATGACGCCGTTGTCCCTTGCGTTACCGTTTTGGAATGCGTTGATTTCTAAATTAATTGGCGGCTTTTTCTTCCTTTGATCCTCTTCCTCGAGACCACGCCCTAGTTTTTTTTTATCTTTTTGTTTTAAGGCATCGTTTATGGTGACCAGTGCTGATCCTCTTTTGCAATAGACGAATTGCCAGCGTTGAGTTGGGTCAGTTGCAAAGCCCTCATTTTCATGGTTTCCCAAGCATGTCATTTTTAGGGGGCAAGAATAGCAATTTTTTCGGTACACGCCGACACCTCTTTCTCCGTTTGTGCCTCCTGCTGATTGTCCATCAAGCGTCCCCCTGGCTCTCTCTCCAGGCGTTCCGCCGGGGCGCGTACTTTGGACTTTTCTATTTCAGGCCCCTTGCTCTTTTTACTTGCGTCGATCAAAACCTTTTTAGTGGGG
>Ga0179593_1601027_pt1 | contig 15354 bp, 11 predicted proteins | sample CZODoug2_1_08_16_FD_185931 | JGI IMG/M metagenome (GOLD analysis project Ga0179593, IMG submission 185931) | Vadose zone soil fungal communities from Angelo Coast Range Reserve, California, USA - CZODoug2_1_08_16fungal (PacBio error correction) | ecosystem: Environmental > Terrestrial > Soil >... | reverse complement strand
TAACCATTTCCTTAATGATTCAGCGACGACAGACATTTCGCTTTTCCTTCTTTTTGCCACACCACTCTATGCCAAGTAGCGCCGATCTTAGTGTCGTTTTCCTCTCCTCCTCCTGCACAGATAGAAGAAGGGATTTCGTTCCTTCCTTCTTTGAATAGGAATTGAAACTGGCCACTCCATTACACTGCACATTCTTGCTCGTTATCCTCCTTCCCCTTCTTTTCTTTTTATTTTCGCTGGGTGCGGCTCGGCCCCATTTATCAGGAGTTAGTGAAGTCTAAGAGATCCGTCCAATAATTTCCGTATCTGAAGGAAGCGTCTTCCTGTTCCCCTTTTCTTCTTTGAAACAAAAACTGGCGATGTGAATTCTCCCTTCTAGGAAGTTAGTAATTGAATCCCCACCTTCTGAGACATGTTCTGGTCTCAACTCCATGTTTCCTTTTTCTCCCCCCCCTTCCGTTATCAAGGACGAAGACACTAAGCCCTCCCCCCTCGGTTTATCGTAAGTGATTGATCCCTGGTTTTTTGTTGCCATCGTTTTAGGTCGCCTCATGCTCCGATCTTTTTTTCTTTTTCTTTTTTCCCTTGAGTATCGGAGTGAGTCAGGGGACGGGACTTCTTCCCAAAAAAAGTGCAGTGGGCTGCCCTCTTTTTTCGAATTTGGTCAATGGGCGTCATAAACAGGCTTGTTCTCCTCTCTTTCTTTCTCTTCACTTGAAGCCAACGGGGCTGCTCTGGTTGTTTTTCTTATTCAGCATTACAATTCTCCTTTTTCCTATGAAGGAGATGAAAAAGGCGTTCATTGCTCTTCTTTTCTTTTTTTTTTCCTGCTGCCCGAAGCCAATTCAGAGGTACCGGTACACCCCCTCACCTTCCGCCTATACCAAAAGCGTTGTCGACCTTCGGTCAAAGGACATTCCCGGAGTAAGCTACGAAGGCTCCTTTTTCCTTCCTTTTTTTTTTTTTTCCCCCTATAGCGATTCGGTTTCTTCCAACGCGTTCCCTTTTTCAAGAAGGACGGCAGGTCTATCAACTCTTCCTGTCCACTGAATACGGTCAGGTCCTCTCTTTTTTTTTTTCTCACAAGCAAGAACTCGTGACGCACTTCAGGGTAAGATTGAAGACAAAGCTTCTTCTTTTCTCATTTGTTGTCGTTCGTAAGGGACTCATTTTTTTCCCCACTTCCTCTTTCCCTTTTTTCTCCTTTCTGAGAGAAGACCTTGCGCGGGAACTCCTTTTCCCCATCAAAATCAGCGACGGTCCCGATGACCTATTCTCTTTTTTTCTTTTTTTGGGACAGTTGCGAGACCCCTTCCTCGTTCATCGCTTAAGGGAGAGAAGGACTCCCCGTCAGTCCTATGATCCTCCTCCCCTTCCCCTTCCCCCTTCCCCCCCTTTCGATTCAGCAGAATCTATTTCCTAAAACGATTTCATGTCGTTTTGTCCCCTGTCCTGAGAGGGACTTAAAGCATAAATCCCCTCTATTCTTCCCCCCTCCCAAGTGACAGGTCGTGCTTCTCTGGACGGGAACACATTTTTTTCAGAGCACCGGGCAACCAGACTTCCAACCCCCTTTCTTTTTCCTCCCCTTCCTTTCGTATATTAACTTTTTTTTCATGACATGGGATATACCTCTTCCTTTTTGGTGGTCAACCGTCAGCTCCTAAGTTCTTTATCTCCGCCCCCGGTCAATTCCGTGGGACCCACGGTTTTTTTTTTTGCACGTAAATGGATGTCTCCGCTGGACAACGCCCCCTTCCCTCTTGGCAAGTTCAGGATATGATTCGCGCAACTCAATCCCTTTTTACGGGGCCAGCAACCCTTTCTCCCTGCTCCGCTTCGGACGCTTCTTTTTGTATATTCTCTTTCCTCTATCCTCTGAAGTGCCCCCCCGCAGAGTAGAGCCTTCCCCTTTTTTTTGAAAAAAACTTCCGATAGCGCAAGATTACTTCTGCTGTTCCGCCGTACGAAGAGAATGTTCGGCTTTTTTCATTTTTTTCTTTCTTCACCAGGGTGGGAGCTTGCCCTTAGGGAAAGGAAATAATACCTTTTCTTGCCAACCCGTGGGTCAAAGGAATTCCCCCTCTCCTCACTTAGAGCTGCCGGGTTACACTTTGCCGTGTTGCGGATTTTGGATCCCCCTCCTCTTTCAGCATGTCGCCCCCAAGCTTTTTTTCCTTTCTAAAGAGGGGGTGGGAGGATTTTTTTTAACCCCCACACTTGTGATAGGGCGACGGTTCCCCCTCTTTTCCTCTCAAAGAAAGACCTGTCATTTGACGATGAAAAATACTATCGCTTTCTTCCTGATAACGAAAGAATCCCTTTGTAGCGATTGTCTTCTGATAGGAATGTGGCGAGGGCTTTTTTGCGTCTAGACAGGGGCCCCTCCCCCTTCTTCTTCTCCTCCTCCCCTAGCGATGCCTCTCCCCTCGTCGGAAGTTCCGTGTTCTCTCTCTTGGTTCTTAGGTCACGGCAATCGCAAACTACCTCCTCTTTTTTCTTCCCCCCTCCTCTGTTGAAGAGGAAGGCGATCCTCCTCCCTTCTAACATGGTTGAGTAACAATGTCCTTAAACTTGACCCTATTCACAATCTAAACAGGAATTATTTTTTACACCCTTTCCTCTTCCTTTCTTTCTCCTCAATAGTAAACTGGCGAGTTTACCTTTTTCTTAAACTGCCAGGAAATTTCTGTGGCTTGACTTCCTTCTGTTCTTTTAAAACGATAAGTCGAGATTTGATCATTTTTTTTTCTTTTTTCCCTTTTCCTCGTTGGAGGGAGAAAAACCGAATCGCTATCTTTTCCTTAAAATTAGAATCGTAGCTACTTCTTGCTCTAATTTCGGCTATGTTCCTCCCCTTCTATTGCGGAGTGAGGTGTCTTTCGTGTAAAGAATGACTGTTTTCCCAACGAGCAATACAGAAAAGCAAATCCATTCCCTTCCTTTTTCTTTCCCCTTATTCCGATCCGGACCCCGTCCTCGCGAATTTTTCCAAACGACTTGCACCAGAGCCCTCTCTATCGGTTGATGGAATGGCCCGAAAAAGCTGGGTCCCTTCACTCCTCCCCACTTCCAATGGCATGAGCAAATCTCTTTCTTCATAGAAGACCACAGTCGGCTTTTCTTTAACTTTCCCTTCGACGGCAAGCGAACCATAGGAGTCCATTCTTTTTCTTTTCCCTCTGGTCCCACCCCCCGCGATTTAAAAACAAACCAGGGTTTTCTTCGAGTCATAAGGACTTAAGATTGGAGGGTCTCTTTGTTTCCTCGCCTTTCCCTTTTTTCTTTCTGGTAAAAATGCAGAGTTGGAGACCCCGCCCCTTGGTTTTTCCGGCACTACGTGGATCAGTCTTTCAAAGGTTAGAATTCACATCGCCAGTTTGGGTTTTTCTCTTCTCCCCCCCTTTCCCCTTCCCGCCGCGTCCTTACCAGAGACGGAAACTTTCCCCCTCTTGGAAAAATATCTAGAGGACGGGCTACCTTCCAGTGCACCCCTCGAAAATCCCCATCAGAGTAAGCTGTTCCTTCCTTTTTCACGAGGCAAGAATTTGCGGTGTTTTTTCTCCCAGTTGGAAGGTGACCATGCCGATCCCTTCCCCCCTTAATGCGGTGTTGATCAGGGCACACTCCCCCTTTTTTTTTTCTTCCCCTTTTTTCACGAAGAATTCGCGAAAGATCCCTCCTTTTTTCCCATGCTGGCGGCGATGAATCATTCCCCCCTTTTTTTCTTCCTTTTGTGAGAGAGATTCAAATGTCTAATCCGAAGATCGTCGTTTCTTGAATTCTCTTTTTCTTCCCTTCCCTCTGCCACGGGAAAAGCCCTTCGTGTTCCATTTTATGGCCAAGTAGCGACGAGCCATTGAGAGTATTTAAGGCCTAGACGTTGACAGTGAGGATCCTTGCCTTCCCCTTCTTCTTCTAACCTGTCGGGTACTTACACACCTTTTCCCCCCCCTCTTTTACGCTCTCGGGATGTGGGATTTTCCCTCCCTACCTTCAGAGTTAGCCGTCGAAGAGTATTTTTCCATTCGCACCTTTCTTCTTTTGTTTTCTTTCAGGACGCGGCGTTAAAGGTTCACAGGTGGCTCTTCCCTGGCGATGTGAATTCTCAACTTTCATCCATCCAAGGAGTGCCTACCACCCCCCCCCCTTCTTTTGGTCATCCAACTCGCCCCCTTTCCCCCCAATTGGAGCGGATCCAAGTCTTCCTTAGATTTTTCCGTAAGTGATGTGCGTCCCTGGTTTGGGTTCCCTCTCTTTTTTTTTCTTCTCTTTTGGGGGAAATCGGTTTAGGTAGTCTTCCTCTTCCTGAAGGAGCGGTCCATTGATTCCTCTTTTCCAGTGCTTCAAACACGTTCAGTGACTGACATAGAGTTTTCCCCTCTCTTCCCTCGGGATCGGAAAGGAGGTCATGGTGCTTTTCCGATCAGGTTATCGGGACTTGGGCATTCTTTTTTCGTTTGCAGGGCAGGAGGAGAATACACCTGTCTCCGTGTCTTTCTCCCTTCTCCGTGCTAAGACTAGGAGATACAATTCCCCTTTTTGTATTGCTGTCGTTCTCTTTTTCCCCGTAATGAGAAATTCCCCTTTTTTTTTTTTTCCCTCCCGCCCATACCCAAAAGCGTTGTCGTACCCGTCGCAACCTTAGCTCCAGGAGGTGTAGATGAACCGGTCTCCCTTCCTTCCTCCTCTCCCCTCCTCTTTCCTGCAAGGAGTACCAATCCCTTTGCGATTTCGGGTTCTCTCACCCCCTTCTCCCGAATCAGGCCGGTCGTATAAAAGCTCGAAGTTAGCCTTTTTTCCCGCTTCCTCTCCCTCCCTTGTCCCCTCGGGCAGGGCAAGCCAAAGAAACGGTTCTTTTTTCCATCGTGACCTGCAACATTCCCTTTTTTTCCAAACGTTGCCGGAGCATCTGTTCAATTTCTCCCTCCTTCTTTTCGTAAGACATATCAAACGTCCTCCCCTTTTATACTTCTGGAGAACGCCCTTTTTTTTTCTTTGGACCAATCAACCTCCGCGCCGGTCAGTTCGTCGTTGCTCCTTCTTCTCTTTCCGCTTTGTAGCGTGAGACCGTTTTCCCGTAATACTAGCTTGCTCGCTTCTCCCCATTCCGGGCCCACTGTCTCAGGTGCGTTCTTTTATCTTTTCTTTTCCCCGCCTCCCACAGTACGAGGCCGCCTCTCGCTACAAACGATTTCTTTTTTTTGTCTTGAGCCGGACTTACAGAATAAATCTCTCTTCCTCCCTCCCCCCTTTCCCTTTCGTTCGGGAGAGAAGATGATCCAGGGACTTTCCTTTAAAAAGGGGGTTTGGAAAAGCTTCCTCCGCTTCAGACTGCCTGACCACACTTCCATCAGTGTCCTTTTTTCCTACCTGAGCACATTCGAGCCATTTTCCATTGACGGACAGGTTTTCATGTCGATAAGCACATCCCTTTCTTTCCCCCACTGGTTGGAAAAGAGTTTTGTAGGTGTTATTATTTAAATAATGACGGTTTTCTCCATGAGTAACAAGATGCCCTTCATTTTCTTAAGAAGATATTCTCTCTTCTTCAAGAGTGAGGAAGGTCCTCTTTTTCCCCGTATGAGATGAAGCTCTCTTGGGTTTTTCTCTCTATTTTACTCATCCGCCGCCTGTCCAAGTTCCCGCAGGCGTCTAGCGTAAGCTTTACGGAAAAACCCCCCTTACTTTCCCTCATCCCTCCCCCCGCTGGAGAAAGATGGATTGATTTCCTTTCTGCCGTTCAGATCATGATTTTTTTTTTTTGTCCATCGACAGCGGCATGAGGGAAAGCAAATCAAACAATCCCGAAAAAAAGCGGGACAACCTCTTTCTTGTCGTTTTATTATTTTTTCTTCCCTCTTCAGCTGCCGTTTTCCGGCAACTTCACTGCTACTTCCTTTTCCTCCCCCCCCAGTATTAGATTTGGTAAGGAGGCTTTCCTTTTACCAACACACTTTTTGATAGGGAGTTTCTTCTTCCCCTCCCCGGAGAAAGCCGTCTTCGTCTTTTAGGGAAGATTCCCCAAACAAGAATCTTCAATGCGAACCCTAACTCCCTTTTCTTTTTGTAGCGATTGGAAATTCAGTCATGCGGAATCGGACTTGATTTTCTTTTCCCCCTCAGTTCCGCGCACCGAGGACCCGTGGGTTCCCTTATCTTTTATGGAGCGACAAACGAGCGCTTTTTCGTTTTCGTAATGCACCGGTCTCAGACGAGACCCCTCGGCTTTCTTTCTTTCACTCGCCCTTCGCGGAGGTTGATTTTTCAAGTCACTGGAGTTTTTTTTGCGTCACAGAAGTCATCCCTTTTTCTTTTCACCCCTCGTTTGAGATGATCTACCGTAACCCTTCCTCTCATTAGTAAACATTGCTACAGCGTTCCCCTCTTTTATTTGTATTGTGGCGGTCACGAGTTCTTTTCCTCTTTTTCTTGCATTGACCGTAGTCAGTGTATTTCCTCCTCCCGATAAGTCGAGCTTGATATCTCACTTTGGGAGGAAAAACGAATCGCTCTCGTGATTCTTTTTCCCCCCCTCGGCCTAGTAGTAATCCTTCCTCCTTTCTAAATTTCCCTTCTCTTTTTTTGTATCCGGAGGATGATGTTTCCTTCTCGTTTCCCCTCTTGAATGGGAGTCTGCAGCCAGTTAACCTCTCCCTCAAGAAGCATCGCAAGAACAGAACCTTTTCTTTCCCCAGTCTCGAGAATTGTGATGCTACTTTCCTGCCCTGGGACCCCCCCCTTTCCTTCCCCGTTGGATTCAAGTGCATAGTCTTTCATGGCCCGACGAACTTTTTCCCCCCTCACACGATCGCTTCACAATTTGGCATGAGCCTCTTCCCTTTTTCATTTTTCCTCCCACGGGCTGCTTGCCCATTCTCTTTTGGTAACCGTATCCTCGGACGATCAAGCCGAAATCTTCTTCTTTTTAAAACCGCTGGACGCGCACACCACCGCGCTCCCCCTTACCGGAGAAAAACCGATGCGGGTTCCCTTTTTTCTCTTCGAATTGGATTCCGCTTCAAATTTTTTTCTTCCCATTTTCTGATGTGTTTTCCCTGCCCTCGTGGGGGATCCGGAAGGTTCTCCTCTTTCTCTGTGTCGAAAAGAAGGTGGAGAATTTTTTTTTCCGCACTAGACACCTGGTGAACCCTTTTTCCTCTGTGGGCAAATTGTGGCCGGAAAAGTCGCTTTTACCTGTTTCTTTCTTTTCCCTTTCCCTAGTCGAAACCAGCGAACATACCAATCCCAGAGCTCTTTCTCTAGCAAGAATTGCAGGTGTGTAAGTCCCTTCCTTATTTGCAGTTTGCCCATGCGAGCATTCACTTTTTCCCCTTTTTTCCTCTTGGTCTGAGCTTTCCCTAAGATCGGGCGCGAACGTCTTTCTCTCTTTGCCCCTTTCCAGCTGCGAAGCGAAAATGTGGCTTCGTCTGGTGTACTCCTTTCCTCTTTCTTGGAGTAACAGTTTAATCTCTCCTTCGAGATTAAACTGTTCTATACGACAGGCCTCTCTTTGTGCCCCGGTGAAAGCCCTTCGGGATCGTGAGCGAAGGCTTCTTTTACACCTTTTTCCTTCTTTTTTTTTCCTGATACACCTCGCCCTTCTCTTTTTTTGTAAGGAATAGACGTTTGCCAGTGCTTTTTTTTTTTTTGTATTCCCTTCGGGTACTTACAACACCTGCCACCTTCCTTTTTCCTTTCCTTTTTGGGGATTTTAGAGGGTGCGACTCTGTCTCTCAGGAGTTAGACGCTAAGCTTTTTCCCAATGACATTTCCCTTATCTGTAAGACGCGGCAGTCCTTCTTCTCGTAGAAAACCCCCTCCTTCGCTCAAACAGTATTTTCGTCCTTTTCCCCCACCTCCCTCCCTTCTGATCAAGGAGTGCCTGACCCCCCCTCTCCTTTTTTCTTCCCAACTCGAAGTGTGACCATCCTTTCAGCGGATTCAAAGTCGAATTACCCCGTTTGTGTATTCCTAGGTTTATCCGTTACTTCTTATTCCTTTTCTTTCGTCTATCTTTTGTGTCCTCTGATACGATGGATTTCGGCTTTCCTTCCCCCTACGTTTGATTCCTGGTGACGGGAATGGGAAAGCATTCCCTTTTTCTCCTTTTTTTTTCCATCGGGAAAGATTTCAGGCCCCTTTGAGGTCAATGGGCGTGTCATTTCCCCCTTTTGGCCTATTCCTTCTCAAGGGGCTGATCTTTTTTGCCCTTCTTTTTTTCTATTCACAATGCGCGAGTACGTTTTTGGCTAAGAATAGGAGATGAAAAATTTTTCTTCTTGCGCTTCTTGGCGACCGCAACATTCAGCTTTCCCCTCCCCCCCCGAAAGGAAACCTCACTACGCCCATCCTTCGCAACAGAGCCGAAAACTTTAAATGTAGCCAGGGTCTCTCTTTCCCTAGTAGTTGAGTTTGAAGTTGACGGCAAGGAGTCCCCACTCCCTGGCTACTCCTATCCCCCTTCTTTCATGAACGCGATATCAATGTTCCCCTTTCCTTGTCGTATCAAGACTCGACGTATAGTTTTTTCCTTCTGTCACACTCTATGTCAAGGACAAGCCAGAAAAGGGCTTCTTTCCCCCCCTCCATAATCGTGACCGCAACATCCATTTTCTTTTCTTTCCCATCCTTATGCGGAGAATCGGTCTCCCTACTCCTTGACCCCAAAAACGTAGAGAGGGTCCACTCCTCTAATTCGGGAGAGTGTACTTCCTTAAATATTCCTCCCCTCCGTACGTTGAGAGTGCCGTTGACCTAGGCGCTCTGTCTCGTTGCAGTGATTTCATAATCGATTTGCTAGCGAATTCTTTTCCTACGACATCTACTCGGTCCCCCCTTTTTTTTTCCGAAGCAGGTGCCCCCCCCACAGTCCGAGGGAAGCAGATGCTTCAGATTCTCTTTCGTGTGACGCATTCCTATCTTTTCCTTGAGATGGATTACCCTCTCTTCCTCGTCCCCTACCAAGTTGCCCTCCGGACGAACCCCATTCCGCCCGATCCACAAGGGTGTTTTTTTCCCCCCCGCCCCAAAACCACGCTTGATTTTCCCTCAGGTCGAATACTTGGGGGAGACCCCTTTTTTCACCCCCAAATCAGAACCTTTGCTTCCCCTTTCTAACGGCAGCTCCTACTCTATAACGGGTCACTTCTTTCCCTTTGTCGGACCTTAAAATTGGATGTTATGATCTCCCTTCTTTTTTGCTGGACAACGCCCACCCGTCAGGATATGACGCCGCACCTTACCACTTCCCGCGGTGCGGCAGGTACTCTTCCTATTAGCGGAGTTTTCCCGTAGTCCTTTTTGGGTGCAACTTTCCTTTCTCGATCATGCATGAACCCCCTCATTTTCCTCTTCTTCAGGGAAAAAACTCCGGCGCTTCAATCTTTTGCCATTTCTTGCTTGCCGCGTACGAAGAGATGCCGGACGTCAGATTCTTTTCCCCTTGTCCGTTTTTTGAGGGAAGGAAAGACCTTCCCCCCCACGACAAAACGCGTGCCAAAAAGTGTGTTCCACGTCTTTACTTCCCGTGAAATTAGAGATGCGGGTTCACCTTCCCGGTGAGGATTTTGTCCCTTCAGCCTTCTGCCACCAAGATTCGACCCTTTTGTAAGGGGTAAGGAGGATACCTCTTTCTAGTAGATTTTAAACCTTTTTTGCTTACCGGATCAGTCTTCAGCTAAGAACTACCTGTCACTTTTCCCCCTCCCTATAGAATGTATGCCCTTTCCTCCTTAGACACAAGAAAGTGTAGCGATTGGATCATAGCCTTTTGCTTGCCCCTTTCTTCTTTTGAATTCAGGATGGCACTGCGTTTCCAGTGGCCCGGAGCCGGTATTTCCGGAGAGCCCCTATGCTTCTCCCCCCTCTCTTCAAGTCGTGGTTCCGCAATGCCTCTTTCTCGATAGGTCCACGGCAATCGCCAACCCGGGGCGGGAGGGTCTGTTTATTTTTTTCCCCCTTTCCTTTCTCCGATCCCGCGCCAATCTTTTCCCCCCCTGGTTGTTTGAGATTTTGGCTATGAGTCTTACGAACGGACCTATCACTTTTAAACATTGATAACGTTGATACCTGCAACTCCTCCATGGGAGTTTGATAAAATGGTGTTGCAGGTACCCCTTCCTCCCCCGCCTTCCCATAGTCAGTGTAGTTAAACAGTCTTCTGTTGCCCTTTTTTTCTCCCTCTCCTCTTTTCTCTCCGCAACTCTGCCGAATTCTTTCTGGTTCACCTTTGTGAGAGAAACGAATCGCTATCGGTTTTTTCCAACTAGCCTAGCTACTCTGAATGACGATATTTTCACGACACCTTCTTCTCTTCTGACGTGTAAGACAAACGCTTTTGTTAGTGAGTGTACTTTAGAGGCTTTTTCTTTCTGCCCGTAAAAATAGAAGGAGAACGCCGCCCCCCCCACCCCTTAACTATTTTTAATATACATAGTATTAGCCTCCTTTTTTCTGCGCATGTATGCTCCTCTGCCCTTCCCCCCTTGATTCCAAGTGATCGGCCAAGTCCCGATTAACCTTGTTCTCTTCCTGACACGACACATTGAAAGCACTTTCTTTTTCTCGAATCTTCACGATGGCAAGCCACTGTTTTTCTTTTCCTGTCCCCCACCCTCTTATTTATATAATGGAACCGTCTCCTTTCTATCTCCCTTTTATTGCGGCGAACTTAAAACGATTTTGTACACCCCTCTTTTTCTTCCCCCGATCACTACTTGAACCTATGCGGTCAATAGGGGACATTAATTTTTTCTTTTATTCGAACTTGGAATCCCCCTTTTCCTTTATGGTTCACACTGCGCTTTTTTTTTCCCCCCTTTTTTTTGTCTCCGGAAGGGATGGGATTCACCTTCACGAACTTCTTCCCCTTTTATCTTAACATCGCAAGTTTGTTTCCTCCATTAACGCCAGGTCCTTACAGCTCCTTCCTTTCTCCATGTGCGACCTGGAAAAATATTCCCTGGGATTCTTGCCGTGGCCCGCTCCTCCGACGTCCTACCTTCTCTTGTAAACGAGAAAGCATTTGACTTTTTTCCCCTTTTTTTCCTTCCTGTTCTGTCAAGTTGGCAGGGTGCCCATTTTTTTCTTACGAAATTCCTCTCTGCTATAGGGCTTTTTTAAGGTCCCGCTCTACGTGGCCATAAAACGTTTTTCTCCTTTTTCCCTATAGGTCTTTCCCGTTAGTTTAAAGCGCGTACTCCCTCTTTTTTCATTCAAACACGCTACGATATTAGGATTCTCCTTCTTACTGTATCTACCCTTTTCCATCCGAAGATCGTGCGATGTTGAATGCTTCAGCGCTGCCCAGTTTTCCCTTTTATTTTTTTCTCTCCCCTCTTCGGGATAGTGGCGAAGGCTTCGTCCTTCTCGCTATGTGTGTGAATGAACCTTTTTCCTCTTTTCCTGCCTTCTCTTTGCCATGAGAGGCATTTTACCTCAGATTCCTCCCTCAGTATAACAATGTAGGGTACCTTCTGTATGTCCGCTTATAGGGATGTTTTCTTTTTTTCTTCTCAGGAGTTCGCCCTTCTAAGAGTTTTGGATATTTTTACAGGGAACATTTTCCCCTCTCTTCTTTTTTTCTTCACTGTTCACCAGGTGGCGAGGAGGGAATTGTGGCATTCTCAACGTCTTTTTTCCCCTTTTTCATACCTATGATCCCACGGAGTGCAGACACCCCCCCCCCCCGCGACACCCCCTTTTTTTCTCCACTCCGCAGGTGACCTTGGAAAGAGGATCCAAGTCGAAGGGACACTTTCTTTTTCAGTTCGTTCCTTTCTCCGGGTTTGTGTGAAACGCGGGGTGGCGCGTATACCTTTTCTTTTACATCTTTCCCTTTCCGATGGATTTCGCTTGATCGTTCGCCGTTTCGTATACGAGCGTGAGTCAGGGGAAGGGAGGTTCCTTTTCTTTTGCCACATTCGGAATCGTTCTCAGGCCCCCCCTGGCCCCACCTTTTTCTTGAGGTCAATGGGCGTGTCATTCTTTTCCGTTTATAGGGACGTGGCTATTACCTTTCTTCTGGCTGGCTCCCTCCCATGCGCAGAGACGGGGGTCCGTTCTTTCCCTGTCCCTCTTTTTTCCTCCAAAAATTTTTTCTTGCTGTCGTTCTCTGAGAGTTCCTCTTCTTTTTCTTCCCTTTCAATTCACCCGCGAAAGGTGACCCCCCTCCGTGTAGTACAAGTCGAAACAGACGCTTAAGGTGTCGATGAAAAGGCTCTTTTCCCCTCTCTTTTCCCTGATCCCCTCATGGCGATCCCGATAGCGATTCGGTTTCCTTTCCTTTCCCGCTATCAAGTTCACAATAAACAGATTTCTCTCGGCGTTATCGGTTAGAAAGACTTTTTTTTCCTCCTCTAAGCTTTTGGTTTGACGTCCCAGGGGGGGCAGGGGGGGGCGGGAACCGTCATCCCTGTCCTCCTATATCCTGGGTTCTTTTTATCTCCACTACCCTCAGGCCCCCTTCGAGGACCCTGAAAACTGAGAGCGATTGGCGACTCTTGACAACCCTTCCCAGTAGTAGATTGGGTTTATTCCCACCCCCGGAACAGGGTTTTGTTTGTCTTTGGGGGGGAGACGGGGGTTTCTTTCTGTTGGGGGCGCAATCCAAAACTTAAATTCCTAAGGGTCGGCAGGTTACGACCCCCTCCTCTTTTTTTAGCACACTCGCCAGTTGACGATTGAGGACCCATCTACCCATTTTTAATACTCTTTTCGTTGTAAGAATCATCTCAACTTTTTTTTTCTTGGAGCTTAAGACTTTCTCTTGTTGCGCTTCATTTAAACTCTTGACTTGTACCACCCCTTCTTTTCCGTGAAATAGAGATACCGATTGTTTTCTTCTTGAACAAAGGACTTACTCGCTTTTCTTTTTTCCTTTTTGAAATTTATCTTTCCCTTTTCTCAGGTGAGGGCCTGATGCTCTTCCCTATGAATGACACATCCCAAAGTCCTTCCCTTTGCCAATCGCTACAACCTCTTTAGATTTTACTACTCGACTTACAGCCTACCTTCCTCCTTACAATACCAAGTGCCACCCTAGACGCTCAGGGAAGGGAACAGTTCCCCCTTTTTTGTGCACCTCCTTCCCTTCACAAGCCTCCAACCCCCCTCTTGTTCTTTTCCCCCCCATAAGGTCGAATATTGTTGGCCATTGGGATATACAACACCTCGGGGGGTGCAACCCGGCAGCTTCCTATAGTCCCTCAAATTATAAAAGGGTTTCCCGGGTGGCCAAGAAGTTTTTTCCTTTTCCCTTGGCTTGCTATGCTTTCTTTCCTATGCAGAGTCGAAGGAACCCCCTTTCTTTCGGCTCTGACGGCGCAGATCTTCGTACGCTTTTCTACAGCGGTGAGGCCTTTTCAAACTCCTTCTTTTTTTCCAGTAGGCCTGCCTGCTTTCGACCTTTTTTTGAAAGTTCTGTATCTTGTGTTGAGAGAGATACCTCCTTCGTTAGTCGCTCTTCTACGGGAAAAACCCCCTCTCTTCCCCTGACGCACCGCGGGAGACTTCCTTCTGCTGCGGCGTAAGATCCTGACCTTTCCCTCCCTTTTTTGTCACCCTGTACAGGTCATGAGGGAAAGAAATAATAACCCTTCCTACAAAAACACCAGAGCAACCTTTGGGTAAACGGAAGTTACCCCTCTCACCTTAGGAGCTGACGGTTAACCCCTAAGGTTGCGTCTTTTTCTATGCGCGGGCCCGAATGTCGCCCCCAAGTATTCCCTGTTAAGTGGGTAAGGAAGTTCCCAGGCGGGTTTCGAGTGCGCTTTTTTTTCCCCCCCCCTCTTTCTGGGGTTTTCCTTCCCCTGGGAGACAGTGCCTTTCTTTCCCGCCGACTCGGGGACGATGAAACTCCCTTCTCAAGTTACAAAAGAATCTTTCCTTTCTTCTCCCTCTTTGTCACGCCTATGCAGTCTTCCTTTTTTTCGGGCATTAGAGATGCCCGGCTTTTGAGAAAGTGGCACTTTCCTGCGAGTCCGCCGCTTCTAGCACATCGTAGGAAGTCAGTTTGTTCTCTCCCCTCCCCTACCTGATTCGAATAGGTCAAGGCCTTTTCTGGCGGTGATTTTCAAAGGTTCCCCCCTATTTCCTCTTTCCCTTCGAATCTTCCGTACCCCATGTTGAGTAACAAGAACCTCTCCCTCTCCTCCGAACGGACCTATCACCCCCTTGTACCGATGATACGCACTCCTCTTTTTTTTTCGTTGTTAAATTTCGTTGCAGGGTCCGCGTATTTCTTGTCTGCCTTTTGAATTGAAAGTAGTCTCTTTGAACAATAGTTCTCCTCTACTTGAGTCATCCCTTTTTTCCTTATATCGCGTTAATTTAAGAGTTGGAGTATCCTCTTCCCCTGTGATTGGGTAAGACTTGACGCCTTGACTGAATGATTCCTTTTCATCGAAACCTTCTTTCTCCCCTCCCTGTTGCGCTAGTCCGACCAACGCTGTTGGGTATCTGTCTTTCTTTTTTCTGAGGGGTGAATTTCCATTTTTTAAACTCGCAGAGAAAGACAGCCCTCCCCTCCTCCCATCTCAGTTCTCCACTTTTTCCTCTACGGACCCAGTCTCGCGCATGGATGTTCCCCCCTAAATTGACACAAGAGCACTCCCCCAGTCCCGATAAACGGGATCGGACTTCCCCCGACTCTGCCCCACCCCCCCCCTTTCCCGTATCGCTTACAATTGTGGCCTGTCCTTTTTCCCCTTGCACTTTTTGATAAGACACACGGGATGCTTTTTTCTCGTATTCTCATGGAACCGTCTCCTTCTCCCCCTTTTTTTTTGCTGCCGACTCACCTCTGCCCACCCAACCACTTCTTCCGCGATTTCAAAACCAAACCAGGGAATCCCAGAAGCAGGAAAAACCCTCTTCTTTTCCTTTGTATTTCGATGTCCTTCTTTTTCCAATTGGTTCGGGAGTTATGTTCACACGCGCGTGGATTCTTTTTTTGCGGTCAGCACAAGTGGCCTTTTCCCTACCGTCTCTAATGTGTCGACCTCCTTTGTCTTCTTTTCGTGCCCTTTTTTTCACCCATTAAAGCCGCGTCCTTCCTTTCCATTCAATGTCGGGAAAATGTTCTCTCCATGCGTCTTCCTTGCCAGGGCCCGAGTCTCCCCCTCTCCCCCCTCCGGACATCTTTCTCTTTCACGGCAAGAATTTTTTTTTTTTTATACTTGCTGGCTTTTTGCCATGCCGATCCTACTGGAAAAAGGATAGTTTCCTACTCTCTTCAGCGAGTTTTTCCCCTCCATAAGTCGGGAGCGACGTGGCCATAAACTTTGCGCAAGCGATCCCTCTTCAGCGAATAATGCTGGGCGGCGATGAATCCTTCAACATCTCTCTTGAACA
>Ga0179593_1651604_pt1 | contig 15355 bp, 15 predicted proteins | sample CZODoug2_1_08_16_FD_185931 | JGI IMG/M metagenome (GOLD analysis project Ga0179593, IMG submission 185931) | Vadose zone soil fungal communities from Angelo Coast Range Reserve, California, USA - CZODoug2_1_08_16fungal (PacBio error correction) | ecosystem: Environmental > Terrestrial > Soil >... | reverse complement strand
AAGTCAATGCATAATGTTTTGGGAGAGGTGTTCCCTCTTGGAGTGGATGCGCCTCGAAGTCCAGATGAGACAGGGGCCCCCCCTCTCTTCTGACGTTCCGTTGACCTCAATGAACCTGGTTTCAGTCTAAAAGCATTCCTCTGGAGGCTCTCTCTTTTTCCCCCTTCCCCCTTTGAATCTTTACTTTCCTCGTGCTTTAGAGCGGGGATCGGTTCAGTTTCTCCGCATTCTCCCTGAATAAGTTTTCCCTTATCTCCTCCGTCTTCCTAAGAGATACCTTCAAGCGTTATCCCGGCGCCGTTTTTGACGCTTTCCCCCCCTTCCTATCCTTCCTTGGTGCCATGGCCCTGCGTTTTTCTACAAGAAAGGCTTTCTTTTCGTTTTTGAGCAGTCCGCCGGAGTCCTTAAGCAAGCAACTTTTTCTCTTCAAGTCCCACCAGGAATTTCCCTACGTCCCTGAGCACGACCATGCTAAAAGCCACTTGGTTTCAATCCTCCTCCCCCCTTTTTCTCGACAGAGGTCTCTCTTTTCCGAGTCCCAACCATCCCGTCTTAACGAAAAATCCCCTTGCCCTAACGACGGTTCCTCTTTAGTTAACAGGAGTTGGCGGCCCCAGGGATCCCTCGCCTTTCCGAGCCAGTGATTCAACGTTTCTCTTCCCCGTGACTGCCCCCGACTACCGGATCGGATTTATGGCTCCTGTCGTTTTCACCCTAATTTATGGGCTCTCTGAAACCCCTTTTCCACAGCATTTCTCCAATCTGAGCGATTCTCGCCCGGAACGTAGTCCCTCGGGTACCATTTTCCCTTTCCTTGCGTTTTTTTTCCTCCTCAGTCGCCTCAATCCCCGAGATTGCTGCCAGTTTACGTTTCACGCTTACGTCGCGACTAGTCCTTCGCCGAGGGAAAGCGTTGACTGTCCCCTTCTGTAGCTTCTCCTCGAAGTCCCTACTTTATGTTTCTCGCCGCGTCCCCCCTCTGCTCCTTCCCAGAGGCAGACACTTGCTAATACACCCTTCTGGTACACCGCGCTTTTTTCGCGCCCTCCTCGGACTTTCTTTCATTCCGCCTCAAGCGATTCGCTTATTTACTTTAGGAGTTATCTATGTCGCCCCCGCTTCCCTCTCTTGGTCGGGGTCGCGGTCTTTCCAAAACCTTAGACATAAGACCTCCCCGGAGCCCCAACTTACCCGACCTCTTTGCCTTCGTTTGTTCTGGCTTTTCCCCCCCCTCCCACAAGTCCACGTCTCCCCCCCAGCCTGGCCAGCTCTCGTCGGCGTTGCCAGGCGCCCTCTCTCCCCCTCAGCTTGACCAGCGGGTCTTCCAACTGCAGCTTCCCTGCTCTTTTTTTTCCCTCCCCCGCGATGGCCCCCTTCAGGTTTGCTCTACACTAGTTCCTGCTTTGACCTTTCCAGGTCCAACCGGACCCCGCCTACCCTTTATAACGGCTGCTTTAAGGAGCGAGCCCTCCGTTGTAAGTCTTGCCGTGTCAAAAAGAAGGCTTCCCCGATGGTTCCCTTCCCTTTGCGGATTTTCCTGGAGCTTCTTCTCACGGGATCCGCCGCCGAAGTTCCTTAAGTCTAGTGCTTACCTTTAGATAACAAAGATTCTGGCAAACAATACGGTGGTACCTCCCGATTCCCCCCCTTGGTCATTTCCCCCTTGCACGTGTCCTTCTGATTTTTCCGTATCCTCAGCCATTCCTGATTCTGTCCCAGAGTTTCCTAATCTCATTTCTTGGACTTATATTCGCCATCAGAAAGGGTGCCTCACCGGCGTTCTTTTTCATGCGAGATCATCGGTTCACCCTGACTCTTTGAAGGTACATCCCCTCTGCGATTGTTCTTCAGCTTGCTTCTCGTCGAGCGGATCGTCCTCTCTCACAAGATGCGAAAGTCCTAGCCTCGCATCTTCGCACCGGAAGGCCCGCGCCATACGTCAGGCCCAAATAATTGGTTTCTCCTCTCGGTTTTTGATTTTTTTCGTGGTGTTGGTGAGCCCCTGGCCGACGCGCCCGAGCAGGTCCTTCCCTGACCCCCTTCCCCGATACGACGCAGCGACCCTCATCTTCCCGGACAAAGTCCTTTTTCCGTCTCTCCACCTTCCTGCCTCCTTCACCGGAGCAGCTCCTCCGCAGCAAACCCTTTTTACCTACAGACCCTTTTTCGGCGTCCCGCGGTTTTTTCCAGTTCTCCATAGTTACAGAAGCTCCTCTATAATAATACTTTTTTTGGAAGCGGTTAGGCCTCACGCCTCCCCCCCTTTTTTTGCTTCTTGAGTGACACTTCTCAACAGATGCGCATCTTTTTCCCCGCCGCTCATCTTTAATTTTTATCTTTCGAAGTTTGAGATAGCCGGGGATCCCAGGCCTTTTTTCCTTTATGTTTTTTCTCCCCTTACCATTCAAATGTTTCTCTTTTCTTTTCTATCCGGCGATGTCAAGTGCATCCGTCCCTCACCTTGGAGACGGTTTATTCAGATATTTCAAGACTAGGTTTTAGTAAAACCCCCATCCTTTTTCCAATTATATTTGCGGCGGTATTTTCTTATACCTCATTCCCAAAATTCCACAAATTCCTTGATCCGTTCTTGCCCTATGACAAATGTAATCCCATTGATTTAGAGGTTCTCCTCGACAGACGTTCTTCTGTTTTGAACTCTTAGGTCCCCCATCGGGCTCCCGTCAGTCTCCTCTAGTAAACACACCCCACAGAAGTCAACTATCAACCTCCGAATATATTTTTCCTCTCTTTCCTTTTTTTTTGTTTAGTTAGTCTTTTTTTATTTTCTTTACTTTTTTCTTGATTCCCTTTTGCGCCCTCTGAGTCTGGATGCGAGACTCGGTTAGAAGGTTTGATTTCCCAAGCGCACTTCTCCTTCCCGGAGCCGGTCTCCCGGCGGAGATTGAAATTGGTCAGGTTAGATGTTAAGATGTCTACTTTGACCCTTTTGTTTGCTTTTCCCTTTGACGGAGACCTCAACAGCGCTTTTTCTTCCGTGGGGTATGAGGTTGTGTCCTGGAGCTGGAGTGGTTCTTATCGGTCGTTCTCCGCTTTCCACGCCCAGATGCCCCCCCAAATCGAAGTTAGGACAGGGACCGAAGAGACAACTGTTCCCGTTTTCGCCCCGAAGGATTTGCCTTATAAAAAATGGAGGTCTCCCCCTTGAACGTGCAGATTTCTGAAATCGAATCCTGCATAGTGCAGACGGCGTCCTTCCCCCACCGCAGTCGTGGTTCTTTATCGTTCTGATAGGCATCTGTTTGATTGCAACTTGGTTCCCTCCTAAATGGCCCGCTTCGTACTCCTTTCACCTGGTTCCTTTAGGCATTCGGACCCATGATTTTCTTTCTCTGCGCTTCTGAATAGTTTCTTTCTTGTTGGATGTACAACTGTTACCGCCTCTCCGAGTCTGTTGTCTAGGTTCCTTCCGAAGGCCTGATCTGATTCCAATTTGCGTGGCTTCGCCCTCTGAGTGTCCCACCTTCCATTCAAACAACCACGGTTTTTTCTCCAGGAACATCTGGATTTGATGGAGCCCCTCTCTCCAATCTGGCAGATTTCCTTTTTTCTCCGTTCTCTTCGAGTACCTTTCGTCCTTTGTCCTCACTTTCCCCCTTCCTATTTTCCCCGCGTCCCTTCCGTAGATCCCATCTTCTTTGTAATACCTCGAATGCCGACATTTTTTTCTTTCACTTCCCTCACCAATCTAGTCCCGGGATGGTCAGAGCCCTGCCCTGCCCAGCTTTATCCATTCCATCATCTCTGCTTCTCCGCGATTCGCTCCCCCTATTGAAATTGCGATGGAGACGCGGGCCGCTATTGATTAGTTCCCTTTGCTTCTATCTACACTCCCATCACTCCTCGAGACGCGGCCCCTTTTGCTGGCGATCCCCCCTTCGTTACTACGGGGACAGCTTGACGTTTTGAAGAAGGATGTCTCATTGTTTCTATCTTTTCAGAACTTTTTCACGGATGAGTCTTCGTGATAGAGTTACCCCTTCCTTACCTTCTCCCCCATCTAGACTTCCTCTCTTTCCCGATGTTGACGGAGTTTCCCCAGTCGACAGCTGCCGCGAGGTTGCTCGAATAAGCTCCCCCAGGGCTTCAGCGGTGCTTGTGTTCTTTCTGGGAAGTCCATCTTGCGCGCCTTCACTATGCTCTTGCCTTTTTCATCTGTTGAGCGAGCAGATCCCCCTTTTTATGATGCGGTTTTGTTGGCGTTAGACGGAAATATCTGTCCTTGACCTCTTTCCAGCTCCTTCTGCTTGACCGCCTTTCTTGCCCTCAGGTTCGTCTTGCGAGTGCGAGATAGAAATTCGGTGTTCCTTCTTCCTTCTTTTTTTTCACTGGAACCAGTGCTCCTCCTCACGTGGCCTGGTCTACTAATTCCCTACGCTTTCCTTTCCAGAGTTCGTGGCTTCCCACACAGAGCCCTACGGCACAGACTGGAAAGCGTTTTCTCGTTCGGACTAACCTCAATCCTTGCTTCGCGTGGCCCTGCCTTGTTCGTCCTCTCGCTGCGCGCACCGCACTTCTTGGGACCCTCCTGGTGGTGGCTCGGGCGGACGTGCCTTTATCCTCGATCGGCTCTTTTTTTTATAGGCGTTTCCGCACTTTCCCCGTGCATCTTTTGCACTTCGACATCCCCCTTCGCTTTGGCCGCGAGGTGACCATCGCTTCGGGCGCGACCCGCCCTTCACTGGTATCTCCTCTTTTCGTAGGTGTTTCGCTTCCGGCGTATTTTTTCTTCACGTGTGGACGTTTCTATTTTCCCCCCGTTTCCTTGTTACTCTAGTCTTCTCCGCCCCGCTGGCGATGCCTTGTTGGAGACTCCCGTGGTCGCTTTTTCATTAGGTCTCCAGCATTCCGCGGTCACAGTCTTGGCTCCTCTGTTCCGACCTATTGTGTTGACTTCTTTTTTGTCGTCTTGTTTTTATGTTTCTCCCTCTTTCCGTTTCAATCCCCCACGCTGTCCGTGTCCTCTCGGGAGGTGCGACCTGGTCGTCCCTGAGTTCCTTTTTCTGCCTTTTTTTGGCGGGTTGTCTGCCCTTTCTTTGGCCACCCTGGCGGGACAGTATGACGCCCTTCCCCCCTCCCTCATTTGCTGTTACCGTTTGCTTATCTCCTTAGAGTGGGTGGTGGCCCTCCATCTTCCACCTGCTGTTTCAGTCCTTTTTTTCCCCCTTTCTATCACTTTTTTTGAGCCTAACCGTGACTGCTTCTCGTTCCTGAGGAGGGAGGGACTGAGAGTTCGTTCCCTTTCCCATGGCACCCTTGTGATCTCTGTACCAACCGTAGGACTACAGTTGTTGTCCAGGGTCAACGCGCCGGCGCTGCCCCAACTTGTGAGTTCTCAGAGTGTTATGGACGCACGTTTCGCTGAGACCTGCTTCCCTCCCCCCTATCCCTGAACTGCACACCCCGCCCAAGACTTCTCATCGATCCGTTACCAGAATTTGTCCCCACAACTGCCTTCTCCCTTGGCTATCTCAACTTCCTGTCGTCTTCCCCTCTGCAATGAGCTGTCAGGTTGTTACAAGGTACTTTTTTTGCCTTGTACTTCCACGAGGTTTAATAGGACCGGTTACCATGTCACGCGACTTTGTTTGGCAATGTCCTTTTACTCGCGAAGCCCCCCCCTCCCTTTCCCCCGCCGCCCCACTTCTCGAGGATTATCATTTTCCTACCCTTTTTGTTGCTGTTTCTTCCCCCACTCCCCTTTCCCCTCGTTTCTCCCTTTTGTGATGATCTTCGTATTTTTTCTCTCCCTCTGGTTCTCGATCTCCTTCCATAGATCGTGACTTTGCTGTCCATATTTTTACACCCCTTTCTTCCCACGTTTTCGATTGTGCACTACGAGCAGACCCCCACATTTTTTGCAGCGAGATTTGTCTCCACCCCCTTCTTTGCCTGGTCTACACTTCAGCGTGTTGTCACTCTGTGAGTTGTTCTTCCGGGTTTCTGCGCGCTTTCTTATTTCGGTCGTCTTCAGCCGAGGTTCTTTTCAGCCTTTCCTGCCCTTCTCGTTACTCCCCTTCGACAATTTCCCCCAGGTTTTTTTTGACTCCCTTCGCTTTTAACTATTTCCTCGCGTCGCCGTTTTTTCTATCCAGAGTTCGTGTGTTGTGTGGATGCCCCCGTTCCTCTTTTTTTAACCCTTCTTTTTCTTCCCCTACATTCTTTTCACGCCCTGTTTCTCCGCGATCTACTCTTCTCCCCCACCCACATACCCCCCTTCTGCCCAGGTTCCAGGTATTTTCCAGCCTTTTCATTCCTGTGTCACCCGGTGTGACCAGACTGCCTATGTTAGTGTTTCCCCCTGTTAGCCCCTTTTCCATTTCCTCTTGCCGTCCCCCCGCCCGGTTCTTTTTATTCCCCTTTCGCAATTGCGTTTGTAGTATGCCCCCACATAAGACCCCCCGCCTTCTTCCCCTTTTACACTCCGCGCTTGCCCTTTATACCATCCTCCGACTTCCCCGGGACCACACGTGGATTACGGCCTGTTCCCTTCCTCCCTCGCTTACGGTACTCCCCAATCTTATTCCACCTTCCTCTTTTCCTTACACCCTCGCTTGGTCCCGGCGGATTGCACACACCACCCTGCTTGTCCCGGCTTTTCTTTCTCCCCACTCTGCGGCAAAGCAAATCTTCCTTTTCCTCTTTTTAAGCTCGGCGTTTGGATTAACTCTGGCGTTTTCTTCCCCTCGCGAGACCCTCTCTTCTTCACGCCCATCGTCTTTCCCTCTCCAAATCTTCTTTTACAGTCATCCTGAGACTTTGTGTATAACTGCGGACTGATTAACGATCGGGTTGACAGTTTCTGAAGCCTCTCTTTGCCCCTTGGTGTTGAGCTGTCTCCGCTGCCCAGAGCGCCGCGATTTCTTTCAAGAGGCTCTTCTCCGCTTGTCGACAACACCCTTTTGGTTCTCCCCCGCTGTTTTCGCCCCTTCCAGGGAGAATAAGGAAGTGTCTCTACTCTGTGAACGGGTAGGTGTCCTCGCCGCCGAAGAGATAGAACTTTTCTCATGTTGTTGCTTTTTCAGGTCTCGGTGGAGACCCCTGTTCCCCAGCGGTATAGACAGACCCAGCCGAAGAGGCATCCCCCAAAAAGGAACGTGCGGACTCTTTTCCTTCCAGCCTTCAAAACACGTCCACGGCCCCGCATCTGCATAAATAGCTCTTTCTCTCCACCACCCCTATCTCTTTCTCCACCTCTCCCCTCTTCCGCCCCCCCCCCTCCCTACTCTCTCTCTTCCTTCAAGCCGCCTCCTTACTCCACACCCCCCCCCCCCCTCGTTGCACCTCCCCATCCCCCCATCCCCCCCCCCTCCCCCCCTCCTCCCTTCTCCCCGCCCCCATACCCCACCTACCCCCCTTCTTGACCCCCTTCACCAACCCCTCTTCTTCCCTTTTTCTCCAACCCACCCCCCCCCTCTTCGCTATGCCTTTCCCCGTACCGTATCCCCCCCACCTCCCCTTCACCCTTCTTTATCCCCTCATACTCTCCTCCGCCCTTACCACCCCCTCTCTCCCCCTACCCCATCCTTCCCCCCCCCCCCTCAGCCCCCCCCTCTCCTCTGCTCCCCCATTCCGTCCCCCCCCCCCCCCCCCCCCCCCCTCTCACCCCTATTAACTTGACCGCCCCACGCCCCCCCCCTTCCTTCCCAGCCCCCTTCCCCCCCTCCCCCTGAACTCCCTGCTTTACCCCCCCCCCTGCAACATCCTGTCACTCCTTCCCCCTCCTGTCCCCCAATACCTCACCCCCCCCATTTCAATTTATCCTCTTCTTTCCCCCCCCTCCCGTTCCCCCCACACCTTCTCCCCCCCCCCCCCCCCCGACCCCCCACTCCCTCCTCTCCCCACCCTCCTCGACTGTCCCCATCCCCCCTCCCCTCCCCCTTCCTTCTTTTGCCCACCCCCCCTCTACCCCGACCCCCCCCCCCCTACCCCCCGCCCCCCTCTTCCCCTCCCCTCTCTCCTCCTATCGCCCCTCCCTCCCCCCCCCCTCACTCTTCTCTCACCCCCACTCCGCTTCCATCCTTTCTCACCTCCCTCGCTCCCCTTTCACTCCCTTCCCGCCTCTCCTCTCCGTCACCCCCTCTTCTCCCCCCCCGTTCTTTCCCCTCGGTTTCATCATCCAATCCCCCCTTTCACTCTCACTCCCCTTTTCCCCGCCCACTGCCACCCCCCCTCGTCTTCCCCTCCTGTCCCCATCACCTCCCCACCCCCACTTCCTTTGTATCACCCCTCTCCGCCCCCCCCCCCCTATCCCCCGGCCTCCCCCCTTACCCCCCCCCCCCCGACCCCCCCTCCTCCCACCCCTCTTACCCAGTACGTCTCTTTCCCTACTTTTGCCTCCCCCCCCCCGTTCTCCCTCCTTCCCACTCCCCTCCACCCCTCCCTCCCTTCTCCCGCCCGTATCCTCCCTCCCCTTCTCATCCACTTCCTCCACCTCCATACCACCCGCCAGCGCCTTAATCTTTATACCGTCCACCTTTCCTCTCTCATGCCCTTTTACGGCCAATCGTACCCATGAGGATTTATGTCTCGCTCACGAGGATGGCAACCCCTGTCATTACTTCCTAAGTCCTTTCGAGTCAGTCCCCCAGGAAGAGGACTACACTCCCCTCCACCGACTAGCGTAGAGCCATGAGAAGCGGAGGAGGACGTCTTCGCTCCTCCGTCGCGGTTTTTCCTTGGAATCGGCCTCTTCAAGACCTTATGCCTCTATCTTTCTAGAAACGTGCTCTCTCCGCGCGACAAGGCGCCGTGACCACTTCTCCTGACCAGACGGATGAGAATGCATCTGTCCCCAAATCTTCTTGGTTCTATTCCCAATGGAAGCCCCGGTTTTTTTCTCGAGGATTGTCTTCCCCTGCCGCATGCGCGTCCCGCGTAGACATTCCTTGGGTTCTGAGGCTCAGCGCATCTCTTCGGAATCGAGCAGCCTACGGGCTTTTGCGCGGAACCTGCCTTTTTGTCCAGACAACCGTGATGCGTCTGAAAAGAACTGCGTTTTTTTTGCGCGACTCGTGCAGCTCCTTTTTCGCTGATCTCCCGAGGACACGACTGCCCTTTCCCCTGAGAACGGCAAAGCACGAAGGCCAGCGCAGGAGATTTATTCGTTCCAATCCTCCCCGAAATCCATGGGTAGTGTTCCCCCGCCTTTTTTTTCGGTCGTTGTGGGCATGCGTCGTAGGCACTCGACCCCCCACCTCAAAAGACCCCCCACGGACCCCGGCTCCAGCTGAAGGCCGCCGTCCTGCAAGAGATGCCCGAGCGACCTCGACCGAGATTTCTCCATAGCGGTTGCCTGCTTGTCGCCCCCTCACTCTGCAGAGACAGAATCAGACGCATTCCTTTATCATTAATGACCCGGTGTTCTTGAGTCTGCAATTTTTATTTCTTCAGTTTCTCTCAGCCTATCTGTATCACAGGACGACAGCTCCCGCCTTGACAGGGTGCTCAAGAAGTTCCCACTGCGAGTGTTTTCTCCGCTGATCTGGGTCCTTCCTCAGGATCTTTCGCTCTGACTGGGCTTGGTGGATATGGTTGACATCTCTTTTTTAGCTTTTTCCTCTATTGTTATCCTCTTGAAGATCCTTCGGGGCAGGTCCAGCTCGGCTCCCTCTTAATTTTTGGATCCTCATACCCAGTATAGAATCTCCCGTACTGTCATCCGCCTCAGGTCAACCATGACACCCCCCCTCCCATTCCTAGTCCTTGCCCCCTTCACCCTTTCCCTCGCGCCTCTTGCTTTTCTTCCCCCTTTCTGGAAGATTACTGTTTTCTTGGACCTAAGATAGTAGGCACCCTGGTGCAGTGTTTAAGCCCCAGCGGAGGGCTTCCACCAGAGCTCGAAGCTTGAAAAAGAAGTCCTCTCTCTTTCCTACCCCCTAATGTTGAGAGTTCTTATGTGTCTTCTCCTTTCGTTTGACCATTGCGAGTTTCCGTCCTGTTTTTCGACGAGTTTGGACTGGGGTCCCTCGACTCTTTCGGCGATCGACTCGTCGGCTATTTGTTCGATTCAGAAGAGCTTCTGTTTTTTTTCTTTTTTGCATGGGTTCATCTGACGCTAGCCCCAGAGATTTTACTACGGTGGATGATCTATCCGCAGTTCCCCCGAGGCTCCAGTCTTTTCCCTGCCCCTTTCCCGCCGGTCTCTTTTCCCAGCTGAAGTCGCACTAGGCGCCTCCTCACAGCGGTCCTTCAGGATTCGCATATAGCCCCCTTAAAGGTACAGAAGGCTGAAGAAAATCCACTCACCTGCTTGCCTCTGGCGAGGCTTCTCTTTCCTGACGCTTTCAATCACCACCATAGTTTTTTTCGCGCCCCAGGAGTACCTTCTTTTGAATCCTATGCTTAATCGAGGACTACTCCCCTGGGCACTCCTTGAGTTACACCTGGGCTTTCCCATTATTTTCTTCAAGCTTCGTTGTGTCCTTGAGCCCTGGGGGTTATGGTTGGCAGGTCTGGTCCCGTCGCCCTCTTCTCGGCGGTCGTCTTTTTCCTTTTATCGCTCATGCTATGGACATGTTTTTCTCGCTAAAAACCCAATTTTCCGTCAACAACTTAGGTTTTTTAGACATGCTAACCAATGTTTCTATTTTCCCTTCACTACTTTTTTACATTTTTCTGTGCCTTCGTTCTGCAAGATTGATCGTCGCCGTGGCCCGCGTACAGAGCGGCTCCTCTTTTAGTAGCGCCATGCGGAGCTGGCCCCCTTCGATTTCACCTCGATCTAATTTCTTCTCAATCCCTTACTGGATGGTGACCGAGGATTTCCCGCTCCGCTGATATTGCATCCCCCCCCCGCTTGCTGCCCCTTTTCGCTCCCGCTGAGTCTCTGGAGAGGGCGACTTGTTTGCGGCGATACACTCTTTTCCCCCTCTCCCTCTACACCGGTCTTTTTCCATTGGGAATCTCGGCGACCGGGACCCCGACTTTTGCCGCGGGACTCTTGCTCCTCTTGTTCCGAACTCTTTTTTGAAGAACCCTTGACCCCCTTTATGCTGTGGACGAGATCCCCCTTGCGGCCGCCCTTGAACCGGCATCATGGTGGTCGTTCCATTCTCACCCGGGTGGAAAGGGTGGCAACTGCAGACTGGGCCGGATTTTTACAGTAAGTACCTCCTTTGCTCTGCCTTCTTTTTTCTGGCTTTTTAGCATCCCCTGCCGGTTACTCATCTACGTTCGAGCCTCCTTAAGCCGTGAGCCCTTTTTTGCAGAACTCAAGGCGCTTGCTGTAAGACGAGTGCCGAACTTAACTATCTGTTCCATCTGATTTCACGGCCGTTCCCTGAGTTGATCGGCTGGCCACTCGCGAGGATGCTCGCTTCCCTATTTGACGGGGATGGTGTCGTGCGTTGCCGCAACAGGCGTCTGCGGAGCTTTGATTAGCCGTCTTTTGCGTACGCTGTGATCGAGTGTGACCCCAACTTCGACCTAACGTGCCACTGGGACGTTCTGCCCGGAGTCGCATCCTCAAGCGTACCCCTATGAGCGAGTTGGAGCCCAATGCTTCTTCGCTTGCGCTCTTTTTCCCCAGCTCTTGGGGACCCTTGTGGTGTCTCCGTCGTGAAGATGCCTTTTTTCCCCTTTCGGCTCTCCTCTCCTTCGGGCGGATTCCTCACCTTCGTGCACGCTTTAGGGAAGTGCCACGACTGTCGTTTTGCCCTCTCCATCGAGCTCTCCTCTTCGCGACCTCTTCCGCGTGCACCGGAGGCTATTTCACTCTCCATTTCGGAACTCTCGGAGTTTTGCAACTTTAAGGGGGACGGAGATCTTTCCTTTTTGGGAGGACTCCAGTTCCAGTTTCTTGTATCTCATACCACATGATCGCTCTTTTTTTCAAGAACCTCCTGCGCAGACCCCGGTCACTCAGGTAGCCAGGAAGGTAAGGCTTCCTTTTGTAGGTTCAGACCTATGCACCAGTTGATTACGTCGTTAGTTTCTCTTTTTTGGTTGACTTCTGACCCTACCCTTTTTAAGTACTAGGATGGCGGGGGTGCTCTGTCGTGACACGTTAGGGTGTATTTCCGAGTTCTGTTTTTCGCGCTTCATCCCAGCCTCCCTTCCCTTTCTTTGGCGGCTTTGATTGAAAGGCCCTTGAACCTTTGTATGGGGTCTTCCCTTTTACTTCTTTTGAAGATTCCCTGTTTTGACTGCTTTCTACCACTTGTGAGATCATGTATTCTCTGTTTCTACTAAGACCTGAGCGCCAACCCCTTGGGGGGGTTCCCCTCTTTTGACATGCCCCCTGCCCTAATAGCGGATGAGGTTTGTACAGTGCCTCTTTGGGAGAGATACATTGTGAGGACTACTTATCGATATGAAAATGATCTAATCCCTCTGCAGACGATTTGACTCTTCCCTCCTCGCTCACATTTTCCCCTTCAGGGCTCATTAAAAAAAAAAAAAACCCTAAGGAGCTTTATCAGTCCTCCCATTTTACTGAATACGATGATACTTCAGTTTTTTGGTGAGGGCGCAAGTGAAGATCTTCTTCTTGACCGTGTCCCCCATGTTTTTTGGATATCCGACACCCAGTCTGGACCACATCCTTCCCTGCTTTTCAGAGGGTAATATCTCTCCAATCCGTGTTGTTGTTACTGTCGACACTGATTCCATGGGCCCGCGCGAGTTGCCTTTTTGTGCCTTCTCGTTAGAACTGAGCTCTCCGCGATCTATGGTTAGAAGGCGGTATGTCTCCCACCTCTGACCCCCCGGCTGACTGACGCCCTTTCTCCTGCTCTCTCTACTCGCTTCGTCTCTCCTCACCTCCCCCTTGTCTTGGGGACGGATCTTTGGTCAGCGGTTTGCTGATGCAGTCTCTTTTTTAGCGAGTTACATGACATCCTTTTCTCTGCTACGACGGCGTTCGACTTCATGTTGAGCGCCAGGCGCTTGACTTTTTCCCCCCCCCCTCATCCGCCTAGTTCCTTTGGATTTGCCCCGCGCTCGTCCCCGACATTCGCCGCGGTCGGAGGTGATTTCACAAGCTTGAGTGCCCCTCAAGCCTGGTGAAGAGTGGCACTAACCCGTCGTTTAATTCCCTTAAGATTGCTGTTCAAAAATTTTTTCAATTACATGTGCTCCTCCCCTCTCGCTTGATCTTTTCGTCTCCCCTCTTTTGAACCCCCCGACCCTTTCCTTTTTGACCCGACCCGAAAGTGCAATCCGCGATGTCCTACCATTCCCTCCTAGGTTGGAACTTTTCGTGGATTACGGCAAAGGTGCCCTCACTCGCTAAACCTTTTTTCAACGATTCCCTCGTCGTTCTTTGCTAGCCCCGATCGGTTTTAACCTTGTCCCCCTACCCCTGTCGATTTAGGGAAACTCGATGGTTGGTTGATCCGTGTTTTCGGTTTTTCTCATGCATCTCTCCTTTTCCATGAGATTCCGGAATTTTTCACACCGTCCACGTTCCTTCTCCCCTCCCTTCTCGATCCCAACCAATTGAGCACTCTATTATCCCAGGTGAAAGGCGGAATCCAGGTGCCGTGCGATTCCCTCGTTCTTTCACAGCTTACCTTTCTGCTGTTCCTACCTTGCTTTCCCAGCGTGTTCCCCCAAGGTGAGGCCCTCTAATATTACGCCCAGCTTAAGTCTTTGGAAGACCAGGCTCTCTCGGCCAAACCGTGGTTGTCGCCTCGGTTGTGCTTTTCTCGGTTTCTCCCTCAGGCCCTTCTCAAGTGACTCGGATGAGTTTTTGTGACGACGCGAGCTCCCCCTTGTTTCCGGTCGACTGAGCACGAACGATCGGGCAAGTTCTGTCCGCCCCGATCTTCTGTTAAAGGACGTTTGCGGGAGTCTGGTTTTGTTTCTGGCCAGGTGAGGGACGCCAACATTTCCTGATACGCACTCGCTTCGTACTCTTTCAGGCTGGCCGCGTCACCCGTGTTGGTTTGCCCTACTAACACCATCTTGAAAAAAGACTTTCCGGTGGTTAGTCCAGCGCCTTGCAGCTCTTCTCGTCCTGAGTGTGTCCAAAAAACGAAGTCCCGCTCTTCGTCACGCGTCCGTGCTTTCATGTCCTCAAGACGCACGTCCCTCTTCCGCGTTTCTCTGCCGTTTGCGACTGCTTTCAGGCGCCGGGCCGCGTCTCTTGGTTGACCACTTGTCCCCTAGATCCCTGATGCTAGAGCTTCGTCCAGCAGGTGACATCGCAGCACAGCTACATAATTCTCCGAAGTGATTCCACCCCCCCCCCCCCCCCTTATCTTTAATACTTTGCAGTTTTGGCGGACAAATCGTCTTTTGTCCCTAGTCTCCAGGAAGGCCCCGGTTGTGGCGCGTCTCGGATCTTGGGCGTATCGCCTCCTCTTTTTCATCGTGCACGCGTCTCCCCATATAATTAAGGGAAGCGATATAGACTCAGGAGCCCTCGTGCTCTTTTTCAAGCTTCTTCCCTGGGTTTTCTACTCGCTTCACCAGGGCTTTCCTTTTTAGGTGTGTGTCTCTCACATGAGGCTCCTCCTTTCCCTCTAGCTTTTTCCCTTCGGATTTGAGCTTAGCCGGCTTGTATCCTCTTAAGTAAGAGACGAGTTTTCCTTGCCGACGCCCGCGCCCATACCTCAAGTATTTTGTGATAATCATTCCCATTTGGAGCAGTTTCTCCTTGTTTACTCCCATTTTTTTGGTTTTTTCTCCGCTTTCTCCCCGCCGGTTGCCAGAGCAGGTCTCGCAGAGACCCAAGGAAATCCCTCTCCTTGACGAGCTCGACCTCTTTTCTCTTCCACAAACCCAGGGACGGGCTACCCTACGAATCCTGCCACGCCTCCCCCCCTCCTTTTCAGCCCCCCCTACCAGGGGTCCGGCGTCGTGCACGTATTCGGTCCAGCTCCGCTCTTATTTGCTCGAACCCTCCGCCGATACGGCGCCACGCTCCAGTGGTTGGTGCTTGACCCTTCCTTTTGCGCCTCTAGCGCAGTGTATCTCCTCCTGTCGGTTTTGGTGATTCGCCTCCGGTGAGTATACGGGCTCGTCGCTCTTTTTTCCATTGTGTAGATTCTCTCCCCCTGCTCCACCTAGACTCTCGTCTCTTTTCTTGGTCTATTGCGATTTTCGATTCCACGGACGCCGCAGTTTTTTCTACGGTGCCTTTCCCTCTCCTTCCTTTTCAGGATAACCACTACCAACGTATGAATCCGTGTGTGGAGGTCCTTATCTCCTTCACAGTTATCCACCACTTGCCCTGCTATTGCCCTCGAACCTCCCTTCGCCGCCGCTTATCGCGTTCTCCGGCTCTTTCCTTTCGCCCGAGTGCCCGACGAATAGTTCAATCTTGATAGAGGAAGAGTAAAGCGGCGGGCGAACGAACAGACCTCCCCGCAAGCCCCCCTTTTTCATC